>Ga0247742_10001311_pt1 | contig 17652 bp, 16 predicted proteins | sample UWRJL208509C2_FD_180944 | JGI IMG/M metagenome (GOLD analysis project Ga0247742, IMG submission 180944) | Plant litter microbial communities from Arlington Agricultural Research Station in Wisconsin, United States - UWRJ-L208-509C-2 | ecosystem: Environmental > Terrestrial > Plant litter >... | reverse complement strand
TACCGGCGAAACCGACGAGACCGCACTGTGAACGGCACAACAGACCCGGGGCTCATGAAGGGGGCAATGATGAACAAGACGTTGAAATATGTCGGCATTGCCGGCCTGGGGGCGGCGCTGTTCGCATCCCTGCCGGCTTGGGCGCAGGCTGCCGCGCCCGCGCCGACGGTCAACAAGGGCGATACCGCCTGGATGATGACCTCCACGCTGCTGGTGCTGATGATGATCGTGCCCGGCCTGGCGCTGTTCTACGGCGGCCTCACGCGCGCCAAGAACATGCTGTCGACCATGACTCAGATCGGCGCGGTGGCGTGCCTCGCGATGCTGATCTGGGTGATGTACGGCTATACGATGGCCTTCGGTGACGGCGGCAACGATTTCATTTCCGGCTTCGGCAAGGCGTTCCTCGCCGGCATCACGCCCGATTCGACTGCGGCGACCTTTACCGCCGGCGTCGCCATTCCCGAATATGTCTTCATCTGCTTCCAGATGACCTTCGCCGCGATCACCGTCGCGCTGGTGCTGGGCTCGGTTGTCGAACGCATGAAGTTCTCCGCCGTGATGGTGTTCGGCGCGGTGTGGTTGACCATCGTCTATTTCCCGATCGCGCACATGGTCTGGGCGTCGGGCGGCCTGTTCTTCAAAATGGGCGCGCTGGATTTCGCGGGCGGCACCGTCGTCCACATCAACGCCGGCGTCTCGGCGCTGGTCGCCGCGCTGATCCTCGGCAAGCGGATCGGCTATCCGACCGAGCGCATGGCACCGCACTCGCTGACCATGACCGGCATCGGCACTGGCCTGCTGTGGGTGGGCTGGTTCGGCTTCAACGCGGGCTCCGCGCTTGAAGCCAACGGCTCGGCTGGCCTCGCCATGATCAACACCTTCGTCGCGACCGCTTCGGCGGGTCTGTTCTGGATGCTGGTCGAACGGGCCAACGGCCACAAGGGTTCGGCGCTCGGCTTCTGCTCGGGCATCGTCGCCGGCCTCGTCGCCGTCACCCCGGCGGCGGGCAACGCCGGCCCGTTCGGCGCGATCGTGCTCGGCGGCATCGCCTCGGTGGTCTGCTATTATGCGGTCTCGTTCCTCAAGCCCAAGCTCGGCTATGACGATGCGCTCGATGCGTTCGGCGTCCACGGCATCGGCGGCATGATCGGCGCGATCGGCACCGGCATCGTCTACGCGCCGTGGCTCGGCGGCCCCGGCAAGCCGGACTTTGACATGGGCCATCAGGTGATCGTCCAGATCGAAGCGGTCGGTACGACGATCGTCTGGGCATCGGTTGGCACCGTCATCGCGATCTACGTCGCCAAGCTGCTCACCGGCCTGCGCGTCGCGCCGGAAGTCGAGCTCGAAGGCCTCGACATCGGCGAGCACGGCGAGCGCGCCTACAATTCCTGATCGAAATCGGGGCGGGCGGTGCCCGCCCCCCAATGCGTTCCTCCTGCGGACGACCTAAGGCCGGTGCGGCAACGCACCGGCCCTTTTTTATGTGATGGGCACGAAAGCGCTGCAGGCAATCAATCTCTTCTTCGCGCCAAAGGCTGATGAACCGAAGACCGCGCCGTTCAGAGTTGGCGGAACATGACCAGTGCGTCGACATCACCGAGCGACGGATGCGCGAACGCGCCGGGCAGTGTGCCAACCACCGCGAAGCCGCAGGCCCGCCACAAGGCGACCGCGCGCGTGTTGCTCGCCACCACGAAGTTGAACTGCATCGCGCGGAAGCCCGCCGCGCGTGCCTGATCGAGCGAATGCAGGCACATCGCGCGGGCGACACCGCGCCCGGTCGCGGCTTGCGCGGTCATATAGCCGCAATTGGCGACATGCGCGCCGCCGCCGGGCTGGTTGGCGCGCAGCAAAAAGGTGCCGAGCACAACGCCCGCCGTATCCTCCGCCACAAACACGCGGTTGCCGGGCGTGAACCAATACGCGAGCGCGGCATCCTCACCCATCGCGCGGTCGAGCGCATAGGTCTCGCCCGCGCGGATTACAGGTTCGAGGATCGCCCAGATTGCGGCGCGGTCGGTCAGAGTCGCAGGACGGATCGAAACATTCATTCTCCGTTCGTCCTGAGCGAAGTCGAAGGGCGTACCCCGCACGACACCGTCCGGGGCACGTGCTTCGACAAGCTCAGCACGAACGGAGAGGGAGGTCGAAGCGGTGCATCCTAGACCTACGCGATCAGCAGACCCGCCAGCGCTGCCGACATCAGGTTCGCGAGGCTCCCCGCCGCGAGCGCGCGCAGGCCGAGCTTGGCGATCATCGGCCGCTGGTTGGGGGCGAGGCTGCCGGTTGAGGCCATCTGGATAGCGATGGAACTGAAATTGGCGAAACCACACAGCGCAAAGGTCACGATCGCGACGGTGCGCGGGCTGAGGCCCTTCATCTGCCCCATGTCGGCGAAGGCGACGAATTCATTGAGCACGACCTTGGTGCCGAGCAACCCGCCCGCCGCCGCCGTCTCGTTCCACGGCACGCCGAGCAGATACATCACCGGCGCCAGCAGTGTGCCGAGCAGCGACTGGAAGCTCAGCCCCTTCAACCCGAACCAGCTTCCCACTTCCGCCAGCAACCCGTTCGCGCACGCCACCAAAGCAACGAACGCCAGCACCATCGCGCCGACCGCGACCGCGATCCGCACGCCGGTCTGCGCACCCATCGCGGCGGCCATGATGATGTTGGCGGCGCGCTCCTCCTCGGCGGCGACTTCGGCGACGCGCACGATCTGCTCCTCGCGGTCGTCGCCGAGCGGCAGTTCGCCGTCGTCATAGGGCGTGTCGGGCATGATGATCTTCGCCATCAACAGCCCGCCCGGCGCCGCCATGAACGACGCGGCGAGCAGGAACGGCAACGATCCCGGCCCGAGCAAAGCGGCATAAGCGGCGAGGATCGTCCCAGCCACGCCCGCCATGCCGACCGACATCACCGCGAACAACTGCGACGGGGTGAGCGTCGCGAGGTACGGGCGGATCACCAGCGGCGCCTCGCTTTGCCCGACGAAGATGTTGGCCGCCGCGCACAAAGATTCGACCTTGGAGACGCCCGTCACCTTCTCGATCGCGCCGCCGATCCAGCGCACCACGAACTGCATGATGCCGACATGGTACAGCACCGCGACCAGCGCCGCGAAGAAGATGATGACCGGCAGCGACGAGATCGCGAAGGCGTGGCCGAACTTGGGATCGGTGGCGAGATCGCCGAAGATCACGCGCGTGCCCTCGCCGGCATAGCCGAGCAGCGCCGAGACGGCGGCGGACATGCCGTAGATCGCCGCCTTGCCGGCGGGAACGTACAGCACCAGCACCGCGATCGCGACCTGAAGCGCGAATGCCGCGCCGACCACACGCGGCCGGATCGCACGGCGATTGGTGGAAAGCGCAAACGCGATCAGGAGAATGACGGCGATACCCGCCAGGCCGATCAGGAATTTGGTCATGCGTGTCTTCGCGCCCATCGTGCGGCGGCCGCCCCCCGGGGCGCCTGCTTTTCTCATCGCACCATACAGGGCGAAGGCGCGCGCGCCAGAGTTTAACGACGAACGATCCGCTCAGCCGCGGTTCAGCCGCGAGCGCGCTTTGATCCGCGGCGGAATGCCGCTACGATGCGACATACTGCTGTTTCGATGGATGGAAATATCCGCTTGATGTCTCGCGTTCCTGGTTCCCGTGCCCTGCTGCAAGCCACTGCGATCGCCGCCGTCCTCGCGATCGTTCCGATCGGGACCGGCGCGATGGCGGCGGTCGATACCAGCACCTATCGCGAGATTTCGGTGTTCATGGAGGTGTTCAACCGCGTGAAGGCGGAATATGTCGACAAGGTCGATGACAAGACGCTGGTGAAGGGCGCGATCGACGGGATGCTCGCCGCGCTCGATCCGCACAGCAGCTTCGAGACCGGGCTCGATTACGACAATCTGCGCATCCAGACTACCGGCAGCTACGGCGGCCTCGGCCTCACCGTCACGATGGAGGACGGCGCAGTCAAGGTGATCGCGCCGCAGGAGGATACGCCGGGCTGGCGCGCGGGCGTCAAATCGGGCGATTACATCACCCATATCGACGGCAAATTGATCTTCGGCGATACGCTCGACGAGGCGATCGCCAAGATGCGCGGCAAGCCGGGCACCAAGATCACGCTCACGCTGCAACGCCCCGGCACGTCCGATCCGATCATCGCGACGATGGTGCGCGAACAGATCGTGCAGAAGCCGGTCAAATGGTCGGTGAAGGGTAATGTCGGCATCATCAACATCAACACCTTCTCCGAACATACCGGCGATGCGGTGCATGCGGCGATCCTCGGCATCGACAAGCAGCTCGGCCATCTGCCGACCGGCTATGTCGTCGATCTGCGCGACAATGGCGGCGGGCTGCGCGACGAGGCGGTCGCGGTCGCCGACAATTTCCTGTCCTCGGGCGTGATCGTGTCGCAGCGCGGGCGCGACCGCAGCGATGTCGAGACCTTCTATGCCGAGAGCTATTTCAAGGGCGATCCCTCGCACGGGCTGCCGGTGATCGTGCTGACCAACGCCGGCACCGCTTCCGCATCCGAAATCGTCGCCGGCGCGTTGCAGGATCATCACCGCGCTCTGGTGATGGGCGAACGCTCGTTCGGCAAGGGATCGGTGCAGACGGTGATCGACATGGGCAACAACACCGCGTTGCGCCTCACCACCTCACGCTATTACACGCCGTCGGATCGTTCGGTTCAGGAAGGCGGGATCGAACCCAACGTGCAGGTGCCGCAGATTTCCGACGCCGATTACAAGAAACGCCCGACATTCCGCGAGGACGATTTGCGCCGCCACCTCATCAACGAAATCAAGAACGACGATTCGGTGCTCGAACAGGACAGCAAGCCTGATCCGCGCTTCGCCGCGACCGCGGCCGAGCTGAAGGCCAAGGGCATCGACGATTTCCAGCTCGATTATGCGATAAAAACGCTCGCCCGGCTCGGGCCGGCGGCGCAAGTCGCCGCGGCGAGGCGCTGAGCGATGGGCACCGACCGTATCGCCCGCGCGCGCTGGATCGCGCTGATCGTCCCCGCCGCGCTGCTCGCGGGCGCCTATGGCTTCCAATATATCGGCCATCTGTACCCGTGCGAAATGTGCTGGTGGCAGCGCTATCCGCATTTCGCCGCGATCCTGTTCGCGCTGCTCGCCTTCGTCGTGCCTGCGAAGGCGGGCCGCTTGCTGATCGTCTGCGCGGCGCTCGCGATCTTCATCAGCGGCGCGATCGGCGTGTTCCATGCCGGCGTCGAATATCATTGGTGGCAGGGCATCACCGAATGCACCTCGACGATGGCCGGGCACGGCGGTTCGGTTGATGACATGCTCGCGCGGATCATGAAGGCGCCGGTCGTGCGCTGCGATGTACCGCAGTGGACCGCGTTCGGCATTTCGCTGGCCGGGTTCAACGCGCTCGTCTCGATCCCGGCCGCGCTGATCGTCTTGGCGCTGTTGCCGAAGGGCAGAAGATGAGCGGTTGGAAACCCGGTGACGCGCGGCGCGATACGCGCGCGATGGTCCGTGTCGATCAGGCCGGCGAATATGGCGCGACGCGGATCTACGCCGGCCAGCTCGCGGTGATGGGGGATCGCACGCCCGCCGCGCGCGCGATCGCCGGCATGGCCAATCAGGAAGAGCGCCACCGCGCCTTTTTCGATACGATGATCGTGGAGCGCGGTGTACGCCCGACGATATTGCAACCGTTCTGGGACGTGGCGGGTTTCACGTTGGGCGCGGTGACGGCGGCGCTCGGCCCAGAAGCGGCGATGGCCTGCACCGCCGCGGTCGAGACCGAGATCGACAAACATTATGCCGATCAGCTCGCAGCGCTCGGCGAGTCGGACCCCGAACTGGCGGCGGCGGTTCTCGATTTCCAGGCGGAGGAGGTCGAACATCGCGAGACCGCACTCGCCTCCGGCGCCGAGACCGCGCCGGGCTATCTGTTGCTGAGCGGGGCGATCCGGCTCGGCTGTCGCGTGGTGATCGCGGCGGCGAAACGCATTTGACGGGTGATGCCGTTACGGGAGTGATGCGATGAACAAGATGATTTCGATGGTGATGGCGGGGCTCACGGCGGCAGTCGCGCTCGCGCCCGGACAGGTGGCGGCGCAAGGCAAGCCGCTCCCGTCGCTGGTCATCTACGGCGACCAGAAATGCCCGACCGACAGCGACGGCGCCGAAGTCGTCGTCTGCGTCCGCCGCCCGGCGAGCGAGCAGTTCCGCATCCCCAAGGAATTGCGCGACTTCAAGGTGACTCCCGAGAACGAAAGCTGGGCGTCGAAGGTCGTCGCCAACGATCATGTCGCCGACACGGGTATCGGCAGTTGTAGCAACGTCGGCCCGGGCGGTGCGACCGGCTGCTTCCTGCAGAATTCGCAAATCAACCGCGCCACCAACAAGGAGCGCGCGCGCGATCAGCGCGTGCTCGAATCGACCATCGACAAGTAACGTCACGGCCGGGGGCGATCATTGATGCGTGAGACCGTGCCGGCGCACGCCCTGCGCCCGGGCGAGCCGACGGTACGCGGGCCGCACGGCGTCGCGCTGCTGCTATTCGTGCTGGTGTGGTTCTCCTGCGCGTGGTTCGGCTCGTGGCCGCTCAACCCCAACAATGCGACCCGGCTGTTCGCCGCCTTCTCGATCGTCGAGCGGGGCGATGCGACGATCGATCGCTATCAATCGCTGACGATCGACAAGGCGCAGTTCGGCGATCATTATTACATGGACAAGGCGCCGGGCATGACGCTGATGGCGGTGCCGCTCGTCTGGGGCGTTCAGAAGATCACCGGCGGCGAGACTCGCGATCTGGTGATCGATGGCGCCAACCCCCGGCTGATGCGCTTCATGGCGCTTAGGCTGCGCGTGGCGGTGGCGATAGGGGCGGCGTTGTTGACCGCCTTCGCGGCGGTGCTGCTGCTGGATCTCGCCACCGGCATCACCGGCAGCCCGGCGGCGGGGCTGTATGCGGCGCTTGGCTATGCTTTGGGGTCGATCGTGTGGGGCTGGTCGACGACGATGCTGGGCCATGCGCCGGTCGCGGCGCTGCTGCTGATCGCGACCTGGGCGATCTGGCGGGGCACGAGCGGGGCGGGGGAACTGACGCGCTGGCGGTATCCGGTGATAGCGGGGCTGGCGCTCGGCTGGGCGGTGGTGATCGAGTTTCAGGCCGCGCTCGGCGGCGTTGCCATCGCGGGTTGGGCGCTGTGGCGGACGCAAGGGGTGGCGTGGCCGATGCGCGGCCGCGTGCTGGCGCTGGCGGTCGGTGCGGGGATCGTCGCGGTGCTGCCGCTGTTCGCCTATAATCTGTTCGCGTTCGGCACTTTGTTTCGGCTCGGCTATCAGGGTGTGGTCGGGTTCAACGGCATGCAGCAGGGGCTGTTCGGGCTGACCTATCCCAAGCCGGGCGCGTTGTTCGGCATCCTGTTTGGAGTGCGGCGCGGATTGCTGTGGGTGTCGCCGGTCATCGTGCTGGGTGCCGTCGGGTTATTCTACATGATCCGCACGCGAGAGACGCGCGACCTCGGCGTGCTGGCGGCGGCGGTGATCGCCATCGTGCTGATGGTCAACGCATCCTACGTTTATTGGGATGGCGGCGCGTCGATCGGCCCGCGCCATTCGGTGCCCGCAATTCCGTTTCTCGCGCTCGGGCTGGCGGTGTTGTGGGCGCGCTCGCGCAAGGCTTGGCAGCGCGCGGCGCTGGTCGTGGTGCTGGCGCTGTCGATGGCGATCAACCTGATGATCGCCTCGACCGACATCTTCGGATCGGAAGCCTATGCCAATCCGCTTTGGGACCGCACGATCCTCGCGATGTTCCTGCCCGGCAATCTCAGCACGATCCCGGGCGATTTTTTCGGCTGGAGCGCGTGGCGCGGCTTCTTCCTGTATCTCGACGTCGCGGTGCCGCTGCTGGCGCTGCTGATCCTGTGGACGCGCGCGGCGGAACGGCAAGCGAGATAGCGAACGGAGGAAGGGGCGGGGGCTTAACCGCGCTTCATCCCCCGAACCCGGTGCCACACGAAGAACGCCACCGCCGCCAGCAGCACGCCCGCGATCACCACGTCGGCGCTGTGGAACGCCGCCTTCACGCGCGGGTCGCTGTCCCATTTCTCCCCCAACGTCGCGCCGAGCCACGCCAGCGCGAAGCACCACGGCCATGAGCCGATGAAGGTGTAGAGGTGGAACGGTACCAGCGGCATCCGCGCGACGCCCGCCGGGAACGCGATGAACGAGCGGATCAGCGGCAGCAGTCTTGCGATCAGCACCGCAGGGCCGCCGAAGCGCGCGAAGAAGCGGTCGGCGGTGTCGAGCTCGCCCGGCCCGACCAGCACGTACCGCCCCCAGCGCTCGGCGAGCGGGCGACCGCCGCGCTTGCCGATCTCATAGGCGACGATCGAGCCGAGATTACAGCCGATCGCGCCGGCGGTGGCGACGAGCAAAAGGTTCAGCTCCCCCTTCCACACCAGATAACCCGCGAACGGCATGATGATCTCCGACGGCAACGGGATGCACGCCGATTCGATCGCCATCAGCAAAGCGATGCCGAGATAGCCGCCGCTCGAAATGATGGCGATGATGATGGTGGCGAGGAAGCCGAGTATCTTTTCGATCATGGCACTCGCTCTGCCCCGAACATGGCGCATCTCGCCAGTGTAAAAATGGTGCTGGTGGAAGGGGTGCATGGAAATTCGCCGCCACGCACCCTAGGTCTGTCATACGAAGGTGCGAAAAGGCCCGGATGAACACGGACGAAGACAAACGCGGTGCGGCCAACGCTGCGGTCGAGGAGATCATCGACGGCATGCTGGTCGGTCTCGGCACCGGATCGACCGCCGCGTTCGCGATTCACCGGCTCGGCGAGCGCGTGCGGACCGGGCTGCGGGTGCGCGCGGTCGCAACCTCGCTGCGTAGCTTCGAACAAGCGCGTGCGGCAGGAATCGACATGCTCGACTTCGCCGATGTCGCGGCGACCGATCTCGCGATCGACGGCACCGACGAGATCGACGGCCGGCTCTTTGCGATCAAAGGGGCAGGCGGGGCGATGCTGCGCGAGAAGATCGTCGCCGAATCCGCCGCGCGCATGATCGTCATCGCCGACGGATCGAAGCGCGTCGCCGCGATCGGCGCCGCCAAGCTGCCGGTCGAGGTGCTGCCGTTCGCGCGCAGTTTCGTCACGCGCCGGCTCGCCGATCTCGGCGCGACCGTCACGCTGCGCGGCGGCGATGCCATGCCGTTCCGCACCGATCAGGACAATCTCGTGCTCGATTGCCGCTTCGCGTCGCTCGACGATCCGCTCGCGCTCGACGCGGCGCTGGCGACAATCCCGGGCATGCTCGGCCACGGCCTCTTCCTTCGTGAAATTGATAGCGCTATCATCTGCGAACAAGGGCAGGTGACACGGATCGACCGCCCCGTGTAGGGAAGATCATAACGCAGGCGGATCGTTCGCGTGAAAATTCGAACGACCGCCACGCAACCACATCAGCGCGATGGCGTTAGCCGTTGACGAAGCGAAAGGCCCTTTGAATGTCCGATGCCCCGACAGTGAGCACCACGCCGGATCTCCACGAAGACGGATCGCCCGAACGCCTGGCGATCGACACGATTCGCACACTGTCGATGGATGCGGTGCAGGCCGCCAATTCGGGGCACCCCGGCACGCCGATGGCGCTCGCGCCGGTCGGCCACACGATCTGGACCAAGTTCCTGCGCTACGATCCGGCGACGCCCGACTGGCCCAACCGCGACCGCTTCGTGCTGTCGGTCGGCCATGCTTCGATGCTGCTCTATTCGCTGATCCACCTCGCCGGCATCGAGGAGATCGACAAGGACGGCAACAAGAGCGGCAAGCCTGCGCTCAGCCTCGACGATCTGAAGGGCTTCCGTCAGCTCAACTCGAAGACGCCAGGCCACCCAGAATATCGCCACACCACCGGCGTCGAGACGACGACCGGCCCGCTGGGCGCGGGCGCCAGCAACGCGGTCGGCATGGCGATCGCCGAGCGTTGGCTCGCGGCGCGCTACAACAAGCCCGGCTTCACGCTGTTCGACCATGACGTCTACGCGCTCGCCGGTGACGGCTGCATGATGGAGGGCGTCACGTCCGAGGCGGCGTCGCTCGCCGGGCACCTCAAGCTCTCGAATCTGTGCTGGATCTACGACAGCAACCATATCTCGATCGAGGGCGACACCGCGCTCGCGTTCGATGAAGATGTCGGCAAGCGGTTCGAAGCCTATGGCTGGAACGTCATTCATGTGAACGACGCCAACGACATCCCCGCGCTGACCGCAGCGTTCGACGCGTTCCGGGCGACCACCGACCGGCCGACCTTCATCGTCGTCCACTCGATCATCGGCTGGGGTTCCCCACGCGCCGGCAGCGAGAAGGCGCATGGCGAGCCGCTCGGCGAGGAGAATATCCGCCTCACCAAACAGGCTTATGGCTGGCCCGAGGACGCCAAGTTCCTCGTGCCGGACGGCGTGGCCGAGCATTTCCAGAAGGCGATGACCGATCGCGGCGTGCCGCTGCGCGAGACGTGGCAAGCGACCTTCGCCAAATATCACGACGCCTATCCCGAGCTCGCCGCCGAACTCGACGATCTGTTCGCGAGCAAGCTACCCAAGGGCTGGGAGTCGGCGCTGCCGACGTTCGACGCCGACGCGAAGGGCATCGCCAGCCGCGATTCGAGCGGCAAGGTGCTCAACGCGCTGGTCAAGCAGGTGCCGTGGCTGGTCGGCGGCGCGGCCGATCTCGCGCCCTCGACCAAGACCGACATCAAGGGCGCGCCCTCGTTCGAGGCGGACAATTACGCCGGCAGCAACTTCCACTTCGGCGTGCGCGAGCATGGCATGGGCGGCGTGGTCAACGGCATGGCGCTGTCGTACCTGCGCGCCTACGGTTCGACCTTCTTCGTCTTCACCGATTACATGCGCGCGCCGATCCGCCTGTCGGCGATCATGGAGCTGGGCGTGGTGTGGGTGTTCACCCATGATTCGATCGGCGTCGGCGAGGATGGTCCGACTCACCAGCCGATCGAGCATCTCGCGATGCTGCGCGCGACGCCCGGCCTCGACACGATCCGCCCGGGCGACGCCAACGAGGTGTCGGTCGCGTGGAAGGCGGCGCTGGAGGCTGGCAACAATCCGACCGCACTGGTGCTGTCGCGGCAGGCGCTGCCGACCATCGACCGCGCGAAGTTCGCACCGGCCGAGGGGCTGCTGAAGGGTGGTTACGTCATCGCCGATTCGGACGGCGAGCCTGAGCTGATCCTGATCGCCACCGGCAGCGAATTGTCGCTCGCCATCGCCGCATATGAAAAGCTGATCGAGCAAGGCGTCGCCGCGCGCGTCGTCTCGCTGCCGAGCTGGCATCGCTACGAGCTGCAGGACGCCGCCTACAAGGAGAGCGTGTTGCCCAAGGGCGTGCGCGCGCGGATCGCGATCGAACAGGGCGGCGAGATCGGCTGGGACCGCTATGTCGGGCTCGACGGCGCGACGATCACCATGTCGACCTTCGGCGCGTCGGCGCCACTCGCCAAGTTGCAGGACAAATACGGCTTCACCGTCGAGAACGTCGTCAAGGTCTCGCGCGCATTGCTCGGAAAGGACGCATAAATGAGTCTCCTCAAGGATCTCGCCAGCCACGGCCAGGCCGTCTGGCTCGATTTCGTCGATCGCAAGTTCCTCGAAGCCGGCGGCCTCAAGACGCTCGTCGAGGAGGACGGCCTGACCGGCGTCACCTCCAACCCGTCGATCTTCGAAAAGGCGATGGGCTATGGCGACGCCTATGACGCCACGCTCGCCGAATACGACAAGGAGCATCCCGGCGCGGCGACGATGGACCGTTACGAAGCGCTCGCGATTCAGGACATCAAGGCCGCTGCCGAGACTTTGGCGCCGGTCTATGAGGCGAAACAGGCCAAGGACGGCTACGTCAGCCTCGAAGTGTCGCCCTATCTCGCGAACGATACCGACGCGACCATCGCCGAAGCGCAGAAGCTGTGGAAGATGGTTGATCGCTCGAACCTGATGATCAAGATCCCCGGCACCGCCGCCGGCGTGCCCGCCATCGCCGCGACGATCGCGGCCGGCATCAACGTCAACGTGACGTTGCTGTTCTCGAACTCGGCCTATCAGGCGGTCGCGCTCGCCTATGTCGAGGGTCTCGAACAGCGCGTTGAGCAGGGCCTGCCGATCGACCGGATCGCCAGCGTCGCGAGCTTCTTCGTCAGCCGCATCGACAGCAAGATCGACGAGAAGATCGACGCGCGCATCAAGGATGGCGACCCCGAGAGCGAGGCGCTCAAGGCGATCCGCGGCAAGGTCGCCATCGCCAACGCCAAGCTGGCCTATGACTGGTTCCTCGAGTTCAGCAAGAGCTCGCGCTGGCAGGCGCTCGCCGCCAAGGGCGCGCAGGTCCAGCGGCTGCTGTGGGCATCGACCGGCACCAAGGACCCGACCTTCCCCGACACGTTGTATCTCGACGAGCTGATCGGGCCGGACACGGTCAACACGGTGCCGCCCAAGACGCTGGACGCGTTCCGCGATCACGGCACCCCCGCCAACACGCTCGGCACCGACATCGCCGGCGCGCGGCATGTGCTGTCCGAAGCCGAACGGCTCGGTCTCGATCTCGACGGCGTCACCGATGCGCTGGTGGAAGAGGGCGTCGCGTCCTTCTCCAAGGCGTTCGACGACCTGCTCGGCGCGATCGCCAAGAAACAACCTGCGGTCGCCTGAGCCTCGCACATATTCCGTTCGTCCTGAGTAGGGGCTGAGCGAAGTCGAACACCCGTATCGAAGGACTTGCCCAGCGGCGGTCCTTCGATACGCCGCTTCGACAGGCACAGCGGCTACTCAGGACGAACGGTTTTTCGAAACCTGTAGGAGTACCCTCATGAAGATCGGTATCATCGGCCTCGGCCGGATGGGCGGCAATATCGCGCGGCGGCTGATGCGCGCCGGCCACGAGACCGTCGTGTTCGATCGCGACGAGAAAGCGGTCGCCGCTTTGGTCGCCGATGGATCGGTCGGCGCGACCTCGCTCGCCGACATGCAGGGCAAGCTCGCCGATCCGGCGATCTACTGGGTGATGCTGCCGGCGGGCGACCCGACCGAGCAGACCGTCGCGACGATCGCCGATCAATGCGGCCCCGGCGGGATCATCATCGATGGCGGCAACAGCTTCTACAAGGACGACATCCGCCGCGCCAAGGCGCTCGCCGAGAAGCAGGTCCATTACGTCGATGTCGGCACCTCGGGCGGCGTCTGGGGGCTCGAGCGCGGCTATTGCATGATGGTCGGCGGCGACGTCGAGACGATCAAGACGCTCGATCCGATCTTCGAAGCGCTCGCGCCTGGCCTGGGCACGATCCCGCGCACCGAAGGTCGCGACAATGAGAAGGAAGATCCGCGCGCCGAACAGGGCTATATCCATGCCGGGCCGGCGGGCGCGGGCCACTTCGTCAAGATGGTCCACAACGGCATCGAATATGGTCTGATGCAGGCCTATGCCGAGGGTTTCGACATCCTCAAGGGCAAGTCTTCCGAACATCTGCCCGAGGACGAACGCTTCGACCTCAACCTCACCGACATCGCGGAAGTCTGGCGGCGCGGCAGCGTGATTTCGTCGTGGCTGCTCGATCTCACCGCGATCGGACTCGCCAAGGATCAGATGCTCGAACATTTCTCGGGCAACGTCGCCGATTCGGGCGAGGGCCAGTGGACGATCGACGCGGCGATGGAAGAAAAGGTGCCGGCCAACGTGCTCACCGCCGCGCTGTACGCACGCTATCGCAGTCGGGTGGAGCATACGTTCGGCGACAAATTGCTGTCGGCGATGCGCTTCGGCTTCGGCGGCCACGTTGAAATGCCGCAATGACGGGCGTCACGAAGGACGGCATTCGACTGTTCATCTCCGATCTCGATGGCACGCTGGTCGACAAGAAGAAGCAACTGACCGCCGGCACGATCGCCGCGGTCGCGCGGCTCAAGGCGGCAGGGATCGGTTTCAGCGTCATCAGCGCGCGGCCGCGTTCGGGCGTGCTGCCGATCGTCGATCAACTCGGCCTCGACGTGCCGATCGGTGCGTTCAACGGCGGCATCCTGTTCAAGCGCGACGGCACGATGCTCGCCGAACATCGCATCGCGCCGCACGTTGCGGCCGGCATGTTCGAACTGGCGCAGGGGCTGGACGTCGCACCGTGGCTGTTCGCCGACGATCATTGGTATGCGCTCGCCGATCACGGCCCGCATTTCGCCAGCGAGGAAGTGTCAGCCAACCAGGCGCCGATCGTGGTCGAGGATTTCTCCGCCTATTACGACCGCGCCGACAAGATCACCTTCGTCAGCGACGATCCCGCGCTGCTCGCCGGCCTGCTCGATCGTGCGCGCGCGGCCTATGGCGACGACGGGACGATCGCCCAGTCGCAGACCTATTATCTCGACGTGACCGCCACCGCCGCCAACAAGGGCGACGGCGTCGCGGCGCTGGCGGCGAGCTTCGGCGTGCCGCTGTCGCAGACGGCGGTGATCGGTGACCAGTTCAACGACGTGCCGATGTTCGCGCGCGCCGGCCTGTCGATCGCGATGGGGCAGGCGCCCGACGGCGTGAAGGCGCTCGCCCAGCACGTTACCGGCGCCAACGACGCCGATGGCGTCGCTCAGGCGATCGACCAGATCATCCTCGCCTGAAACGCAACCTGCTCCCCTCCCTGGAAGGGAGGGGCTGGGGGTGGGTTGGTCCGCGAGGGATCGGCGCGCTTATCACAAACCAACCCACCCCCGACCCCTCCCTTCCAGGGAGGGGAGTAGTGCGCGTGCCGAGTGCCCGGATCAGTCGCGCCAGTTCAGCGCGGCGTCAGCTTCACCAGCGCCCCATCATCCTGCAACAGCCAGATCGCGCCGTCCGGCCCCTGCGCCACGTCGCGGATGCGCGTGTCCATCGGCCACTGATCGGCCTTGGCAGCGGTGTCGCCTTTGAGCGTCACACGGATCAGCGCCTCGCCCGAAAGCGCGGCGATGAACATCGATCCCTTCCACTGCGGGAACAGGGTGCCCGAATAGATCATCATCCCGCCGGGCGAGATCGACGGATTCCAGAACACCTTGGGCGCCTCGAAACCGTCGCCCGGCTTGTGATCGGGGATGTCGGTGCCGTCGTAATTGCTGCCGTTCGACGCTTTGGGCCAGCCGTAATTCTTGCCGGACTGGATGAGGTTGACCTCGTCGCCGCCCTTCGGCCCCATCTCGACCTCCCACAGCCGGCCATCGGCGGCGAAGGCGAGGCCGTAAGGGTTGCGGTGGCCCATGCTCCAGATTTCGGCGGGCGCGGTGTTCACGCCGCCCTCGACCGGCTGTTGCGTACCCGTTTCCTTGAAGGCCGCGCCGGTGTTCTCGGGCGGATCGAACACCGTGACGGTCGGCGTGCCCGCCTTGCCCGCGAACGGATTGCCCGGCGCGGGCTTGCCGTCGAGCGTCAGGTGCAGGATCTTGCCGAGCTTCTGGTTGATGTCCTGCGCAGGCGTGAAGCGCTGGCGCTCGCCCGACGACAGGAACAGGGATTTGCCGTCGGGCGCGAACGCGATGTTCGCGCCGAACTGCCCGCCGTCGCCGTCCGATCCCTGCCGCCACAACACCTGCGTGCCCTGCAATTGCGTGCCGACCAACGTCGCGCGCGCCAGCGCCAACGAAGCGCCGTGCGGGCGCGGTTCCGAATAGGTGAGGTAGATCGCGTGGCTCGATGCGAAATCGGGCGCCACCGCCACGTCGAGCAAGCCGCCCTGCGTGATCTCCTGAACCTTGGGCACGCCGGCCACGTCGCGGATATGGCCGCTTGCGTCACGCAGCTTGAGCTTGCCCGCCTTCTCGGTGACGAGCAGGCTGCCGTCGGGCAGGAACGCCATCGCGAACGGCGTATCGAACTGCGCCTGCTTCGCGCTGACGAACGGCGGTCCCGACTGGGTCGCAGCGGCGGCGGCGTTGCCACCGGCATTGGCGGAGGGCGGGGAGCAGGCCGAAGTGGCGAGCAGGAGCAGCGCGAGCGGGCGAAGGTTCATGCCGTCCAAACTAACGCCATCATCGCGCGTTCCCAAGCGGAAACGCGGAGGCGCTTGCCAGCCCATCGCGCTTCGCCTATATCACCGCTACATTCTCTACATCGTTATGGTGAAGAGGTCGGAGCCACCCGGTTCCGGCGACAATCCTGCTTGTTTGGAGCATCGATGGCGGACCCCGATCTGATCCGGGCCAAGCTCAACGCGTTGATCGACCCCGAGGCCAAGGCGCTCGGCTTCGATCTCGTGCGCGTCAAGCTGTTCGGCGGCGCGGGCGACCTCACCTTGCAGGTGATGGCCGAACGCCCCGACACGCGCCAGCTCACGATCGACGATTGCGCCGAACTGTCGCGCCGCATCTCGGACCGGCTCGACGAACTCGAAGAGCAGGGCAAGGACGTGATCGACGAGGAATATCGCCTCGAAGTCTCGTCGCCCGGCATCGACCGGCCACTGACGCGACTCGCCGATTTCGCCGACTGGGCCGGGCATGAGGCGCGCATCGTGCTGGCGCAGCCGGTCGAGGGGCGCAAGCAGCTCACCGGCATCCTCAAGGGTGTCGAGGGCGACACGATCACCATCGACGTGCGCAAGCAGGGCGACATGACGATCGATTTCGCCGATGTCGGCGATGCCAAGCTGCTGCTGACCGACCGGCTGATCGCCGCGACCCGGCCGCTCTCGATCGAGGGCGCCGAGGAAGAGGTTTTCGAAGACAATGACGACGCGCTGGAGAGCGCCGAAGATGAGGGACTGAACTGATGGCCACCGCCGTTTCCGCCAACAAGGCCGAGCTGATCGCGATCGCGAACGCGGTCGCCAGCGAGAAGATGATCGACAAGGGCATCGTCATCGAGGCGATGGAAGACGCGATCCAGCGCGCCGCCCGCGCCCGCTACGGCGCCGAGAACGACATCCGCGCCAAGCTTGATCCCAACAGCGGCGATCTGCGGCTGTGGCGCGTCGTCGAAGTGGTCGAGGCGGTCGACGATTTCTTCAAGCAGGTGAACCTCAAGGAAGCGCAGAAGCTCCAGAAGGATGCCGAGATCGGCGATTACATCGTCGATCCGCTGCCGCCGATCGAGTTCGGCCGCATCGCCGCGCAGGCCGCCAAGCAGGTGATCTTCCAGAAGGTCCGCGATGCCGAGCGCGACCGCCAGTTCGAAGAGTTCAAGGATCGCCAGGGCGAGATCATCACCGGCGTCGTTAAGCGCGTCGAGTTCGGCCATGTCGTCGTCGATCTCGGCCGCGCGGAGGGCGTGATCCGCCGCGACCAGCAGATTCCGCGCGAAGTGGTTCGCGTCAATGACCGCATCCGCTCGCTGATCCTCAACGTGCGCCGCGAAAACCGTGGCCCGCAGATCTTCCTCAGCCGCGCGCATCCCGATTTCATGAAGAAGCTGTTCGCGCAGGAAGTTCCCGAGATCTACGACGGCATCATCGAGATCAAGGCCGCCGCGCGTGACCCCGGCAGCCGCGCCAAGATCGGCGTCATCAGCCACGATTCGTCGATCGATCCGGTCGGCGCGTGCGTCGGCATGAAGGGCAGCCGCGTTCAGGCGGTCGTCCAGGAAATGCAGGGCGAGAAGATCGACA
>Ga0247742_10001309_pt1 | contig 17669 bp, 14 predicted proteins | sample UWRJL208509C2_FD_180944 | JGI IMG/M metagenome (GOLD analysis project Ga0247742, IMG submission 180944) | Plant litter microbial communities from Arlington Agricultural Research Station in Wisconsin, United States - UWRJ-L208-509C-2 | ecosystem: Environmental > Terrestrial > Plant litter >... | reverse complement strand
GACATCTATCCTAGCAGTGGATACGTCTATTCACTGCGAGCATCCGACCCCGACTCGTCCATAGAGAACCTGACTTACAGGGAAGACTTGGACGGTTACCCTCTGTCACCAGAGGTAAAATCCTTCCTCTCTGGTGATTGTGAAATCCAAGTACGTATGATAGTGTCTATGTTCACAACTAATCATTGCTGACGTGTTCTTACTAAATGCAGAGTAAAATTACAAACCCTGATTTCCAAGCTTTGGTAAGTGAGTTGACCGCATTTGATAGTCGTGATCGCCCTCGATTGGACGAGGTCTCGGGACTTTTATATTTTGAGGAAATGATATATCAGCTGCCTTATGACAATAGGACGGTTCGTCGTAGTTAAAATTCCCATATAGTATAATAGGTTAAAGGTATACACTATCGTGTCCTTATTATGAATATGAAAACCAATACGAAGGATAATACTTCAAGCTAGACTGTCGCGCAATAAAAGCAGCAGTATGTGCGATTGCCTTACACCTCTCGCGCATAAGCACCGCTTTCAGGTTTATTGTGATAGCGCGCGGATGTACTACCAGCTAGCACCACTTTCAGGTTTATAGTGAGGGTATTCTCTGAATAAAGTAGAACCGACATAGTTGATTCGACGACTTCTGCGCAGTGTACGTTATTTCAAACTCTCGCCTAGCCTCATTGCAACACTTCTTCCCTTGAGAAGGTCGCAGGATGAGCATTGGGATGATATATTATTCAAATTAAACATAACTGTAAATATATTGTAAATGTAAACAAGCTTTGCCTAAGAAAAAGCTGAATTTGAAAGGGAGATACTTTTACTTGCTGTTGCTGACGATGAGCACGGTCGAATAGAGACCGTCGGGCAACCAATCTGACCAGTGTTGTGTATTTTGACCGGGCGAAAAAACCTGAGAGTGCGATCAAACTGAAAATTCGTCCGTATTGTCGAGTCCGAACGGAGCCCATGTATTTTGATCACGTACTGTTCTGTTCTGAAATTCCCTGGCATTGAGTAATCAGGTCTGCGACATTCAGGGTAGTATCTCCACTTTCCTTCTTTCAGAGATCAATTATGTTGGGGAAATGCAGAACAGGTATCTCGTAGATTGTGTCGCTGAGGCTGCCATCAAGATCATCTAATCTAATACTATATTGACATCGGCGAACTCTATCGATTAATCGGTCGGCTATCGGGAGATTGCGTGTGTACACAAAGCTTAGGTATGCGTTCTTTGGGTTCTTCGAACTGAGGTCTTTAATTAATGGTACAAGTACACATGTCTTTTGCTGCTATGTAAGTATAAACTTCGGACATCGCTGTATTGGGTCTTGGAAAATGATTTCGCCATATTAAATTACTGACTTATTCAGGCGCATCTCGATCAGATCCTTTGTTGGACTGCAACCAATATTTTTCATAAAGAAGGGTGCATTTATTAGAGTATCGAAGCTTGGCTCACTTAATTTTCATCACCAAATCCACTCATAATGTCTAATTTTACCGAACGTGAAGACCTTCTCAAGAACATCTGCTCGACGATTCAGAATATGGAAAATTTCTTAGGCAACTTGATATATCCGACTAGTTTCGAGCAGCGCAGCTACAGAAACTCTGTCAGCTATGCGTTTAGGAATGTCAAGTCAAAAAAGGAACAACTTGTTACGCTCTTCGGTGAAGTCGCGAGCGCCACTCATGGTACCCGTATCGGCGCCGCTGGAAATCATTACCACGGAAAGCCAGGCGAGGTGAGAAGGCAGCTTATCTCCTATACAGGCATTTTATGACAACAATGTTCAGTATAGGCCTATTCAAGACGGCAACTATATCCGAGATATTCTGACGTTGCGTTTGCCGGCTGGCTCCAGCGTCGAAGGAACAATAATTTTTAATAATCAAATCTCGAGCTTGAATTCGATCTATGAGTCAAACTGTAACGAGGATAGCCGTCGCTCAAGCGTATGGGTAAATGTAAAGCAAATATAGCTGCTTACATGTCATTTTCAGTATCCTATCTTCACGACAAACTGGGTTGACTGTACAGCTGCCTTCAACGCTGACAAACGGGTTGATGACCTTCTGAAGGTGGCATTGCCTAAAAAGTTTGAGGTGAGCGTAACACTTCATGTGCCATGAAAGCCGCTAATCACTATTAATCAGTCTCATTCGTCCATAGTCAGAGATAACACAAAGAGAGCGTCCTCTAAAAGTGTAAGTTCTTAAAAAATATTGCCGTTCGTATCAGTTGTTACACTCACATGATGAGTCGAATACCTCTACTAGTCAAGCGAACAGCACCACAGCGACCCAATCTCATGAGCCACGCACCGTTGGTACATTCAAATCTCAAATCACCTGAATCTCTGCTGACGACGATGATTAGGACATTCATTTGATTCACCTGTACTCGGCGGGCTCTATAGCCCAACGCTATTGCCTGGTTACAACGCCAATATTTTCCAGCTGCATAGCGATCAGCTTATTCAGAATGACATTCGGGATAACAAGAATCAACTCATCCCTGCTTGGAAATTCGCTGAACGCCTTCGGCCTGGGACAGTCGTTTTAGTATTTGCTGAGTTGAAAGTTTTCAACATCGATACAGAAAAGGCAGAACCTGCCCTGGGATTTAAGAGGGTGAGTATAGAGTGTTTCTCTGGGTGTTTTCGCTCAATATTCGATATTTCATCCTTATATATTACAATATCTCTATCAGATATATCAAATTCGGGCCCGTAGTGTTCAGGTTCTGGCCGAATCGTTTGAGCCCTACGAGCCCCCTACTGTTGTCCTTTCTGCCCCTGCGGTGCTTCAAACGGCGATTGACGATCTCAGGAACTTCACTTCCAAACGACATATTGAAGACAGAAAGATAGCTGACAAAGTAGATCCAAAGGGTCATGCAATGGGTTCCTCGACTGTAATCACAAGTAAGAACGAAAAAGGAAATGAGCCTCGAAACTCTCCAGGCAGTATACTGTACTATTTCGACCGTTAGTTTACATGAGACGTCATGGGTACCTAGACCACACCATTGGGTTTCGTGGTTCCCCAGATGTCGCACGAGGAAACACGACACTCGCCTGGGTAGTATCATAACATAACGCTACATCATTGCTTCAAGGAAAAAATTTGGTTTGTGGTCACTAGATAAGAATCTTCTGTATAAAAATCGGCGTCCATCGAAGTCTATATATAAACGACTGTAACTGTACCATAGCTTATCTATACACATTTTAGATGCCGCGCCATCAGTAGTACAGAGAGGTTCAGCTCTCTCTTCCCCCATGTGGTAAGCAGCTTTAGGTGGACCATCTGCCAGAGTCTCATCAATACTCCATCCTGGATAATAATCGGCTTTGGAGATCTTGCAGATATCCTCCGACTTCACCTACATCTAGACACGGCGTATTATCTAAGGTTCGGAAGGAATTAGCAACCATTTGATTAATATTACGTTTTCCCGACGAATCGTGGGAGTTACATGCGGTAGCCTGTGCGATGAGTAGGCGCACTAACGCCTGCTGCGGTAACTTGAACTGGCTTCATTGGGATTGCGGGGATTAAGCGCGCATCGTCGTAGTGCACTAGTGTATCTCCCCTTCCGAATGTACTAGATCCGCAGATCCACGGCCTCGGGCTAGCGAAGAGAATATCACAGCAGTCAGTTCTGGTAATGCATATTACTTCACTTGTATAGATGGATCTATGTGGATTAAACATAACTGATTGATTGTCGAACGATACTAGAATCTGGTATAGCTATGATCTGAACTGAACTGCACACGGAGAGCAATGTCATGATATAAGCATCCAGAGTTGAACAAGACATCCATTAAACGGAACACCATGACAGATACCCAACTCTCGTCATTCGAAGGCAACAGCGAATTAGTAGGCAACATTCTGCGTGGGAAGTGTAAGTGCAATATCCTCATATTCTAGATTATTGGGGCTGATGTTTTCATCAGTGCGAGTGACCAAAATAGTTACTGATGACCCTGATCGCCAAATTCTGGAAGCGAAAGATGAAATGGGTGAAGGTCGTTTGTGCATCATCAAGGTGATCAAAAATAATGGGTTCCAATGTGGCTGTCTTGCAAACGAGATCAATTGGTTTCAAACAACTTATCCGCCGAATATTCGGTGAGAGCGACAGGGTCAATTTTTCTCAATTTTGGGTGAACTAACATGGATTCTGTTTCTGTTTAGTCTTTTTGGTTTCCGGGATGCTTTCGAGTCTGATGGAAGGCACCTACTTGTGTGGAACATGCCGCTCCCCAGAAATACATTGTCATCTCTTTTCTCTGATGATCGTTTATGGCCTCTTCCACGCCGACATATTCAGGAGATCGCCCTCCAAATTGCGGCAGCCGTTCAAAGTACGTCGCTGCTCAACTTTGGTGTATCTTCGAGGGGGTTTTAAATATCAGAAGGTCTCCATGACGAGGATCGTGTAGTAGGGATTTATCCCCAGATTTCATTGAATTCTTAGACACCACCGTTTGCACCGAACGGCACTACGATCCCTCCAATAAGAAATTTGTATCGAAGGTGAGGATTATGTTACATTGTTGCTCTTCTGTCAGTCAATTTATCAATTTATATCGTAGAGTGTCCTCAAGTCCACACAGCTTAGGCTGGTATATACGGGTATATTTGACATGGCGTCTACGGACCTCTATATCGGTGATGTCTACAGGGCACCCGAAGTTGTTTTGGGTGAGTCCCGAACGAAGGTTATGAAATACTTTGCACAAATGCTAATTACGGTGAAAATAAGGTTGGCGTTGCGATGAAGCCAGTGACACCTTCTCTTTAGGCTGTCTTTTTGCGCAATTGTGGACGCGTACGCCACTGTTCGTCCAATGTGCACCCGACGGTGACTATCTCAGAAAAATGTTGTATCAGTACAACGAGATATTGGGACCCTTTTCAAGGAATTTTAAGACCGACCTTCATGACATAAACGGTATCTCGGTCGTAGACTGTGATTTCAATGGAGCTGAGGACATTCTCTCTCAAGCATGGAGGGGCATCATCCTGGGACCGCTTTCTCTCGAGGTTTGTGCTTTTACCCTTGAAGAGACATATCGAAACATTGATAAAGTGCTAGTATCGAATAGGAAACATTGACATTTGTGATTTGGTTACGTCGTTCATTGCCCTCGAGCCCGAGGACCGGGTTCCACTGGAAGAAATTGACGATTTTAATTTCTTTAATGACATGAAGGTAAGGGTTTGCTTTATTTTACTCTTTTTGGGGGATAATAGAGCAATATCTGCAGGATATCTTCGTCACTTTATAACAATTGGACGACGAAGATGTAACACCATCCAGGAGGTTCGAGGTGATGATGGAAACGACGATATACGGAACTCATATTTATGCTCTGATGATAGATTTGTTCGAAATTTTTGTAATGCATATTTGTGTGAACTTGGTCTCGTTAATCCCGCCTGGGTGCTCTGGCAAGCGCAGAAACTCAGGAGGAGTGGAATGGCCTTGAGTTCCTCATAAGAGTGGGCTGTCGTATATAGCAGCATAGGAGCATGTGTAAATGGTCACCATCGTCTTCTTACTGTACAATTGAGGCTGGATTGTGCGTATGGGGCTCAACATCGCGAACGAGTGCTTTGGTGGCATTGAGAGGAGAGTTGGATTCGTAGTTATCGAGGATGTCAGCTGGCACCAGGCAGCTCGTGGCCAACGGCTGTGCCTTGAATGGTGCCCATTTTCAAGGTGCCACGTTCATCGCTTCGACAAACAGATCCAGACTCCGAAACAGAGTTCTCACGATTAGTTGCGACCTCGCGCCAACGCCGTTTGTGCGTGTGACAGCCGCTGACCCATATATCTATAGCATCTAGATAAACATAGTTAAGAATCTCTATTTCATAGCATACCAGGGGATACATGGGTTGATATATGTCAAATAATATTGAGTACACACCGACAAGATGCCCAGAGCGAATTTTCGGGCGTGATGGAAACAAAGCTCAGGAATTGATGCTGATGTGGATCAATTCTCTGAGATGTCTTAGAGGGGTGGGGGCCAAATGCGTCGCCGGCCAACGTCATCGCTCGTATTAGCAGGTTAATGACGTTGACTCCGTCAATTACTCGTGTTCTAAATAGGATCACCCAAAGGGTTCTTCGAAACTTTAAGCTGTTGGAACATACTAAATTTAGTGCAGCCTTCGCTCAATATATTGAATAAATTTGGTTCAATTGGCTCCTTTAATTACTGTATATGATCTCACAGTGTTTAGAAATGTGAAGGAAGGAATTTATTTATTTTATAATGTCCAAACAGTAGCGCTCTAGCCCATTTCCACCGCGGAACGTGCGGTCTGGTAGTATCTAGAGCCCCATCCCTCCGTACATCGTCCCCATTCATACTTTCATACTTCGGCTCCAATAAATCGCGGACTACTGCATTTTTCGGTATTACATTTGGATGGAGACTTGTATTGTTTAAGACCTGCGAGAGCTACCATGGCCATTCCTACTCGCCCTCGCCCTGGTCGAGCGCTTAGCGTTTGGTGGTATACTTTCTGTTGCGTCCACATCCATAGACACATTCACGAAATCTTCATCTTCGCCTTGTGTATTTGCGTTGTGACTGGTTTCTGAGCCTGAAGTTGAAGGAGGATTGCTATTTGGGTCTTCTCTACTTCCGAAGAACTCGTCGTCACTCCTAGGACGCAGTGCCTCAAATTTTGAGCGGAGTTCAAGGTCTTGGTCCTCGCCGTCGTTCTGGGCATCATTACCTAAGGCAACACCTCGTGCAGCAGATTTGTGAGTCTAAGCAAATAAATTGTTGAGGAACAATGACTTACGACGAGTGGCGACCAATATTGTTTGACCAGTCTGCAGCTCATCAAGAGTTCTTGTTTGGTATGTACCGAAATCAGACCTAACTAGGTCGTCCGGTAGGCGCCCGACTCGTATGAACTCAATCGGCAATATGTCGAGGCCCCAATCGTTCTTTCCAATACTGAAACCAACTTTAAACGACATCCAAATTATGTCACCGCTCTCGAATTCAGGTCGGTTGGAGGATGCCAGATGGGAAAGGGATTCGCCAATGTATTCATAACATACAGGTTTCTCTGGATTCGGTATGTACTGACCTCGAGACTCTTTTGCAGCCTTTCTGACCCAAGGATGAACTTCCGCAGACTTCCGGCTAATCGTCCCACTCCGAGACTGTGCAAATATCTTGGACGTTAGTATATAGCGACCTGTATCACCTTGTCCATTTTGCCAAGTACGACGACTACGCTTCTGGGTGTTGAATTTCGGATTTTTTACAATATCATCTTCAAATACCTGTAATTAGTTGAGTCATTTATTCCTCTCTCAAAAATATTAGTCTGACCTGAAGATATGAATATAAAGAATCGTCGATGGTGGTATCAAAAGCGTAGGATTCTTCGCACTTATACGAAATTTCCCTCTGTCTTAGGGAAAGAGTTGGGGGGTTAAATCATATGACCATTATGTATTTGCACTTACATTCTTTCTGGATTGAGTAAAGGTGAAGGTGTTTCATTTGGAGGCACGAAATTGCCTGTATCTTTCGGGCTTCCCCACGCCCAGATGCCAGCATGGGTAAAAATGGCGACTTCGTTTGTTTTGCGTTCAAACATCTATAGAAATGGGATCAGTAGGCAACTAAAAAGGAGTAGCCGATCATGCAGAACCATCCACTTCGAAGCCTTCTGACACATGCGGGGTTCAACTAATGGAGTTCCTGCTTCAATAGACGTTGCCCCTTCCTCCAAAGTCAATGTCGATTCGCCTCTGAAAGAGCGATCTTGCCATGGTGCCACAAGGTCGAAAATTCTGCTTGAGGAGTCCATTATACTAATTCTGTTTTGTGTATTCGTATAAAGGTATACCAAGCCTTTATATACATGCCGGCGAGTGAGATCTTTGCTTCTGTTTAATATCTTGATAAATCGAGATCAGTCCGATCGATCTCTCAGATCTTACAAGAATAGAAATAGATAACATGTATTTAGATGTGAATATATAAGTAATAGAAAATAGATGTATCTATCTCATTCCCCATGATACATATATCGAAAGATTGCAACTGTAGAGCCGTTAGCACAGGTTATCAGGACGTTCAGCGTCGGGACAGAGGTCATCAGTCCCTCTCTTTGTCCAGCTTTATCGACATCGCTACCACTAGTCTTATTCGCCTTATGTTGTCGTACTGGAGCATTGAAAGTATCCTGATGTGCTCAAAGACTAGCTCACGTATCCGACGGACCATTTTAAATTATATGTCCTATCAGTGGAATCTAAAGCGACACTTCAAATCCTGGTTCAGAGAAGACTTGAAGAGTATCCTACATAGGTGTAATGCAATCATCTCTGGTTCGCAGGCGCTACAATTTTTCAATCGAGAACGATACTTGGACAGCGATACAGATTTCTTCGTCAGACTGGGAGGCGTACGAGAACTTTCAGACTGGCTCCAGCAGCAAGGATATGTGATCATTAATTCAGACAAGGAATATTATTCACTATGCGATCGCTTGGTGCAGTTATCGTTGAAATGCGCCACGAATGAAACCACCTTTGAACGCTCAATTCTTGGTGTTATTTACTTCGTAAAAGCTGGGGAGAATGAGCGGGACAGAACAGTGACTCATTATCGTGTTCAAATTGTGATTGTGGATGCAGATCCGATTGAACATATTCTATATGATTTCCATTCTAGTAAATTCAAATTATGCGGGGAAAGTGGAAACTGATATAATAAACTAGCTGCAGTAATCAACTACATATCGTCCTCAATGGCAGTATCAGTGTTTCCAAGGTCGACACTCATTCATCGATTATCATTTATCACGAAGATACGCACAGAATCTCCTGTGCGAACTAGTCAGTGGATCCAAAAGTATGTCGAGAGAGGGTTCCAAGTCATTGGACGTGATTCAAAGCTCGAAGACGCTTCACATATGCCAGTATATGGAAACAGAAAAATAACAGATCGGCGGTGTTGGACAATCAGATTCGACTGTGAGTATTATTACAACTTGGTACGAAGATCGACAATAACACACATACAAGCCGAAAATTTAGAACGCGGCATATTTGGCCCAATGAGGCATGACGTTTCCTTCGATGTTATGCCGCCTGAAACAGGAATGGTTGCTGAAGATGGCGTTCTGAGGATTGCAGAACCACTCATATGGCGGTACGTCTGAATACATATCAGGTGAACCAATCACTTTGGGACTGACAGTTTTCTCGTAGTATGATGGCTTTACCTCCTGCTCTACCACATGGGGCTCTGTTAGCTCGGTCGGTAATAGATATGACGCAAGAGTAAATTTTGTAAAAAGAGTGGTTGCGCCACAACTCACTAGCACAGCACTTCCCTAATTGTGAGAATCAAAGGACGTCTGGCACATCCGCTCTTCAATTTTGAATATGAATTTCGCCCAGCGCCTGCGCACTTCCGATATATTAGTATCGAGTCTATCTGCTTTCTCTCTCCCTCTGAGATGAATGGTATTGAAATTTGTGCTGAAAGGAGATTCCTCTAGATGTATACATAGATTATTTTCGTGACTCATTTGCATTCGGTATAAGGTCTGCTATAGCTCGTGCTGTTTAGTATGAGGATTGGAGTTCTCAGGGGCGAGCGTTGTGTCCTAGCATTTCACGGTAGGGTAGGACATGCATGAGTGGCAATGGGTTGGGGGTGAAGCTTTGAAGGGGTGAACGACGGTATGAACTGTCTCTCTCCTGGGCGTAGGGGCGATAGATGTGTTAGCGGATGACCCCAAAGAAAAGACTTCCATCGTTCCTAATCTGATAACTCATGTAATGACGATTAGTGATATTATATAGTATGTGGTATTGGTGAGTGAGAGATGAAACGAGCTAGAAAACCGTCACCACCCCTAAAGCTAAGGTGATAGTATGGGGAAATAATAAGTAAGAGACGACTCTGGTGATATATCAACACGAATACGTACCCGTCCGCTACGCCTCCGGGGACTTTACTTAATATCAAAACTTAGGCGCGTTCCTGACAAAACTATTTTTAAACGCGGTTGAAATCTCCCGGGATTAAGAATTGCCAAACCAAATCTTGCCGAATTGACCACCTATGTGCATGCTGGCGGCCAACAGCAATATCGGGATAGAACCGACTCGACAGTGATCAGAATCACGGCAATGCGATCATGAGCACATGGTGTACTCGAATGAGTTAGAATGGCATTGGCCTCATATACAACTTTAGTTATGGATCTAGAAATTCTGAAGACTTGGAGAACAGAACATTGAATCCGGCTGATCTGATCGAAGACGAACCTATAAATTCCATTGAATCTCAAGTATGATTCTGGTCAAGCACAACTTCATAACTAACCATGGATCTGATATTCTGGACGATGTTCTCGCATACGAGAAAATTCATAAAACCAGCTGCAAAAGCAATTAATCGAGGAATATTCAGAGGAAGAGTTGAGACACATACGCGGTCAGGATATGATACGCAAGCACCTGATCATTGGTGTGCACGCTCTCGAGCGTCGTACAATCGTCACTTTTGTATTTCATGAGAAGAATATTCCCAAACCACTCTTGACCAAAATGTGAGTCTACTGCAAGGTTTATCGGAGATGGTGCTTTGTCCGCTGAGATATAAAGCCTCCAGTCGCAATAACCTTTTCTCCGGGTATAGGGCATGTTGGGAATACGATAACTGATGGCCCCATTGGGGAAAATATCCGATATTGCGAGCTTCTCTGTCGTGGTGGCTGAAGTCCGTCGTAACAAAAGCTCCCCGTGCATTCCACCTGTCGCCAATATGAAGGCGGTGATTCCAGATGAATCTTCGTCTTCCTAGAGTTTGAGTCAGTATGCACTAGATGGACATGAATAAGTATACTCATTAACACGTAGAGTATGATCATTGATGGTCTTCAGTGCCAGTTCGCTGAGAGGTCTTTCTACAACGCATTGCGGATGAAGAGTGCATAGGTGCTGCGGATGATATAAAGCGATGAATACTCGGACACTGGATAGAACAAGTTTGTGTCCTGGAACCACGGTACTTACCTGCAGCAGATAGTGGGGCTGTGATGAATGTGGTGAAGAGATGACACTCATAGCGGATATGAAGGATACAAGCGTGTAGGAAACAGCGATGAATGTTGTCGTTTGAATGAGCTAATAACGGAAAACTATTCGGTAACAGGGAATGTCTTTATCAAAAGCCATACATTATGTTCTTTAAACTAAAAATTTTCCGCGGATATGTTATGCTGAAATTGTTTCGGACATTAGTTCAACAGGCTATCAATTTCTAGGTCATTCTGCCGTCTGGTGTAGAAGAGGCTGTACAACAACTTGTGATATATTGTATAGTACATATTTCTTCTAGAATTTCCAAGAAGGTTACTCAAGTTCACATTACGCTATTTGTTCGTTTCTATTCTCGCTTGCTTATGTGCGATTTCACAGTTGCTACAAGACAAAATTCCAAGTTCGTAAGCAAACCCCGTCTGTATGATTGTCGCTTACCTCCAAATTCCTGGCTCACCGATCCGAAGGTACGATTCGGGGTGGACTGTGAACGAAGTCCAATCTAGAACCTCGAATGACATTCCAGTCAGACGAGTGTTAGAAATTAGGTCATGGTGCGCTGTATAAGATCAAGGTAATCAGTAATTAGATCTGATATCGGGATCTCAGCTAGTAGGATATACAGACTCTTTTCGTGTGGGATGTACCAGCAATACGGATCACCAATATATCGGCTGCCAATGTCGACCTTGTGAATTTTGCTGCGACACATACCAATTTCCTTGATGCCGTGGTTTCGACAGTACTGTTGCAGTCTAGCTTTTGTCCCATCGGCATCGTCATCAGACTTGACATAATCTTGTCTACAGACGAGGCTTTTTCGGACACCGAAGCTCAGGGATGGAAAAAGGGATAATGATCCGGAGGCCGAGATGACGTGCATAAGACCTGCTGACATTTTCGTATAAGCACAACGGGAAAAATACAGACGCGATAGATTTCTTTTTTTTCTCGTATTGGGGGAATGGACTTACTTCCATAAAGAGACAATATATGGCTGTATGGGCTGCATCGTATGACGTGGACGTTCAATTTTACTTCATCAAAGCCATCATTCGAGAATTGAAGTGCGATTGAGTCTCTGTCCCTTTGTTTTGAGTTTCTCTCGCCGCTTGACCGAATTTTCTCTGCGGAGAACTTGCGGGTTTCGATTGACAGTGCTTCAATCCATAACCGATGTTTGATCCCACCAATACCGGTAAATGTATACCCTTGAGAGCTGATGAACTTGATTAATTCGGAGACACCTTCATACCGTACACATATATCAAGGGTGCTGGTTGCGTACGAGGCACGATCAAAGAACCTGTAGACCTCAGGGCCATAGATGAGAGCATCTGTTCTTGATAGAAACTTCAGGAGCTTGCGAACACTTTTGAAATGTGATGACAGAAATTTCTCGATATCCCACGTTTTTTCGGAATATAGTTTGACCGCTTTATGGAGGGTCGTACACGTCCGCTGGAGTCGTATAATAGTTGTCGGGTCACAGAAGGACAAGAGGCAACCAAGTGCAGACAAATCATAGTCTAAGATAGCAAATTCTTCGAACGTGGAGTAGCCATGCCACGGGATTCTCTGTACTGACGGCCCCATCGCATGAGAGTCGCGTGAGAGCCAATTCAAGGGTTAAGCGAAACGCCTCACTTTTGACTGGCGGATTGGTTTACCGCAGATTGTCGGCAGATCCCGCGATCTGTCATGATTAGATGTACTATGATCGAGATCTATCAATACAGTACGGTTCGATCTATCGAAGGGATAGATCGTGTCGTATGAAAATAAATAGGATGGAAAAATTACCCGAACGACTTCCAACTCTCAAATTCTGTGCCATGGGAAGCACCTCCACACTCGTAATATTAGAACGTGGGTGATGCTGTTTTGAACAATATTCGTACAGCAGACGACACTAACATATTTGTATGATTCGGCCAGAACCAGGGAGGTAGGAGTCTATAATTTTAGCCAATGTGACCTTTATGAACTGAGGGACACGTAGGGGGCATAATAAGTATTCATCTGCGAAGGTGAGTAACGACCAAATGAACTGTGCGATTTAATTTGACAGTTGGCAGGTTACTCGAACCATTAGCAAGGTATTTTCTTGTTTAGGTCCCACATTTGCTTGAAGTCTGATCTGTATCGTAGCTTCTCTCGCGTGAGGAGAGCGAAATAATTGACATCCGAAGGTGCGGTCAGATTTATGGAATTTATCGTTACAATCCTCACGTACCCAGCGTCGAGCATGAGGTCACTCAGAGACTTACTTCTTTCGAAACTATTACCGTCGACCGACTGGCTGTAAGTTCTGCAGTTGACTTCTGTACGTCCGTCCCTGACTTGTGTGGCATAGGCATTGGTTTCAGAGTCCTGTGCGCTTTTTTCCGATATCCACCCATTGTACGAAGTGGTTGCCGGTCGCTTGGAGTTGAAGCGAATCTACTCGTCGACAGCTCCTCAGTTTTCAGACTTTGTTCTCCATCTAGAAAAAGGTGATAAATACTTTGGATCTGGCTACTCCTGTATAATATAACCCATTTTCAGAAAATATATTCAACAACGACTTCGTAAGAGTTGTTAAAAGATGTGCAGGTATTCTTGATGGTTTTATACAAGAAAATGGAGACGATCGGTTTAACTTGTAAGTAAATTAGCTGTCAAAGATTACCATCAATGTGTCAGTTAACACAATTCTCCCATAGCTTCAACATACGTTGCATGGTCAATTCCTGCCTTCTTAAGGTAAAAGGATTAACAGTAGAGCGCCCACAGTACCTTTTTATGCGGGTCGCAATTGCGCTACACGGCTATGATTTGACTCGCATCAAAGAGACATATTCTCTCTTGGCAGATGGATATTATATCCATGATCTCGCAACGCTACGCAATGCCGGGTTACGCAATGGACAGCTCAGCTCCTCATTCCAGGAGGTCCTGGAGGTAGAACCTAGTGATGGAATTTACAGAACGCTTGCACGTTGTTCAAGCATCACGGGAAGTTCAGGAGATGTTGGACTTAGCATGACTGATTTCCCTTCGACGATGTAAGATTTTACTGAATTTCATTCGAAACCTTTCTAAACTCGTCCAATTAATTTGAAAATGAAGGGATTCTATTCATGGGGAGTCCAATAGTGGACTCGGGTCGTTAACGAAACTTTTCAATGCCTCATTGATCTTGAACAATCGTGAAGCGCAAAGCGTGGGCACTATTACCGCATTTACTGAATTGTGGCATAAGGAGATTTTCGAATTTCTGGCAGACGCTATGACGCAAGAAAGGGTTTACTCCGAAGATCGGACGCTTATGCACGGACTTTGGGTCTCTGACCTGTTGTAAGATGTCCATCATCTCTACTTCTGGGTACTCTCACATCTAGTTCTCTAGTATGACTCGCATCAAGGACGCAGAATCCTGGTGCCTCTTCAACCCAAAAGATGTTCCGGGACTCTCAAGTGTATACGGGGATGAGTTCGATGAACTATATGTAGATTATGAGGCGGATAAAACCATTTCTAAGCAAAAGGTCCCAGCAAAGGATCTTTGGAATGCTATCCTGGAGTGCCAGGTAAAGACTGGAGGACCGTACATGGTGTTCAAGGATTCCGTAAACTGTGCGTTATAATATTATATTAATGGTTGATCTTCAAGTCTCACATCTTGATACTTTATAGGTAAGAACAATCAGAAGAATCTCGGAGCGATTACACATTCGGATTCCTCGCATATAATGCAGTTTTCCTCGGATACGGAGACAGGAGTTTGCAGCCTGGCATCTATTCTTCTACCAGCATTCGTTTCCAATGAAGGTTTCTTCGACTTTAAGCAGCTCCGAACAGTAGTGCAGAAGGTAGTGTGGAACCTCAACTGTGTGGTAAACGAGACTTGCAGCCCAGATCGATCATCGCGCTACGGTAATCGGGCGAACAGAGCCTTAGGAATTGGCGTTCAGGGCTTGGCAGACGTCTATACTAAACTTGGGATGAAATTTGACTCTATCCCTGCAAAAACATTGAATCTGAAGTTGGCACAAGCAATGTATTACGCCGCTCTCGAGGCCAGTATCGAAATAGCATCGGTCGAAGGGACTTACCCATCTTACCCTTTCTCGCCCGCTGCCGAGGGTACATTACAGATAGATCTCTGGAGTGTCAAAGATCCTCCAGGTTTTGATTGGGATACTTTGAGGAGAAATCTGGGACTTCATGGTCTGGCAAACTCGACATTAATTGGTCTAACGCCAACTGTACTAACGTCGCGTTTGACCGGGTGCAGTGAGTCTGTCCACCCATCAATAAGGTGCGTTTTGTTCTTACGGGGAGTCAATCACCCTAATCCGCATCATACAGTAATGTTCAATGGCGACATGATCCTGAAAGTGGCGTCAGTTATCAAGTAATATCGCTAAAACTGGTGAGCGACCTGATGAAGGCTGGATTATGGAACGAAGAATTACGAGAAGAGATTATTTCAAGTAATGGTAAGTTTAATACTCTCCCGACGCACGGCCGTTCTTTCGAAACTGATACAACCTTAAGGATCGATACAGGACATCATGTCTATACCTATTGAAATCAGAGAAGTCTATCAGACTGTTTTGGATGTAAACCCGAAGGTCGTCATAGACCAGGCGGTCGATAGAGGTCCATTCGTGTGTCATTCTCAAGATTTGTCGTTATTCATAAAGAATTCATCACCTGAGGAACTTGTAAGAGATTTCCACCCACTTCAATTGCTACTGAATATTTTCTCTCGTGGCAGGAATCATTGCTCCTTTATGGATGGGGGCGTGGACTAAAGACTGGCTTACATCGATTAATACAAATCTAACCAAGGATCAAGGATAAGTGTTCATATACTGGAGCACGAGCCTGATAAATTAGAAGTGTAAAACGTTCGAGTGGATCAAATTTAATCCAAGACGTTTGCGTATTTTATATCAGAGATTTTATATACTCAATAAGTCAGAAACTTTATGTGAGTGAGAGACAACGCGAGTGAACAACCAATGAGTGATCTAGATAACACCATGCCAGAGAGGACCCTCTGTCTCAGGAGCCGTTCTAACATTCAATCCATCTACCTGTAGACTCACAGACTGTCATTGGCGTATCCAGAAGTTTTTTGTAAAAACGAGTTTTCTTTCTTGAATCTTGGGTAGTATCCAAATCCGGCGTTCGACGCCAAGGCTTTATAAAATGACTCAATTATCTAAGTGGTTAAAATTCTGCTAGTCCGGAACTTAACCAGACTTAACACTGGCAATCAGAAAATGGTGCCGTACAACAGGAGCCTGGATCTGGGGTCCATTGTCGCACCTCCCATCCTAATCTACCATGCCAGTCCTCCAGAATGTCTCACTCCTCCTGGCAAACGAATAATCTTCGTTGTCGGCTCCGGCTCCGGAAAATCATCAGTTGCACACTCACAGGATGTATGAAGGCACCAAGGAAACGTCTATCTTGACGAGCAGGGCATGCATGGAACGCTACAACTAAACATGGATACGCACGCAGATCGCTGATGCTGATCAGCAAGGTGCTTCCAGTGTTTCCGTTCCCTATTCCAGAGTGTTGCCCTTGGATAAGCCGATCCCACAAGACAGGCCTCAACCTCCCAGAAAGCGGCGCAGGAAATCTGCGAGGCTGCCCTCGTACACGAATTTGTTAGGGATCTGCCTGACGCATGGGTAATACTTCGCTACGGCCACAACAGCTATCCTCCTAGATTTTGGTATCCTCGCGCGCTTGATGTGTTGTTGGACTCATCGATCTCTGGGTATTGCAGCTTCCTTCGAATAATGTGCTTGAGGCCAGAGCCGTGGCTTGGGCCGAGCAGTGCTCAGCACTGTTCCCCATAACGCTACGCCACACAAAAAATGGTCAAGGCCTCTCGCAGTTCACATGTTGTGATTATGGGTTCAGGGCTCATTAACGACCAACACAAAAGATATATTTATCTCGCAAAAGACACCCAGAGACGTCGATCGATCGACGTCGGGCCAGTTCTTCATCTTGGACGGAAACGGCGTAGACTTAGACGAAGTTTTTGGGGCCCACTCTAGGAGGGTTGTGAGTAAAGACATCTGAATAGCACAAGCTTCAAAGACAAAAATACGCGAGGAAGCGTCCAGTAATGATCCGGTTTCATCTGAAGAGAACCGTTAGTTAGATAGGGATTGGAAAAGAGGATATCATATACCTAAAATTGATCAATGCGTTAGGATCTCTCTTTAATTTGCTTCACGCCGCTGCAAAACGTCGCTTCCGCCCTCCATTCGATCCAATACCCCCATTACCGTCTGAGCTAAAAGTGTATCATAAGCAATTAGCCGACGTCAATATGAGTTTTGTACGACCGTAGTGTAAGTCTCAAGTCATGCTAATGCGGAAATAGGGGCCTCTTAGTTAAGCTGACGTCGATTTGACTGTAATCTAACTCAAGCCTGAATTCAGGCCGAACCAACCTAACTTCGCACTTTACTGATGCCTACCCTTTCAGTAGAAGTAGTAGTAGTACACGGCATGGGTTCAGTGGC
>Ga0247742_10001308_pt1 | contig 17691 bp, 15 predicted proteins | sample UWRJL208509C2_FD_180944 | JGI IMG/M metagenome (GOLD analysis project Ga0247742, IMG submission 180944) | Plant litter microbial communities from Arlington Agricultural Research Station in Wisconsin, United States - UWRJ-L208-509C-2 | ecosystem: Environmental > Terrestrial > Plant litter >... | reverse complement strand
GCTTAGTGTCGACGCAAGCGATCGACGTTCCATGGGGTCACATTTACAGGTATCCCTCTCAAATTACAGCGCCAGAGTACATGGAAACAATCCTAGGTCTAGACCCTGGAGATGTGCAGCGTTGTCTCGAAGACTTGGGCTCCCTTATTGAATATAAGAGCGACACTGAAAAGCTTTGTGTCCTCCATGCCTCACTCTTCGATTTCTTATTGGATCCCGCTCGATTCTTGGATCTCCCAATAGACCTCCCAAATCTCCACACTAACTTGGCGATTTGGTGCAGTCATCTTGACTCTCATCGTGACAATTTTCAGATCCCGGACCTTAACTGTGAGTTTAATATTCCCCTCTGAATGCTATTTCTTCACAAGGTGAGAACTCTGGTCCAAAATTGTGCTAATGCTATGTAAAACAGGGAATTTGTTTGCTTTATTCTACTCTGAAATGGCACAAGCAAATATTACGGATGAACTGGAGTTAAGGTTACAACAAATGACCTTGCCGCATCCATCCTTGCCCAGAAGGGGACCTGTTGATTCGGACGAAATTTTGTGCCATTACCCGGCCTTTATCAAATTTCTGGGAAACTCAGTACGTTTAGTGATGTCACATCAGTGGCTATAGGATTTAAAGTCGGTTTAAATTTGTTTATACTAGGATATTAAATATCTAAAGTAGAACATGCCACAGTAGACAGTAGGATAGATTATATATAGGCTGTTATAAAAGCAAACCCTTGATTTAAAGTGCGTGCCATGATCAAAGCACTGTTTCTAGCTTATCTCATATTTTAAGGTTTTGCAACTCAAAGAGTCAATCACATAGCGTAAGTCTGAACGAAGATAAAGAAACTGATTACATTTCAAATATAACCCCTTTGGAAACACAAGGAAAGGTTTTATGTCTGCGGCCTGCTCGACAAGGAAATAATATTTATTGTATCAAAGAACATCGTGGTTAACCCAAAATAATTACCAATACTTCAAGTATGAGCCGGCCGAAGATTATTGCACTTTTCAAAAATAATGGCACTTGCAAAAAAAAAATCTAAATTTTTTTGATCATCCCACAGCATTCTATAGTGGAAATCCAGCACTTCATTGACCCCCCCTATCCTATCAGTTAGATGGATTTAGGTGGCGCATATTGCCTATCTATCTGATGGACTAAAAATGTTTTCTAGAGAATGTTTTTACCTCTATTATATTATTTTGTTCTCTAGAATCTTATTATTCTGGAATGATATTTACATTTTATATAATATGTTTGTATGTTTTAGTTGGTCACAAAAACATTTTCAGTTGATGTATAGGTTCCAGGGGTCCCTATCTTCCAAGCTTTCTAGCTTGCTATATATTACAATCCAGGGGGTGTAATTTGGTACTCCAATAGGTACTGGATATAGGTCTTTACTATCAGATTATCAGATGGTTTGAGAAAGCTTTGGATTTAATAAATTAGCTGATTGATTTATTAATAGCACCTCTGATTGATACTTTTCCTTAATCTATATAGGATCTAGTAGTTATTTCAATACATAAATGTGATATAACAATCTACATTATTTCTAATTACATTTGATTTATGAACAGACTATTACTTATTCTATATAGACTTGACTTATGAACAGACTATTACTTATTCTATATAGACTTGACTTATGAACAGACTATTACTTATTCTATATAGACTTGACTTATGAACAGACTATTACTTATTCTATATAGACTTGACTTATAAACAGACTATTACTTATTATATATACTGATACACTTGACTTATGAACAGACTATTACTTATTCTATATAGACTTGACTTATAAACAGACTATTACTTATTATATATACTGATACACTTGACTTATGAACAGACTATTACTTATTTGATATACTCATACTTGACTTATGATCAGACTATTACCTACTTGATATACTCAATATGAGAGGCAGGATCAATGGAGGGAGCAAGAAGTTTGGGGACTTTGTGGTAAACATATGCTAATACATTAGATGTATCTATGATTATATATGATATCTACATTTATGTAGCACATGTATATGGAATGTTGGGTGAGTCCATCAGAAATACATACAGCTGCAGAGCTTGCTACTAATAAATTCCTAGAAACAGAGTATTACTTATTCTATTGACTGATACTTGACTTATGAATGGACTATTACTCACTTGCTTGAGTCATGAAAAGAGTGTTGACACACAACTGTATTCATTACCAAATGCCTGAAATATAATCATGTTCTACAAATATGCATCTATGTCCCATAATATGCGTCTACCAGGTAGTAATACTTGTATGTCCCGCAAATATGTTTTTCACCTCTCAGATATGTTTTCATATCCTATGGATATAATTTCCACCCATTGGGAATGTTTTCATGTCCCACAAATATGTTTTTCGTCTATTAGAAATGTTTTCATGTCCTGCAAATATGTTTTTCACCTATTGGAAATGTTTTCATCTCCCGCAAATATGTTTTTCACCTCTCAGAAATGTTTTCATGTCCCACAGATATGTTTTCCACTCATCGGATATGTTTTCATGTCCCACGGATATGTTTTCATGTCCCATGGATATGTTTTCATGTCCCACGGATATGTTTTCCACTCATCGGAAATGTTTTCATGTCCCGCAAATATGTTTTTCACCTATCAGAAATGTTTTCATATCCCACAGATATGTTTTTCACCTCTCAGAAATGTTTTCATGTCCTATGGATATGTTTTTCACCTATCGGAAATGTTTTCATGTCCCGCACATATGTTTTTCACAATGTTTTCATGTCCCGCAAATATGTTTTTCCCCTATCAGAAATGTTTCATGTCCCACGGATATGTTTTCCACTCATCAGAAATGTTTTCATGTCCCGCAAATATGTTTTTCACCTATCGGAAATGTTTTCATGTCCCACAAATATGTTTTTCGTCTATTAGAAATGTTTTCATGTCCTGCAAATATGTTTTTCGTCTATTAGAAATGTTTTCATGTCCTGCAAATATGTTTTTCACCTCTCCGAAATGTTTTCATATCCTATGGATATAATTTCCACCCATTGGGAATGTTTTCATGTCCCACAAATATGTTTTTTGTCTATTAGAAATGTTTTCATGTCCTGCAAATATGTTTTTCACCTATTGGAAATGTTTTCATGTCCTGTAAATATGTTTTTCACCTCTCCGAAATGTTTTCATGTCCCACAAATATGTTTTTCACCTCTCAGAAATGTTTTCATGTCCTACGGATATGTTTTCCACTCATCAGAAATGTTTCTCATGTCCTATGGATATGTTTTCCACTCATTGGAAATTTTTTCATGTCCCGCAAATATGTTTTTCACAATGTTTTCATGTCCCGCAAATATGATTTCCACTAGTCCAATAAGACTAGATAACTGTCTAGCTCATATCTAGAATACAGTTTAAATGAATGAGTGGTGTTTGATGTGCTAATGGTATAAGGTCTAACTAAGGAGGGAGAAGCAAACAACAGTCAGAGATTAAAGAAATATTTGTTAATGAGTGGGGGTTGAGTTAATGAGTCCAAGAAGAATGCATAGTTTGAGATAGATAATGAAGTGAAACGAGATGCCCAACATATGAATCACCCAACTTACTTGCGAGAAGGCTTGCTAGATCCAGCCACAGCATTCTCAAAACGGGTGGAAGAACCCACTGGCAGAACACGTTGAGGCTTGGTCTGCTTTTGCATCATCCCAAGGCTGCGTGATGAAGGTGGTTTTGCCAAGTGTGCAACTTTGAGAAAGCCTTTCGGATTAACCCCACTTCGTGAATGTTGGTTTAGATCTCCACGGTATACAAAAGGTCTATCCTGAGACTCAGCGATGAGGTGCTCATGGAGATTGCGTGATGGTTTCGCACCACCTAAGTTCATTGGAAGGGTGTTGGGGGCTTGCATTGTATTTGGAAAGGCGTATGAATCTGACATTTGCACATAATGGGGTTGGGGAGGGGGAGGCCGAACAAGACGTCTGGAGTGTGGCTCGAAGTAACCATCCGGGGCCAATGCGTATCCTTCTGGTGGTGATGAGCGCCACCTATGACTACCAGAGTTGTCCTCCGGAGAGAGCGGCATTCGATAACGGCCTTCCATGCCTTTGTATAAAGTATGGGAAGCCTTCGTCACCTCATAACCACCCGTCTCAATACCATAGTCGTCATACTGACGTGGAGATGTGTTCTCTTTCCACATGTTGTGGTCACGAGAATCAGCGCCGTGCTTGTAAACAGCAGTGTGACGGCGCTGAGTCGGTAGAGGGGCCTCCTGTTGTTCACGGTTAAAGCCAATAGCATACGCGTTGTCCGGTTCATACTGGAATAGTGGGGATTTTAGTGGAGTGTGCGTATCAAAGCTACTGCCTCGTTCACGTGTCTGTGCTGGCATTGCTATGTTGATTGTGTGTTTGCGCGGACGCGGAGTGGGGTCTTCAATGATATTGGCTTGATCATCGTCATGTGGAGCCGGAGGCGTTGTGGTCTTGTCACCATCTGAATCTATGTCTGGCGATGGGCGGTATGTCTTTGAGCTCTGGATTGTGGATGCTCCGAACAAGTACTTCTTGCAATACTTGACACAGTCCTTCACTTGCTTCAACAACTCTCCTCCCTTTGCAACTATGAGGTCAATATCCGCATAAGCGTCTGTTCCAGGAGCAAGTAGCTTCTCGTCTGCAAAGAGTGTCAGTGCGTTCACACACAGAAGATTATGAGACATACCATCATCCCATGATACGATGTGGCAACCGCCCGACAATATTGACGTGGCATCAGCGAGCGCCATCCATTCCACCTTCTTCATTTTGGTTTGATCGAAATATGTGCCAGGTACTTGACTGACAAGGTGACGTGGATAGCCAATGATCCTCATCTCAGAGGTAATGAACTCTTCGAGAATCTTCTTCCACGGAAAGTTTCTGCGAGACTCTTTCGTCAACCGTTCTATCGAGTCATTAGATCGCATTATGTACAATTGGTCACGGAAAGCTCACGATGATTGTTGAGGAGATTCTCAGTCGCTTTCGCTCGATAATATTGCGTGACTTTGTCGTTGTCATTATCGTCACCAATACTATCAACGTCCTTCGCATCGATCTTGTCGATCATGCCTTGTAGCTTTGCATCGGTAAGCATCCTGGTTCTACTCTTGGTTCCGACAGGCGCCTTGGCCTTGTTTTTAGTTGGCGATAAATGTAGAGCTTCATCCAGGAGGGTCTGCGAACCCTTGTTCCTAAATAAGACTATGTCAGTGATTATTGACAGACAAGTTCAAATGATTATACCGGGACATTGCCTCCAAGGCACTGATAAGTTTGACGACATCAATCTTTCCCCTCTGCAATAAGTCCTCAACGATAGCAGAACCAGTGATGGCAACGCCGCTTGCTTTAGAATTCGGGTCGGTTTGCCAGAAGAACCTGATGAGCTGTAGATAATCATCAAACCGACATATCTGCGTCGACTTGCTCAAAGGATAAGTGAATGAATCTCAAAGTATCGATAGAGGACCTACCAATTCTTGGAACTTCTTCGTAGCTTGCTTGAGTCGCTTTGCTGTCGAAACAACATTCGAAGGAATTACCGCCAAGGCCTTCAGATCGCTGCGAACACCTTCCATGAACTTCTTTGACACTTCATCTCCAACGGTTTTTGCCGATCCAAATTTATTCCAATGGGTAGTAGCCATGTCGCGGTACTTTTGTACTGATTCAAACAGTTAGTATTGGTGTTAGAATGAAATACGAACAATGCTTACTACCACCGAAAGGCCTGTAATCATTTTTCCCATTCTTCTTCTTGAGGTTGTGTTTGATGGAAAACCACGACTGGAAGTCGTTATAGGCATTGATTCGCGGAGCGGTGAATTGAGTCTTCGCAAGCTCATGGACAGTGTTACGGTCGACATTGTGCTTGAGCGCAATCTTCCCGACATTCCTGTGATACGAAGCCCCAATGACATCGCAGTCGTCTCTGAGAGCAGCCGGATAACGGCCTGCTCGTGTCGTGGACTTGCCCGTACCATCAACTGCATGTTCACCATCTTCATCCATTTCTTCGCCTTCGTCCTCCTCCATGTTGTCGCCTTCGTACTCCTCCATGTTGTCGCCTTCACCCTGCTCTATTCCGTACCATTCGTCTCCCTCCATCGCATTCCTTTCGTCTCCCCCTCCAGGGTCTTCTCCATCCCTCGTGTCTTTGTCTTCATCCCGACACTCTTCGTCATCCTCCTCACCCTCGTCATCCTCGTCGTCTTCATCCTCCGAGTTTGTACTCGGTGTTTTGTCGTGCACCTCTCCATCATCTTTCACCTCCATCTCCCGATGTGTTTGTAAGGCACGAACCTCCGTTACCACATCAGCGTCACTGAGCTCTTCAGCATCAGCTTCCTTGTCGTCCTCTTCGGTATCAGATACTTCATCCGTGTACTTGGCACGCGCCCGTCGTTTCTTACGGGCCTGTTCATCGACGGACCAATTACTACCAGTGATGTCGCTCTCAATCGGCGGTTCAGCCCATTGCGATGAACGGCGACCGCTGTTGCCATGGGCAGCATCACGTTGAGATCCCCGGAACAGGGAGTCGTGAATGGTTGTCCCAGTACCTGCAACATTTGCAGCCATCGTGGTTGGGGCAGAGATGTGTAGACGGCGAGCTGGGACGGCAACGTACATCGTCTTGGGTGGAAGATGACGGGTTGGCATGTCCGTGACGAGTCCATTGTAGACAAAGTGTGGGGAGGCCTTCTGGGCACGCTTGTGTGCAAAGCCTTCCATGCGCGAGACTGACATATCCTCATCGTCTTGTGCTGCGGTTGCGCTATCGTGGTCTTCACCTGGAGTACCAGGAATGTCGGCATGCTCGTCTAGTGTCTCACTGGGGTCTGAGCACGCTCGCCCTTTGCCTTTGTCGCGCTTTCCCGCTTCACCAGTAGAGTCGGGTAATTCCGGCTCGGTGATAAACTGGTCACCATGCTGGTCTGGGTCGATGAGCGGGCCAATACTGGAGACATGTCGTTCTCCCAGTTGATGAGAGCGTTTCGGAAGAGCTTTCAAGGGGCGTGGAAGGGGACGTGGAAGGGGACGATGGCTGATCGCTGGTGTCACTTTAGCAGCCCGCGTGAAGGAACGAGTTTGCGGTCGAAGTTCTGTACCAGGCTCGGGACTGTACAATGAACGTGAGCAGGCAGAAACATTGGATACTAAGTCTTACTCACAGAGAAGAAGAGTCGGATACCGGTGAGGAAGACCTCGAGAGACTTCAAAGATAATTGAGCATTGGATGCGACCTATCTGGAGACAACTCTTACCTTTGGTCTACCGATGTTTTCCTAGTACTTTGGGTGCCTCGGCCGCCTCGACCACCTCGACCACCTCGACCACCTCGACGTGTATTTTTACGGGATTCAGGCCTATACAATAAGTGTAAGCAAGTGAAATGTCGGATACGAAGTGCAACTCACTGAGCCAAAGAGGACTGAGCCACCGGCGGGGCAGACAACCTGGAAGCACTTTGAAAACGAGCAAGAATTAGACAAGTTCTATTCCAAAGTAAAGAAACTCCTACCTTCGTTGCACTGGTATATTCCCAGCAGAGCCCCTGCTGCCTCGACCGCCTCGACCGCCTTGACTGCCTCGGCCGCCTCGAACACTGTGGCCTCCCCGACCAATGGTTCCAGTCAACAGGCCGGCATTGGTCTCTTCGCCGCCTTCAGTGCCATTTCTGCCAATTACAGTACTAAAACAAAGAGAAGAGGTCAGCGACAGCAGAGAAGACCAACCGTTGAGAGGCATGAATGTGCGCGACTGAGTCAGCGCACAACTTGACTGCGACAAAGTCAGCAGTTGATCCAAGGCGACGAAGTCAGCCTTCCTCTCAGGGCTAGTGGAGGTGAAAATGAAAACTTCGTACCTCTTGGTTGGTTTCTTCGACGTCTATGGTGCAATGAGTAAAGTTGTGAACATGAAAGGCTATGAGCATACCTTAGATGATTTAGTAGCCTTGTCAATGTGGTCGCCCTCGTCGTCAGTCAAGGCTTTGCGCTTAGAGGACATGTTGGGGAACTGAAGAGAAAAAGAAATGAGGAAGGGTTAGGACGAGACGGTATTTATATGGGTGAGGCTCCGCGTCGGCTTAACAGCTGACCAATAATAATGAAAATAAAGCGTAAGTTATCCAGCCACTTGTGGAGCGTTGTACGACTTACTTGACCCTGGATATTGGCATTTAGCCCTAATCGCTTTGAAGAGTGCCCATGGAACGGGAGCTTTGAAGGTCATTCAAGCACTCAGGCCAAGCGGTTACTTGAGAGATAATGACTGTATGGGGGACGTCAAATCGATGTTAAGACTCATAGAATTTGGGGTACTGACCTCCTGTTCTCAAAGGAAAGTAGGTTGACCCTGAAACACAGAGCGCCGGCCTTAATCGCTATGAAGGGCGCGACATGGCCCTTCGACGGCCTTCAAAAACTTGAGCTAGGTGGTGACTTCAGATATAATGAGGGCATGTAAGTGCAATTCAATATTTAGACCTAAAATTTATGGTACCGACCTTTTGCTCTTAATAGTGAGAATAAAATAGAGCCAAACTACAAATACAAGACAGATTCAGCAGTGGGCAATCATCGCATAAACACTACATACACTGAGCATAGCGAAAGCAGATAAAAACAGCACCCATCGTGGAGACGAAAGAGATATCGAACGTTTGGCCTTCGAGATCGTACACGATCGCTTAGGTTTGGCCAGCGTTCTGACCCATTCTGTGCGCAAAGGAGGCGATCTCGTCCGTTCTTTGGTAGTTTCAGGGTGTACGACGGCCCACGATGCCTTTCATTAAAGTCTACAATACGAGTCAGTGCATGGCATCCTTACTGAAAGACAACTCTTACCAGCAGGGACAATGACGACCGCGTGAGTGGATCCATACGCGCCAGCAGTCTCCTTCGTCCTGGTGGGGATAACAACGCTGTTTTCTTCAGGTGAATACCAATGAGCTTCCTCAAGTGCGAACACATACCGACTCTTCTCCTTGCCCAGCTTAACACTCATACACTTGCTGCACTCCCCGAGCTTGTGTCCAAATTTGGCGTTGTCGGCATCGACCATGAGGTTCTGGATGCGTCAAAACCTCGAACTCAAGTTCTCGAGACGTTGGCCTTGTTCGAGGTCATTGCACACATTGATATGGGCCTATTAAAAACGGTGAGATAGGTGTTGTGAGTACAGAGAAAGAGTGGGACGAAGAGAAGAAGCGGAGACGACGGTCATATAGCCAGAAGCTGTTGAGGATCGGTAGAATTAACATACCTGCATGAAGTACCCGTAGATTCGCGCAAATCGTCCTGATAATTGAAGGTCGGCCTGAAGACATCGAAATCTATGTTTTAGTTGGTCAGAGCACACCGAAAGTGAGTAAATATGGCACACCTTATGCTGAGTCAACGTCGAAGAGTAAGACGAGCACAGGCAACGCAGTCAGCCTAGTGCAGTTCTGATAGCGACAAAGTCAGCTGCCAGGGGGAAGCGACACATGGTCAGCTTCCTGCGAGGTTGTTTCAAAGACATGGGGCTTGGCGATGTCTGTCGATGGTGTTGAGGTGAAAGAGATTCAGACGACTTTGTTGATTGCCAAGGGGTGAGCGTGAGAGTGATCGCGGCGGGTCCGGACCGTAGAACTTAGATCCAATCCTGGCAGACGCAAGTACCAAGGGGAGGTAGATTACTTCAATCCCTGATATATATTTATTTTCTAATGATAAATTACCGCCATTTAACTTTAAAGATAATCAATCGAGAAGTCAGACACAGATAAACATACTTACTCGAACAATCGCTTCCGTGAATCGGCTAGACACTACCTGGAGGACAGCCCAAATGACACACCGGGGATCCGGGTGTCTCTACTAACTAGGAATATGTCCCTGTCCCTCTCAAGCCCTCTCGCGAACGACAGGTTTTATTGACGATCTAAATGGAGATCTGTTGTCTCGAAGCAATCAAGACGAAGATTCACTCACACGAACCATCAGTCGAGGTCCCATTCCCTGCTCACTGCTCCAAAAGCACCTCTTAATAGCAATGGTGTTGCAATAGGTTGTGTATTATTTACTAGCTAATTTTCTAACCATCCAGGAATTAGTTATCGGCTCCAATTCAATGACCGGATGACCAGAAAATCGGGAACGTACCAATAGGCACTTAAATCGTGCATAAGTTTGACCTCCGATTTCCTCTCTCTTGTGAATAACGACGTAATGTATAGGTAATCTAGATATAACTAATGCAAGTAGCGAAGGCAGAGGGATGTAAAGTAGATACTCACTGAGAACTAATCAACTCTCTGCAGCTAGGAAACCCTCAACACCTTCGATACTAAATCTTCTCCGCGACGAAGTTCTAACCTGGACACAACCTTCTTCTCCGACAAATTGTTCGCCTCGAGTAATTCTCCTGTCTCTCTTGAACGACAGGATTCGCAGACAACAGATGATGGTGAGGTTTTGAGTATCCAGCTATCGACGAAGGAGTAGTGACTTACCGAGCGTCAATCGACGACGAAACTTCGGGCGCTGTGCTTCCAAAACCGTTCAGTCTACTCAAACGACACGATTTCGATTTCGATCGTGTTCGGTTCTAGTGACTCTCCGCCCAACGCCTCTAGATGAATCATCGCTGGAAATCTAATCAGCGGTCAGTTGTTTAGGTCAGTTGTTTAGGTCACGTGCACGTAACGAGGACGCGCACCGCAAGTTAAATAATCTTTCCATCGACCACCACCACTCTCATGCCGCAAGCATCGAGCAACCAAACGACGAGGTGAGCCGCTTTCAAACTACAAACGCACACGGACATGATGTAGCCTCGGTACCGATCAGGCTGACTTTGTCGCCTGGTTGTGAGCTCCCTGTGACCTGACTGTGTCGGTCATAAGTGGATGCCTTGCCGTGTCGAGCTGACTTTTTCGCTCAACAATAGACCCTCCTGTCCACCGATGCATGCTGTCCCGATGCCTTTGTCGCTCAACGATCGTTTTCTTTTGCTGACGCATGCCATTTAGGTCTTCTCAAGTAGATGTCGTCTACCGGTGTGAGTGTCCTACTTGTCTGCACCAGTTCGTGTCACTTATATATTCACCCATTCAGTTGGAAAGATTGACTGCAATGGCCTGAAGAGGACTTTCTCTGGTGAAGCGGTGTTTGAGAAATTACTGCGGGCAGGCGATGGTGAGTGGGTTTTGTCTTCGCTAGATAAGAAACTAAACCTTTTTAACAGAGTTCACCGGTCTCGACGCATTGTGTGTCGCCGAATTGCAGGAGCTGAAATATCTAATCCCCGGTCTACAGTATGATAAACTCGAAGAGTTTCCGGACGGGACCATTCGCCCTACACGGCTGATTATCACGTCGCCAAACATGAGCTGGGCTCCCAACATGGCTAAAGACGAACTTTTCATTCGCGTCCGTCGCGACGGGCGCTTCTACACCGCCGACTTCACTCTCGTTCCTCAATTATACTTCGGAAACACCTATTACCTGCCTTATGTCCTGAGAAAACCACCCACTGAGGAACTCACGAAACATGAACATTGACTCCTGTGGTATGATCTCGACCGCGAGAAGGACTTCGTCCTAGAACCTGGTTCGTCTTCGCTGGGCCGGCTTCGAAAGGACCTCGTCAACGCCGTTCTCGATCTCCGACGTTCTCATTCTTCGAAGATCAAGAAATTTAAGCAAGAATCGCCGCAATACCAGAGTCAAATCCAGGAGATGCTATATTCGGAAACGGGCATGTTGTTTGCTGCAGTTGCGTTAGACTGCGCCCCACAGACCTTTCCCCTCACCCTCCTCACTTTTACATCATTCCAACGGCACTTCCTCGAGTCCTTGGCGTGCTATGATTACTTCACGAAGTGGCACGCTCGGCCTGTCACTGAAGAAAAGCCTCGTGACGTTGACACGTCTATTATGGGTGCCATTACTCCGGACCCTGAAGTCGCCATTAGCTTCTTCATGCAAGGTGTTCCAGTCTGGCTCGTGCGTCCCCCATCTCATATTTTTCCTGCCATGCAAATCGCCGATCCTTCATGTACTCCCTCATTGCCGCCAGGTTTGGTCACCGAGCTCCTGCCTGGTGGTGGTCCTATCTATGGTGAAGGCCCGAGCGCTTTTCAGAACCGCGCCTGCCAAGCATTTCGATCGCGAAACATTTGCCTTGGACACTTGGCCAATACGCCACGCCCAGCAGAGCCAGGTATGTGCTCGATATATGTCTTGTTCCATGCTGTAAACTCATTTTACATTGATAGATTCGGCCGGTACGCATAACTCGGCTTCGAGATCTCAGGCAAGCAGGGGCACCGCACACTCAGGACATGCTCCAGCTACACCGCAGCATCTACCCGTCTCGAAGCCTATTCAATGTGTTACGGAGAACTTTCGCAGTTCAAGCTCGCCCTTGGTACCCAAAACTCTCAAGAACTGGGAGCTTGCGCTCTCATCGGTTAATCACACACCAATGCAAGTTTTGAACCATGCCAATTTACATCGCCTCCGAGGGTTTCCAGTGCTGGACCCTTCTCAAATTCTGAAAGGAGGCTCACGGTTTGATCTATATCCGACGGCGTGGCTCATCATGCGAACTCATTGGCTCCATCGCACGACCGATCGCTCGTCTCCTACTGAGATTTCTTCAACGCCTTCCTCGACCTCTGTCAACCAACCCGCTGTCGATCGCTTCCCATTTGGCCAAGAATGGCGCGATTTCCTTACTTCGATTGGAAGTCGAATTGGATTGATTGGCACCATGGTGCCCAACACCAATCACACGGCTAATGAACCTGCGCGCAAGAAGTGCAAGAAGACATCGCTGCATGAGCTCGACTTATTATTTGGAATCGACTTGCCTCAAAACCTAGGCCCGATTAATGTCTACTGGCAGGGCTCAATCGTCGTTACGGAATCCAATATACAAGCTCACATATGTTCGATTCCTCCTGCTATCGCTACCGAGATTATTTGGGATCTCTATGAACATAACTTCCGTCTGGAGTTCCTTGCGCTTGACCGATGCATCCAACCTTGGGAGCTGATGCATACAGCGGCCGCGTCTGAACGGGATGATATGATTGCAAGCTGCTTCCCTCAATGCTCGTTGATATCAATCGATCTCCCGAGACATGATGAAGGCCTTGGCGCGAGATCAATGGAAGATCGATATGAATGGGTGGATAACTTTCGTATGGTGCTGGCATTGTGGCCTGGTGCGGAAGCAACCGCTTTGGCTACAATGTCAGCTGTCCGGCGAAGCAAGAATGGGTCTGTTGATGAGGCTTTTCCAGCTGAAGTTGAGGCAGTAGAGCGGATTGCCTATCCGTTTTATTGCCAAATGTTCTTTGATTACTTTGGACGAGCGGCTTCAATCCCACGCATTCTACCTCGACGGCAGTGACCATTGTATTGCTCTCCTACTTTGTGAGTTGCTCTTTATCAAAATGTCGATGAAACACTAATCAAATCTATCTTTATATATTACTTCTTGTGCATCCGTTGTTCGCGTGATCACCCGGTTGGGGTGATCTTAATATATCTTGCATCGTGTTCCGCATTGGATGGCTGCTGAGTAAGGTGTGATAAGAGAATGTTGACTGGGCGTCTCCTCTTCTCTCTCGTCTGCTACAACTGCCCTTGTATCAGGACAGTGAGTACTCTACGTTCTAGGCTTGTTCACGTCCAAACACCTTATGGCATGCAGATGGCACCCGTATTCAAGAAAGCATCAACACATGCATCCTCCTCTCCACCGAAACCTACAGTAACGGGTTTGGTTCCAGTTGATGAAGCGAAACGTGCTCGGGGTCCAGAAAGGACTGGAAGATCAGCAGATATGATTACCAGCCTTGTCTATACCTCATCCGGTGTTTTCTCTCAAGTGATTCGGGATCGACCAGTCGAGGAGTTGTTGGCACCGCAGGATGTGCATGAAGCAATGGTCACGCATGTGGCCCTCACGGACAATGCCAATGATGGAATGAATGAGCCTCCGACTGATGCGGCAGCTGGGAAGAAGGAACGACAATGGTTGTCATGGAGTGAAGGTGTTATACCATCTATGATTCAGCCATATCTGAAGTTACTTCGCGAATCTGAGAATCTGAGAAAGATGGATGGTGCTCGCGCCAAGGTTGGGTGTACTGGTTGTGGCCAACGACGCTTGGGAGTCTCATGCATATACTTTGAACGTAGGCCATCAATTTACATAACCAAAGACAGACAACTAAAGACAGGCACAATAGGCATCGAAAAAATTATTCTATGTACCTGCAAAGCACCTGTGTTGCAACTCCTTGCGATGGGCCTATTTCCATGTGCCCCATCTGAGCCTTCCCTCGCTGTTGACCTCAATATGCTTGACTTTCTTCAAGGTCTTTTTGTGAATTCAGCACCAAACGTCACAGCATGGTGCAAGACGTTGGAGTCCTTTCTTAGTGCGCGAAACTTTAAGTTGACAACACGGGTGAGAAAATTCAATTACTTGTGAAGTAAATATGCTTATGATTGTATTCAGAATAGTCTTCGTGGTCGATTTGGCAATACACTCCACTGGTATGCAACTCTTGTTGACACAAAGCAGCTTGTTATGCGCGACTATCTTAATGCTGTCCGTTGTGATATGCTGGGTGGTGATGAACATGAAAATGTTGATGAAGAGAATGGTATGTGTTTCTTTTACTGTGATGATTGTGGTCTGAGAAGACATATAGTGGATGAAGATATTCATGATAGATCATCACCTAAGCTATCAGAGCCTGCAGAATTCAGTATGTAAACCATATATTCCTATCTACTTCTAATAATTTGCCTAGTTGACCGACCTAGTGAATATCTGCGAGAAAAGTGTCCTTTGTGCTTTGGTGGTGAGAACTGGAGCAAGCCTGATCAGATGTGGGTGGCATTAATTCTGAAGTTCAGATAACTAAAGTTATCTATATAGTGTTGATGCTATTGTTTGTGTTGATGCCTGCTTCACACAGAAACGGCGTAAGTCTCGTGGTCATGCGTGGGTACCTCCTCGCAGTCATCCAGAGACTGTTTTTATTCCTCGTGATGAGGTTAGAGAGATGGCAACATTTGTTGAAGGTGTACGATTGGATGATCGTCCCCGTCATATACCTATGGCTCATCAGAGCTCTGTAGGCAATGATGCAGAGCCTGAATATGAGCCTGGTATCAGGGTACCCACCACAGTGTTGAATGAATGTAATGATTCATTTGTGGCTGCCAATGACAAGCGTGTCAAAGCCAGTACCCAGTTCTTTTCGGATACTGCGCTTATGGCTATGCTATGCAGGCATGATCGTGTTTTATGGCTTGTCAACATGACGTCTGCAGGCGAGAAGCAGTACTATGTCTTGTCTTTGATTCAGAAGCTTTTTGAGCACATTCCAGTTACAATGCGGATTGGGCTGCTATATGATATTGGTTGTCAGCTTCATCGGAGTTGTATGAAGTTTAACTTCCTTGATGCCTACGTTGATCGAATTATTTTTGGAATTTCGGTCTTTCATGCATATGGTCACCAGTGGCCCTGCCAACTTGTGTATCATCCTCGAAAATGCAAAGGCTTTGGTCTTAGCAATGGCGAGGGTTGTGAACGGTTCTGGAAGGCAATTAAAGGTCTCATTCCTTCATGCCGAGTTTCAGGCTATTATAACAGAATCTACACAATTGATACACAAGTCAAGCACATTGATGGACAATCATTAATGGGTCTTGGTCATTGGCTTCGAAAGAAGTGGATAGCTATGTTTTCAAAGAGAAGTGATGCATTAGAGGTGTTGGAGAGACTTGCAATAGCTGGTTATTCTTCTACCTTTTTGGATGCTCAGTGGGAAGCTCAGGTAGTGGAGCAGACAAAGCCATTGAAGAGACAGTCAAAGAGTGTGGCAGATAAGGCCATTGATGAGATTTTGGTGCTTATGAGACACACAGAGGACTATGGGAAGGAGATTGACAAGCTGGAGTCTATGATAGGGCTGGGAAAGTATCCAGAGGGAATGGATATTTACTTGGCAGATGAGTCTTTGGTGGATTTCCAAACTCGTCTTTTGAAAGCCAAGAATGCTATAGCCAACAAGCGGAGCAAGCTTGGTGTTGATAAGTGTCTTGCGCTAAGAAATCTATTGGGAAATGGCTTTCTCAGATTACGATTAAATGCTTTGGCTATAAAGCAACGCATTCGGGACCGATTGCGTCAGCGCAAGTTTGAGCTAGAGAATCTAGAGCGTGCTTATCGTAGCACAGTTAACCAGCTCAAACTCAGCCAGCATGCAGAGCAGCAGATCAAGCGGAAGGAGCCTGGAATTCAGAGCCTAGCAAAGAACTACAACAAGATGTGTTTGGAGCTAAAAGAGTTTATAGCCCAAAAGAAGGCTCCTCGTGGAGCAGTTGCTCCACTTCCAATGGAAACTGCTGGTCTTTTTAGACTTGATGTGGATGATGATATTTGGCAGGATATTGGTCTTACTGGAGACAATGATGAGGATGACATGATCCCTCCTTGGCTAGGTGTGGAAAATGTTCGTGAAGGCATCAAAAGTCTTCTTCTATATCGCCGATGTTTAGAGGAGGAGAAGAGACTTATAGCAGAGAGGATCTCTATGCAGCAATGGATGCGAGAGGAATGGGCAATAATGGTGGTGGCTTCAGAAATGACTATCATTCATTCAGATATGCACTATCAGATTCAGGAGCGGAAGAAGCACCTTATTCGTCTGTGTCTAAATTGGGAACCATTTGTGCGTGCTATTCCTGTCCAAACTGGAGATAGCTGGGGTCCAAGTGAGGAAGATTTAGCATGGGGAAGGAATGTGGAATTTCATGAGAGTGCAGCTAATAGAGGTTTGGATAAGGAGGACTTGGTTGGTGAAGAGGAGATGGAAATGGACTGGATCAGTGAAGATGAGGAGGACTGGATTGGTGAGGATGAAGATAATGATGCTGAATTGCTTGATTCAATTGAGACAAGTGCTAGGGCTGATCAATTCTAAATACCAACAAAATATATATGAGACTTAACTGTGTGAAACATGAAACATTTCAGACTGATGGAAAACATATTTATAAGACATAAAAACATAAAAATATATTTGTGGGAGATAGAAACATTTCCAATAAGATGGAAAATATATTTGCAGGACATGAAAACATTTCTGACTAGTAGAAAATATATTTACAGGACATGAAACATTTCTGACTAGTAGAAAATATATTTGTAGAACATGAAAACATTTCCAACTAGAGAAAACATATTTGAGAGACATGAAAACATTTTCAACTGATAGAAAACATATTTGTAGAAGATAAAAACATTTCCAACTAGGGAAAAACATATTTGGGAGATATGAAAACATTTTCAACTAGAGAAAAACATATTTTCAGGATATCAAAACATTTCTGACTAGTAGAATAAATATTTGTATATATGAAAAACATATTTATAGAACAAAAAAAATTTCTGGCTCCTAGTAAACACAGTAAATATTCTTTTTATAACTCAAGCAAGTGAGTAATAGTCCATTCATAAGTCAAGTATCAGTCAATAGAATAAGTAATACTCTGTTTCTAGGAATTTATTAGTAGCAAGCTCTGCAGCTGTATGTATT
>Ga0247742_10001306_pt1 | contig 17727 bp, 14 predicted proteins | sample UWRJL208509C2_FD_180944 | JGI IMG/M metagenome (GOLD analysis project Ga0247742, IMG submission 180944) | Plant litter microbial communities from Arlington Agricultural Research Station in Wisconsin, United States - UWRJ-L208-509C-2 | ecosystem: Environmental > Terrestrial > Plant litter >... | reverse complement strand
TTCAGGCGCTCCAGCATCGCATGGCCGACATGGCGATCGAAACCATGCAGGCACGCGCCAGCCTGCACCGCGGGCTCGCCATTCTTGTATCTGATAGCCCCGCTGACGAGCGCAGTGCGCAGATTTCCGGCTGCAAGGCGCAGGTCATGCGCAGCGCAAAATTCGTCACTGCGCAGGGCATCCAGTTACACGGTGGCTATGGTGTGACGGAGGAGTTCAAGGTGGGGCATCACTACCGCCGCCTGGTGCTTGGTAATGCCTGGCTGGGTGGAATGGATTACCACTTGGCACGCTACGCGCGCTTGATTCAGGCAAGCTGTGCAGCGATGACCTAGTGTCGCTGTCACACTCGCTTGCAGGGCCTCCACGGCTTACCGGTGAGGCCCACACGAACGCGAACGGATCAGTTTTTTAGCAGGCCTGACGCTTCGGCAGCGGCTTCCAGCAACATGGGGCGCAGGTCATTGAGTTTGTGCTGCATGCGCTCGGCGGGAGCGGCAATAACCAAGGCTGCCGCAACGGTGCCATCGGTGTCGAACACTGGTGCTGCGATACCTGCGGCTCCCTCGCTCAGCTCGCTGATGCTGATGGAAATGCCGTTCTCGCGAATTTCCTTCAACTGTTTCTTGAGGGTGCTGCGGTCGGTTACGGTCCTCCAAGTCATCGCCTTCAATTTGGCGGTGCGCAGGTAATGCTCTTGAACCTTGTCGTCCTGATAGGCAAGCAGCAATCTTCCCGGTGCCGTGCAATGCAGCGGGCGCGGTGCGCCAAGCGGCGAAACGTAGCGCACAGGATTCTGCGAATCGATGCCATCGATGTGGGTGACCATCTGGCTGTCCATGTCAATGACCGACAAATAAATGCTCTCGCCGGTTTTAACCGCCAGTTCATTCAGGTACGGGCGCATCATCCGCGAGAAGTTGCGAGTCGCCAGAATATTGCCTGCCAGTCGGTAGATGAATGGACCCAGGTAATAGCGACTGGTTGTATGGTTCAGGTAACCCTCGGCGACCAAAGGCCTGAGCAATGTCAGCAGGCTGCTTTTCGGCGACTCCAGAGTATTGCTGAGTTCAGCCAGGGACAGCCCGTCTGGAGATTTGGCCAGGATCTCGAACAGACCCAGAATTCGGGTGACGGAGCGAGGACCCAGCGCTGCGGGCGTTTCGGCAACGTCCACATCAGTTTCCGTTTTTTTCATGAATGATCCCTTTTGGGTAAAAAGTCGGTGCACGAACACTTGCCAGTACCGCGCACGTTATGTGCAGTATATCAAATAGCGTTCACATGTAATCATTCATTCGGATAAGCACAGACTACCGCTCTACGCTCAGCAGTCCGTCTCGCTTAGGGGGCTTTCCGGCGCGCAAGAAAAAATCGGCGAAGATACTTAGTAACCTACCTAATGTTTGCATAGTAGAACACCGTTCATTAATATGTGCCGAAGGTTGACTGGCATTGGCGCTGGTCGCAATGAAGGGCCGAGAACGCGCTTCCGCAGTGCGTCTCCCGACTGTACGGAGAAAGAAATGGCTGCAATGGTCGAAGGCAAAGTCGTTTTGGTAACTGGCGCGGGCGGAGGGATCGGGCGGGATATCGCCTTGCTCATGGCTCAGCATGGCGCCAAGGTAGTGGTCAATGATGTCGGTGCTTCGGTCGCAGGCGAGGGGGCGGATGTCGGCCCGGCGCAGCGGGTGGTGGATGAGATTGTCGCGGCCGGTGGCGAAGCGCTGGCCAATACCGACAGCGTCTCGGACCCAGGTGCTGCCGCACGTATGGTCGAACAGGCAGTGCAGCGTTTTGGTCGAATCGATTGCGTGGTCAACAACGCTGGCATTTTACGTGACCGCTTCTTTCATAAAATGAGCGCCGAAGAGTTCGATTCGGTCCTCAAGGTGCACCTGTACGGCTCCTTCTACGTCAGCCGGGCTGCGGCCAACTATTTCAAGGAGCAGGAGGCAGGGTGCTTCATTCACATGACGTCAACGTCCGGCCTCATCGGTAATCTCGGTCAGGCCAATTACAATGCCGCCAAGCTGGGGATCATGGCATTGTCCAAGTCCATTGCCCTTGACATGGAAAAATTCAACGTGCGCTCCAACTGCGTGGCGCCCTTTGCTTTCAGCCGCATGATCGGTGCCATCCCGACTGATACGCCTGAACAGCAGGCTCGTGTCGAGAAAATCAAGCAGATGACCCCTGCCAAGATCGCGCCGATTTGCGTCTACCTGGCCAGCGACCAGGCCAGCGAAGTCAATGCGCAGGTGTTTGCCGTCCGCAACAATGAGATCTTCCTGATGAGCCAGCCGCGTCCGATACGCTCTGTGCATCGCTCTGAAGGCTGGACACCCGAGTCGCTGGCAGAGCACGGAATGCCTGCGCTCAAGGGGTCTTTCGTGCCGGTGGATCGCTCCGGTGATGTGTTCACTTGGGACCCTGTCTGATTCAGGCGTCATGACCCAGGACACGGACACGACGTCCCACATTGATGATGCACCCCAAGTGGCTGCAAGACGAGGACAACAATGAATCTTTCCAGTTATGAGGCGCTCAAGGTTGAGCGCGACAACGGCATTCTCACCATCACCTTCAATCGGCCTGACACGCTTAACGCCATCGATGACGACATGGACAAAGAGTTGTCGAGAGTGTTCATCGAGGCAGGCCATGACCCGCTAACTCGCGTGATCATCCTGACTGGCGCGGGTCGGGCCTTCAGCGCCGGTGGTGACATCGAAGAAATGCAGAAGGTGATCGACGAGCCTCAGCGCTTCTTCGACAGCATGCGTCGTGGCAAGCAGATCGTGTTCTCGATGCTCGATTGCCAGAAGCCTATCATTGCCAAGATCAATGGTCATGCCATTGGCTTGGGCGCGACGCTGGCCCTGTATTGCGACATGAGCTACGCGGCGATACCCGCCAAGATCGGCGATCCCCACGTCGCGGTAGGCTTTGTCGCCGGTGACGGCGGTGCAGCGATCTGGCCGCAACTGATCGGTTTTGCCAAGGCCAAGGAATATCTGCTCACCGGTGATCCCCTGACGGCCGAGCAAGCCGAGAAAATTGGCCTGATCAATTACGCCGTCGCGCCTGAAGTGCTCGATGAGCGCGTCCAGGAAATGGCTGCGCGCCTGGCCAACGGTGCGGCGTACGCGATTCAGTGGACCAAGGCGTCGATGAACATCGTGCTCAAGCAGGCGGTGACCTCGGTGATCGATGCTTCGCTGGCCTATGAGGCACTGTCCAATCTGACTGAAGATCACCAGGAAGCGGTCAACGCGTTTCGTGAAAAGCGCAAGCCGGTTTTCAAGGGACGGTGAGTGCCAGGAATGGATGCCGCTCCGACAGATCATGAGTTGATCCCTCAACACATCATGACCTTCAGAGCGGGCTGGACTGGAAAGGGCCGCTGAGCGGCCCGAATCTACACTAACCGCATCCAACTCACGCAGTCAGTACCGCTCAAAAATGGCAGCCAGCCCTTGTCCGCCACCGATGCACATGGTTTCCAGTCCATAGCGCCCCTGGCGACGCTGCAGCTCGTGCAACAGGGTGGCCATCATCCGCACTCCAGTGGCGCCGATCGGGTGGCCAAGCGAGATGCCAGACCCGTTGACGTTCAACCGATCCGTGTCATGCCACTGCCACCCCTTGAGCACTGCCAGCACCTGGCAGGCAAATGCCTCATTGAGTTCGATCAAGTCCATTTGCGCCAGGCTAAGGCCGGTTTTGGCCAGCAGCTTGTGCACGGCGGGCACGGGGCCAATGCCCATTTGCGAGGGCTCGCATCCTGCGGCCGCCCAGCCGACCAGATAGCCCATTGGTTCCAGCCCCAGTTCGACCAGTTTGTCCTCGGCTACCACCAGGCAGGCCGCTGCGGCATCGTTTTGCTGGCTGGAGTTGCCAGCGGTAACGGTGCCATCTCGCAGGAGCGTGCGCAGCTTGCCCAGGCTTTCCATGCTGGTGTCAGCGCGAATACCTTCATCGCGATTGAACAGCACCGGCTCGCCCTTGCGTTGCGGGACGCTGATGGGGACCACCTCGGCCTCGAAACGCCCTTCGGACCAGGCTTGAGCCGCACGCCTGTGGCTTTGCATGGCAAAAGCATCGCTGTCCTCACGGCTGATGCCGTAGGCGCGAGCGAGGTTTTCCGCCGTTTCGATCATCCCGGAAATATAGCCAAAGCGCTCTTCAGGCTGCGAGCGTTCTCGGCCCCGTTCCAGGCGGTCATGCAACTTCACCGTGCCTGAACGCGAGCCCCAGCGCATGTCCGTACTGTAGTACTCAATGTTGCTCATGCTCTCGACACCGCCCGCCACAACCACATCGGCCACGCCGGTCTGTACCATCATCGCGGCGCTTAGTACGGCTTGCAGGCCGCCGCCGCAACGTCGGTCAAGCTGCATGCCGGGCACTTCAACCGGCAGTCCGGCTTGCAGGCCGATCCAGCGCCCCACGCAAGGGGTTTCGCTGTTGGCGTACGATTGCGCAAAGACGATATCGTCGATACGTGCCGGGTCCAGTCCGGTTTTGTTGAGTACCGCATTGACGACATGGGCTCCCAGGACTTCCACTGCCAGCGGCCGCAGGCTGCCACCAAAGGTGCCAACGGGGGTTCGCAACGGGGCGACAATTGCTGCACGTCTCATGTTTTGCTCCTCTTGCCAGCTACAGGCTGGCAGCATCTCGTTTGAGTTGTTCGCGAAAATCCGGATGTGCGATCTCTATCATGCAGCGCGCTCGCTGACTCAGGCTCAGCCCGCGCAGGTCGGCTACACCGTATTCGGTGACGATCAACCCCGCGTCGCTGCGTGGGGTGCTTACAGGCCCGCCGAGGCGAGAAACAATGCGACTGCGCGTGCCGGCCATCGAGGGCAGGGCGATGATGGGGAGTCCTCCGCGCGACAGTCGTGCTCCGCGCAGGAAGTCGACGGCGCCGCCCAAGGCCCCGATGTAATGACCGCCCGCACTTTCAGCGTTGATCTGCCCCGTCAGGTCGACTTCGATTGCCGAGTTGATGGCCACCAGACGGTCCTGCGCCGCGAGGATTTGCGGCGAATGGGTATATTCCGTCGAGCGCATGCGGATCAATGGGTTGCGATGGGCATAACGGTGGATCCGATCGCTACCCATCAGTACTCCGGCCACAGTGACCCCTTTGTCCAGGGTCTTTCGGGAATTGGTGATCACGCCTCGTTCGATGAGCTCGGCCACGCCGTCACCAATGGTTCCGGAGTGCACGCCAAGGTCGCGGTGTCCATGCAGGGCTTGAAGAACGGCTTCGGGAACCGCGCCGATCCCCAGTTGCAGCGTGGAGCCATGCTCAATGCGTTCGGCGACGCGCTGGGCGATCGCGCGCTCAATGGGTCCCGGCGCTATCACCCGGCTGTGCAGAGGCGGGCGATCGGTGTGCAATATCAGGTCCAGCTCGTCCTCGATCAGGTAGCGCTCACCAAACGTCCAAGGGCAGGCCTGATTGATTTCGGCGATGACTACCCTCGCTGTTTCCAGGGCCGGCAGCAGGTATTCGTGGGCGAGGCCCAGGCTGAGGCGCCCCAGCTCATCGGGTGGTGCCAGTTGCAACATCAGCACGTCCACTCGCAGCGGGCCCTGGCGAATCAATCTGGGAAATTCAGAATAATGGCAAGGCAGAATGTTCAGTACGCCTGCCTTGGCCAGCGCTCTGTTTTCTCCACTGCCGCAGTACGACAGAAACTCCACGCAGTCGGCGTGTTCAGGCCGGCAGGTGTCGCTGTCGGTGATGCCCAGAAAGGCGCGAAATTGTCCGATGCGCCGACGTTTGCGCATCAACGCGCTGGTCAACGGCAGAGGTTCGGCATTGGCCTGACCCCACATCACGGTCTCGCCGCGCCTGATAATGCTACTGAGGTCGAGCGAGTCTTCGTGGGTGAAAATCTTAGTCATGGTCATTTTTCAGTTGGGGAGTCAGTTGCCCCAGGCGGGTGAGGGCGTTGCGAGCGTCGTCGATCATCTCGTCGAAGATCGATTCCACAGGCTTGATGGCATCGGCAAACACCACCGCCGGCCCGTAATCGAGCATGCCCTGGCGGCTGTCGCCACTTCGATAGGCCTGGGTTGCGAGTGCCCCCATGACATGCGGCCGATACTGCTCGAAGTCGCTGGCGCCGCTGGCATCGAGCGCCGCAACCGCCTTGGCGCTGTCATTGACCAGTACCCGGTGATGGTCTTGCAGCCCGGTCTTGACGATGATGCTTTCCGTGCCGTTACCACGGACCACCTGTTCCTTGTAGGCGTCATGGATCGCGAGTTCTTTCGCGACCAGCATGCGTGACCCCATCAGAATGGCGTCCGCGCCCATGGCGAGCGTGGCTGCCAATTGCCGGCCTGTCCCAATGCCGCCGGCAATCACCACTGGCAAACCGAGTTCTGCGGTTGCCTGGGCGGCCTGCACCATGCTGCTGATGCCATAGATCCCGGGATGTCCGCCGCAGTCATTGCCTACCACGATCACCGCATCGACGCCCAGGCGGGCGGCGGTATGGGCATATCGCACCGCAGGTACTTTATGCAGCACTTTGACATGGGCGTCGCGCAGCATGGGCAGCACCGGCTCAGGGCTTGCACCTGCGGTTTCGACACACCTCACGCCTTCTTCAATCAGAATCTGTAGATGGCGCTCCAGCCGTTGCGCCCCTCCGGCCTGGCGAGAGATATACAGATTGACGCCAAAGCCCTTGCCGCCAGTCAGCCGTCGGCAGCGCGTCAATTGTTCGCGGAACTCGTCCGGGTCGGGAAAACCGGCCGCGACAATGAAGCCCATGCCGCCCGCGTTGACCACGGCCGCTACATAGTCGGCATCGGAAACTGCAGGACCCAAGCCACCGCACAGTATCGGATGGCGAATACCCAGCAGTTGGGTAATGCGTGTGGTGAACAGTGCTTCACGCATCGGCCGCTACCTTTGGTGATGGACGCTGGGCAGGGCTTCTGCCAGCGACTCGGGCGCAAGTACAGGATGGACATCTCGACTCATGTAGAGGGTGCTGCGGCCACTGGCGAGAAGAATGCCGGCGCTGCAGGTGACGCGCGCTTGCGCTGTCCAGAGGCGGCCACCCTGATGGAGCACGGTGCCTTCGATGCGTAACTCACCCAGGCCCGCCGCACGATGAAAATCGGTTTGCAGGTTGACCGTGCTGACGCCGCGGCCGCTGAGGCACATCGCCGCGTAACCACAGGCGACATCGACAAGGCTGCTGATGATGCCTCCATGCAGCCGCTGCAGCGCCTCGGTTCCGAGCATTTCCGGGCGGCTCGGCATACGCAATTCGAGTCCTCCTTCGTCGATCCGGTGCACCCGCAACTGCATCCAGGTGCTGAAAGGGTTGGCGTCGATGACCCGTTGCAGTTGCGCAGGCGTCAAGGGCTGAAGGCCTGGTTCATCCATGCCTGAACTCGTCCACGGTGGCGCCACCAGCGGTGCCTTTTTCCAGACCTTTCATAGGTTGCTTCGCCCTCGATGCGGAACGCGGGCGATCGTCTCGAACTGCCCTCTTGATGGCAATTTATAATGAACGGCGTTCACATATCAATACGTTTGTTCTCCCGGCTTTTTCGTAGAGCAGAGTTTTCTCGGTTTGATTTGGCGGTTGATGCCCAATATCAGTGCGTTAGACAGGTTGAAAAAAAACCAGGAGTTTTCTTGCACAGTCGCATTATGTGAACTAATTATGAAACGCCATTCATATTTATGAATATGTGCGTGGCGTACCCGTACCAATAAAAAAGCCAAAGGGTTATCAATGATGATGAAGGCGAAGTCTCTGGGGCGATTGCCGCCCCGATTGCTTGGTGTCACGATTGCGGTCATGACGGCGGGCCAGGTTCAGGCATTTGAAACTGATCTCGGTGATTCCGACTTTCACCTCAGATGGGACAATACCGTGCGTTACAACTGGGGCATGCGCCTCCAGGATCAGAGCCATCTGGTCGATCGCGCGAGCGGTGGGGCTTACGACCAGAGCAACGCTGCGTTCGACAAGTACGACACCATCACCAATCGACTCGATTTGCTCACCGAGCTGGATCTGAATTATCAGGGCCTTTACGGCGCGCGCGTCAGTGCAGCTGCCTGGTATGACGAGGCCTATGATGGCAAGCATCCAGCGACGGTTCCCGGTGGTACCAGCTACGTCGACAATCAATTCACCCCGATCGTCAAACGCTACTATGCGGGGCCCTCCGGCGAGTTTCTGGATGCCTACGTGTATGGCCGTTTCGAGCCGGCGGGCATGCCCACCGATGTACGCGCCGGCCAGCATTCGGTGATCTGGGGCGAGGGATTGTTCGGCAGCACCAACGCCGTGTCCTATTCGCAAGCCCCCTCTGATTTGCGCAAGAGCACCGCCAACCCCGGTGCGTCGGCCAAGGAAACGGCGCTGCCGGTCGACCAGGTTTCCTTCATGACCCAACTCAACGACGACATGGTGTTCGCCGGACAGTATCTGTTCGAGTGGAAACCCAATCGCATTCCAGAAGGCGGCACCTACTTTGCGGGCAGTGACGCGATTCTCGAGGGCCCCAACGTGGGGCGGGGAAAGGCGATTGAGGGTGACAAGGGTGACTACGGCCTGTCGCTACGTTACCGGCCTGAATGGTTCGATGGCACGCTTGGTTTGTACTATCGCCGCTTCGATGAGAAGTCGGCGTGGGTTTCCCAGCGAGACTTTGCCACAGGCCTGGTGCATGCGGTGTATGCCAAAGACATCGACCTTTACGGTGTCAGTGTCAGCAGCAACATCGGTGGGGTATCGGTCGGGGCCGAATTGTCCTATCGCGAGAACATGCCACTCAACTCCAGTGGTGCGGCCGCCGACCAGGCACATCATCTGGAAGGCGCTCGGGGTTCGACCTGGCACGGATTGATCAATGCGGTGCAGACCTATGGCGATACGGCGCTTTTCGACTCTGCCAGCCTGTCCGGCGAGTTGACGTGGGCCCGGCTGGACAAGGTCACTGACAACCGCAGTGCCTACCGTGCCAAGGGCTACAACGCCGGGTGCAACAGCAACGCGACAATGCTCGGTTGTTCGGACGACGAGTTCTATTCGGTTTCCGTCGCCTTTACGCCGACCTGGGTCCAGGTATTCCCCAGCATCGACCTCAAGTTGCCGATCTTCCTTTCGCGAAACCTCAGCGGAAATGCGCCTACCAACGGCGGTGGCAGCGAAGGTTTCACCACGGCGAAGGTCGGCGTTTCGGCTGAGGCCTACGCCCGTCACTTCGTGGACCTGGCGGTGACCTACTACGACCAGAAAAAAAGTGAGTCGGATAACTTGATTCTGGGCGCTCCTTATCTGGACAAGGCCTGGGTTTCGTTGACTTACCAGACCTCCTTCTGACGTGTCGATCCCCCTATCAGAGGCAACTTCCATGTTTAAACAAACCCTGGCAGCTTGCGCAGTCGCAGGCCTGTGCAGCAATGCCCTGGCTGCGGTCAGCGCCGATGAAGCCGCGCAACTGGGCGCCGGCCTGACCTTGTTCGGTGCTCAGGCACAGGCCAACGCAAACGGCAGCATTCCCGCGTATGACGGTGGCCTGCCCACTTCGACCAATCCTTCGGGCTTCGTCAAGGACAGCGGCAAATGGGTCAACCCCTACGCGGCGGAGAAGCCTTTGTATTCGATTACCGCCGCCAACATGGCTGACTATGCTGACAAATTGTCCGAGGGCACCAAAGAAATGCTTCGACGTCAGGCCAGCTACCGGCTCGACGTGTACCCCACGCATCGAAGCGTCAGTTATCCGCAATTCATCCTCGACAAGACCCGCAACAATGCGACCCAGGCCAGCCTCGGCAAGGGGGGCGATGCATTGCAGGGCGCTATTGGCGGCATTCCGTTTCCGATCCCGAAAACCGGCCAGGAAGTCATGTGGAACCACATGACGCGCTACAGCGGGGTCGCCGTTGAAGATCACATGCGCAATTTCTACGTCGACAGCAATGGCAAGTTGATCAACTCAGGTGAGATCAAACTTTCGCGTAATTTCGCTTTCAACAACCCGGAAGCCACCGCCGAGTCGATCAAGAAAAATGACTCGTTCATCTTCCAGAACGCCTACCACTTCACGGGTCCTGCTCGAAGCGTTGGTGATGCGACGATGTATTACGACACCGTCGACCTGGTGGACATGCCTCGGCGTGCCTACACCTATTCTGCAAGTACCCGGCGTGTGCGGCTCAGCCCGGACATCGCCTACGACACCCCCATCGCTTCGCAGGGCGGGGTGACCACCTATGACGATGCCGAGCTGTATACCGGTCGTCTTGATCGATTCGACTGGAAGCTGGTGGGCAAGCGTGAAGTCTACATTCCGTACAACATCTACGACCTGAGCTTCAACGTGGGTTCGGAGAAATCACTGACGCCCAAACATGTAAACCCCGATCATGTGCGTTGGGAGTTGCATCGGGTGTGGGTGGTGGAGGGAACACTCAAGCCCGGAGTGCGCCATGTATACAGCAAGCGTGTGTTTTACTTCGACGAAGACTGGTCCGGCGCGGGCCTGGCGGATGAGTACGACGGTTCCGGCAAGCTTTACAAGTCGATGCAGCAAGGGATGAGCCAGCTGTACGACAAGCAGGCGCCGATGTCGCGCACCTATTGGGCGTATGACTTCGCCACAGGTGCCTACTCGTTCTCCCAGCATTATGCGGATCTGAAATTCGGCTGGAGGGTACTGGACAAGCTGCATCCACGTTCGACGTTTATCCCGGAAGCCTTGCAGGCTCGCAGCGGCCGTTGATCGGCTGCCGTCATCGACTGGCGTCGCATGACGCCAGGCGCCACCTACAAGGATCAATCCGATGTTACTGATGCAACGAAGCCTGATGGTGTTTGCCGGGGTCCTGCTGAGCATGGCTTGCGCCATGGCGGCCGGGTTCCGTGACCCTCTGGAACTCCCCGCCAGCCCCAGCACCCTGGCCCAGAGCAGCATGCTCACCGGCATTACCCAGACGCCCGACGGGCGATGGGTGGCGGTGGGACGACGTGGACACGTGCTGTATTCCGATGACGGTACCACCTGGCATCAGGCCAGCGTGCCGGTATCGGTCGATCTGGTCGCCGTGCATTTTCCCACGCCGAAGCAGGGCTGGGCGGTGGGTCACGGCGGGGTCATCCTGCATTCCGCCGATGGCGGCCGTACCTGGATCAAGCAAATGGACGGGCGTGTGCTGGCGGATCTGTTGATCGCCTACTGGCAGCCGCTCGCTGCGACCGCCAGTGAAGAGGAGCCTGGCGCATCCCTGGCGCTGATGGATGCCGAGCGCTTGAAGGCCGAGGGGCCGGGTCGTCCCTTCCTGGATGTGCGCTTCAGCGATGCCCTGAACGGTTACGCGGTAGGGGCCTACAACCTGTTGCTGCAGACGCGCGATGGTGGCGAGAGCTGGCAAGCGCTGGCAGGTCTTACGGACAATCCGGGTGGGTTGCACTTCAATGCGGTGGGGCTGGGGGAGGGGGGCGGGGTTTTCCTCGCCGGCGAACAAGGCTTGCTGTTGAAGGGCAACCCGCAAACGGGCCGGTTCGAGGCGCTTGACACGTCCTATGGTGGTACCTGGTTCGGGTTGCTGGAGCAACCAGGCCGCCTGCTGCTGTATGGCCTTCGCGGCAACGCCTATGTCAGTCATGACCAGGGGCGTGAATGGCGCAAAGCCGTTACCCACAGCGAAAACACGATCACGGCTGCGACCGCGCTCAGCGATGGTCGAGTGGTGCTCGTCACGCAAGCCGGCGAACTGTTGCTGAGTGACGATGATTCTGCCGAACAGTTTCGCCCGATTGCCAGGCAGGGGTCTGCGCCGCTCTACGGCGTAGCTCCGGCTGGCCGTGAAGCCGTGGTCGCCGTGGGCGCCGGCGGGGTGATGCACATTGAACTTGGACGTCCGTGAGGAAACCGGCATGACCATCTTTTTGGACAACGATGCCGATCACCGGCACGTGGTCAGTGAGCGTTCGCAGTTTGATTCGAACTCTGGCAGTTACCTGGAGCGACTGCTCTTCAACCATCGGCGGATCATCATGCTGATGTGCGCCGTGCTGACCGTCCTGTGTGGTTTTCAGGCCAGCAAGCTGCAGGTCAATGCGGGGTTCGAGGACATCATTCCCCAGTCGCACCCCTACATCCGCAACTACCTGGAAAACAAGGCGGACCTGCGGGGGCTGGGCAACAACTTGCGTGTCGTCGTGGAAAACACCGAAGGCGACATCTATGACCCGCAATACCTGGAAGCGCTCAGGCAGGTGAACGACAAGCTGTTCCTGATGCCGGGGGTGAACCGCTCATTCGTGAAATCCATCTGGATGCCGGTGGTGCGCTGGACCGAGGTCACCGAAGAAGGTTTTCGCGGTGGACCGGTGATGCCCGATACCTATGACGGCTCCCCCCGGGCTATCAACGACCTGCGACAGAACATCGGCCGAGCAGGGCTGCGTGCGAACCTGGTGGCCAACGACCAGCGCTCGGCCATGATCGTCGCCCCTCTGCTGGAGCGTTACGCCGACACCGGGAAAGCCATCGATTACGGTGAACTCCATCATCAGTTGGAGAGTGTACGTGCGTTGCAGGACAGTGCGGTGCCCGACAAGCCAGGGAAGATTCGTATCCACATTGTCGGGTTCGGCAAACTGGCCGGTGATCTCATCAGTGGCCTGTATCAGGTCATGCTCTACTTCGCCATCGCGGCACTGGTCACCATCGTCATCCTTTTTTTCTATACGCGTTGCGTGCGCAGCACGGTGCTGGTGGTTGCCTGTTCACTCGTGGCGGTCGTGTGGCAACTGGGCATGGTGCGCGCGCTTGGCTATTCGCTCGACCCGTACTCGGTTCTCGTGCCGTTTCTGGTGTTTGCAATCGGCATTTCGCATGGCGCCCAAAAAATGAACGGCATCATGCAGGACATCGCCAGCGGCACGCACAAATACGTCGCCGCGCGCTACACCTTCCGCCGATTGTTCCTGGCCGGCTTGACTGCACTGGTTGCCGACGCGGTCGGTTTCGCCGTGCTCATGATCATCGACATCCCGGTGATCAAGTCGTTGGCGCTGACCGCAAGTATTGGCGTTGCTGTGCTGGTGTTTACCAACCTTATCCTGCTGCCGATCCTGTTGTCCTACGTCGGCGTTGGCGCAGCGGCAGCACGGCGAAGCCATGACGCGGTGCAGAATCCGCCCGGCGCCTGGAACCTTCTGGTGCGTTTCACCGAGCCGAGATGGGCACTGTCAGCGATCAGCGTGGCCGCCATACTCGGTGTTGTTGGCTTTGTCATCAGCCTGCAGCTGCAGATCGGTGATCTCGACGCGGGAGCGCCGGAGCTGCGACCCGATGCCAGGTACAACCAGGACTCAGCGTTCGTCACTGCTCATTACGGACTGTCGAGCGACCAGTTTGCCGTGATGGTCAAAACCCCGCCAGGCGGCTGCGAAACGTGGCAGACGCAAATGGAGATCGATCGCCTGGAGTGGGCGCTGCAGCAGGTGCCAGGGGTGCAGAGCACGGTGTCGCTGGCGGGTGCGGTCAGCCGATTATCCTCGGCCCTGTTCGAAGCCTCGCCGAAATGGATCACGATCAGTCATAACCAGGCATTGGTGAATACCTCGGTGTTGCGTGCCCAGGAGGCTAATCCTGACTTGGTCAACTCCGAGTGCTCGATGGTGCCCGTCATCGCGTACCTGTCTGATCACAAGGCGCAGACGCTGAATCGGGTGTTGCTGGCCGTTGAAGCTTTCGCTCGCGAGCACGATTCCGAACGCGCCGTGTTCCTGCCGGCCGCTGGCTCGGCAGGGATTGATGCGGTGACAAATATCGTGGTGCGGGACGCCAACCGCACCATGCTGATATTCGTTTACCTGGCGGTTGCCGTGCTCTGTTTCATCACCTTCCGCAGTTGGCGGGCCGTCGTCGTGGCCTTGGTGCCGTTGGCCGTGACATCGATTCTGTGCGAGGCGCTGATGGTCGCGCTGGGTATTGGGGTCAAGGTGGCGACACTGCCGGTCATTGCGCTGGGTGTCGGCATCGGGGTCGACTACGCCCTGTATCTGCTCAGCGTGCAACTGGCTCAACAACGTAACGGCATGCCTCTGGCTCAAGCGTACCGAAGTGCCTTGCTGTTTACCGGCAAGGTGGTCGCGTTGGTCGGCGTCACGCTCGCTGCGGGCGTTATCACCTGGGCGTGGTCGCCTATCAAATTTCAGGCAGACATGGGCATTTTGCTTACCTTCATGTTCTTGTGGAACATGCTGGGTGCGCTGATCCTCATCCCTGCCTTGTCCTGCTTTTTGCTACGGAGTGAGTCGCGATGAAACTGGAAATTCCTGGGCCGACTCTGGGGTTGCAAGCGTTCCCTCGACCGGCCACCGCCTGGTACATGACGGGTGTGTTGTTTCTGCTTTACTGGTTATCCCTGCTGGACCGCCTGGTGATCTCGCTGTTGGTCGACCCGATTCGCCGCGACCTCGGGATCACCGATTTCGAATTGTCGCTGCTGCAAGGCTTTGCCTTTGGCGTCTTTTACGCGATTTGCGGGTTGCCGCTGGGGTGGCTGGTGGACCGCTTCAGCCGACGCTGGGTCATTTTTGCAGGCGTGACCATCTGGACGCTGTCCACCACGTTCTGCGGATTGGCCCACAACTACTGGCAGTTGTTTCTGGCGCGCGTTGGTGTCGGCGCGGGTGAAGCCGCGCTGAGTCCGGCGGCTTATTCGCTCATGGCCGATAGCTTTCCGGCGCACCGGTTGACGACTGCCCTGGCGGTCTATTCCCTGGGCTCCTTGTTCGGAACCGGCATGGCCTATCTGTTGGGAGGGGTCATCGTCGGTCTGGTCAGTGAGCATCAATCGGTGTTGCTGCCGCTCGTTGGCGAAGTGCGTTCCTGGCAACTGGTCTTCATCACCATTGGTCTGCCTGGTGTGTTGCTGGGGATGTTGGTGTTCACTTTTCGCGAACCCGCCAGGCGCACGACGGCATTCGCTCGACCCTCCACCGCCGTGCTGGGTGAGGTGTTCGGCGAAGTATTCCGGCATATTCGGCGCCACGGTCGGTTTTTCGTCTGCCATCACATCGGTTTCACGCTGTGCGTAATGGCGGTGGCCGGTATGGCATTGTGGGCGCCGACCTACCTGTACCGCGTGTTCGCCTGGAAACCTGCGCAGGTCGGAATCTGGCTGGGCGTGGTGGGTACGCTGGGCGGGGTGATAGGTGCCTTGGGTTGTGGTCAGTTGATCGATCGACAGGTCGCCCGAGGTCGTCTGGACGCGCACATGCGCTTGTTCAGCCTGACCGCCCTTGTCAGTGTCCCGATCGCCGTGGTCGGCGTGCTGTGGCACAACCCCTATGTGTTTCTGGCGGCCTTCTTCCTCATCCAGGTACTGGTCAGTCCCATCATGGGCATTTCAGCCGCCGCCCTGCAACTTGCCGCACCGGCGCACCTGCGCGGCCGGCTGTCCTCGCTCTATCTATTCGTCATGATTCTGTTGGGGATTGGCGCAGGGCCATCGGTTGTCGCCGCATTCACTGACTTTATCTTCCAGGACGATGCCAAGGTGGGTTATTCGCTGGCCTTGATCTTCGTTCTGGCCTGTCCGTTATCGGCGCTTGCTCTGCACCTGGGCAGGCCGGCGATGCGCTGCGCGGTGGCTGAGAACATGGCGGTCTGAGCAGACAGGAAATGGATGCAAAAAATGAGGCGTGATGCGGCACGCCTCAGAAGTGTTGCGGGTTGAAGGGGCATTTCTAGTTATTCCGGATCCTGCTCACGGAGCATCGTCACCGGGCAAATGGACGAACTTGAAGGTCCCGCTGGCGCTGGCCACAAGCCGTCCTTGCTCGTCTATCAGGTCACCGTCACAAAACGCCAGACTTTTGCTGGCGTGTCGCAATCTGCCACGTGCTGACAGTCGCCCTGCACCGCCGCCAGGGCGCAGGAAATTAGTTTTCATCTCTACCGTTACACACGAGCGACATTTAGGGTCGGTTGTGCGGGCGGCGGCTGCCATGGCCATATCGAGAAGGGTCATCATCAACCCTCCATGGGCCTGACCGGCGCCATTGAGGTGTTTGTGTTCCAGGTCGACAACCAGGCACGGGGGCTCAGGGTCTGGTTCGACCAGGATATCCAGGTAGTCAAGAAAGGGAACGTCCACGCGGTAGTCAGCGTACCGCACGGCTCGTTTTCTGCTGTCGTGATCGGCCATGACTGCTCCTAACGATGCTTGAATTGCGGTGGGCGTTTTTCCACGAAAGCGGCCAGGCCTTCGCTCTGGTCTTCGGTGCCGAACGTGACGTAGGCCATGCGACGTTCATAAAGAACACCTTCGCTCAGGCTGCTTTCGAACGCACGGTTGACGCATTCCTTGGCCAGCGCCACGACCGGTTGCGAGAACCCGGCCATTTTCGCCGCCAACGCCAGTGCCTCGCTTCGCAGGTCGGTGAGGGGTACCACGCGACTCACCAGCCCACTGCGCTCCGCTTCGTCAGCGAGCATCGGTCGGCCGCTGAGGATCATTTCCATCGCCTTGTACTTGCCAACGGCGCGGGTGAGGCGTTGGGTGCCGCCGGCGCCAGGAATGGTCGCCAGGGTGATCTCGGGCAGGGCGAAACGTGCGTTATCGGCAGCGATGATGACATCGCACATCATCGCCAGCTCACAGCCGCCCCCCAGCGCCAGACCACTTACCGCTGCGATCACCGGCTTGCGGCAGCGCGCGGCGCGTTCCCAGTTGACGGTGATGAACTGGCGTTTGAAGACGTCCATCATGCTCCACTCGCGCATCATCTTGATGTCGGCGCCAGCGGCGAAGGCCTTGTCACTGCCGATCAACACGATCGCACCGATATCGTCATCAGCCTCGAGGTCGTCGAGTACCGCTGTCAGCTCGTTCATCAGCTGATCGTTCAACGCGTTGTAGGCTTCTGGTCGGTTCAGGCGTACGACGCCGACCCTTTCCTGTTTTTCCAGAATGATGGTTTCGTAAGGCATTTATTCCGCTCCTGTGGAGACCGGCGCCGGGGCGCCGGGTTGCTTACATGTTGGGATAGTTAGGGCCGCCAGCCCCTTCGGGCGTCACCCACGTGATGTTTTGCGCGGGGTCCTTGATGTCGCACGTCTTGCAGTGCACGCAGTTTTGCGCGTTGATCTGGAAGCGTTTATTTCCATCCTCCGCAGTCACCACTTCGTACACGCCCGCAGGGCAATAGCGTTGCGCGGGTTCGTCGTACAACGGCAGATTCCTGCTCAGCGGGATGTCAGGATCGGCAAGCCTGAGGTGGCAGGGTTGTTCCTCTTCATGATTGGTGTTGGAGAGAAACACCGACGACAGCTTGTCGAAGCTGAGCTTGCCATCCGGCCTGGGGTAGCTGATCTTCACGGACGCGGCGGCAGGCTTGAGGCAGGCATGATCCGGTTTGTTGTCGCGCAGCGTGAACGGCAGCCTGCCGCCAAAAATGTTCTGGTCAATAAAATTGAAGGCACCGCCTGCCACTGTGCCGAACTTGTGAACGGCAGCACCAAAATTGCGGCTGCGGAACAATTCGTCATACAGCCAGCTGGCCTTGAAACCCTCGACATACTCCTCGAGCAGGTCGCCCCCCTCGCGGCCAGCGAACAGGGCGTCCGCCACTGCCTGCGCTGCAAGCATGCCGGACTTCATGGCGGTGTGGCTGCCCTTGATCTTGGCGAAATTCAGGGTCCCGAGAT
>Ga0247742_10001305_pt1 | contig 17733 bp, 15 predicted proteins | sample UWRJL208509C2_FD_180944 | JGI IMG/M metagenome (GOLD analysis project Ga0247742, IMG submission 180944) | Plant litter microbial communities from Arlington Agricultural Research Station in Wisconsin, United States - UWRJ-L208-509C-2 | ecosystem: Environmental > Terrestrial > Plant litter >... | reverse complement strand
AAGGCTCGAGGCGCGGAATAGATTGCGCTGCAACGCATTTCGCCGATAACAGAGATTATGTCAGGTAGTAAGTTGGTCATTCGCACGCGATGCGAATACGTCCACTCCTGATATCGCCCCGTCGTGGTACGAAATGAACTGCGGGCAAGGGCTATTCGTTGCATCGCGCTGTCCGATAGGCATGCTGCGGCCGATAGTGCATCGGTTCGCCATCCGGCACCGCAGTGTCGGCCTGACCTGCGCATATGTTTGGCGGTCTTGCAGAATACGCAGTTAAGATGCAGAATATGCAGTCGTTGAGGAGGTTCGTGTGGACGCACCGATGGGTCGGTTGGCATACCTGCCAGCGGGTGTGTCAGGCCCTGATCCCGATGCCTTCCTCAGCGACGTGCTGACCGGGTGGCGCCGCGCGCAGCTCGCGCAGAACTTCGCGACCGACACCGCCCGTCGCCGAGTGACGTCGGTGCTGAGGATGACCGACTTCGTGGGGTCCTATCCGTGGCAGTGGACGCCGGCTGACGCCGATGACTTCTTCGGCCATCTCCGAGGCGTCCTCAACCGTGCGCACACCACCGTGCGGGCCTACCAGACCGACGTCAAGCTGTTTCTCGACTACGCCACCGACCCCACCTATGATTGGAACGAACACTGCGGCAGGCTATTCGGCACGGTGTTCTGCCAGATCATCACCGAATTCAACAAGGCACGTCACGTGCAGGCCAACGATGCCCGACCGCTGAAACGCCCCTTCACCCCCACCGAGCTGCAACAGTTCTTCGACCTCGCCGACCTGGAACCCGAACGGATCCTCAACGCCGGACGCAAAGGTGCGTTGGCGGCATGGCGGGACGCGGTGGCCTTCAAGACGCTCTACGGGTGGGGCCTACGCCGCAACGAAGTCCGGCACCTGCAACTGGTCGACTTCTCCCGAAACGCCCGGGCCCCGTTCTTCGGTGAATGGGGTCTGGTGAGGGTGCGCCACGGCAAGGCCATGCGCGGATCACCGGCCAAACAACGCACCGTCTTGACGGTGTTCGATTGGGCCGCTGAGGCACTCGCAGATTGGGCAGAACGCGGACTTCCCCGCTACGGCCAGCCCGTTAACGACCTGTTCCCCACCGAGAAGGGCGCCCTGGTGCCCGAGCGCAATCTATGGCAACGCATGCGCAACCTCGTCGACGAACTGGGGTTTCCGCCCGGGTTGGACCTGCATTCGTTTCGGCGCTCCTATGCAACCAACCTGCAAGTCGAGCACGGCTACGACGTCAGCTTCGTGCAGCTGCAACTTGGCCACGAGCACGCCTCGACCACCTCCATCTACACCGTGGCCGCACCGGACTACCGCGCCCGCGAGCTCCAACGCGTCCTGACAGCCACCCTGGCTCGCAGCAACGTCCACCTGGGCGGAACAACAGGAAAGGAGCCATGATGAAAAGGGATATCCAATATCACTGGCGGGTGCGGGAATTCATGGCCCGAGCCGGCATGAAGAACAGCCGCGACCTGGTCGGCCCACTGCGCGAGCGGGGCATCACCCTCTCCGAATCCCAGATCTACCGCATCGTCGGACAAGAACCCGAACGCATCTCCTTCAAAGTCCTTGTCGCACTCTGCGACATCTTCGGCATAGAAGCCGGCGACCTCATCACCTACACCGCCGCAGACACCCGCCATACCCGCACCAAGGCCGTCAACGCACCCAGTGACGTACCGCTGCTGAACGCCTACCGGCCGGTGAAGGCCCGGATCGTCTCCGATGACTGAACGACGCAGCCGCGGCCGCCCGCGCAGCTTCGGTGATCGCAAATGCGCCCGCTGCCACCACATGGTCCCCAAGATCCGGGTGCACTGGCCAGAGGGACAGATCTGCGGACCCTGCTTCACCACCGCCGCCCGCAACTACGGCCCATGCGCCTTCTGCGGCACCGAACGCCTGCTGCCCGGACGATCGAACACCGGGCAGGACATCTGCCGCGACTGCGCCGGCATCACCACCAAACTGGACTGCGACAAGTGCGGGCGCGAAGGCGAACGCCTCCGCGGTGGCCAGTGCGCCCGCTGCGTGGTCACCGGTGACCTCGAGCAGATCCTCAAACCACACACACCCCCCGACATGCGCATCAAACGACTCGTCACCGAGCTGGCCGCAGTACCGCGCCCCGAAAGCATCATCACCTGGATGCGCCATCCCGTCACCAACGATCTGCTCCACCGCATCGGCACACGAGACCTGCAGCTCACCCACGACGCATTCGATGCACTGCCACCCTCACGCAGCCTCGAGCACCTCCGCGAAATGCTGGTCCACCACCGCATGATGCCCGACCGCGGCGACCCCCGACTGGCCCGCTTTCAAGCCTGGCTCGACCAACGGCTGGCGACCTTGAAACCCACCCCGGCGATCCACGCGCCCATCGAACAATTCGCCCGCTGGCACCACCTACGGCGACTGCGCGATGCCACCAACCCCCCACGCAACATGGACAACGCCACCCGCTGCGCCAAACAGGAAATCACCGAAGCCGGAAAGTTCCTTCGCTGGCTACTCGACGAACACCACACCACGGTCAACGACCTCCAGCAGGCCCACCTCGACGTCTACCTCAGCGAGGGAACAACGACCCGCACCACCATCCGAAACTTCATCCACTGGCGCGCCCGCGCCGGGATCGCGCCCCCATTCAGGACCTCGCACCGCACCGCTTGCACCACCCCGTTGGCCTCCACCACACAGCGCCTGAAGCTGATCAAGACCGTCATCGACGCCGAGCACACCCAAATATCCACCAGGATCGCCGCGCTCATCCTGCTGCTCTACGGCATCCCCGTGCGCAAGATCTCCGAACTCACCCTCGACGACGTCGAGACCACGGCCAAACAGACCACGATCAGGATCGGAACCCTCCCCGCACCGATCCCCGAGCCCCTACTCCCCTACTTCCACCAACACCTCGCCGAGCGCGGCAACCACCACACGATGAATCACCGAACCCAGTGGCTGTTCCCCGGCACCCGCGCCGGGCACCACATCGTCGAACAAGCACTCATGCAACGACTACGCCGACTTGGCATCGACATCCAAGCCGCCCGCAACGCAGCACTGCACGACCTCACCAAGGAGATTGACCCCGCCTCCCTGGCCGAGCTCCTCGGCTACACGCCCAAGACCATGACCATCCACGCCGCCCGAGCCGCAGTCCCTATGGCCACCTACCCCGCAATCAACCGACCACAGCATCACTAGAACAAACGCGGGCCACTAGTCGTTATAGCACTCGCAATCATCCTCAGCTGCAACATTTCTGGACATCGACGGGGTTGCGCAGCAGGTGGCACCCTTCCGAGCGTTGATACCTCTTTGGTGGCGATGACGGCGATGACGAGCGCCGCAACCGGGTCAGCCCAGGACCAACCGAGAAGGCTGTTCAGCATCAGTCCCACCAGCAGCACCGCCGACAGATAAGTGCACAGCAGAGTCTGTTTGGAACGGCAACCGCGGACAGCGATCCGAGTTCACGCCCAGCGCGACGCTGCGCCCAGGACAGCACCGGCATCACGGCGAGGCTGACCCCAGCGAGCACGATGCCGATGGTCGAATGATGAGCCTCCCCAACGCCGAACAGCGACCGGGCCGCGTCGACGTCCTTCACGTGAAAGACTGTGTTGCCCATGGTCATGTGCCATCACCGTGGGCCCGGATCACCGGCTCACCACCGATGGTAATCGCCCAGCGCGTACCGGTGCGGGGCGAATGCAGGACCCGATATCATCAGTGCGAGGTACAAGGCTGGCGGAGTGGTCGTATTCCGAACATGCGCTATTCGTATTTCACGTTGAGCCGACTGGTCGTGGCTGCGGGTTTCCCATCCGCCCGGTGCGCGCAACGTCGAGCGCGCGCGGCTGAAGAAGCTGCGGTTGCGTCGACCTCAAACCAGGGACCGCGGAGGCTCGAACCGTGTGCCGTATTTAGTGGCCAGTTCGTCGGCGCGTTGGAGGAATGCCTCTAAGCCGCCGGGGTAGCCGGTGATGAATTGGCGCACTCCGCCGGTCCAGGCGGGGTACCCGATGGCGAAGATGGAGCCAATGCTGGCGTCGGCGTCGGAGTCCATGACACCGTCGTCGAACACCCGTTGGGTTTCGATGGCTTGGACGAAGAGGAACCGGTCGACGAGGTCGTGAAACGGCTCGGTCAGAGCGGTGCTCGTGCGGAAGATCGTCCGCAGCTGTGACCACAGTCCCGCGCGCTTACCGTCGACGTAGTCGTAGAAGCCGGCACCGCCGAGCTTGCCGGTGCGGTGATTGGCCTCGATCATGACGTCCATCACTCTCAACGCGATCAGGCTGGCCTCCTCGGGTTCCTTGCCTTCGTTCTTCAGGCCTTCGACGATTTCGCCCTGAATCTTGCGGATGGTCAAGAAGTTCAGTTCGTCAGCCAATTGCAGGGGCGCCGCGGGGTAGCCGGCCTGCAGACCGGCTTGCTCGATGGTGGCGGGGTCGATGCCCGCTTCGAGCATGAGGATCGCCTCGGTCAGGAATGTCGCGAACACCCGCGAGGTGAAGAATCCGCGACTGTCGTTGACCACGATTGGGTACTTCCTGATCGCGAGCGTGTAGTCCACTGCGCGAGCGACCGCCTCGTCGGAGGTCTTCTCGCCGCGAATGATCTCGATCGGCGCCATCTTGTCTACCGGGGAGAAGAAGTGGATGCCAACGAAGTCCTCTTGGCGCTTCACGCCGGCGGCGAGGTCGCTGATCGGCAGCGTGGAGGTGTTGGAGCCCAGCAGGGCATCGGCGTCGACGATGTCTTCGATCTCGGCGAACACCTCATGTTTGAGGTTGGTGTTCTCGAACACCGCCTCGATTACGAAGTCCACACCCGTGAGGTCCGCCGGGTTGGCGCTCGGCGTGATCCGCGCCAGCAGCGCCTTGGACTTCTCCTCGGTGGTGGCACCCTTCCCCAGCGCTTTGGCCTGGAGGTTCTCGGCGTAGGCCTTGCCGTTGCGGGCGGCCTCGAGCGTGACGTCCTTGAGGACGACGTCGATGCCTGCTTTTGCGGTGACGTAGGCGATGCCGGCACCCATCATCCCCGCACCGAGGATGCCGACTTTTCTGATGTCGCGGGAGACGATTCCCTCGGGTCGGGAACCACCGTTCTGTACGTGCTGCAGGTCGAAGAAGAACGCTTGGATCATGTTCTTGGCGACCGGCCCGGTCAGCAGCGACACCAAATATCGGGACTCGATCCTCAGGGCGGTGTCGAAGTCGACCTGGGCACCTTCGACCGCGGCGGCCAGGATGGCCCGTGGGGCAGGCATGTTGGTGCCCTTGATCTGCTTGCGCAGATTCGCCGGGAACGCGGGTAGGACTTCCGCCAGCGCCGGGCTGGATGGGGTGCCGCCGGGGATCGTGAAACCCTTGACGTCCCAGGGCTGCGTGCCGCCGTCGGGGTGCGCGGTGATCCAGGCCTTCGCTGCGGGGATCAGTTCCTCGACCGAACCGACCAAGTCGTCGACCAGTCCCGCCTCCTTGGCCTTGGTGGGGGTGAAGCGGGTGCCTTGTAGGAGCACCCCCGTCAGGGCGGCCTGAAGGCCGAGCATCCGGACGGTCCGCACCACACCACCCCCGCCGGGCAGCACTCCGAGCGCGACCTCGGGCAGGCCGATCTGGCTGCCCCGCACGTCAGCTGCGATCCGGTGGTGCGCCGCCAACGCCAACTCGAGGCCACCGCCGAGAGCGGCTCCGTTGATTGCGGCAACCACTGGCTTGCCGACGGTCTCCAGTTGTCTCAGTAGCGCCTTGACCTCGGTGAGCAGCTCGAACAATTCCTGCGCCTGATCGGCGCTGACTGCGGCGAGTTCGTCGAGGTTCGCCCCGGCGAAGAACGTCTTCTTCCCCGAGGCCAGCACGACACCGGTGATGTCGTCGCGCTGGTTCTCCAGGCGCGTGACGGTCTCACTGAACGCTGCGCGGAATGCCTCGCTCCAGGTGTTCGCGCCCCCGTGGGGGTCGTCCATCGTGAGCACGACGATGCCGTCGGCGTCCTTGTCCCAGTTGATCATGTCGTCCGACATGTGATGTCACACCCTTTCGATGATGGTGGCTACGCCCATGCCGCCGGCCACGCACAAGGTGATCAGGCCGTAGCGGGCCTGGCGGCGTTCCAATTCGTCGACGACGGTGCCGAGCAGCATCGCGCCCGTCGCGCCCAGGGGATGGCCCATGGCAATGGCGCCGCCGTTGACGTTGTAGCGGTCGTCCGGGATGTCGAAGTGGTGTTGGATCTTCAGTGCGACCGCGGCGAATGCCTCGTTCATTTCGAATACGTCGATGTCCTGGACGGTCAGCCCTGCGATGTCGAGTGCTCTGTTCACTGCCGGGATGGGGCCCTCGAACATCAGTACAGGGCTGGCACCGCTGGTCGCGGCGGACACGATGCGTGCTCGCGGTGTCAGATTCGACGCCGCACCCGCGTCCTCGGTGCCGACCAACACCAAGGCCGCGCCGTCGACGATGCCTGAGCTGTTGCCGCCGGTGTGCACGTGTTCGACGCGTTCGAGCCAGGGATACTTCTGCATCGCGACGGCGTCGAAGCCGCCGAATTCGCCGATGGCGGCGAACGCCGGTGTCAGCGTCGCCAAGTCGGCCATGGTGGTGCCCGGCCTCATGTGCTCGTCGTGATCGAGGATCGTCAGTCCGTTGAGGTCCTTCACCGGGACAACGGATTTCGCGAAGTACCCACCCGACCATGCCGTCGCCGCCCGGTCCTGGGAGCGGAGTGCGTAGGCGTCGACGTCGTCGGGTGTACCCCTCGATCGTGGCGAGCAGGTCGCAGGCGACGCCTTGAGGAATGAAGTAGTTGTCGTAGGCGGTGGCGGGATCATGTGCCATGGCGCCACCGTCGCTGCCCATCGCCACCCGCGACATCGACTCGACACCGCCTGCGATGACCAGATCCTCGAAGCCCGACCGGATTGACTTGGCAGCGACGTTGACCGCCTCCAGCCCTGAGCCGCAGAACCGGTTGAGCTATACCCCTCCCACGGTGTCGGGCAGCTTGGCCGAGTTCACCGCGGTCCGCGCGATGTCCATGCCCTGCTCGCCGACCGGAGTGACGACGCCGAGCACGAGATCGCTGATGCGGTCCTCGTCCAAGTCAGGGAAGCGCGTGCGTAACTCGTCGATCAATCCGACGAGCAGCGAGATCGGCTTTACCTCGTGGAGTGCGCCGGTCTGTTTTCCCTTGCCGCGCGGCGTGCGGATCGCCTCGAAGACGAAGGCGTCATTCATGAGAAACCGTGTCCTTTCCGATGATGTCGACGATGGGTAGGCGCAACGCGCCGGGAGCCGAGTGTGGGACGACGGGTCGTAGCGGTGCGACCGGTGGGATCCGCCGGTATCCGGAGCCCAGCGCGGGGCGCGGATCGGGCTCGCCCTTGTTGGGCCACAACGCCATTGCGCGTTCGGCTTGTGCAGTGATGGTCAGCGACGGATTGACTCCGAGGTTGGCCGAGATGGCGGACCCGTCGACGACGTGCAACCCGGGGTGGCCGTAGAGGCGGTGATAGGGGTCGATTACGCCGGTGTCCGAAGACTCGCCGATGACGCAGCCGCCGATGTAGTGCGCTGTCGCGGGGATGTTGAGCAGTTCGGTGTAGAGCGCGCGAGGCTCCCCGCCGATCTTCGCGGCGTAGCGACGCGCGGCGTCGTGACCGACCGGGATCCACTCCGGGTTCGGTTCCCCGATGCCTTGGCGTGTCGTCATCCGGTAGCCGAACAGTCCGCGCTTGCGGTAGGAAGTCAGCGAGTTGTCCAGTGTCTGCATGACGAGCAGGATCACGCTACGTTCGGCCGCGTGTCGCAGGTCGAAGAGTCGCAGAAACCGCAGCGGGCGGCGACACGCCATGAGAAGGAAACGCAAGACTCGCCATGGGCCGCCGTCGACCATGAAGGTCGTCCCGGCGGTGATGGCATTGTGACCCGTGCCGTAACGGCAGACTTCGATGTGGGTGTCGTCGCGGGGATGCATCGAGGACGTGATGGCGACCCCCTGCGCCATGTCGGCCCGGGTGCGGCTGGTCACTCCGATGCCGGCTTCGGAGTTGGTGCGTGTCAGCTCTCCCAGGCGCGGAGAGATGTTCGGCAATGCCGCGGTGTCACGCATCGTGTGCAGCAAGTCTTGGGTGCCGCGTGCCGCCGCGGAGAACACCACCTGATCGGCGGTGAACGTGCGGCGCTGCGTGCGGATCCACTTCCCACTACCAGCCGTGTCGATCCGGTATCCGCCTTCAATTCGTGGTCGCACCGCGGTCGCGGTGGTCATCGGGTACACCACCGCACCCGCCTTCTCGGCAAGGTAGAGGTAGTTGGTGGGCAAGGTGTTCTTGGCGTTGCGCCGGCATCCGCTGAAGCAGCTGGCGCAGTGGACACAGCCGGCGCGCTCGGGGCCCGCGCCGCCGAAGTAGGGATCTGGAACGGTGGTGCCGGGTTCACCGAAGAACACCCCCACCTCTGTGCGGCGGAACGTGGCGCCGACACCCATGTCCTGCGCGACCTCCCACAGGGTGGTGTCGGCCGGTGTCGTCCGTGGGTTGGTCGCCACGCCGAGCATCCGCTTGGCTTGGTCGTAGTAGGGCGCCAGCTCGGCCCGCCAATCTGTGATGCCCGCCCATGTGGGGTCGCGGTAGAACGCATCGCCGGGTTCGTAGAGCGTGTTGCCGTAGATCAGCGATCGGCCGCCCACACCGGAAACGGTGAGCAGAAGGGCTTTGCCCAGAATGGTGAATCGCTGGGGGCCCACTAGTCCCAACTTGGGCGCCCACAAATACTTGCGGAGGTTCCAGTCGGTCGTCGGGAACTCTTCGGGCGCCCACCGAGCCCCTTGTTCCAGAACTGCCACCCGGTAGCCTTTTTCGGTCAGCCGCAGCGCGGACACGCTGCCGCCGAAGCCTGAGCCGATGACGACGACGTCGAAATGGTGATTGGTCATGGTGATGTGGCCCTACAGCGATCTGCTGATGATCTCTTTCATGATTTCGCTGGTGCCGCCGTAGATCTTGTTGACCCGGGCGGCGGCATACATGCGGGCGATCGGGTACTCCATCATGTAGCCGTATCCACCGAAGAACTGAACACACCGATCCACGACGTCGACTGCCTTGTCGGCGGCGACGAGCTTCGCCATCGACGCCGTCGCCGGATCGTTCTTACCGTCGATGTATTGCTGGATGCAGTAGTCCACCGTGGTCTTGATGGACAACACCTCGGATTTGAGCGCGGCGAGTTCGAACTTGTTGTGCTGGAACTTGATCAGAGGCTTGCCGAACGCTTCTCGATCCTTGGTGTACCTGATCGCCTCGAGAACGGCTGCTTCGGCCATCCCGGCACACAGCGAGGCGATGATGAGACGCTCCCGGGCCAGCTGCTCCATGAGCTGGTAGAAGCCCAGGCCCGCCTGCGCGCCGAGCAGGTTCGTCACCGGTACCCGCATGTCGGAGAAGAACAGCTCGCGAGTGTCCTGCCCGTGCTGGCCCACCTTTTCGAGCACCCTGCCGCGTTCGAAGCCGGTGAGATTCTCGTCGGTCTCGGCGACGATCAGGGACACCCCTGCTGCGCCCTGTGCGGGGTCGGTCTTGGCGATGACGACCAGCAGATCGCAATGGGTGCCGTTGGAGATGAACGTCTTGGAGCCGTTGATCACGAAGTCGTCGCCGTCGCGGATGGCGGTGGTCTTGACCGCTTGCAGGTCCGATCCGGTACCCGGCTCGGTCATCGCGATGGCCAGCACCTTGTCGCCGCTGATGATGCCGGGTAGCCACCGCCGTTTCTGTTCGTCGCTGGCGTAGGTGCCGATGTAGTGCGCGACGATTGGGGCGTGCACGATCCACCCCGAGGCGCTGTCGTGGGCCAGGGCCAGTTCTTCGGCGACGATCGCCGAGTATCCGAAATCGCCTGCAGTGCCGCCGAATTCCTCGGGTAAGTCGAGGCCGAGCAATCCTGCGTCGCCCAGCTTGTTCCAGAACTCGCGGTCGACTTGGTGCTGCTTGGACCACCGTTCCTGGTTGGGCGTGGCCTCCTTGGCGAAGAACTCCGCTGCGTGCCTGCGCAGGTCGCGATGGGCGTCGGACTCCCAGCTCGCGCGGTAGTCGGGAAACAAGTCAGACATGGCTACTTCACTCCATTCAGGGGGATATCGGCTCGTGCTGCTATGGATTGCAGTTCCGTGATCGTCTTCTCGGCGAATGCCGTACGCACGGATTCGTGGGTGCCGTCGACGCCGAACGTGTCAAGCACGTTGAGCCAGAAGTGGGGTTCGATGGCGCCGAGGGCGACGTGGCCGTCGGCACATGGATAGATGCCGTATGCGGGCAGGCTGCCGCCGAGAAGAGCGCCCTCGCCCGTCAGGCCATACCGAACCGCGTCACCCGCGCGGGCGGCCGCCTCCTCCAGAGAGATTCGATAGACCGCGCCGAGGCCACTCGTGGTGCGCGCAACCAGTGCAGCCAGCGCGGTCGACACGGCGCGTTCGGCGCCAAGTGTGTCGGCGACGGGGACTTTAGGCATGTGCGGTGGGGTGAGGATGCGGTGCGCCGCTTGATAGTTGAGGTCATGCCCGGGCACGTCGGCCAGGTCACCGTCGTTGCCGACGATCTCGATCAGCGACAGTCGTGGGAAGCGCTCGTGGGGGCGGTCTAGTCCGAGGCGCCGCAATGCCGAGGGGCGCATCGAGGTGATGAGCAGATCGGCGTCGGCGAGCAATTCGTCGAGCTTGGCCCGGTCGGACTTGACGTCCACGGTCACGACGGACTGCTGCCGCACCAGGTGGGCATACCAGTCCGCCGCAGCCGTAGCCAACGGATCACCGGACGGCGGTTCGACTTTCGTCACCGACGCGCCGAGTTCGGCCAGCCGCGCCGCGGCCAGTGGGCCAGGCAGGTTCACCGCCAGCGAGACGACACGTATTCCGCGTAGCTGGTCCATCCGCGCCTCCCCGATCCACAGGACTATACAAATGTACTGTAACACAGTCACTCGTACCGTCCGCTACACTTGCGCGGACTTGGATGTGGAGGTGTCTGGTGCTCGATCCGCGCGCGACGAATGAGGACCTCACGGCCAAAGCGCGTATCCGCAACGCGGCGCTGGACCTCTATGCGCAACACGGCGAGGACCGGACTTCGTTGCGGGCGGTTGCCGCCGAGGCCGGCGTGACCCTGGGTTTGGTCCAGCACCACTTCACGACCAAGGCTCGGTTGCGCGACGCGGTCGACCAGTTGGTCGTCGACTACTTCCATGCCGCACTGCGCGGGGTGCCGGAGTCCAGCGATCCCGTCGCGCACGCCGAGGCTCGCGACGCCGCGGTCCGCGGAATGCTCGCTGACAATCCGCCGGTGATGAACTACGTGCGGCGTGCGCTGCTCGACCCCTCCGGTGTGCGGGAGCACCTGCTCGAGGTGCTGGTCCGGTTCACCCGCGACGAGGTCGCCGCGCTGCGGGACGCCAATTTGGTGTCCACGACTCGCCGCGAATCCACCCAGGTCGTCGCGGTGCTGGTCCGGCAGATGGGTGAGCTGTTCCTGCAGCCGATGCTCGACGCGGTCTGGAAGTCTGCAGCCGAGGACACCGACGCCCACCGGCCGCGGCTGCGGATCACCGTCGAAGACTAGATCCGCTCAGCCCACCACCGGGCTGCGCAGACGATCACCGACCGACGAGATCCTCGATCTCGGCGATGAACGCCGCCGGTGCTTCCAGGTTGCTGCAGTGTCCACAACTCGGTAGGACGACGAGCCGGTGCAGTAACCCCCGGTTCGTCAACGCCTCGGCGATCTGCTGGGACGCGGCGGGCGGGGTGAGCCGATCCAGGGCTCCGACCACCACGGTCGTCGGAACGGTGATGCCGTCGAGCCCCGCGAGCACGTCCATGTCGACCAAGCCGGCTGCCCAGAGGACGCGGACTGCGGGCGCACACCCCGACATCACCATCCACGCAAAGTCCACGGCAGCGGGATCGGCCCACCGCGACATTGCCAGCCAGCGAAACGCTCCGCGGGACACCGCCAGCGGTGGCAGAGCGAACTTCAGACGAGACACGCCGACGAGCAACGGACGCCGGAGCGCTCGATAGCGTCCCGCGAATGGCAGTGCCATGGTCTGAGCCCAGAATCGCTGCGCGACGGTATTGGCCAGCAACACCTTGGCCACCCGGGCGCCGAACTGGTCGGGGTGTCGCTGCGCCATTGCCATCACCGTGATGCCGCCGAAACTGTGTCCCACCAGCACCGCCCGGCGGCCCGAGGGCAGCACCGCTTGCAGCACCGCTGCGAGATCGTCGCCGAGCACGGCGGCCGTGACGCCATGCGATCCCAGCGTGCTGCGCCCCAACCCCCGCTGGTCGTAGGCGATCACCCGGTACCGGCCCGACAGCGCAGCGATTTGGGGGTTCCAGTACTCGACCCGGCAGGCGAAACCGTGCACCAGCACGATCACCGGCGCTGCCGGGGGCCCGTAGGTCCGCACGTGCAGCCGTGCCCCGTCCTCCGTGGTCACCGAGGTCACCTCGAAAGCGATGTCGGGATCGTCGAACGCGCCGACTGTCACGCCACGCCCTGCGCCGCGACGACGGGATGGCCGACGGTGCAGTCGCGCCGGGTCAGCTCCCCCATTCATGGCACGGACTTTCCGGTCGCCCACCGGTGAGGACGGACCGCCGCCGCCGGCGGCCATCACGCACCCGGACCGTGGGTGCCGCCGGTGGCCGGGGTGTACATTGCGTCGATCAGCTCGCCGTAGCGTGCCTGAATCGACGCACGTTTCAGCTTCGCCGTCGGGGTGAGGAATGCGCTGCCGGGTTCCCACACCTCGGGCACGATGGTGAATCTCTTGATCTGCTCGACCCGCGACAGCGTGGCGTTGGCTGCGCGGATCCCCGCGTCGACGGCAGCGTGAATCGCGGGGTCTGCGGCCAACGCGGGGACGGGTTTGTCGCCGGCCAGCCGGGCCGCCGCCTCGGAGTCCAACGTAACCAGGGCGGTGATGTAGCTGCGGCCGTCGCCGATTACCGCGACCGGCCCGGCCAGCGGCGTGTGAGCGGCAACGGCGTTCTCGATGTTGGTCGGGGACATGTTCTTACCGGCGGCGTTGATGATGATCTCCTTCTTGCGGTCGACGATCCGCAGGTAGCCGTCGTCGTCGAAGGCCCCGACGTCGCCGGTGTGCAACCAGCCGTCGACGTCGATGGCCTGCGCGGTTTGCTGCGGATCGTTGCGGTAGCCGCGCATCACGTTCTTGCCGCGGACCAGCACTTCGCCGTCGGCGGCGAGCTGGACCTCGACACCGGGCAGTGGCGTGCCCACCGTGCCGATCTTGATTCGGTCGCGGCGGTTCACGGTGGCACCGGCGGTGCACTCGCTCATGCCGTATCCCTCACACACCGGTAGGCCCAGACCGAGGACGAATTCGTGCACCTCGCGGGGAATGGGCGCCGCCCCGGTGACGCCGATGCGCAGGGCATCCATTCCGAGCCGGACCCGGATCGCCGACAACACCAACCGATCGGCCAGCGCACAGCGCACCCTCGCCGGCCAGCCGATCGAACGGCCCTCGGACAGGGCGCGGGCCCGCGCCCGGCCCACGCCGAGCGCCCATAGGGCCAGCGTGCGTCGAGCAGGCGACTGCGCCGCGATGGCGGTCTCCAAGCCCGCCTTGGCCTTCATCCAGACGCGCGGCACACCAATGAAGACCGTAGGCCGCACGGCGGTGAGTGCACCGATGATCTGCGCGGCGTCGGCGACGGTAGTGACGTGCATGCCGTACAGCAGATTCGGGTAGTGGGTGAACCAGCGGTTGGCGGCATGCGCGTCGGGCAAATACGACACCGCCCGATCGGCAACGCCGATCCCCCCGAATTCGTCGACGACGCGGGTGTTCTCGATGAAGTTGTCGTGGGTGAGTTCCACCCCCTTGGGCGGTCCCGTCGTCCCGGAGGTGTACACGATCGTGAGCACGTCGTCGGGTCGAACCGACCGCCACGCCGCCTCGAAGTCGAAATCCGGAGCCGGGTGCGCCTCAAGCTGCTCGAGGGTGGTGACGTCGGCGCCACCGGCGTCGACGCACACCACATGCTCGACGCGCCCGCCCATTGCCATGGCCTCGAACACCACCGGCAGGAACTGCTTCTCGCACACCACGACTCGGTTGTCGGCGTTGTCGAACAGGTGGGCCAGCACCTGCGGTGGATTGGTGTTGTACATCGAGAACGGGATGGCGCCCACGTGCAGGACGGCGGTGTCGCACAAGTGGAATTCGGGCCGGTTGGTCATCATCAGCGCCACCGTGTCGCCCGCGCCGACGCCCAGCCCCGCCAGCCCGCCCGCGATCGACCGCACTCGGTTGCGATAGTCCCGCCACGTGATCGTCACGGTCCCGTCGACGGTGCTCACCGCTGCGGCGTCGGGGTGTCGGCCCGCGGTGACCTGAAACGCCTCGCACAACGTTCGGGGAGTGTCGTCTGACCTCATCATGGGCAACCCTTCGCACAACCGGGACGATACAACTGTACAGTAAAGTATTCGCGTGTATCGGAGCAAGTAGAGCGGTCGTCGTTGATTCGAGGAACGAACACCAAAGCCGCTCGCGCATCATGAAGGCCTATCGCCATGACTTCGAGGCCGCAGTCGGCAGCATCGGTTCGAGAGCGCTGGTCTGCGTGAAAAAATCTGTGCCGCTTCGTGCGACGTCAAATCGACCGATGCCGATCACATGACTCCATCGGTCGCCCCAAGGGTGCCCAAGGCCCTTCCCGAGAGCTCCCCCCGAGCCGTGGCCTAGCTTCAAGCGCGCCAGGCACCGCCTGAAGGATGATGGACGTCAACCCTCAAGGTCCGCCATGTTCGGACCGCCTTACGTGTCCGCACCACCCCGCGCCTGCTCCTGTCTCGGCGTTCCATGAGCAGTGCCTGCTGAGAGGAATACGACCGAACTGGATATCGCACATATCCAGTGCGGCGGAAAGTGTATGTCCTGCAAAAGGTTCGCCGCCGTCGTTGTTCTCTGTCTGTCCAATCTCGTTTTATATGGCCATCTTCGCAGTGGAGCTGGCGGTTTCGGCAAAGCTGTCATCTCTCAATGATGTTCACGGGGAATGCCGCGACTCCAGATGGCTTATGCCGTTCCGTTCCGTCGGGCAAAACCGGCCCAACCACTTCGGCAGAATGAGGGCGCCGTGCCCACTGCCCGGCGGAGCCGTCCACCACTCCCCCGCCGGGGGACTGTCTCGTTTCTAGACTTTCGAGATCGGTCACATCCTTTCTCGGGTCGGCACGTGGCCCGCTTTTGGCGGTTAAGGGTTGACTGGTACATCTGTTCATTGTGAGTGGGCGGCGATGATCCAGTTGCTGAACTCGGCGGGCGATTGAGTGGCGGCCGAAGTCCGGCAGCAGCCATGGTGCGGCAGTGCTAGCGATCAATGGAAACATTCTGCCTACCAGCAGCTTTCGATTCCAAACGTTGCTCGACCGGTCTAGGTGTAGAGCGAGTGGTACGCCAGACCCCACTCGGTTTCGCCGGGTTTGCCGGTCATGGGGATTGGGCCGAGACCGTGGTAGTTACGTTCTCGGTTCGCCACAATCATTCCGTACGTCATAATCACCGACAGGTACCTTTGGGCATCTCCCCGCGTCACGGTAACCAGTGCGCCTACTGGAACGCTCAATGCTGCAGGGGCGTTGGCTGTGAAGTTGCCGTCCGCGTAGCCCGCGTTGTGTGCCCAAACGTTCCGCAACACATAGGCGTTGTTTACGTCGCGCGCCACCATCGGCGGTGTCGGGCCACCACGACCGACAGTTGAGAGCATAGTTTCAAACCCGTCGTGCGGCGGTGGCTTTGGATCAGCCCGCTTCAAGCCCTTTGTGGGCGAGCCCTTGATGACACGATATTGCGCATCCAGTACCTGCTCCGCGTCAGTAGGGTCGCTGACCGATCTACGCTGCGCGGCGGTGACGGCGTCGAAGTCTGTCCCGTCCAGTTGAGACGGCTCATCTCGAATGCGGCTCTTGATGAATTGCTCAATAAACCCCTCAATGGCGCTGCATGCACCAATGACGATGAGCGAGTATCGAACCGCGGCAGCAAGCTCGGGCTTCAGCATGTCGAGGTACCTCTTGCTCGCCCTTATGTCCTCGATACCTTCGGCCGGGGCGCCCAAGCTCTCTCCATTGGTCATGAGCCAATCGAAAAGAGGACCAAGCTTGTCGGTGACCATTGCACCCACCTCGGCACTTGCTAGCACGATAGATAGAGCGATTGCAGTTTCGACAAAGCTGTCGGCCGCTTTTCCCTGCTCGGTTTCGTACCACTGGTCGTCGGTCATAGCCATTCGCAAGCCTCCCTTCAGGCCATGGTGTCAGAGCAGGTGACGTGCGATGCTCGTTTCGGCGGAGAGCAGAGCAAACAGCCTCGTTGTCTTCTCTCGAGCCCCCGAGACTGAAACAATCTGTCGATGTTCTGTACTAGTGCTCCCGTGTGGGGCGACGTTGCCACTGAAGCAACATGTTCCGTCACCCAGATGGATAATTGTCATTATCCATGAACCGTTGGGAGTTCCCGAGATCACTGATCGGAGGTGCGCAAACCCTCACCGCACACCATCAAGGCCTACCGCCAAGACTTCGAGGCAATCGCAATCTTGATAACGGGCGCCGCCGACTCCGTCGCCGACCTTCACATCGGCGAGGTCACGAAGGACACTCTGCGCGCAGCCTTCGCCGCCTACGCCGACACGCACTCGGCGGCCTCGGTTCGACGGTGCTGGTCGACGTGGAACACTCTGTGCGCCTTCTTGTTCACCGCCGAACTGCTCGACGCCAACCCCATGCCGCTCATCGGTCGTCCCAAAGTCCCCAAGACCCTTCCGAAGAGCTACCCCGCCCACGCCGTCACCGACCTGATCGCCGCGATCGACGACGACCACGGATCCACCCGCGCCAGCGACTGGGCCGAACGCGACCGGGCGATCGTCTTCACATCCCTGCTAGCCGGCCTGAGAGCGGACGAACTCCTCAACGCCAACGTCGGCGACCTCCGCCGCACCGAGGACGGCGGCGTCATGCACGTGCGCGGCAAGGGCAACAAGGACCGCCGAATCCCCATCGGCACAGACCTGCTCGACGTCATCGACGACTATCTCCGAACACGGGCGAGCCGCTTTCCCCAGTCGCGCCGACGTGCCGCCGGTGGCGGGGCGCCGAGCAGTTTCTCCCCCAACGCTGCCCTCTTCGTCGGAGCCGATGGAGAGCGCATGACCCGCGGGACGCTGCAGTACCGGGTCTTGCGGGCCATCAAGAAGGCCGGGATCAACGGTGAGCGAGCCTCTGGCACTGGTTCACGGCTTGCGGCACACCTTCGCCACCGAACTCACCAACGCCAACGTGAGCGTCTACGCCCTGATGAAGCTCCTAGGCCACGAGTCCATGGTCACCTCACAACGCTACGTCGATGGAGCCGGCACCGAAACCCGTGCCGCCTCCGAACTGAACCCGCTCTACGACCTGCTAAAGGCGGACGGCCAGCCAATTTAGACGGATATCTGAAGCGCCACACAAGGCAATAGCCCGATAACGGTCGTTATGCCAGGTGGGCGGTGACTTCTCGTGCAATGCAACATTATTCGCGATCTGGAACTATCGAATCCTACCCGAAGGAATCTGGCGGCTTCGTGATGATTCAGACGTTCCGGTT
>Ga0247742_10001304_pt1 | contig 17735 bp, 26 predicted proteins | sample UWRJL208509C2_FD_180944 | JGI IMG/M metagenome (GOLD analysis project Ga0247742, IMG submission 180944) | Plant litter microbial communities from Arlington Agricultural Research Station in Wisconsin, United States - UWRJ-L208-509C-2 | ecosystem: Environmental > Terrestrial > Plant litter >... | reverse complement strand
AGTCCATGGGGGTAGAACCAGCTCGGAGCCGACTCGAGCCGTCGGCTTAGCCGAGCCGAGCCAAATTATGCCAAGAGCCGCAGCTCAAGCGAGTCGGCTCGCGGTTAACCGAGTCGCGGCAACACTATGTGTCCTCGCTTTCATTGCAATCCCCTCTCCCATCTCCTCGCACAGTGCGGCTGTGTTTGCCGTGTTACCCATCCATCTCGCTCCAGCATCGTTCTCCATCTCGATGAGCAGGCCCCCATTCCTCTGCAATGAAACCATTCTAACTTTCCTACCTTTCCCTCCCAGCGCCTATATCTTCTCGTTCAGCATTGTCCTCAGTTCTTGGTTGGATTTTGTACCCAGCGTCGTTACCTTTCCGACTCCCTCCATCATATATTGTCTTACCCTAATTCCCTCTCTTGCTGCCAGGTGGGGGTTGACATGTGAGGGTGGGCTGATTAGTGCCTCCGAGTATGACTGTGGTCGTGCTGAGGTTACGCTGTCCTGAGTCGCCTTATTTGCAACGTCGTCTACTGCTGCCTGGGCTGTTGTTGTGATCTTACCTATTGCCGAGTCTACTTCTGCTAGTTTCTTGTCCAGGTGGGTGTCGATCTTCTTTGTCGTATCGTCTATGAAAAGCTTGAGGTCGTTACCTAGCTCCGTTAGTTCTGTCGCTATCACCTCCCTAATTCCTCTATTTGTTTCCACTTCTTCCATTTCCTCCAGGATAAATGCCACCGCCCTTATGGCGTTGACTGCATCCTTTGATAGCCCCGGGAGGGCTGATATCTGATGCAGACAGTGCTCCAGATTGCTGTTCGTGATGTCGCCTCCAGTCGGAACCAGTAGTAGGAGCCGTTTCTCGAGGAAGGCCCTTCCGTTCCGAGCGTCCTTTATTGTCTGGAATTCCTCGGGTACAGCTGCCGGTCCATCCTTTCTAGTTATTCTTCCTGTTGCTCTCTCTCCCTGTTTCGTTGGTGGTGGTGTGCTGGTCGTGTTACTTCCCGTGCCGTTTCTCGTGTTGGGTCTTGTAATAGTAGCCATTATTAAGATTGAAGTTTGTCGCCTCGAGATTTACGATGAAAGCTTAGACCAAGTAATTCTACTCTACTCGATTGCTAATGCCTCGCACTTCGTCTTCCCCCAGCTTTATGCGTGGGAAAGTTCAAGGTGGTGGTGGTAGCGGATCAAGGAGTCCTCTCCCCAGATCTCTCTATCTGATGAACTCCATCCACGCTGATATAGGGCCTTGGTACTATATTTCAATTACCTACAAGTTACAACCTCGCTTGCCCAAATTGGTGAGTGGAATTTGTCACAATAGTATATTTCCAGACACCGATATTGACACTGGGCTGTTCAGGTAAAAATCAGCTAGGCAATCATATTCACCTTCGTCATCCTGCACCTCTTCTCTGTAAGTCCAATCTAGTTCTCGGTACCAGATACTGATGATCCTGTAAACCACATCCAATTACCCATTTCCTCCACCAGGCTCGTGTAGTTTCGTGTAATCACTGGAGAAGGTATGTTCGTACTGGATCTAATTCTCGAGTACACTCTGATGTTAGGGTGTGATAGCAGAATCGTTCGTGGATGTACATCCACTCTAGACCTCACTACGAGGTGCACTGACAGTCTCAGCAATCACATTCGACTACCTGTTCCCTCCTTCAACTCGATGGAATTGCCCCATAGGTGCGTTCACTCTTGACCGTTCTTGAGTGTTCTCTGATCTCTATATACAACGGCAGAGTTACTTGGTGATGCGTTCGTTCTAGATTCCATTACCAGGTGTGCTGACAATTCTAGTGAATCATATTTGCGCGCCTGTGTTCTTATTGCCCGGCGTGGCTAGGTCTTATTACAAGATGTAATGTCGATCCTGGTAATCATATTTGACTACCAGTGTTGTCCTCGCTGAATTCGTGCAATTCCTGGCAAATGTACGTATATTCTAGTTCATTCTCAAGCACACCCCAGCTGTGTGCGGATCAATGGAATCACTCATGGTGTTAAATAAATTTTAGACATCATTACTGGACATACTAATAATCCTGGCAATTACACTCGACTACAAGTGTCGCCCTTGGCAGCTTTGTGTCATTCGGTGGTATTGCCAGCAAAGGTACGTCCATTCTGGCTCTAAGCGTAGCGTGTACTGAATCTCTCGGCTCGGGATTCTGACCAACAGCGTCGTCTTTCCAGACCGGTATAGTCGAATAGAAACATTCCCAAAGGTACGTCTAATCCAAGCCATTCATGATTTATGATCGAGATTTCTCTCTACTTTATGTAGCCCTAGCTGAGTCTGTATAGTAGAACTGCCCACTAGGGTATGTCCATTCAAGTTTCCTGTACACGGTGTGCTAATATTCTCAGTATAAGTTTCCTTAGTCGTTTAACATTCTGCGATTTACTGTTAGCATCCTGGTAAGACTGTCAAGATCTGAGCACTTCGTAAGGATTACCAGGCCTAGTACAATCAGCTTAGCACTAGATATCAATTACAAATACTATATCCAGATGACAAACTTTCGTATATACCTGTTTAGACTGCAATGTTTCGCGTCTTATCATGAATTTATCGCCTTGCATTTATTGTTCGTAGAACATGAAACAAATGTTCCAAAATCGGTATAAATGTGTTCATTGAATGGTACTCTCATTTCGTCTTTCCCCCAACCCTTTTCCATGTCATCGCTTACCGTCGTTGGTCTTTTCTCCCTTGCTCAAGGCCGTCAAATCAAATCCGAGGGAACGCGCTCCACAACGTACACACATTATTCCTCTGCTTGGCGATGCTCAAACCTGACAGATGCTCCCGTCGACATCCGCATCTTCTCTCCCGGTGCCGATTCTATTATGAGCGACTTCACAACCATCTTGCTCATTGGCAATGTTTTCATACCATCCGGACCGGGCACCATTCTCATCGACGCTACCCACACATTTCCTTTTCCAGGTGATCCAAACTACGCCGACGCTTACGACCGGCACATTCCTGAGTGTCTTTACCCATTCGTTTTTGTCACTGGCCACGTCCACTCCCTCTCTTCCGATGGCGACCTCTACGAAACCTGCAGGTGGATCACAATCGCAACTTCTTCCTACATACGAGGATCTGCAAAGCCATCGATCATAAAGTAAGCACTGTTATTCTATTCTCATGCTATTAAGTACTGACATTCGTATAGGGCTGTTTTCCACAACACTCGACGATGGGCTAAAATTCCCTACCTGAAGGTCAACGCCTGTCTTCACGTCGTTGGCGGCTGTCTTTCTTTTGACAAGTCTGGCCTTCTGGCCATTGATGTCGGTACTCTCGCTGCAAATCTTACCTATCGGGATGGTCCTCCGATTATCACTGCACCCTCATCATCCACGAACTCTTCTCCCAATCGTCGCTTTCTGCCCTACACTATGTCAAGTGCTCATGCATCGTCTGTGCCATCAACGAGTTCCCTTCCTCAGCCCGTGTCTCAGACGGTTCCACCCTGCTCTTTCAACGAGTATGTGTCCACAGTGTGCTTCTATTTCCACTTTCTGATTCGTTCCAAGCCTTGATATGCCCGACCCTGATGTTTCTGTTGCACCCATCGCTGGCCCATCGCGTGTTGCACTCCCTACACGTATCCAACGAGTCACGCCTGCTAAACCCAAGAAATCTTCGAATGTTGTTGCAAAGGACAAGGGAAAGGGAAAGGCCAAAGTGATCGAACCTGACACTATTGTTGTTGATGAGTGAGCGTTCGCTTTCTTCGTCCTGTCTCCACATTGCTTATTTTCATTAGCACTGTCTATGATGATTCCTCGCTTCTGCAACCTGTCGACCACGTCTTGGATAGTCCTACTATCATTCCCCAAAAGCGTAAACGTGCACCTCCTGCTCCACGCAAGAAGAAGATTGTACCCAATGTGGAAGTCGCACCTTTGAGTACCGAGTAAGCTCTGTTCTGCTCTTCCACTTTCTCTCATCTGCCGCACTTGAACAATATTGGACACCTCTTTGCTTTCATTTGGGACTTTTACTTTAGATATGTTCGCTTTATGGCCGATCTCCGCTTTGTGCTTCTTCGGACTTAGTTACGGTCTCTCGCCTCTTTGTATGTCTATTATTGTCTTACATAGTGTTCCCTGGTATAAATGTGAATCTACTTTTCATTCAATGTCACCACCTTCCATCCTTTCCCAACCATCATGGTCTTCCACTTCCGCCTTCTCATCCCTTTGTCCACTGCTAGAGGTCAGCTTCTGCATTGCATATAATGTTTGCCTCGGTCTGATTACATGCCAGGACGTGTTTCCGATCGTAACTCACCTCCATGGGGCATCTATGACGCTTCTGATGAAAGTCGAATCCGCATTCTCAATATCATCAATGCCTCCTGGGATGTCAATATGTCATCCTGTGTCTCACCTCTTGCGCGTATTATCACGGTATGCATTGTTTCTCCCCTCGACATGTTTTCTTTGTGTTCATGTTGTCTCTAGCCATCGCCCTGTCTGTTTCAGGTCGATCTCAATGGAGTGAATGTCAACCACGCAACTAATGCACCATCATTTTGTCTCTTTTTTCGATCTGATACCTTCCTACCTTTTGCATTCACAAAGGCACGCTTTGCGGTCACCTTTTCAATCACTAGCGGCCAATACCAGGCTTCATTCGATCTTTCCTTCTTTCTTCTCCGCTTTCTCGACTATCACATCCGTGAATCCGATTACAGCCGCTTTCACATGCTTGCCCTATCTTATGAGGTCCATCCTACCCGATCTTATGGTGTCATGATCTTTGATCACAACTTCGCGCCTGCATTTTCCAACGTTGTCTCAAAATGTACAACACATTTTCTCGATGACCGTTTTGGTCAGATTCCAATGATGTCGTTCAACGGCCCTTCACCTCCCCAAGGTGTCATCTTGGACACCCTCGACTCAATCCAGTATGTGCCTTCATTCTAACATACAGACAAGGGTGCTTAGAACTTATTCTTAGGTCACTCATTCGTTCTTAAAGGTGCGTCTTTTGCCGTGATATTCACATTTTTGAGCTCACTGTCTTTCAACATGACCACCAACATATCTTTTGCCATCCTCAATGCCCTCAATGACAATATCAATATCATTTCCGTCAATTTATCCACCATCATGACTTACGTCGCACTGTGGGTCTTCAAACCCTCAATCACACCATCCCCCATACTCCCTTTCTCACATTTGCGCGCATTCTTTCGCATTGCCCATCCATACCATATCCAACGACTACTGTCATCCACACTTACAGTCCGCGTCATCGTGGAGCATCAAAATCGGGGACTCCCTCATGTGAATTTTTTTTTTCACGTCAATAATGTACCCTCAGTGAGTTTCATAAGTTTGCAGTAGAATGATCACTTCTCATCGTTCCATTCCCTCAGGTTTACAGACTCCGCTTAATGTATTGAGACACTTTACAAGGACCTTTTCGATCATCAAATAGTGTATTTTTCCATTTTCCAAATTAATGCAGAATTTTTTGCTCTGTTCTCTGTCACGATTTGAACATTGGCATACTGCTTCACCTTTTCCTGCACACTGACCCATGCCTGCCTCCAACACCTGGATAGTTGGTGGAATATCTTCCCCACGCCTTGCATGGGGTCCAACTTTCAATGGACAGAGAAAGCGATGCCCTCACTGCCAAATTTTGCTCCTCACTGGGGAGAGGCCTGGATTCTGTTGCGGTCCCAACGGCTCGAGGCTAAACGATGTCCATCCATTGCCTCCACTTCCACCAGAATACGAAATCTTCATGAACCACCCTCAAATCTCAAGCCACTCACGCATCCTCAATCTCATATTCTCCTTTGCCAGCTTAGAAACGACACAAACCTTTCCAACACTTCCACCTGGCACATCCTTCCTCGCTATTCAAGGGAAGGTTTATCACCGCGTTAGGCCCTCTCATCAAAACTCTGCAGTTCGTTGGCTTCTTCATGACGGTTTTCAACCTGAAGACGCCCCACATTCGCATCTTGCTGCGCAAATTCCTGTCGAATGGAAATCTGCATTTACCAATGCCCTCACACGTCTCAATCCTTTTGTTCATGCACTCAAGAACTTAAGTGTAGTTGCGAACGACTACCCTGAGGCTCACTTGATATTGCAAGACAGTGGGTCCTCTGCGGAAATTGCGGCTATCATGTGCTACGAAAACACTACACAGTCTCAAATACGGTCGAGGCGTCTGGTTGTCCACAAGAATACCGGGTCAAATCAAAACATCCCTACTGTCAGCCGTCTATGGGAACCACTTGCCTACCCTCTCTTTTTTCCTCAAGGAACTTTTGGATGGGGTATTCCTAGCATATATGACAATCTCGCAGGCGAAAATCAATATGGGGATGCACCCACCACACAGATGTGGTACTATCGAGCACTTCTGCTTCGTGAGGATCGTTTCAACATATTTGGCCGGCTCACCAATGAGTATCTGGTGGACATGTTCACTCGCGATCTTGACAACCGTCTCTCATACATTCGCAACAATCAACTTCGAATACGTCAGGAGGAGGCAGAACTCATGGGTGAAGAGGAAGTAACTGCTTCTGAGAATGTTTACCTTCCCTCCTCCTTTCTGGGATCCAGGCGATGGGCTTCAGAGCAAATTGCCGACTCTCTGGCGATAGCAAGCAAGCTTGGCAATCCTACTTTTTTTGTCACCGTAACTTGCAATCCGGAGTGGGAGGAAATCAAGAGTCAACTACGCCCAGGTCAAACCTTTGCAGATAGGCCATTGGTGGTGGTTCGAACCTTCAAACGAAAACTTACCCTGCTTCTCAATGCTTTGAAGTCGATGTTCATAAATGCGGGCCGCCCTATCTACTGCATACACTCTGTCGAGTTCCAGAAGCGAGGTCTGCCGCATGCACACATTCTCATCAAGTTTCGCGACGACTGTGTAACTCCTGACGACATTGACAGTGTAGTGTCTGCCGAAATACCATCAAATGCATCGGATGCAGCACTGGTGCGCAAATTTATGATGCATAATCATCCTTCCATTTCTGCAGAGCCATCGAAATATTGCCAGCGAGTTGAGGCTGATGGGTCACGAGCATGTCGCTTCAAGTACCCACATTCCCTACAACCTACAACCACAATTGATGACGAAGGTCGGATTCATTATCGCCGTCGGAAATCAGGCGATGAGATGGTTGTACCACATAACCTCCCCCTTCTCCGAAAGTTCCAATGTCACATCAACTTCGAGGTCGCAAATACGTCGCACATATTTCAATACTTATTCAAATACATTCATAAAGGTCAAATTTACCCTTCTCCTCAAAATTTCGTACTGAATTCTCCCTACAGGACCAGACAGAACCCGTTTTCGTGTCCAGGATCCAAACAATAATGAAGACCCTGTGGATGAAATAAGTGATTTTTGGGATGCTCGATATTTATCAGCAGGCGAGGCTGCCTGGCGTATCCTAGGGTTCCATGTTGCCAAGAAGGAGCCCGCAGTAACAAGTCTACCTGTCCATCTGCCAAACACACGTACCCGCTTTCAATATTCACGGGCGGATGGCTCTGAAAGCAAGCTTTCTTTGCTGGACAGGTATGCAATGTGATTGTCTCGCTTTTCTATCGCTCACCCACATTTCCAGATACTTTCTTAGACCCAACGGAGTCTTTTGGGATGGAGAAGTCCATCGCCCATTCGAAAATTTAACATATGGAGATTACTACGAACTTTTTCGCATTGCGACATACGACCCAGCGAAGGAGGGGAATGCGGGATACTATTTGGAGAAGGCCAATGGCGACCACTCTCCGCGCATGCACGTCATTCGACGAAACACGGCCGCCCCACACATCACCCGCATCCATTCTGTGAAACCATCTAACGGAGACATCTTCTACCTGCGGACAATTCTCCACAACATGTCTGTAAAGTCATTTATTGACGCAAGGACTGTTGGTGGTACTCTGCATGCCAACTATCAAGATGCTGCCAAAAGCCTAGGACTCTTTGCGGACCGCGACGAAAGTAGCTTGACCATTCTCGAAGCCGTATCATCTCTCAAAACCCCACGCCAACTTCGTCTTCTTTTTGTGGACCTTTTGATCAATGACTCTGTAGAGGTGCCTAGATCTGTCTGGGACGAGTTTTCAGAAGACATGGCCCTGGATTTCACTCTGAAAAATCGGGGATCTGTTCAATTGGGATTGAATGATTGCCTCCAAGAGCTTGGAGGTCTCCTTGACGAGTATGGTCGGTCCTTGACGGACTATGGCCTCCCTCAGCCAGTCATTCAGAATCGAGAAACCATGCTTGAGATTCAGCGATGGGCAGGTGATCAGCATTCACTCTTGGAGCGTGCAGAAGCCAACATCACAAGGTTCAACATTGGTCAACGCATGATTTTTGAACTCATCTGGAGCGCTGTTGAAGAAGATAGGCCTTTACGTCTCTTTATTGACGGAAAGGCAGGTACAGGTAAAACTACTATTATCAACACTCTGTGCGACCTTCTGCGTGCAACTGGAAGGATAATTCTTCCAACCGCCACATCTGCATTCGCTGCACAGCTCTATCCACATCAGCAAATCCTGATTTTGGGCTATAATTAACTCTAGCGTGGGATGCTGGCTGTGTAGCAACCACTCATGTGTTGCTAATCTCGTATAGTATCATAGTAATACATAGCCCATGGCATTTGATATGTAATGTTAGGTAGAGTATTATATCCAGCCCCTTAATGGTTTGTAGAATGCTGCGTATTTTGCGATACTCTGTAGTATACTGAACTGGATATAGGATACTCTTTAACGTATAACGGTTGAAGATCATAGATTGTGAAAAACATGTTGGATTCTTCTACTCATGGTGCAAGTATGCATATTATTTAATACGAAGTAACATTCAGAGGCCAGAACAACTCTTTATCAAAGTACTTGTTCAGCAGAAACTCAGAACTATACTCTAAACAATTCTCTGATGTCAAACTGCGGTGAGCAGTAGTTCCAAAGCGTGGAATGAGATCTACAAGAGATCTTAGCTGACAGAGAGGAAGAATGTCCCCAATCAGTGTCATATTTGAACGCTTAGCACGTTTGAAAACAAAAAGTGAGGAGGCTTGATCAGGAAAAGATCCTTTTGCTGTCGTTCCTCCCCACTGTTGCTGAGCTTGAGGTACAATGTCAAAGCGCTGGACATAGGTGAGAAAGCAATCCATCTTGGTATCTCCAGGGAATCTTGTAAGGGGACCAACGACACGGAATATAAGACAAAGATTCAGAACAGCATGACCTATAAATAATATGAATAACTCATTCAGATGGTAAAATTAAATTCAATGCACCTTGGAGACCACTGTGAGGCCATTCATGGCGGGAGTCCAAGTTTGCAATAACAGTATCCCCACTTGCAAAGTTGGTAATGGTTGAAGGAGGAAATACATTAATCGTCTGCGTAGGACAAATGGAATGAGGATAGTGATATGATTTGGATTGAAGGTAGACACGATTCCAAATCTCTAGCTTGGTAAACGGCAAGTCACAATCTGGCGCTGAGAATCTTCGCCCTCCAATAACACCTGTAAAGGGCGCGCCAGAAGTTCCATGAACTCTTTGAAGATAATCTCCAAGTGCTGCTCGCAAATCTGGGAGCTTATAAAGCAATGCAACATCGTCCACAAGCCTTTGCTTATAGGAAGGATCTCTAGTGAGATGAAAAACCACGTTCTGGGAGCACAAACCCGTTCTATATGGCTTTGGAGAGGTAGGGTGCTGTCCATCTACTATCTCCTTTGCCAGTGCAAAATAGTCCACCAAATGGCGGGTTCCTGAGAGAGAAGCTACTGTCTCCACTTCGCTAAGAAGCTGATCAGAGCTTGATATGGTTTTGGTGAGGACTGGGATTTCAGTCTCCAGCAGATCTATATTGAAAAGCGCGCGAAAGTCCACATGGGCATCGCGTAGAGCAGTGGCCAGATCAAATGAGCTGAGCTTATTCAAGCGGTCCAGATATCTGCAAATCTGTGCTTCGTAATCTTGGCCATTGCCAGAGCGCGCTGGATCCTTTACAACTTCGATATGAGCATGCTCTGTTGTATCAGCTGACCATTGAATGGCTGCACCGTTTTCTTTGATGTTTGAGATGACGCTTTGGAGAAATTCAAGTTTAGGAATGTACCAGTTGGTTATAAGAGATGATCCTTTCCCTCTCCGAGCTTTGGCATCTATAATGGCTTGCTTGTTTTCGTGGAAGAGAAGTAGAGCCTCCTCAATCTTTGTGCAGATATTGTTGTCAATCACAGTAGACTGAGCCAGGTAGCGAAAGTCCATTAAGGCTCGTATGGCAACCAGAAAGCGGTTTGGAACGGCACCAGAAATGACGCCAACAATGTATCTCTGAACATTGCGATGATCGCGCCCTGTAACTTGCTTGAGAGCAGATATGCCTTCCTTGAAATGACGGTAGCCAGTATGAAAATGAAGGACGGCAAAGCGAAAGTCAAGTTCAGAAGCACCAACAGCATTGATACACCATTTAGCGTCATGGTCCCAAAACTGCTTATGCCAGTGGTGGAGGGGTTCGGATGTCAGGAAAATAGAAGGATCTGACAGTGGCCAGTTCCTCCAAAAAGGGCGGTGTACTCCATTAAGACGGTGCTTCATGGCTTCCTTGGCGTACGCCTTGAGATCCCAAGGGTCTACTAGATCCTCGATCGCGCTGAGCTGTGCGATGGTGATGGACGCAGTTCTAGGCTCATGGCGGAAGTTATCTCCAAATTGTTTGTATGATGCCATGGTGATAGATGACGTCTTGCCTGCCACCCCAGATATAAGAGCTGATTCTGGAGTGTCTACAATGTAGGCAGCAAGGGGAGTGTAGCAGTATCGCCTCCAGCCAAGAGGGTCAGCCATCATCACGCCAATCTGCGCCGCTTTTTTCAAGGGCTCTAGTACGATGTCCTGGCATTGGTGAAAGATACGACTTTCCATAATTCCTCGGTCTTTCTTTTTGATATTTGTAAACCGTGGAATAGGAAGCAGAGCAAGAAGAAGGAATAGATGATTAGAGGCTTTATTTCGAAAATCCATGTTTATATTGGCCAGGCTAATAAGAAGCGGATGTGCGACTCGGTTTCCCATTCCTGCTGATATATTTGTTTTATCAGAGGAGAGAATGGTGCCAAGAAGAGTTGCCCCCTTAGGGAGCTGTTGCTATAAAGAGAACGTCAATAAGGAGAATTTATAAAGGCAGCCCTATGAATGTACCTGCATAAGCCAGGCGCGCTCGCCTGACATCCATTCCGTATAGATCCTCATAAGTCTGGCAGCTGTCTCAAAGATGCGTACAGGTCCAAAGGCAATAAAGTTGCTCAGAAGCGGGTTCCGTAGGATAGCCTGGAGACATTCGAGAGCATGGCGGTAATAAAGTTTGATTTTATTCTTCGTAGGGTACACAGGCGTTATTTCAAGGCATTTCCATAAGGGGCCTGCCGGAAGCATCTCTGCCCTGTTTCGGAGGTCTTTAGCAGTCTTGAAAGAAAGACCAAGCTTTTGAATCTATGAATTATCGTTTATCAAAGCTGAAAGCACTTGACGTAAGCAGCGATGAGAGACTCACCAATGATAGCTTTAAGAACCTGTCTATAGCAGCCATGCTCATGCATGATCGAAGAAGAAAGGAAGCCAGTTCCCATTCCTCTTTTGATGCAAAGGGATAATAGAGTTGGTCTTTCCGTATGTCGGCGAATTGGTCCTGATCAAAGACATCCATGAAAGTTCGCCCGCATCCAAAAGTCCAACTTGCATCCGGAAACTCCTCAGTGAACCATTTGCTCTTTGTCTCATGCTGAGATGAATGATCATCTGGTTGGGGGTCCACGTTCATGCCATCATCCGAGCAGTCAGAGTTCTGTATTGACTCGGGAGTTACAGGAGTGGATGCTAGACTTGGTGCCCCACCAGGCTCCTGTTCTACATTTGTGCCTTCAGACATAGCTGTATCCTGATCTTGGGCTTGCGTGTCAACACTCCTAGAATTATTGGTATTGGCTAACTGAGAGCGAAGCTCTTCGAAGTATGTCAAGCAGGCAGATATGGGTTGGTTCAGATGATTGACGACTGTAGAGGAGTCTGGAAAGTATCGACCACATCTTGGGCATCTTTCTTTCATGGTGTTGGCAAGAATTGAATGGAGAAAAGTCGAAGTCGCAGTCGCAGTCGCAGTCAAAGAAACAGATGCCTGATCATGTGATACAATAAGTTAGGGGTATGGCTTACACAAAATACGAAGATAGTCTGTTAGATTATAGATTTACTTTCTATAGTATCTATTACTTTCCCAGTTGTTTCTGTTTAATACCCATCTATCAAAGTCTCTATCGCTATGTAGAACCAAAGATGCACGTTTACCTGCGTAATGAAGATTGAAATGTCCAATATTCGACGACTTGAATACAATTGCATCACCGCACCTCATATCAACTACCAGACCAGCTTCATACAGCACCAAACCTCCTCCCATGCAGTTAGAGATTGGTATAACGACACATATGAGCTTGTCCAACCAGTCGCGATGAATACGCGAACATATATTGAGATTGACCACTAGGCTTGAGAAAGGACTGACGGGAGAGAAGTCCCCACCTGGTAGAAAGTCTACGTATTGTTGTAGAATCTGGAAGTCTTCAGGAAGCAGTCTCTCAAGCTACGAAGAGTTATGAGAACGTGAGTTAGAGATCAATGAGGGACTAACCTCTTCCCTAATCCATTGAAAAAGAGGTGCAAACAAGTCCTCCATTAGACGATAGCGTTCAAGATTTTCTCTCAGCTCTTGTGAAGTTTGCGGAACGAACTGTGAAATAGGAACTTGTTTAAGCCCTGTTTTGTGCAAGGTTTGTGGGGGAGCATCTGTGGGTGCGCTCTTTCCCTATTTGCTGATTAAGATACAACTAGAAGAAGCCAGAGGGAAAAAAAAAACATACATCGGCTTTATAGCGGTTATACCAGGCAAAATGAGTGCAGTCAAACACACTTTTCAGTAGTTTAATTGCTGAATCTTCATGGCGCAAAATTCCAGGAAACACAAGTTCCAGGTCGTCAAGTAGACGCTTCCTGAGATCCTCTGGACAACTTGAAAGAACAAGGGCCACAAGATCATCGTTTTTGTCCTCTATTCTAAGGCATTGCCTGAAAAGGTTTTAAACAGTTTCTAACCGAATTGAGAATATTATAATCAAAGGACTCACGATTTCAACAGATCAGTAGAAAAGCGGACATACTCATCTTTCTTATGACGGTAGCCATCCGCAAGTAGACCTTGAATCTGTTAGGGATAATTGACTTCATGGTAATTGAGAATTTAGACGTAGAAAATACCTCATCTTGAAGTTCAGAAATACTTGTGCAGATGGTCGCCTTTTCCGCTTCTTTTCTTGCCGCTTCGGTCCAGTGAAAAATTATATCATTATCGGCCTGAGGAAAATCACATATTTTGTTGAGAGTGGGGTCAAAGTTGGTTTGAATAAGAAGACTTTGATTGTCCCGTCTTTCTGATTCTGCTGGTTCTGGACTGCCGCAACCCACAGCTGTCAAAGATTCAGCAGATGAGAGAGGATTATTATATATAGTTTCATCGTCATTCATGCTTGTCAGCTCATAAGGCGATAGACAGCAGCCCCATGCTATCCAGTCTCTTGGAATAACAAAAGCTCTTTGCACATGGTCAATATATAAACCAAGAATAGAATACCAAGAACTCACTCGCTACAAGCGCTTTCAAAGAAACTATCGGAGTCCTTTAGAACATGGAAGGCTAACCATAGTTCCGCTTCGGGAAAGACACTGTGGATCAGTTCGGGATACTCAGATTTGAGACGCTTGATTGCTGGTATAAGGATGGTGGTTATTTGCGTTCCAGCAATATTTACTAGATTAGAATTCGTAAGTCATTCCAGAAAACTAGAAGAACTATTCCCTGCCTGCTTCTGATGATGGGTAGCGAATTTCGTTTGCAAGATTGTTCACCTGATCAGCTGGAAACGATGATAGAAGAGTCTTCTGCTTTGACTCTGCTATCAGCATTAGAAGATAGACAGTCCCTATTAATCAATTAGCTCATGAAAGGAGACATCATAACGCTCCTAAAGACTTACCAGCACTCGCAAGAGTACCTAACATCGTTCCTTGCTTCACCCAGTGCATGAACGTGCGTTCTTGGATAGATCCTATTCTTTTCACCTCCCCTTGCCAGATTGACCTAGCAGAAGCGGGGTTAGGTCGACAAGATGTTTCATGTTTCTTCCTATTGGTAATGACTCTAGTTTCAGTTGGGAGGTTAGAAAATATAGCATGGCGCACTTACCTGTTGACGTACATCGCTAATCTAATGAGGTCAATGTAGTGTTGCCGCGGCTCCGGCTCAGAGCCGGCTCATAGCCGTAGCCGAGCTGGACCGAGCCGACGTAAAATAGAGAAGCGGCTTACCAGGTTTGACTTGAGCTGCGGCTTCGGCTCGGGAGCCGGCTCAAGCCGGCTCAGGGTCCCCAAGTCAACCCACGGGTGATCAAACGCATTACAATTCTACGGGCATGTATGTACATTATTTCACTAAGTAAGATATACTACTACAGGGACTTAATGAAATGAAAAGAAGTGCAAAATCATCGTCGGCGTGCCTCGCGGAGAGGAGTCATGAAATTGTTACCAAAGGTCTTCTCTTTGCTCGTTTCCACGGCTACACAAAGATCCTCAACACCCAACGTAAGTCGTTCATCCGAAAGCCTTTCTACTGAGCCCTGGAGCCTTATCACAACAGCAACGTCAATAAATTTGGGTCCATCGTCATCGGGTATGTGGCAAATTCGTCGAACATACTTGCCACAGTGGTCGCCCCTGATCACGACCAAAAGCCCGTTATCACGAGTAGGATTGGGATATTTGGGCGTGACGGAATCGGGGTCAAGGTTTTTTATCGTGTTGTAGACCTTGTGGCAAATTTGGAGGCGACCGTCGACATTGGCAATAGTAATCTGCTGGTCTTTACCGCTACTTGGTACAACCTTGAGTTCCAACCCGACAAGACGTGATGACAGAAGGACGTGTTGTGGTGGCTCTTCTTGCAACGTGGCTACAGAATTAGCTGCTGGAAGGGGGGAACCAAGGGAAGAATGCGGGGTTCGAGATGAAGGGTCCCAGGCGGGTGTTTGAGCCAGCGGGTCTCTCGGGGTGAGCGACGAAGGGTCCCAGGCGGGCGTATGAGAAGATTGATCCTTCGGAACGACCCAGGTATCCTGGACATATGTCGAAGGCGTTGTTGAGGAGGATTGTGAGCGAGGACGAAATAGACTACCAGATGCGTTGGCATAGTCATTCAGCTTTCGACCAGTACTTGAAGGTGATAGTTAATATTCTAACTTGCCTTCATAATTAGGATTATGCTTACTTGACTTCAACAACATCGTCATAGTCGACAACGACGGAATGGTAAGGAAGCGAGGGATTATAGGCTGTGAGCTGCATTTCGATTTTCAGTCCACTGGCTGTTTCTTGGCCCCGGAGAACATTCTTCACAACACCAAGATCCCCCTTGTGAACATGTCCGGTTTTCTTCACAATTACATCGACACCACGCCAGGGAACAGAGTCAGTCTTCTTGAGTTGGGCGTCCGGCCGAGGGGTTGGATCGGATGCATGGAGAAAGGGGACCTCAACAATTTTGAGCCGATTAACTTGAGCTTCGAACGTCTGTGAGTGGCGTTAGTAATATAAGCGGGATTAAGTAACTTGAAGGACGTACATTTACTGTCCCGGGTGGATTAGAACCAATGACAGGATCGTTCGTGGACGTCTCCACAATGCCTACAACATCGTGATCAAGCTGGTCAATGTAATGAACCCACCCAGTTCTTCCCGCATGACTCCCAGCGCCAACGATAACAAAATCGCCAATCTTGATGTCTTTCCGCACTTGCTGATAAGGGTATTGCTGAACACCCAGCTCCGAACCCAGGTCCACCTCGACGTATCTGTCCCCGAGGCCTGTTAATGTACCACTTGCGCAGACAGACGCCCGTCGCCGGTAGCCTCGAGTGAGGATGGTGACCAGTTCGCCTTCTTCAAACGACCATTCGCGGAGACAAGGGTAGACGATTGAGTTGAGAGCGGGGTGTCGGCTACTTTCATATAGAAAGAAAAACTCCGACGGGATATCCAGCACAGTCGAGGATACAGAATGGAAGTCGTACCCTTTTCGAAGGAGGCCATATTCGAATTTGAGACCGCTGACGATGTAAGAGTTGTTCCCTGATGATTTTTTGGGGTCAATCTCATGGGTGCGCGAGAACTCGGCCGGATCGAACAGTGCGGGCTTTGGAGGGATCAAAGATCGCTTCCTCTTCAGATTGAAGCTACTAACGGGGGGATTTAGGCGAGGAAGTAACAATACTTCCACCCCCCAGTTCTCCACCGCAACAACGAGGCCAACATCTCCTTTGTATAACCCTTTCCGGACTTGGGCCCATTCTCCCTCCTTCAAATTGCATGTAGGTTCCGTCATTGTCAATAGTCGCGTAAAATCCGAGGGGTCGATCTCTCCATGCACGAGATCCTGTCGAGTCCGGATGATTCCAGGTGTCCATTTGAGGAGGCGAATAAGAGCTGGATTCATCGTGGCCTCCAAATATACCCAGCCTCGTAGTGTCCCTCGAGTAAAGGCCGATCGCAAACAATGGTCGGGACTTGCCTTTTGTAACAAGAAAAATATCGCCTCCTCCTCGAGGCCCACCTAAGCGTATTGTAAGGATCATTAATGACTCGAAGATTAGTGATAAAAGCTCACCCTACAAGCAACCCGCCAAATCGGAAAGTCTTGGGTAGCCGGCAGTCTGGCCAGCATGTGTTCGTCATGGCCGTCGGTGTATACGAAAGCTCGAGGTGTTGCCCTGTAGGATCTAGCGCGATCGTGAATTCCTCGCAGTATATTATCGACATTGTGCCTGTTGTCTTCATAGTCAAGTAGGGAGACATATGGACGGGAGCCGGGCTCAGGCTCAAGACCCTCGTTATCGTCAATAAAAGCGTCTGTTAATATACGATTAGAGCGGATATACGACCTGGAGAGCATAGGGTACGCACCTTGGGGGTCCTCCTCCTCCTCCTCCTCCTCCTCATCCTCATCTACCTCGGCCTCGAGATCAAGAAAACGTAAGGCATTGGTACGAACCTGGCAAGCGGGTATTAAACGACGGAGGCAAAGAGCTCAAAATGCACGTACGTGTTGCATGACTTCGATTGGTGAATGCCCTATAGCAGATTGATGAGCTTGACGATCACTGAGACGCTCGAAACACCCTCCTCCTCTTCAATATTACAGCACCTCGCAGCGCGAGGATACGCAGGCGATGTACTGCCCTGCGACGACAGCAGGCAATGTACTGCCCTGCGACGACAGCAGGCGATGTACTGCCCTGCAACGGCAGCAGGCGACGCACCGCGCTGCGATGCACTTTTGTGCTTCATTTGCTTTACTTCGTCATGGTGTACGCATTTTCCTCGCGACTTATACCATTTCGAACATATTATACTTATTACTATTTACTGACTATGATACGTTAAGAAAGAAAGAAACTTACGAGGCGGACAATGGAGGACGAGGGAGGGCGAGGGAAGAGCGACGAGAGGGAGAGATGGTTGTGGTAACGAAGAAAGAGAGAAGGCGTGCGAAAGCGGTCGGGCCTAAGATGATATTA
>Ga0247742_10001302_pt1 | contig 17741 bp, 19 predicted proteins | sample UWRJL208509C2_FD_180944 | JGI IMG/M metagenome (GOLD analysis project Ga0247742, IMG submission 180944) | Plant litter microbial communities from Arlington Agricultural Research Station in Wisconsin, United States - UWRJ-L208-509C-2 | ecosystem: Environmental > Terrestrial > Plant litter >... | reverse complement strand
ACTAGGTGAAGGCTGTGAATTAAAAGACTACAAAACACCTCGAGACGTGACCGTGGGGAAAAAGGAAACGGTCGCGTTTGATTCTTCAAACGTTGAAAAGAACGAGTCCCTAAAGGGAACTCGTAACTGATTCTTGAATTCGACGATTGTGATGACTTTTTCGTTTGTGACTTTTGACTCGCTCTGCGACAAAGTTTCTTCCAATCTCTATAGCTATTATCATTCTCGGCACCAGCCACTACCAGTGCAAGCGTGTACAATTTCTCAGTCACTCTCGCCGACCGAGTCTCTCCCCCATTCCGAGCAGTCCATTGCGTGCTCGACGACCTTCGAAAACATCTTCCATTGATACGGCCATGAATCCTACATGCAACATCTTATCATCTTTAATTTTGGTTTTGCGTGGATCAAATTATCCTAGCACTCTCAAACCTCAATATTATCATCTAGACTCAATCATCGATTCATTAAACTTAGGCGCGCATGACGACGATCTATTCTCCTCAGGTCCACCATAGATTTACCCACTTTGCTGGTTGAATTAACTGTCTAAATCCAGGAAAGACGCTTTTTAGCCAACCTCGAATCAAGGGCAGTTACGAGTCCAATTCCAAGACTAGGAAATAACAGTTAATGCATATCCATTCCTATACATTTACACCCCAAATAATTATCTATGCTATGATTCTAAGCTCATGTTTTACTGCAGAAGCGCATAGCTCCAGGCGTTTTCGGCGTTTGCCGACGTGCATAGAGGTGGTTCGATTCACTTTAGGCAATGCTCACTGCCAATGCATCCCTTGGGAAGACACTGGAATCTCTCTTGTCAGTTGTAGTTGAAAATGTAGGCATAGAAACTTCTAGCTACATCCGCTAGCATCTGGAACGAACCGTCAGAACCAATCAAGACATCATGTTCTAAAAGTCTATATGCCCAATTGCAGTGCCATGTTGAAAAACAAACATATCCCTCTCCTCGCAACATAGTATTGCTATATCTTGCCGAACCGCATGTCCTTTGGCCTGTGAATCATTCCACTGCCTCCAGGTTCCAGAGTCATCAGGCGCCTATATCAGACTGATATATAGCTCTTCGCAACTGCTCGCCATTGCTTCCCATTTTCTCATCTCTCGTTCTCTGCCAATGAAGGTTACAGTCAACTCAACCCAGAAGACGTTTCAGGTATAGATTTACTTTATATCTCAGACAGTATATCTAACGTGTATTAATTAGGTCGAGGTCGAACCTGGCCAAACCGTAGGAGATTTAAAGACCGAAATCAACAGATCCGAGGGGTTTCCTCCCGATAGGCAGAAGCTTGTAGTTGGTGGTTAGTGATTCCTTCCTCGTCTGCTTCTTGTTTTTCTTACCCTTGGTTGTAGCCAACGTTCTGGAGGACAACCAGATGTTAGAAGCCGTGGGCATAGAGGACGGGAACTCAGTAACATTACTCGTCCCTAATAGCCGGCCTCGTTCTGACTATTCAAACGGAAATCTGGTAGAAGTGGGTGCTTCTATTTTTCATAATCTTTACGAATTTACCAACGCATCTGCAGGCGGGACCCTCGCATGTGAATAATCGGTCATTAAGCATTCCATCAGGACACCCAACCAGTACGGACTCTCAGTCACAATTCTCGTCTTCGCAGACACCAGCACTACCTTTGAATCAACTTGACAGCCATAGCCAAGTTCGTTCTTATTTTCCTTTTGGCTTTAATATCTCGTTCTGAGCACTTTTTGCCAGTCCGTATCGCATATATTCAGAATTGAAGCAAACGTGGACGATGGGAGAGCACAAGCATTGCACGAGAACCCCTCCATCCGTCAAGCGATTATTTGGGACATCGAACAGAGGGATCCAGCTTTAGCCCAACGCCTAACCGAAAACCCAGGACTCTTTGACTCACAAATACACATACTACCAATTGATTGTGGCGATTCTCAGGCAGTTCAGACAGTATGTCCCCAATTCATCCCGCTACCTACTGGATTTTAATTAGGATAACAGCTGGTAGATCTTGGATTCAGTCATGCACAAGCGGTTGAGGCCTACTTGGCTTGCGACAAAAACCAAGAGCTCGCTGCCAATTTCTTGCTCAACTCTGCTACGGCATCTGAGTCAAAAATTATCACCAGTCAACCACAATCCAAGTCGAATGATGCCAATACAGCTTCACCATCGACCCAACTAGATTCTAGCACGTCTTCTGGGGAGTTTCGGCCGCCCCTAACTGCAACGACCCAAAGCTCTGTTGTTGCCCCTACGCCGACTTCCAGTAGTTCGCCTTGTATTTCGTTTTCAGAACCTTCTGATGGGCCTATTGTGATTCTCGACAGTATGACTTTGACTGAAGATTCCCCTCAGCCAGCGCCATGTGCTTCGAAGAGGAAGCGTCTGGAGAATATCGAGTTAACGGAGGAATTGCCCGATGAGCAGAAGCGACCACAGAAGACAATCAAGGTAGATTTGAATTATTACTCACCGCTCCCGTCGCTGATAATCTATGCCAGTTGAATGTGATGGCTGACGCAGCCTCAGCGCCATCTACTTCAACCTCGATCAACTCGACATATTCGAACACTGACAATGTCGACGGCAACTGGAAGGCTTTCTTCCAGCGGCGCAAATACACCAACCCATTGGTCATGGAGCAGCTCTCAAAGATGGGCTTTACTCATTACGAGCTCAAGAACATGAAGGGCGATTCGTACGAGAGTATTTCCGAACTATTTCAGGTCATGCTTGGCCCTCAGCACAGAGCTGCACAGGTTGCCGTGCTCTCTATGGCCGTTGTGAGGGCCACCACCGACGATTGGAAGATTTTGGAAGGTTACTAGGTTGATTCGATGTACGATCATGTTGGACAGTTACTCTCACCACACCGGAATGGTTATTTCCCGTCTCGTTTCTTTCAAATATAGTGCTTAACAATCTTGGAGACCTGGGATCCGTGAAGTAAGGGTATTCTACCAGCTTGCCCCGGAGGACACCTCCAGCGCACCAACTGACCAGATCCAGACGTATATCCTCGAAACGTCTACAGGTTCGAAATGTCGTACGCGTCACTCAGACGCTCCAATAAACCAAATCCCTTCCATCGGCTTACAGATTGCGTGAGGTAGGGCTCGTGTCACACAAGTAACCTTGAATGATCAGTTGACCTCCGGCGCGCGCCTAACGTCCACAGGTAATCACGCACCAAATCTCATATGAAATGATCAAGATATCGTGCTTCGATGTTACGATATTCGGGCCTGGCGCACCTTACAGGACGTGCTTGTATGATCCTGATAGTGCCAGACCTCTGCCGCTTGGGTCTGTGGTGCGGAGTTGGTTAGTGTGTAGATTTTAGACATGTTGGTTATGTATCTTACCTGTACCCGCCGCTGAACATATCATCCAGCCTGAATAAACATTGTCCGCTTGTAATTTATGGATGGATATGGCTTGAGTGGTAGACAGATCATTACTAATGCCTACTTTCGCGAAGATGTCTGCCGAGACTGGACAGTCGAAATTCCGGTTATGGGTTGGTGATTCGTGTGTGGTTGATGAGTGTTTGAGAAGTCGAAATCTGACAGTAGCCATTTTAGAAGTGCGAGGAGAGATATGAATGTAGAGCATACCGTTCAAGTTGACTATAGTGGAGAATCACGAGACTCACCATCTTGCTGAAGGATCGACCACTGATGACCAGGACTTTCGACAAAGATAAGCGTCGTAATAGATGGACCCGCATTCGACGGCTTGATGTCGAATTGGTTTTGAAGGCGGTCTTACATGGAGGTCTATAGTTGAAGTACTTGATCGATAAAGATGAAGCGAAGCATACAGCGTGGGAGCTGCTATAGCCTGGGTGTCCACACACAATTGCTAGCGTGGATGAAAGGTGAGAGTCCGAGCAAGGCCACGCAGACCCCGACAAGCAAGAGGCGGTGAGGTGTATAAATATATGCGCTCCAGAGACGTCAACTTTATGAATCTCCTACTGAAAGAGTCAGCGATCACTAATCTGGACTGAATGATAAATTATAAATGTGCGTACCTTTCGAATGCATCTCGTGCACAGACTGCTTAATCGGACACCCTCCAGCGACCTCCACCTCGAGACAACCGAGTACTTGCGGTCATTCGAGTCGATTGAAAACTGAACATAGTGAGATAGGCACGGGCCTCTTGGATGATGTTAACGCCTCTGCGCATCCCAGGATAATTTCGGAAGCCTTCTCGTTCGTGTTGGTGCCATCGGCTTGCCTAAGTTGGTTGTAGGCGTTCACGAAAGTCCCCAATCATTCCTTTCGGCGCAGGAGTTAGTTCAACTCGCGGGTCCTCCATCTAAAACCGTTATCCAGCCCCGGTGGCTCTTGACGACCAAATTTCGTTCAATAGTTATCTGTATGCGGCGATATCGACGTTAATGGACCTTAGGTCTCGTGCCAAATAGACTAGAATGGAGCTTGATAACCGGGTACGAACCTGGTTTTTGTCGCTGAGTTTATATTGTCAAGATGTCGGTTTCGCTTAGCGCATAAGAGTCTTTAATGAGTGCCTGAGGTAGGTAGAAGAGGATTGTCACCGATTCCATTCATATGAGCGGAAATTGGATACGGATATGCACGCGGAATGTTTAAGAGGTCACTTGTCAGCAGACAGGAAAGATTAGACGTATAGGACGAAGAACGTACCATTTGAGTTATACAACCGGAGGACAAAATTTGTACACTTGGTACTCTAGCCTGAATAGTCGAACCATCATCAACCACGTCGTCACCAGACTGAAGCGATACTTCACTTTTTGCCAGTCAAGGTGTTTGAAGATGGCCATCGGAGGGCAAGCTTGTGGGGTAGCAAGTCGGAAAATACGCCGATCGAGTTGAGTCATCGGGTTCAGAAAGGGCGAAAGAATGTCGGATGAATGGGAAGGCCAGGATCATCATCTGGAGGGGCTTTGCGTGTGCCACTCATGATAGATGTTGGCTAAGCATGGATGGAGATGTGGCAAGATTCGTGATGTGAAGTTGGAGTCATGGAATGGAAAGGTAAGGCTGGTGAACCTCAAGACATCTGGCAGCGAGGACGCATGCCGTCGACAAGTTGGTATCGATATCTGTCGCACTTCGAGAAGTAGCTCGGACCGAGGCCGGACCGCCTTCCGTGGCCCTTGAGGTGCAGTCGAAACCCATACCTCTCGTCATAACCCCCCATGACCTGTAGGTTTGGGCTGCTACCAAACCAAAATTTACCGCAAATTGACCTCTCAGAAACCATGACCCAGCCTGGGCTATCCACCGAGGGGTATGGCTTATGGGAGGTTCAACTGTACCTCGTTGAATTTCATGTCAAGGCAGTGAATTGGAATCTTAAGCTTGCTACATTTGAGGTTCTAATAGTATATGTGACGTCCACAAGAATATTGCACAGACCGATGATCTGAAATCTGAAATTTGAATACGTGAACGACAAAGCTGTCTTGGTGGGTGCGGTAGCGACAGTGGCAGCGGTGGTACACAAGAAAATGTCAAGTAATATTCCTAAACAGGTGCAGAATATACAGTCTTGAAGAAATGGGAATGTTCGAATACAGCAATGGAATCGGAGGTTTAAACGTTTATAGTTCGAATGGAATTTAAGTGACCCGTAACCATCCAGGTAACAGGTGGGTACAGCGGCGTCCTCAGTGTTGGAGTGAGAGAGCGGAGGTGAAGATAAAGGCGAAGGCGAAGTGGGGGAGATAAGTTGCAAAGCGGAAGTGGTAGAAAGGAAGTTCCGCAAGATACGGAAGGGGATGGTATCTGAATGCCCGTCGGTTGTTCGTCTTTACCCATCCCGTGCACAGACTCGGCGAATGGGGATCGGCCTGAGAGGGTAGAAATGGAAGGAGCCAGCGACAGACAGAGTCGGCGATGACTCGACGCCATGATTTAGTCTTCTTGGTGTGGGATATCAGCCAGAGGGCGAGGTGAAGGGTGCATATAGCAGCTGTGGGTATGGTGTGGTCAATAAGTTGGTGTATAAGCGAGAAAGGGCTAGGATGGGTAGAACTCACGGAGGAGGAAAAGGGTTCACGGCGGACCATGAACATCGGAGAAGAGGTATCAGCGTTAGTTGGTGGGGCGTAATGGGCGTCTCTCCTCCACCTCGAAGCTAATGAGGGAAACAACAGGATTGTCAGTTTGAATGTCGTTCTCAGATCGGTACAATTCCACCTTACATGAATCCATTAACAACACTATATTCGACATCTGCTTGGCATCTCTGGGTCCTCAATCTCCGTTCTCGATATTGAGAAACGACGCTGGACAGTAACTATGCTGGTGCTGAACAGGTTTCCTCTATCATGAACGCTGGAGGCGTCCAAGGTGGTCGCTCCTGAGTGCACTAGCGGCGCGGACGCGTCGTGACGGTCGGAAGGCAAGGATGATGATTCGGTACAGACTCTTGCTGGCGTACATACGGGTGCATCGCCACTGATGGCTGACTAAGCTACTATCTAGGCGCGCAGGCCATGCCAAAGCCCACGGCTACAACGCTGCGGCCACATTCACGAGACGAAGATCCACGACAACTGCTCTTTGCGTTATCCAGAGATCTCGTGCCGAACGTGATATGACCGCTTCGTTGATATGGTATAACAGGGGGCGACCAGATGCCTATACTCGTACGTTAGTTGAAAGTAGAGTAGAGGCCTGAGAAACGGAATACATACAAGTGTAGACCTGTGGGTGGTTAGAGCCAGCCGCGTCTGAATCCCCATGAACGAGCGTTGAAAGCGTTCGGTAGCATTTGAGGTCGAGTTCGCAATTAGGTGGAAAATGTAATGCATGCTTCGTGAGCAGTTGTTGCTGTTGGTGGGCATCACGGTCCTAAAAAATCGAGGTCGGTTTTCAGTAAAAAGCCATGTGAATTTGTTGTGGGCGAAGTCAGAAAATGACAATGTCTTGAAGAGTTTGACAATTCCCTCCTTCAACCTCAAAGACCCAGTCCAGGCGTATCCATAGTCGTACCCGCAGGTGTAGTATGCGTCGGACTCGCAGTAGCGGGGCATATGGTTCCCATACAGGCGCTAGATACCTGCAGCAGCCTGAGTGACAGACATCGCGAACATCGGGGTAGGCAGTCATGTGCGGCTAAAGCTGTGGTTGGTCGAACAAGAGGCTGGTGGCGTCCCATATGCTGCCATTGTCCATCCACCCGTAGTCACAGTAGTGTCGGCAGTGCCCACTATGCTCGTGGCCATGCGAACGGCCTCCGCCGGCTGGACGCCTTGGATTATGCGAGCATGAGCATGAGCGGGTCGTGGGTAAGGAGGAAGGTCCAGTAGGTGAAAGCGTCGTCGTGATGTTCAGTGGAGACGTCTCCGAAAGAGGGCCATCGAATGGATAGCTTGGTGCTTCGACTTTCCTCCTGGGCTAGCATTCGAGTTTCAGTGGATATTGGATTCGGTTTCGTGAAATTGGAACGGTGTCTTCCTCCCTGGCCCATGTCCAGAAAGGTTCATACCCGCAGGTGTAAAAGTAGGCGTCCGCGAGGCTGGGATGAACCGTGGAGGGATCGAGGTGATTCACGTGTGCCTGTGCGCCTGAGACGAAGAAACTATCCGAGTACGCGTTGTCGTTCGTATTCGAGACGAACGCTGGTCTTGGATCTCTCGAAGGACAGCCGAAGGGATCATATGCGTTCAAGGATCAGGCAAACGAGTTTTCTGGGTCCATGATGCGATTGACGTCGGCGGTGGTGTTGCATGGACCATCGAGAAACGAGGAGGTGAGAATGGAGACGCCTAATTTAGGAGCTTGATAGATGTTCTGCTCTTCCTAGTTGGTCCAACGCTACATTATCGCCTGACGTAGCAGAAGAAATAGGCGGAACACTGCTAGGAGGGCGAATATGGGCCAAGTATGCTGACTGTTGATGAGAGGCGTCTCGGAAGTTCGGGAGGCGTTCGGGTCGATAAAGACGGCTGAGAACCTGAGATTGTGCCTGAGCCAGAAACGGGGCCATAGGGAGTATAGGGAGTAGAGGAGGTGGAAGTAAGGAAACGGGAGTCGATAATGAAGGACGGAGGTCTGGTACAAGGAGGGGGAAAAGGACATAGTGTTTGAGTTGTCTTCGGCCTTGAATCTATAGAGGACGTACGACACGTCAGATGCAAAATTCAAAGAAAACAGATAATAGGTAACATACATGACCCATCCCAAACAGTATATAGCCCGTCGGTGGCACCAACAACCTTAACATCCTCTCCACATTCCTTGATGTCGGCCCATTCATGGTCTCACTACCCGAGCCGCGACGAACGCAGACAGGGATAGACGCTTGAATGGCTCAGCGGGTATGCGTATCTGGTTGTGTGGTCTTGGGAATTGAGGAGAACAGATTGGTCCGTCGTGGATGCGCCATGGGTAGTAGCGGGAGTGGATATAGTGAGTTGCGTAGAGAGCGTCGTACGGCCATGACGCAATCTAGAGGAACCAACTGCCATGAACGGCGGTGCCTCCAGTAAGGGACATACGTTTGACCCACATCGTGGCCGGTGATTGCGTCCAGTGAAAAGATGGGGACAATCATGAGCAGATCTACACTCGTGACAAGCCGGGAGGACGTCAGCTTGCAGCTTCAGAATGAAGCGTCCTTATGGCAGGGTCATTACCGTGGGACACTTGGCAAGTCACTCGTCCTACCGAAATTTGAACTCGCACTTTTCCTTCCCCCATCCCCTCCTTGATAGCGAGAACAGCCAACAACACTGATTTCTTATATCCAAAATTTCTCTCGAACGCTGGAAAAGCAGAGACTGGATCCGCAAGCGCACGTCAACGCCAGCCTGAAAGGTCGAAGTATTCAAAGAGCGTAAAGGCCTCAGAGTAGGCTTCCACAGTTTCTCCGTACGAAGAGCTGATGACATAATACCTTCCGTTTGGTTAATAGCTTCTTGAGTTTAGGACTGCGCAATCTCATGAGGTTGCCACCAGTAACATAGACGAATGCTTAACTTGGTTGCCTCGAGGGACGGATTATGGCTGTACGGGGGTTTTGCGAGCTGAACCGTGTGGTTCTGTGCTTCTGTCCGTCATCTCGCAAATTTGATGTCTACACCATATTTGGCGACATCGAATGCTACTGTCGCTGTATTTCTAACAGGATGCGTACATATGGTGCAGAAGTCCGCTGAAGCTTTACGCCGAATCTCAAGTGGAGATATATTTGCGTGTTAAACCCGACGAATCCAAGGTCTTATCTCTACTTTCCATGAGAATACCAAGCACTAATGATCGACCATGCAGGAAATGCACGGCGATGGGCGTCTGGAGCTGGTTAAGGCTCATCGGCTGGGATACTTCAGATATGGCACATGATTTGGACCACAGCGCATCTCAATGGCTATGCCCCTGACGATCTCTGGGGATTGCGGGGAACCATGGACCCCTGCCAACGACATACTCTTAAAATATAACAAAGTTCTATGTCGCACATATGTCGATTCTCCTTGCGCGCGGCGCTCGACATCTCAATGCTGCTACATACATGACAATAATGTCGCATTTGGCACCGTTATCATTGATCTCAAGCCTATCATGGTTGTTACTGGTGGTCCAACTGTCAGAACCACGTTGATGCACCCGATGTCTATTCTTAGCCTGTCTCCGTTGGTCTGTTGTCTTGTGGTTCTCCAAATCTCGTCGTATGCTCGCCTGTCCGGAAGCCTTCCACTCCACTCATCGGCGAGGGCCTCTTCATTCTCTTCTATGCAATCAACACTTAAATCTTATCAAGCTACGAGTACGCATATGGTGCTGAGGAACAAGACCGTGTTGTAGTTGCTATAAAGCTAAGCTTTGAATTGGAGAATCCTCAGTCAATCGACTATTCACCTTGTATTGTCTTCGACTTCTGATCCGGCAACATGTTCACTTCGACTCTTCGCGCGTCTCTCCTTGCTCTTGCTTCACTCGCTATTGCTGTTTCAGCAGCACCATCCTTGTCCTTGAAGGTTACCGGTATGCGAACAGACCATTGCGACTCATAGTGCCCAGCTCAAAGAACCTTTTAGGCCCGGACGCCGTCGATAGTGTTGAGCATCTCAAGATTGTTGCAACGATTACGAACACTGGTTCCGAGGCAGTCAAGGTCCTCAATGATCCCCGTGGCCCCCTCTCGAAGATGCCCACCGATACCTTCAGGATCTCTGATGCCAGTGGCGCTGCACCTTCCTTCTCGGGTATCAAAGTGAAGTACGTTCCCAGCACTGCTGCCAACCTCGGTGCATACACCACCATCGCACCTGGCCAATCTGTCACTGTCGAGCATGCCCGTGAGTCACGTTAGCGTTCTTCGTGCCATTCATTGCGCTAATATCGTACATAGTTCACGAAGCCTACAACTTCACCACCCCGGGTGCTGGCGTATATGACATCCATGCAAACAACCTGTTCTACGTCGTCAACGAGGATTCCACGGTTGCCCCCGTCCACGCCGACGTGTCCGATGGCCACTCTGCTCGCGTCTCTGGCACGCTCGCAATTGCGAGGAGCGAGCCGTCGCTCCAGAAGCGTGCAACCTTCAGGAGCTGCTCGTCTTCCCAGCAATCATCCATCAACACTGCAATTCCTCAAGCCCAGAATTATGCAGCCACTGCGCTCTCCTACGCGAATTCCCATACTTCGTCTACCACGCGTTACACAACTTGGTTTGGAACATATACTGCATCTCGCCACTCCACCATCACCTCGCACTACTCAAAGATCAGTGGTGGCAGCTACTCAGGCTTTACATACGATTGCAGCTGCACCGATTCCGGTACTTACGCCTACGTCTACCCCGGCACGTAAGCACTATTCTACCCATGCTTTACGCTTTCTAGGAACTCATTTATTTCTAGCTACGGCGTGATGTACTTCTGCGGTGCATACTGGTCGGCCCCCACTACTGGTACCGACTCCAAGGTACGCTTCAGGTGTTTCTCGAGACACATAGCTATCACTGATCACCTATCACAGGCCGGAACTATGATCCACGAGGCTTCTCATTACACCGCTAACGGAGGAACTGACGACTATGTATACGGACAATCTGGTGCCAAGAGCCTCGCCAAGAGCAACCCCGACCAAGCCGTCTTCAACGCTGACAACCACGAGTACTTCGCTGAGAACAACCCATCTCTTGCCTAAAGTATTACATACAGCAATACGGTGTTTGTACAGTAGTTGTACGCAAAAATTGTATATCTAGGGTGTACAAATAATTTATGGGTATCAACATGGCATTTCGGGGTATCAAGTTCAACTGTCGTCATTAACCTCTGCAAGCATTCATTATATAAGACGTGAAGGACGGACACCTTGGCGATGCGGTCCATGGAACCCATTAGAGTAGAAGAACTATATTCTTTATCATGTGTATGCAGCTTTTTTTACTTCGAGAATTGTGTACATTATACATCATTGTATATACCAAGTGCTTAGAGCTGGTATGCCCGATGGCATTAATGACTTCCCTCGATATGGTATGTCCAAAATATAGCAAGTATAGTAACAAACATAAAAGAGACTTCAGTACAAAGTAGAAAAAATTATAATGTAAGGCAGAATAAGCGCTCGCCCACAAAAGCATCTTCGTCATCAAGGCTCGGCGCTCAATATTCGATTCTCAATTCCAGTGATCTCCCTCTATCTTTCTATTTCATGCTGAATATATCGCGTTATGTCGGAAAATCGAAAATAAAATATGTAATATTAGTGCTTGTTGAAGCATGCCAATGATTACGGATGCGTATGTAGAGATATATGGGCATGTACAGTATATGGGGCCCTAACCAATTTTCATTTTCCGATATCAGCGATGCGTTGAGCTATGCGGTCGTGGTTCTCTCGCTTCCCGTGTTGCCCTCGGCACTTAAATGTGACCACGATCGAATTATCTTCACCAAAATACGGATAGGAGGTGAGATTCTGCTAAGGGTGTTCTAATTTATAATTGTGTATATCCTGTATGTTGCCTTGAACAAAGCATAGAGGAAATCTGAAGGAATTTTGACAATTACCTTTTATGGAGGTCATATAGTGGACCTGTCCGTTTGAGTCTTCGCGGGATTTGAGGGGTCAGGGCCTAAACGTAGCGGACTGGACAGCTTTGCTGTGGAAAAGCCCTTCCTAGGGCCGGATGAAGCCACAAGGTCTATTCTTAGCTTTTCTATGGACAAAACTCGAAAATAATTCGGAAGTAGAAGGTTTACAAAAAAAAACTGAGGAAAGTTCCAAGAGATACCCTGAGCCTTGAGGCCCGTAAGTTGTTCAAGTTCTCGTTAAAAGACCATTTTTTGACGTCCAAGCACAGCGCAATCATTACTGGTACTTACGCGAGAATTATAAGCTGAATGTAATTTCAATGGTTTAAGAGCAGACTCAACTGTAAATGGGACGCGCTGAGGAAGTAAAGTCGTGTGAATTGTTACATAGCTGACTTACGTATCTGAATCTGGTTTCCCAACCTTTGTCGTATGCTCGGAAGCCTTCTGGTTCATTTGTCGGCGAGGGCCAACTCATTCTTGTCCAGGATGCAATGAAGACCAACTCTTATCATGAGTCTCGCGACGAGTACACATGGTCTTGAAGAATATGGCTGTCTCGTGGTTGCTATAAAGCCGAGCTTTGAATTCAAGAATCCTCAGTCAATCGACTTCTTTCCCCGCATCTGTCGTCGTATTGGACCTCTGATCCTGCAACATGTTCACTTCGACTGTTCGCGCGTCCCTCCTTGCTCTTGCTTCACTCGCTGTCGCTGTTTCAGCAGCACCATCCCTGTCCTTGAAGGTTGCCGGTATGCAAAACAGCCGTTGCAGCTCATTGGGCATAGCTCATAGAACCATGTAGGCCCGAACGCCGTGGACAGTGTTGAGCAGCTCAGGATTGTTGCAACGATTACGAACACTGGTTCCGAGACAGTCAAGGTCCTCAATGATCCCCGTGGCCCCCTCTCGAAGATGCCCACCGATACCTTCAGGATCTCTGATGCCAGTGGCGCTGCACCTTCCTTCTCGGGTATCAAAGTGAAGTACGTTCCCAGCACTGCTGCCAGCCTCGGTGCGTACACCACCATCGCACCTGGCCAATCTGTCACTGTCGAGCATGCCCGTGAGTCGCGTTAACTTTCTTGTTTATACCATTCCATGTACTGATATCATGCCTAGTTCATGAGGCCTACAACTTCACCACCCCGGGTGCTGGTGTATACGACATCCACGCTAACAACCTGTTCTACGTTGTCAACAAGGACTCCACCGTTGCTTCTGTCCACGCCGACGTATCCGATGGCCACTCTGCCCGCGTCTCTGGCACGCTCGCAATTGCGAGGAGCGAGCCGTCGCTCCAGAAGCGTGCAACCTTCAGGAGCTGCTCGTCTTCCCAGCAATCCTCTATCAACGCCGCGATCACGGCCGCTGAGAGTTACGCTGCAAATACTTACTCCTATGCTAACTCTCACACCTCGTCTACCACGCGTTACACCACTTGGTTCGGAACATATACTGCGTCTCGACACTCCACCATCACTTCTCACTACCAGAAGATCGACGGCAACAACTATGCATCCTTCACATACGATTGCAGCTGCACTGAATCCGGTACTTTTGCCTACGTTTATCCTAACACGTAAGCACCATCCTATCCTCGCGTGGTGTTTCTGGAGATTGACGTTCTTTCCAGCTTCGGAGTGATGTATTTCTGTGGCGCTTACTGGCAAGCTCCCACCACTGGTACCGACTCCAAGGTAAGCCGTGGACGTGTCTGAAGACAGAAACTTTTTCGCTCATCACGATTTACAGGCCGGAACCATGATCCACGAGGCTTCTCACTACACTGTCAATGGAGGAACTGACGACTACGTATATGGGCAATCTGGTGCTAAGAACCTCGCCAAGAGCAACCCTGACCGAGCCGTCTTTAATGCTGACAACCACGAGTATTTCGCTGAGAACAACCCCTCCCAATCCTAAATTCTTGCACTCAACGACGCGGTGCTTATACAGTAGTTGTGAAAGAAAATTTGTATATCTACGGTGTGCCAATGAATCATGTGCATTCATGTTTGGACTACAGAGCTGAATGGACGTCATCGTAGCTTCAAGTTTGGGAACAACACTTGCGAACATTAGTTATATTATCCAATACAGTAAGCCGTAGAGGTCGGGCACAGCGGTAATATCATGTACCACAACTGAAATGAGGCCCAGTACATGTCGATACATGATTTGGAGATGGTGTACTATTACACGGCGCCGAGGAATTTGTACATGAGAAACCAATAGCAATAGATCAACGCTTTCCCCTTTTTTTACCTGCAATAGTGAAGTCAGACTTAAAAGTAAGTAAAAACGCCTGAAATTGACGTACGGATATGCACACTGTGATCGTTGCCCACATTGCTTATGTTGGAGTTGGTAACATTTCCGGAGTTGGTGTTCGAGATTGCAGACCCTCCAGGGGCTGCGAAAGCACCGTACGGACTAGCCCACGCACCGGGAGCATAAGGCATTGGACTGTAGGGCGGCGAGCCGTATCCACCGTAAGATGGAGGACCTGGTGGAGAGTAATATGGGGATGGTGGATGGCCGTAGGGAGGGTGATACATTCCAGGTCCAGGATGGTGTTGCATTGGTGGACTGTGAGGTTGCCCCCATGGTGGAGAAGGGCTTCCTGGATTGATACCTAGCCTGGCGAACTCTGCTTGCAAAATGTCATCCGTTGCTGCTCCTGCCTTCTCGGCCTTGCGTTTCGCCTTCCTAGCAGCTTTTTGGCGAGCGGCCTCCGCTTCTAGACGAGCGCGTTCCACTTCGCTATCTTCACTGCTTTCTTCGTCGCTTTCCTCATCCTCGTCATCTTCCTCGCTATCTTCGTCGGACTTATGAGTCGAATCTTGCTCCTCAAAGTACATTCTCTCCTTCGCTCGAAGTTTCGCCAGAGCCTCCTCCCGAGCAAGATCGTCTTCCAGTTTCTTCCGGATGTCCTCTTTCTCTTTCCGTCGGCGTTCAGCCTCCTGTTCCTCTAGCTTCAGCTGTTCGATTTGTAACCTTCGTTTCTCCTCTTCCTTTTGCTTTCTTCGCCTCTCTTCCTTCATGACGCGAACCTCCGCCTCGAGTTCCTCTGCACGCTTCCTCTCCTCATCTTCTTTGGCCCTTGCCGCCCGGAGCTTTGCTTCCTTCTCCTTCTCTTCAGCCGCCAGTTGCTCCTCCAACATCTTGGCTCTAAGAACCCTCAATTCCTCCTCGTTCTTCAGACGAATCTTGAGTTTCTCTGCAGCTTCATCCTTCAGCTCTTCGATGCCTTGCTGTTGCTCGAGCATCATTTTCTTCATCTGACTCAGCGTTTCATGCAGCTCGAGATGCGAAGTAACCTTGAGATGTTCCTATCGTCAGCCTTCATAAGCTGAGCCAGTCGGCCAGAAGCGGTGCATACCCCGAATTGATGCATGGCATGGTTCAATCTCTCGCGATACTCTCTGATCTTTGCGACATCGGCGATGCTGTATATAACGCGAACAGCTCGGCTTCTGTCGAGCTGGGCTTCGACGAACTTCAATACTTCCCCCAAAGTACTGTAACGAGAGATCTTGAGTACAATAATGCAATGAAGCTCTCCAGACGTACTGTATGATATCAAGTACTGTCCCTTGAAGATGATCGCCAGGCCAGCCATCTTTGTTCTCCGATTTCTTATAGGAGTTCAAGATGCCGTTCATTACTGTAGTAGCATCCTCAGCTAAACGCTGGAAATCTTCTTTATTCTCTTTGAGTGCCTAGATTCGAATCCGTGAGTGCCGCGCCTCACAAACACGGATTAGGAAGCCCACCTGAACTGTGCTGACGATCTTCAGAGTAGTCCCAGCGGCCTGCTTTAGAAACGGAACTGGGGCGAATTCGGCTGCTTCTTTGAGCACCCCGAGGATAAGACTGCCACCATTGACACTGGCCTCAAACCAGTCAAAGCCTGGTTTCTTCTTCTTGGGCTTCTTCCCGGTGTCAAGTTGGTGTCCCTTCGCCATGTCAAAAGGAGAATCCAAAGGTTGGATGAGAGGAGGGAGATCGATCACGAACAAGAGTACAGCGCCTCATGTATTGCGCACAGCCTGTGACAGGCGTTCTTTACCCACAGGCCAATTTTGGCGCATCGCCTCAAGCATAATACACCTCCAACAGTATCAACTGAGGAGTGGGATGCTGTGTGCAGCTTTATAAAGCACATATCTTTATGCGACTCTCCTCATTGCAGCTGGAATGGGTGTGTTGCAGTGGTTTGGGGGACGAACCGCGATACGTTTACTATTAGGTCAACTTGCCGAAAAGTGAACACTTCCCGGACCGCCAAATAGTCCCACGAACACCTGCCATGCACGACGCCGAGACGCTAACTAGTAACTTTCGCACTGATCAAGTCCGTAATTGGTGGATAAGTATCTTAATTATTTCGTGCGCATGCAAGCAAGTATGTATGTGACCCTTTCCCAGTCATGTTCTGGGTATCGTTTGACATATCTTTCACGGCCAAGTCGATACTGATCTATCCAGTATACTCAAAGACACATTGACATGTTGTAGCCCCTCGCACTCACTCAAAAAGGGAGCGAAACTAAAACTTCTGTAGCTATAGTTGAAGAATGAATGTGTTTCTATTACACTCTCGCTCTGGTAGAAAGAGGGATGGTCGGACCAAGAACGCAAACAAGACCGCAAGTCCACGCTTATTTCATGGTTCTTGGGCTCTGATGAGAGAATTTAAACATATCTCTTACAGTATTTTGTTGTTACCGGAGGAAATGCAAAGTCAGGTAGCGGAAGTAAATTTCCATCACTGCCAAGTTTAGTATGAATTTCTATTTATAGTAATAAGCGACGCCAAGCTGAAGGCCTCTGAAATCGAACATACACCTCCAAGTATAAAAATTCTTCTTCTCCGTGTTAGGAAGATTTAACGATCTCTCGAGTACCAGACCACAAACAATAAGCCAACGCCAAAAGCTAAATAAAAAGCACCATCCGATAAAATTCACCACAAAGTTAATATGTGTGGCTGGCTACAACTGGCTTGCAGATCTACCTCACAGGAGTCAAAAAATCGTCTAATTTCTTTTGTAAAAATATACACATTGGCGGTATAACGACTACATAATCAATATTGTACCATACAATTATTGTTACATTCTGAAGATGAGCGTCTCTGAGGCTACAAGAAATGGTTACAAACGTTACTAGTAGAGGTCGCTATCGTCACGGAATTTATGCTTCCTTCTCCGCCCTAGAATGCACGTGAGTCATTTAACTCGTCTTGGGCTCTTGAATCGAGAATACTCACCACCGTTGTTGATGACCGTGTGTGAAATATTGCCAGAGTTCCAGTTGTTAATCGAGATAGGGGCAGAGTTCAGGCTGACTGAGCTTCCATTGATGTTGTTCAGCGAAATATTGCCGAATGAAGGAGTGAGCATATAGGGAGAGAGGTATGGTGATGGTGGCATCGGCGCGACTGGAGGGTATGGATAGAGGTGACCGTATGGGTGGAGGGAGTCGGGCAAGGGACTTGATCGTCCAGACCGGTCTATCCGCTCTCTCTCGTCCAAGAGATCTTGTAACTCCTGCTCTCTTTCCCTCGACTTTTCCTTTTCTTTTTCCCTCGCTCGCTTTTCCCTTTTGCGCTCCCTCTCCTCGAGGATTGCTATCCTTTGGCACGTAAGTTCTATCTCGTGCTA
>Ga0247742_10001301_pt1 | contig 17747 bp, 21 predicted proteins | sample UWRJL208509C2_FD_180944 | JGI IMG/M metagenome (GOLD analysis project Ga0247742, IMG submission 180944) | Plant litter microbial communities from Arlington Agricultural Research Station in Wisconsin, United States - UWRJ-L208-509C-2 | ecosystem: Environmental > Terrestrial > Plant litter >... | reverse complement strand
CTTCACTTCTAAGACTGAAGTCCTCACTCGTCCTGATGGTATTTAATGTTGACACCGGAACAGGTAGAGGAGAGGCAGGCACCAGGGTTGGAAGAGGCCCTGCCAAGAATTGTCAAACCACATCAAATGGAATTTCCCGGTTGCGGCTTGCTTGATATTCGAGCTGAAGAATCACTCCGATTGAGACGCCGACCTCTGCCAAGTGTCAAACTTTCTCTCACTCTTCAATCAACCCCCACGCGTGAAGTACCTCTTTAGTTGTCTTTGCCCCGTAATACTGCCTGCCTCCACATGCGCGGGATAATTCACATCTTCTTTGCTCTTGTCTGCATCCTGCAGGTGGCAGTAGCTCGGCCCCGGCTCTCCAATCCTAGCGTCCAACTTTCCAAGCGCTTAGATTCGAACTTAACTACCAACGGCGCTCGCCTGCAAGTAGGGTTACCACTCTTGAAGCCTAGAAAGTTCTTCAACCCAACTCGTGTTAATGGTGAGCGACCTATCCTTGTAAAATTTTGTCACTTTTTGATGCTGAAGCGCTGAACTTTTGCGCAGCGCGTGACCCTAATCCATCAGCCATCCCGCCATGTGTTTTTCTCATCCTTTCGTATCAATGACAACTTATGGCTCTTTGCATCGTAGGCCACCCCCTGGGATCGAAGTTCGCGACGCCAATGGCAATAAGCTAGGTTTTGTCTCAAGGTCTACCAGCGCAGCCGGGTATGTGCTTCTTATTATTTGTTTATTCCTCCAATTCTCATTATGTGCCTTAAAACTAGGGTCTATGGATATACAACAAGCACCAATGCTGATGATCGTATGGGAATCAGCCTTCCTCAAGGCCCTGGTCCATCCGACGTTGGTATTGTAAGGCTAACTCTCTTATTCTGGCCCTTCTCGTCCATCAGGTCCTCACATTCTTTTCTAGATCACTGGAGCTGCATATCCATACTTCGGCTTTTCCCTTGTTGCTCCACAGAGTCTGTCAGTGATATTTCCCTCTCCGGCGGCCTCTGTGACTGACTGCTGCTGTCAGTATGACCTTTAACGCGCCGGCCTCTTCCGTGCAGCATAGTATGTCTATAATCTCAGTTACTCATTACTCAAGTGAATTTTTTAACTTTGGCTGTCACAGCCGAGGCGGGTGCTCCACCCACCAACCTTGCTAGCAGTTTTGGATCTGGTTCCTTTACAACCTATACAGAATCATCTATCTGGACCTTGAGCAACGGCCAGCTAATTCGCAAGTCTTATACTTCTTTTCAGATGTTGACAGCTAATCTTAGTCGTTTGTACACCTCAGCCTCGTGGATCGAACCTGATGGTTGTACGTCTCTTACTGTTGGCTATTGTTCGATTATTGTTTTAACAGCCATGCAGCCTCAATATCAGTGGCAATTTTCTACCATAGCGGAACTTCTGCGCTCCTTCTTGCGCCCGTGTCAACCAATGGTCTGCCTCGCGTTGTAAGGGCTTTTATTTCTTGTATTAACGGTATTTGGGATGCTAATGATTATTTTGCGCCTTCCCAGACATTCTGGGTCGTGTAGAGTTTGGTTTTTATATATTACTTACTCTCGGATACACGCATGCATCTCTCTTGAATCGATATTCCAAGCCTATCCGTATTAATTCATAAAATCTGCGTCATCGGTGTTTTTTTACTAGTAACTTCACTGGAAGAGGAGAGCCACAGGGCTTAACGAACGTATCAGAGGAATGGCATTCCTTCGTCATATCACCCGTTGAGAATTATAGCACGACTAGGGTGTCCAAAGTAATGGGCTTTCGGGGAGCTGGAAATAGCCAGTGCATCATCAAGAAGATCTGCATCGCCGAGAAACTTTGAAGGTACCTGATCAGTCTCATTCAAATATCAAACTATGAAAAACCTGCATAAGGTGTGAATACGATTGTTCGTTCGTTAGGATAGGTCGTCAGAGTTTTCCAAATTGCATGTCGGCCGAGATGATCTACGCCTGGGGTACATTCATAGCCGAGCAGAATTGAGAAAGAATAAGTCAGGACCATATTTGATAGCTTTGATATCAACGCTCTGCACACCTTTTGAGCCGCTGATGAGGCCGATAGCAAGTTGTCGTTTCGCTTCTGCCTACCGTAGCCAGACGTGCATTGTGGCATCCTGATCGCCGTACTGAAGAACCTGAGCTCAGAAGCGGGAAAGAGAGGATCAGAGCCAAGACCTGAATGACTTGAGGAACAAGGATAGAATGGCTAATTGTGGGACGCTTGAATACCAGAAAGCACCTGTGATAGTAGTTACCAATCAGCGGCGGATGAGTTACACCAGAAGTATTCCTTCGATTCTGGAAGTGGAGCGGGTAATGCACTTCCATCATCACTGGATGACCGTTCGTTCTAGGTGCGGTGGTGGCGTCTCGTACACCAGATTCACAGCGTTGTTAATTTCATGGCCGAGTGTTTTCGAGAGAATCACGGCTCTTGGAGAGTAAAACGGTGCCAGAGGCTAAGCGGAACCAGCTGAAAGATCTTAGAATCAATATTTCTTGGTTGAGATTGGCCGGATAATCAGAGCAAGCAGATAAAACGTAGTCCATGTGCTTTGACTACAACAGCCAAAACTACTGTCAGTGTTAGAAGGTCAAGCGTGGACTTGTGCATTTTCCATCTCCGATTGAAAACTTCAGGATCCGGCTTCTCTAGCTTCTGGACCCTTTCTCTCAGCTTTCTCCATCCTTTGAGTTTGAACCCGCAGAAAAAACTTGAATTCCTCCAGCATGTTCTTCATCGCCGTTACGACCAGAGGTTTCTTGACAACCTCCGGAACCGCGTGCTAGTTGTTCGGTTTCTGGAAACTATCACGGTGTATCCCGGACAGGTATGGTGCCGGTTGTCGACATTTATAGCCAATACCTCATTGATGCTTTTTGGTTTCGCCTCCCTGTTCTCAGAACATCCAGATTCGTAACACACTTAAACTCCAACACCCCGCTATGCAAGCAGAGCGCTTTAACTTTGAAACACCTCAAAGGCCAGGATCCCATACTCCAGCGTTGAAGATGGCAGCCAAACGATACACGATGTCTTCACGGACGGAAACAGATGGCTTGACATTACTGTTTGCGCATTGCATTGGTTCCCGTGTGTTCCTTCTCCCTCGTCTTGGACGCTGAACTAACAAGTATCGCCGCTGCAGACAAAGAGCAGTGGGAGCCCGTCATCCAGCAGCTATTCGCCAATAGCAAAACGAGGAGGAATGCGCGACGTATTCGAGAAGTTTGGGCTTTTGACTGGCAGAATCACGGCGACTCTGCGATTTTGAACCGCCAGCTCCTGAAGACTCGGCCTGAGGGTGTCAGTGAGTTCATCTATATGGCGAATGTCTGCATGAATACTGATATCTTACAGCTGCATACGAATGGAGTCGGGCTATTGCTGCCTTCGTCAGATCACCGCGAATGAGAGGACATCGTATTGTACCCATTGGACATTCAGCTGGTGCTGCAGCCATGTAAGTCTCTTCTTAAATTCATGATATTATCTGGGCTCACATCTGGTATCAGGCTTCTCACGACAACTGAAATCTCTCGTCAATTTTTGGTGTATCCCGCTATCATTCTCATCGAACCAACAATGGTGACTCGGGAGCTCTTCAACGCTCACTTAGAAGACAGGATGGCGAGCATGGACTTTGCCGTCGCTGCTACTGCCACAAGGCGCGATACTTGGACATCCAAAGAGCACGCTTTTAACTACTTTAGTAAGAGGATTCCATGGGGGATGTGGGACTCACGGGTTGTTCGGTTGTACACTGTGAGTACCGTCAGATCCTCAACCTTGACGTTGGGCCGACCTGCATCCACAGGAAGACGGATTAGAGAAGTCACCATCAGGCTCGGTAACCTTGAAGTGCGACCGAAAACAGGAAGCAGTTTCTTTCCCAGACGTCGAGCCGCATTTCGAGGGTGCTGTTCAGCTGAGCCGCATTTGTCACGCTGTTCCAATCCATATCATCTGGGGAACTCGGAATGACCTCGTGTAAGATCCCGTTCATTTAACTCACCGCGTTACTGACTCTCTCATTAGACCCGAGTTTATCCAAGAATCACTCAGTGACGTCGCCGAAGGCCGGATTGCGGCGTCAGTTACGAAAATCGAAGACGCCGGACATATGGTACGAATTTTCTGTTATCCAGAATCCGCTATTCCTGATGCGGGACGTTGTTGAAGGTCGTTCAAGAGCAACCCGACGCTCTTGCTCGGGCGATTTCTGATGTACTTGATACCTTGAACATGGATTCCCCTGTGGAGAAGTCAAAGCTCTAGACCTTGTAGAACTCATTTAGGGTTGAAATCCCACCTAACAATGCAACCGATTTTCACTGACAGATGTTGTCCTAAAAATGGTTACACATATTATTGAACTCGGTCTCTACTCCGAGTGAGTTCATTTTCATAGCGAAATTAACCCATGTTTAATCTTTAGGCATAGATTGCAGCGGTTTTTGGGAGTGGCTGTCTTGAATGCATCCCAACGAAGGTTTTAAACTTTCTTAATATTGATTCTCAAGGTCACAAGGCTCTGAGACTTCGAAACCTTGTCCTGTTTTGGCTCCTTGGGAAAGTGTCTCTGGCTATTTATACCTCATCAATCCCCCACACCACCATCCTTAGCTCTCGTCATCACCACCATCAATGGTGACCCAAGCCCCAGCATTCCCTGAAGGTTTACCTACTCACCCTCTCCTAATTATTGACTATGAGTTACTCGTAAAGCGCGATACTGAGGAGCTGGAGAGACTTTGGGACGCGGCCACCAAGATTGGCTTTTGGTAGTAAGTCACGATCCATCCCTGAGTCTGCACCGCTCATTTCCTCTTCTCGCGACCAGCCTGAAAAACCACGGAGCCGATGATCTCGTTGATCGAATGTTTGACCTTGGTTCAGAAACCATGGCTCTTCCGCTCTCAGAAAAGATGAAATTCGAACAAGGTGATGACGGTATGTCATTCGGGTGAGACCGCTCTATTGCTTCGCTATAAGGGTGTCATCTGACTTGCTCTATATAGATACAAAGCTGCGGGTGCAAACGCCGTAGATGCTACTGGAGAACTAGACACGGTGGAATTCTTGAATATCGCAAAAGATGATGCCTTAGCATGGCCGAAGCAGGCTAGACGCGAATATCCCGAGACAGCCAGACGCCAAATGGACAATACTGTCGTCCCATTCGTGAAAGGGTCGCTCGCGATAAACAATACCATTCTTGAGATATTCACTGACAGGCTTGGGCTTCCGTCTGGTTCTCTGTTGGAACGTCATAGGATGAATGAATTGAGCGGTAGTGAAGCTAGAATCATCCGAAATGGATCTACCTCGAGTACGACAAAGCAAGCTATTGGAAGTCATACTGACTTTGGTTCGCTTGTATGTAGCAATCGGAGTCTTCCAATGCGACGCTTACTGATTGTGAATCGTGTAGTCCATCCTGCACAACCGATTAGGCGGGCTTCAGGTGTTAGTTCCCGGGTCGGAGACTTGGCAATATGTAAAGGTGTGTTGAACTTTTCCCCATCTTTTGATCTTTATAACATGTCAGTCTTCAGCCAATTGCAAAGCATGCTATCTGTAATATCGGCGATGCATTGTCACTTTTTAGCGGCGGTATCCTTCGTTCCAATCTGCACAGGGTTCTGTAAGCGATAGCATTCCTGAGCATTTTGGAGTGCACTCATTTGCCCTCTCCAGCCCACCTCCAGGCGAACAGGCTGGTCTGGAAAGATGGTCGCTCGTATACTTTACTAGACCTGGAAATTCTGTTGTTTTGCGAGCACTGGTAGACGAAAGCGACATGATAGCCGAATCCGTCAGACAAGCACCAGAAAACAAGTTCGACGCTGGAGCCACAGCGTATGAGTGGTTCACGCGTCGGATAAAGTACCAACGAATCAATAATCGACTGGTCCGTTCTTCCTACGACTTTTAACTACATACATACTTAACCTTTGGTTTCAGGGACCAGAGACTTGGAGCGCCAGCCGAGGCACCGAGCATGCTGACACTCGGAATTGATCTAAAACTCTAACAATCCTGTTCTGATTTGATCATGCGCCTAAGTATCTCAGCCGTGTCTCCTAAATTTGAATCAACCAGATTACAGGAATTCCTCTTTTAACTTTTCTTCGCGGTGGTCTTTCCCTGTTACTCAATAAGAATTCGACTCGCTAAGGTCGAAATAATGCACCTAAATCGGAAGTGCTCCCGGCCACGACGGCTGCTATATATATCAGATCGACTGCCGTCTCTGCTGTATAGTCTGTAGGTAAGGAGAGGAGACTACGGCCGCCATATTTCAACAAGGGACAGATTTGTGGGTAACAGGTAGCCACTCCATCCACTTGTTCAGCATCGAACAAAACCATTCATCGGGAACAATGTTAGAACAATAGTTCTGAGACAACAATAATGGCCAAGTGCCTTAGTGGCACTTCATTCACCAGTACTTAAACGTTCAATTTTTGGGTGGGTGCTCGTCACACCAGTTTTTCGTTGCCACTTGAAGCTTGATCCTCAATCAACCCAGTAGAGTTACCACCCCACGAACATTATCGAAGTTCAAGAAATATGGCCGTCTTCTCCCATACCTTTCCGACCGTACTAAAGGAGGACGGTCTCTCACCAAGCCAGGAGCTTGGGTCGGACATCGAGTGTTATTTTGACCGACTTCCGTTCGAGCTCATCGCTTATATCTTCGAACTTGGTCAACCACTGCAACCTTCGACAGCTGTCTTCGATACCCTCGAATTCGGGAAACTTTTGAATCAACATGAATCGCCACAAGCATTTCCATTCGTCCTTGGATCCGTCTGCAGCAAATGGAAAAATATCGCATGGGCAACTCCTTGCTTATGGAGCGTACTGGTTCTACAGCTCCCATTTGTGCCCGCACGTTCACTTAGAGGCTGGCTGGACCGCTCCTGTGGACACGGTCTCTACATTCATATCGAATTGATCGATATCCAACTCGCGTCTGGCAAAATATTCACACCTATCCTTGAGGTATTAGGGACTGGTTCGCATCTGTCGCGATGCAGGAACCTTCAGGTTCAGCTGCCAACCCACATCATCCGTCGTCTACTCCCCCTGCGCGAACCCGCCGCTGCTATGGACAGGCTTTTGATCTATCCGTTAGATTATTCAGGTTCCGGGAATCTGGACAACTATAAATCTGTTTCAAACTCGACTGGTGGCGATGTCCAAGAACCAAGCCCAACAATTTTTACGATCGCCGCTCTCTGCCCTTTCGACTTTGGCATTACCTGGGGTAATATGATGCATTTCAAAGGCACTGTGATCTCCATGCAGGACGTCTTACAGATACCCACCCCTCGCTTATATCCATGAGCGCGCGAAATGTCGCCCTTAACTTCTGGGATTATCTTACACTGTCGGCTCTTCAAGAACTAGAATCTCCTCTTTGTTCTAATGGGCAATTCCAGAGCCTCCATGGTTTCATGCTGCGCTCTGGCTGTGCTCTCTCGACGCTGACGTTGGGTGGCTATCGCATTAAGGATGACGTTATTGTACTCCTCGCGATGCAGCCATCCCTGGTGTCCCTGTCGTTACAGGCCGTGTTCGACACCCATCTTAGCGAGTTTTTCTTCCGGGCGCTAGGTCAGACAGATAGGATCGGCGATCAAGTGGTCGAGCAGAGATTCCTCCCTATGCTTCGTGAACTCACCATTGCCGCCTATGGAACTAGCATCCTGAATCATCTCCCACTGGTGTGGGTGCACCGTCCTCATAGTGAAGATAGGCGTTTCTATCGACCTCTCCTGAAGGTGAACATCGGTATACGGCATTCTGAAAGTGTCAATGGAGACGATGAAGGTGCCATCCTCGACCTTCAAAGGGTACAAACCCTCTTCAAATTCAGTCCATACGCCAACTGCGAAGGACCACATTTCTCGATTATGGAAGGTTTCGACTCTCATTTGCGTGATGACGTTCTCCTTCGATCATATAGACACCACGCAACTGAGTTATTTACCGATTTAGATGGTATGCAAAAGCTTGTTTTGTTTGGAGATCAGCTTGTCTTAGAGAGGCGTTGGGGTGAACTCATAGATTTAAAGCGCCTGTATTAGAGAATCAATTCAAGAATCAGATTTATCATTGCAATTAAATGCTTAATTTTTTTCTGATATTTTCAAGCAAGAGAATAGTGGCTCTAAGAAGCGGGTATCTGCCGTCAAAGACCGCCATCATGGAGTTAGTGTCTCGGAAAGGAAATGTGTACCTTTTGAGTTGAGAAGATGACAACCGAGCAAGTGTCTTCGATCAAACCCGTGGAATCGACCAGAGAAATATGTTTGTCGAAAACAGCAACGCAATAAAAAGGGAGTGCCAGAGTCAAAATCATATTGTTAGCTGATCCAGAAGAAAATTGCACAGTCAGATCAGTCGAACCCAGGCCACAGTGGCGAGTCTACATCTGCAAGAGTCCATAGGATAATACACGGTCAAACCTTGCATATCATAATATGAGAAAGTCGATACGGGAAAAACAAAGCACAATTATCCGGGAGGAAAACACATCCAAAACGAGAATAAAGCCCCACCCACTACGCTCCCTACAACTCTATCACACAAATCAGAGCTCCCTCAACCCATCCTCATCATACTCGTAATCGTAATAAACCGGCACCCACACCTTATGACCCGCCTGCTCCCTGATAACCTTCTTCAGCTTATCCCCCGTCTCGCTCCCAACCGCATTCTCCTCCTTGTTCCAATCCACACCCTCAAAGCCCCACGCCTTGACCGTATCCGAATTCGCAGACCCCTCGCGAACGGCTTGTTCAGCGACAGCAAGGGCGACCTCAAAGTTGACAGTGGGTGCATCGCCGAAATCGGGGAGGAGGGATTCGCCTTTGTATTCGTAGGATTCGCCAGAGTTGGTGTTGTCCGAGGTGGAGGTTTCTTGGCTCTCGCCTAGATCTTTCTCGCCGACTAGGCCTTGAGGGTCTGTATTGCTCTCCGTATCGCCTCTAGCTTGTCCTTTGATGCCTTCGCTGAGATCCTCCGTGCTATCGCCAGGACTAGCAGCATCCGTCCGTCCGCCTTTGGCGCTGACAATAGCAGGACTGAGCGCCGCAAGCCTCTTCGCACCAGCCAGGAGCATCGTATCCGTCATACACCGAGCTTGAGCAAGGATGGCGCCGAAACCAAGACCAGGATAGATGAGAGCGTTGTTACATTCCGCGATTCTATTAAATCAAGAAATCGTCAGTTGAAGTTCGCCAATATCACCAAAAGCGACTCACTCAAACCCAATACCCCCCTTCTCGACCGTCCCAAACGGACTCCCAGTAGCCACCAACGCCCTTCCATCAGTCCACTCCATCAAGTCACTTGGCTCCGCCTCCACCAGCCGACTCGGATTGCTCAACGGCAGAATAATCGGCTTCGTCCCCTTCGTCTCCTCATCCGCATCCAAACCAGCGACCATAGCCTTGATAGCAGACTCCGTAAACGCACCAGCAGCCGTCGAACAGCCGATCATGACAGTGGGTTTGGCGTGTTTCACGATCGAAGTCAGATCCTTCACCGTTCCGCCAGTCAAAGATTTGCCATCTCCAGCAGGACGCCAAAACTCCCTTCGCCCATCACTCCAATCCACCTTTGCCTCATCCTCCTGCTCGGGATGGACTAAAAGCCCCTCCCGATCGACGATCCAGAACCGTCCGTTCGCTTCGGTGCGTGAGACACCGTCTGCAGCCATCATTGCGTCACGGAGTTGGACAGCAATGCCCATACCAGCGGAGCCGCCGCCAAAGATAAGGTAGCGTTGGTCGGCGAGTCGATTATTCGTAATTGAGTTGGTGGAGATGGCCTTGGAGGCGGCGCGGGTACGGCGCGAGACGCCGATGGCAGCCATGATGCATGCCAGTGTTACTGCACCTGTTCCTTGGCTAGATGGGAGGGAAAGGGGGATGTGTCAGCATAGAAGACGAGAGAAAGGTAGGCAGAGGAGTATAGCGAAGGTGAAAAAGAAAGAAAGAAAGAAAGAAACAGAAATCAAAGAAGAAAGAGCAAGTAAAAATCAAAATTGGAGAACACCAAGATCAAGACCTCCCAACAAGCAGTGCTCCAGCGCCAACCCAAAGTCTGAAAGGTGAACCTCACGATCAGGAGATTGGAAGGGTGTTTCATCTCATCCGAAAACAAACTTCAACTTGAGTTGACGAACGTAACGGATGAGCGTGATCTTCCAGTTCGACTCGCGAGGTTCAACGTTCCACAACTTGCAGCAGGACAGAAATCATATCCAGACGCCAGACCCTTCAAAAAACCAGCGGGAATTTCGATAGCATACAGTCGACTGTCAAAGCCAAGACCCGACGGCCAACGTCAATGAGTGGCCTGCAGTTGGGTGCCTCCTCGCATTCGAATACAGCCATATCGACAAGGCCGAACCCAATACACGCCATATCCGAGCAGACAGCATGCAGAAACGACAGCTCGATCAACATCGTGGATGGGCTCGATTCTGCTCTAATCTGCTCAGTGTGAAGCATCGTCGCCGCCATTGTCGAAATGATGCCTTCGAGCGAATCGAAGAGTACAAACAGGGAAAGTCCAACGAATAGCGTCCATATCCACTTTGCTGGTGCCCATCCTTCATCCTCCATTGCATCCACAACAGAAACTAAAACGAGGAACTCTGCATCCTCGCTAGCACCTTCCCCCGATCCTCATCGCCCAGGACAGGAAGCCCACATCTACGATCCGACGTTATCCCAGCCCAAAATGATCCAGACCTACAGACGTAGACACAGTAGAAGCACCGGACTACATCCACTGACATTGTCGTCGCTCGTCTCATCTCGCCGCCACATGTCAGACAACGGACTGCAAGGACGATGATGATCCGTGGGCTAATAAGTCCATCATTGGCCAACTGCCTGTGTCTGCTTCCATTTGTATGCTCTGGGAATGAGACTGACTGAGATCCCTGTCCACATCGTCCATTACCAGGCCCGACCTGACCTGACGCTGGCCAGCCGTAGAAAGAATCCTGCATGGTTAGGTTCCAGACGATGAACGAACGCAGATCCCAAATTCAAGATATAGGGAAAGAAATTTGAATGAAACCGAGGCAGGACGAAAAGAAAACGAAAAATGAAATAAACCGGGACAATGAAGACTCACATATCATCGTTGAAGACCGCGTGGGTGTCATGATACCTATCCAGAATACGATGCGCATTCCGGACGCCGAAATCTTCGAAATGGAGGAGGGAATGCGGGTAGTGCTTGCGGACGATTTGGACGAATCTGTGAGTGCGTGGAAGGGTGGGTCAGGAGGGTGTTTTTGGAATGAGAGAAAGATCGGGATGAAGAATGGATAGCCAATGAAGGAATTCGGATGTGATGGAGATGACGCAGAGGCCGTTTGAAAGTGGCACAACAGCAGGTGGATATAATCGAACCGAAAACCAAAGAACGCCATGAAAAGACTTACCGATCAACGAAGCGATCGTACTCCTTGCCGCTCACCCTCTTCTCTTGCCAGCCGACATAGAGCGGGTCATCGAGCAGAGTTTTGTTGTTCGTGCCCACGTCCAAAACAACAGCGAGGGACCGAGCAGGATCGAGCCCACCGATGAGGGTGTATATGACGGATTTGGCTGTGGAAATGCCTATGCCCTATGTGGATGGAGATATAAATCAGGGGAAAGAAGGAGGAGTAAAGGTGACGTACACCAACACCCTGATCTCCGATGCCCAAAATGGCCTCTGCATCCGTGCAAACGATAAGATCGATGTCCCGCCCGCGGGTCTGTTCAAGGAAATCCTCTTCCATTGTATCATAGTTGGGGAAAGACAGGTACAACCCCTCCGCGCGGCGGAAGAGGTGAGAATAGTTTGCAATCGCCTCTGCCTGGAAGGAAAGATATGAGACGTTGATTATAAAGCAAGATAGTAGAATCAGACAAACCTCAGTAGGCGTATAAATAATCGGCACCAACTCCTTCAAATGCCTCGCCAACAACGCATAATACAACGTCCAATTCTGATCCTTCACGCTCTGCAGAAAGGTATTCTTCCTCAGTGGCGTTTCCCTGTCCTGCAGCTGCGCGTAGACCCTAGCACATTGCTCATCGATGGTGTTGGGTCGATAAGGCAGCCGCCCGACGAGGCCTAGGGCGTGCCGCTCGCGGAGGGGGAAAGCGGAGCCTTTGTTGAGGCGCGGGGAGGAGAGGAGGGCGTGTCCCTTGAGGGCGACGCGAAGGATGTGGGCGGCGTATTGGGGAGGTTTGTGTGGTGGAAGGGCCATACAATGTCGTTTTGGATGGGAGACTGAAGAGGAGGTGGGTTATATGTATTACTATGAGATCATCGCTGGAAGACGGAAATAGATCCAGCGCAGGAGAACATATGGGCTTAGATAAGAAGCGTTGACCCAAATGCCTCGGACCGGAGCGGTGGGCTGTCGTCCATGGGTTGTTGGTTTATGAACGACGGAGATGACTCGGAGGTGAAGAAAGAGACAAGGAAATGGTTTGGCAGAGCCGCAGCGCTCGACAACAAACAACACGTGCAGTTTTGTTTACCGCCGACACTCATCTTTCGTTTCGCCACTGCCAGGTCCGATCACCGACTACGAGAGACACTCTGTACTTTCATTCATGTCCAGAGCCCATCTAGACTCTTTGCGTACTCACATCTGTGTGACCATCCCACTATGCCCATTGAACACTGATTCGACTTCATCCTACGCTACCCTACGCGATCGACCCTCTAGATCCTAGAATTACCGAGCCTGTCGCTCCCAGGAGATCCAAGGAGAGTCTCGCATCTCTGACTCTGAGCCCCCTTGATCCTCCAGCGTCACTGCCATCTATTCATTGGCCGCTGAAATTGCCACATGCAACAAGACCGTCTGTGTATTCTCGTCAACCTAGCCGACCCAATCCTAGGTCTCATCGCCTGGCGCCATCCTCTCATAACCTTAGGCATTGAGCTTAACCTTGATTTTAACCTGCAACCCGCAGCTGCCCCGGTGTTTTATACTACTGGTGGATGATTCAGCGAAGAAAGTTCGTCTGTCCTCTCTTTTCACACCTATCCAATCTTAATCCTCGATCTACTTTAAAGGAAAATTACGACGCCCACACATCCGGAACGCCGCGCGACAGACGACACAGAGGCAGGCTGAGCTCTACAGTGATAACGATCATTCGACATCGATATCTTGGATCTTGTGTTCATACCGCAGTTGCTATCCATAGATGGTCTGAGGACATCATAATCATGGCTGCCAGTAGCTGCCGACTCATCGATCTTTCCTCTCATTCACCATCCTCTTCTACCCAGCTCGCCTCGTATATGGTGTCCTTGACCCAGGAATAGGTAAGTATTTAGTTCAGGTCTTCTCGCATGCGCTACTAACACGACAAAAGACGATGAAGTGACAATCCTCCTTGGCGCTTACCACGCGCAGTTTTATTGATAAAGGGTGAGAAATTCGACACTTTAAGTGCGGTGGTTGGCCCTCAAAGTCATAAATCACAGGAGATAGAACTTCAGTCTTCCATCATACTGTAAGTAAGGATGGTGCTGGAGGTGGTTTGACAGTTCAGGGCCGCCCAGCAGACCCTTTTGCGCACCGGGTCTGTAACTTCGCCGAGTTTAACATGGATATAAATTTATGCAGACAATCCAAAAGAAATCGGACAAGGTTTTCATTTGAGCGGAAACGAGTCTCGAGATATATAGGTTTGATGATGTACAAGGGCCTGATAGTTGCACAATTTCTGCGATTTCTGGACTTGTCTGAGTGCTTAGGGTGCGACACTTGGCATCGAATATCCTGATTCCGGTGGCCTCGATCAAGATCATTTAGGCCTAGGTCAAGAATGTTTTACTTCAATTCAAAAGCAAACAAAATCGCTCTGAATTCGTAGAGTTGTGTGGATCTGGATTATTTCTTCGTGGGAGTGATGGCGAGCACGTGCCGCCCTCTGCTTCGTACCCGGGCCACCATCATCCCGGACCCTTGCCGCTCGTGCTCGCAAAGGCTGCCGCGGCCTTCTCAGTTTTCACCAACCCACCAATCCCAGGCTGAATATCTGTTGTTATTCAGCGCTGCTATCGATCAGGTCTTGTAAAAATTTCTAGCCCTGTCTGGGAGAGGTACCCATTGCGAGACTAACACATTAGAAATTCGCTAGAATGAGGTGGTTTAACCGCAGCATACAATTCAAAGAATTCATTTTCAAGGATTATAGGCACCAGTCGTGCCTCACTTTGAAAGAACTGCCGAATGTCAATCTTCGAGCATCATCACTAACGCCAAGACCATTGTCTTTAAAAGGCAATGTTTTCCATTTTTGATCCACCGCTGTCAACTTTCAAACATGCGGGCCTCAACACACTGGTGCAAGGATATTAGGCCAGAGTAGCACTGTAGCCGCAGAATTATAACTTAGAGCAGATTCAGACGCAATATGCCATTAGTTCTTAAAGATTCTTAAAACAAATTTTGGACATATTTTGTAAGACAAGTGTCCTACATGGAATGTAAGATATACTCACGAACGAGCTGTCAATGATCGTAGACCAAATGCATGATCATAAATCGCTGGTAATGCTACCAACAACGTTGGTTAGGGCGCCTGAGGCAACTATGAAATTCAACAATTTCAAATAAACAGCAACCGGATTTACTTATAGGCATACTAGAGTAGACTGTGAGCCAGCGGGCATTGTCCGAACCTCGGGGGTTACTATCAAAGACGGCATTGTGTCAGTTATACACAGAGCTTGGGGAAAGGATAACCCAGAATAGAGGAGAGCCTTGTTACATCGCCCATCGCCATAACCCACCTTGACCCGTACCTTCCTGTCCAGAATAGACCAACAGCCCCTCACGATGGATGGTCCAGAACCAGCCTTTCGCTTTGGTGGGTGATACACTGTCTGCAGCCACAATGTGGTCGTGGAGTTGAACGGCAATGCTCATGCAGTACCAGCAGAGCCGCCGCTGAAAATAAGGGAGAGTTGTTTATTCGTAAGGAGCTGAAGGAGGAGACCTTGGTAGCGGCAAGGGTACGCGAGACTTTATCAGCCATGATATATTCGAGTGTTACCGCACCTGTTTCTTGACTAGATAGGAGTGATGTGTCCGCATGTAGAACAAGAGAGAGGTAGGCGGAGAAGTAAAGTAAAAGGGGAGACAAATAATGGACGGAAAATGAAAGAAGAGAAAGATTGGGGTCAAAGCCTGGAAATACCATACCCAAAAACCTCAAAACCCAAGAAACAGTGCTCCATTGCTAATCCTGAGCCTAAAAGGTGAACCTCACGGCCAAGATGATCATGCTCATCTCATCCGGAACAAAACCTCCACCTTGAGTTGACGAATGTGGCGGATGAGCACAAGTACGCACAGCCGACCGCGAGGTTCGACATTCCACAGCTGTTGCACGATAGCACTGGCATTAAACCCAAAATCCAGCGTGACCCAATGGCGCGTAGTCTGCTGTTAACAGTCGAAGCCTATTGTCGATGAGTGAGGCACAGGGGGAGTAGGGAACTCCCCCTCCCTTGAATAAAGCCATATGGACAACGTGTCTAGTGCTGGCCCAGCACCGGGCAGCAGGCGGAAACGACAACATCGTGGATGGCCCAAGCGAGTCTGCTCTGGTCTGCCCGATATGACGCGCCATCGTTATCGTTGTCGAAATGATACCTCCAAGTGAGTCGAGTGAGGAAGGTTCGACGAGTAGAATCTATATCCACCTCGCTGGTGTCACCCCTTCATCTTCCGTCGCCTCCTTTATGAAAGCAACGACAGTGTATGAGGACGCGGACTTCTGCATCCGCCTATATAGTGACATCCCCAAGCCTCGTCAACAAAGCCTAGGTTTTGCAAGGACTTCCACAACGCCGATGCGACATGTTAACAGCCAAAATTGCCCAAACCTACAAACGTAGACGCCTGGCTCAGGGATAGGGAGATGTCCTTTCAACCCATCGTCTCTATTAAATCATCTTCTTGCCCTTCACTTCATGCAGCGAGAAAAGGAAAAGTGGGGATGACAAACCGCGAGCAGCAGGTCACGGCCAATCCATTTGCGTCTGTTCAGGCTGTGGTCCGCGATCTAACCAAGCAAGATGTCCGACATCCATGTTTAATACACAAACTCGAACTCGGATTCAGACCCAGACGCAGAGGTCCATGACTGCAACCATTGTATCATCGCCCTCGTACCCTTCCTCTTCGTAACAACGCGCTGAGGACGGCGATAAACACGATGATCCGTAAAACAGCCACAGTCCGAAGCAAACCCTCTGCGTCTTGTCTATGCTCATATCCTTCGAGGTTTGAACTCAAAAGGGGTAAATACAGAGCCCCAAGCCGACACGCAATTTCTAGGCGCCACAAATTTTCACGGATGAAAAAAAAGAGAAATGACGGACGAAAAATCGAAAAGAATGAAACGAAGCAATAAAACTCGAAACTATTCTCACATATTATCATTAAACAGCGCTGAGTATCGTGATACCCATCCAGAATCATAAGCGCTTCGTGGACGCCAAAATATTCGCAATGGAAGAGAGTGAGGGTAGTGCTTGCGGACGATTTGGACGAACCTAGGACGGGGGAAAGTAAGGAGGGTGGTCAGAGAAATAGAGGGCAGGTAAGGGAATAAGACGAAACGAAATCAGAGAAGGGCTCATGGCGAGCTTGAAAACGTTCCACTGGCGGCGAATCGGACCAGGAAGGGGACAGGAGACGGAGAAGAGAACGCCATGGATAGGCTTTCAAAGAATCAACCGTAACGCGACCGCATTATCGACTGCCAAAGTCTGCATGCTGGGCCCGATAAGGCCGTGTAGATGCCTCTTTGATCCAGGATCCACTGACATCCTACATGCCGCCTAACTTCTGAATTTCTGCTTCTGCCCTCTGAAATTCCTCGGACGTATGTCCTATTTCTCCGCTTCCGACCAGGCCGAGGATGTCAGCCACGTGCATGGCCTCGATTCGAGGAAATCTTCTGCCATCGTGTAAGGACAGGTACAACCCCCCTCTGCGCATTGGAGGAGGTAAGAGTAGTTTGCGCTCGCTCCAACCTGCGAAGGAATATTAGACGTTGAATAAACAGAGAAAGATAGTAAAATCGGACGAAATTCAGTAGGGTAAATTTCCGTACCACTCCTTCAAATGTCTCACCAAAGCGCATAATACAAAACCCCATTCTGATCCTCCATGCTCTGCAGGAAAATATTCTTCCTCAGATCCGTCTCTCTGTTCTGCAGCTTCGCGTAGAACCTAGCTCACTGGTGTTGGATCGATAAGCCAGACACCCGACGAGTCCTAGGGCGTGCCGTTCGCAGGGGAGGGAGGCTGAGCCTTTGCTGAGAAGATAAGATCCGGGGCCAAACACCCCAGACCAGAAAAATATATAGATGGGTCGGTTGTTATCTATGTACGCGAATGTTATGAATGACGAAGATGACTCTGGCGTGAAGGATGAGTGAAGGAAGAGAAAACGAGACATAGAGAAGTGGTTTTGCACGCCGCTCGACGACAAACAATTGCACAGTTTGTTCCGTTTCAGGTCCGATCGCCGACCATTATGACTCCGAGAAACACTCGTGCTTTCATTCATGTCCAGAGCTCATCTCTGTATCCAAAATTGTTTTGAAAGACCCGAAGGCGTAAGAGAGCTATGATATAGATTGAAAAAAAG
>Ga0247742_10001300_pt1 | contig 17757 bp, 14 predicted proteins | sample UWRJL208509C2_FD_180944 | JGI IMG/M metagenome (GOLD analysis project Ga0247742, IMG submission 180944) | Plant litter microbial communities from Arlington Agricultural Research Station in Wisconsin, United States - UWRJ-L208-509C-2 | ecosystem: Environmental > Terrestrial > Plant litter >... | reverse complement strand
ACTATTCTCGATCAATGGAATAAAGCGGGATTGGTCAACAAGTTTCAGCCCTCATAGAGAGAGACACTGCACCAGGATGGCGAAACCGGTTCTGCTTGATGCGTCCAGCTTCGGGTGGTGCGGAGATAAAATATTGCTGTTCTCCGCAGATGAGCTCTATCGTGTGATATGACTTATATCTGGCAATCCAGCTTGTGGCCGAAATTCGAGTGGAGCGTTAACCGCCTTACATCAAGGATTGCGGCCGTTATCCGCTTGAGATGGCCGCCCATCTTGCCGGGATGAACCGATCCGGTCGCACGATGGCGCTGCGACCATTTCAAAACTAAAGACGCGACCGCGTCGCCACTGAACGAACGCTTTCGCCGCTCAGCACGGCGGCAATAACGCGCTCGCGAAGATCATTCGATATAGGTGCGGTCATCGGACGCTGGCCTCTATCCAACCAGCATCAATGAATCAAAACAAAACTGATTTCGGAATCGCATTCGATTCAGAAATCACGGAAACGCCCTAGCCGTAGAACCCCTCGACGAGCGGGCGTTGCAAAGTTGTCATCGTCGGTTCCTGTCGTCTCAGCGTACGACCTTGGCGACGACGATGCGAAAGCCGTTGCCGCGCCAGAAGCCATCGGGCTCGAGGCTGCCGCGATAGGTGCAGCAGGCCTTTTGCTTGCCGCTGGAAAAGCAGCCGCCGCGCAGCACCCGGCGAATCGACGGGCCGGCGTCGAGCGCTTCGCGCCCGTCATCGGCATAGGGATACTTGAAATGCGGCGTCGCCATGTCGTCGCCCCAGAGTGTCGTTCCCCATTCCCACACCTGGCCTGCCATATCATAGCAGCCGTAGGGCGATCTGCCTTTCGGAAAAAGACCGACGGCGCAGGTGTTGTTGAAACCGGCTTCCTCGGAATTGGCCGCATCGTCGCGCCATTCCGCACCCCAGGGATAGACGATCGTCGTTGCGCCATGGTCGGGCTGATCGCCACGCGATGCGCGCTCCCATTGCGGCTCCGTAGGCAACCGGACGCTCTCGTCTGCGCCGATGCGACCCTCTGCCCGCCAGCGCTCGGTCAGCCAGTCGCAATAGGCTCGCGCGTCGCGCCAGGTGAGATCGGTTGCCGGCGCATTGCGGCGGTCTTCGGCAAAGCCGTCGGGACTGCGCCACAGGCGTGATGTCTCACGGATGAAAGCGCCGTAGGCTTCGTTGGTGACCGGATAGAGACCGATGCGGCACGCCTCGACCCATACAGGAGCCGGAGGCGCCGAGTTCGGATGGGTATCGGAGCCGAAGGTGACGGTCCCGGCTGGGACTTCGGCCAAGGCCTGGAGGTCGCGTGGATCCCCCCATCGCGACAGCACGCGGGCGGCCTGCTCGCGCTGCGGCGCCGACAGCGCGCCCTCAACGACGATCGACAGCAGATGAGCCTTGATCCGCTCGCGCAAGGGCCCGGGCTGATCGAGAAGGTTTGCCGCAAGCAGCGCGCCACGCCTGACATCAACGCCCTCGCCGGAGAGCAGTGCCTCGACCAGCGCATCGGCGGCATCTGTGCTGGCAAGCCGGCGGGCGAGGCTGCCCAGGACGGGAGACCAGAGATCGGGAGCGGCACGGAACGGCGCAACGGCCGCATCGGCCGGCTGCGACATCAGATGCCGCGCGGCCAGAAGCTGGCGGATGCGGGTGACCGGAAAGAGCGTCTCGTCGTCGATTTCACCCCGCAGCGCATCAAAGGCAAGACCAGAGAGAAAGAGGGCGGTCTTGTCATCGCCGGCAATGCGCGCCAGCCAGCGGTCGGTGATCGCTTCCGCGCTGTCGCCCGCATCGCCCGAGGCCATGGCCATGACGAACTGCGCCGGATTGGCGCCGGCGTCCCCGAGCGCGATGCCGGATTGCTCGAGATCAAGGTCGACCAGACGCTTTGCCGCGTCGCGGCGCTGGGTCTTGGTGAGAGGCAGGAGATCGTGTCGAACACCATCTACAGGCAGTGGCCAACTCTTGACGACCGAGGCGTCACCGAGCACCAGAAGCCGCGTGTTGGGATACCGCTCGCGCAGCGTCAGAGCATCGGCCAGCAGCTCGCGTCCGGCCGCCCCTGCTTTTTCGATGCCATCGAGGATGACGAGCGGCGTTGCCTCTCCGGCGAGCCCTTTCGCGGCGTCGAAGGATGGCAGGGTTGCCGCGATCATCTCCGCCAGGCTGACGCCGGGGCCGACGGCGAGGTAGAACGGCACGACGTCTGCCAGCGTCCACTCCTCTGCATGGACGGCCCCCAGGTCATTGCGCGCCAACGGTCCCGCGGCGACGGGGGCATCGCCGCCCGCAAGTGCCGACGCCAGATGCCGGGCAAAGCTGGTCTTGCCGCTGCCGGTTTCGCCGGCGAGGATCACCACCGGATTGTCGCGGACGATCTCGAGCGCGGAGAAATAGACCGCCGGCTCGGGAGCTGCCTGCTCTTTCAGCCTTCGCAGACCCTTAGCGGCCTTGTCTTCGAAGGTGAAGTTGACGAGCAGCGGGATGTAGCCGGTCGACAGATCCGCGACCGTCCCGTCAGGCAGGGCGAGCAGGGGTGACGAGGCGAAGGCGCGGGCTTCGGCAAGAAGGCCGTCGAGCGCGGGGTCGGATGCCGCGATGGCTGAAGGCGGGACGCTCCGGTCGGTCATTGAAATAGCTTTGCCACGTCTGGATTGTGGAACCGCTGGATCTCGATCGCGTAGCCGGCAGGATCCTCGAAGAAGAAGTGCTCGCAGAAGTTTCCGCGCAACATCTCCGATTGGCCGGCAACGCCAATCTCCTTGAGACGGGCGTGCCATCCCTCGACGTCCTGCGAGACGATGGTGAGCAACACCGCGCTTTTTTCCTGATGCTTGAGGTGACCGCGATTGCCGTCTACGATGCCGAAATAGCAGTTCTCGGCAATACGGTAGATGCGCGCGAGGCCCTGGTCGAGCACCAATTCGAACTTCAGCACATCTTCATAGAACGGAACGACGGCGTGAATATCCTCGTAATAGAAGAAGGTGATCGAATAGTCTTTTTTCATGTCTGTCCTCACAGTCTCAGGCGACGTTCAAGGTGCCTTTGTGATCGATAGAAAGCCCGGCGATATCCTTTCGTGCGGCGAAAACATCGACCGGATGCACGAGGTATAGCCAGGGCGGGTTGGCGTTAAGATAGGTTACGCAGGCCGCATAGGCACGTTCGCGGGCTTCAGGTTCGACGGCATCGTTGGCGGCTGATATCAGCCGTTCGGCCTTTGGATCGTCATAACCCTGCCACCAGACGGCCTTGGTGAGGCTGGAAATCTTGTCGTTCAGGATCCGGTAGGTGCTGTGCGGCGAGGAATCGAAGATTGCCATGTCGCCCATCTCCTTGCGGCCGATCTGGCGCGCATATTCCGGGCGATCTGTCTCGATTTCGATCTCGACCTCGAACCCGACGGCATTGAGCGACGCGGCAACCAGGCGGCTGACCTCAGGCGCCCGCTCCGGCATGTAGGTCGGGGTACGCAGCGTTATTGTCTTGGCGCCATCGACTTGCGCCAGCAGTGCCCGCGCCCGCTCGGGATCGTAGGCAATCGGAGAGAGGCCTGATGCCGCCATGCCGAGATGGAACGGGCTGACGATGCTCGACGAAGGCACGGCGAGGCCGTGAAAGATCTCATTGGCGATACGGGCGGCGTCGACGGCGTGATTGGCGGCAAGCCGTGCCTCGGGCGAACGGAAGACGCCCTGCTGGCAATTGAGGTAGTACATAACCGACAGCGTGTTCACCGCCCGGCCCCATTGGAAGCGCGGGTCCATCTCGAGCCGGCTTTCGACGCGCTCAAGATTGAGCGCGGCATCGACGCTGCCGCTCATCAGCGCCGACAGGCGACGCTCGGCGGAAGGCTCGGCGATGGCAACGATGCGCCGGGGCACACCGGTCGCCGCCACCCGTTCCAGTTCGGCCCGGACCTTCGGTTCGAAGGCGCGAACACGGAAAGGGCCGGTGCCCAGCGTTGCGTGCCCATCCGGCGCAAGACGGCAGATGTAGAACTCCGAGAAGATGTCGAGAATGTCAGCGATCGGCCGCAGATTGCGAACCACAACGGTGGCATGGTCTTCTGCGCTGATCTTTGAATCGGCGAGATAGCGGGCGTAGGACCATTTCATGCCGAAGGTATCCACCGCGTCGAGAATGCCGTCGATGAAGCCGATAATATCGGCGGCGACGCAAGGCTTTCCATCATGGAAGGTGGCGCCATCGCGAATGACGAACCGCCACTCGCAGCCATCGGGGCTGTGCGTCCAGTGCGAAAACAACGCCGGCAGAACGCCGCCGTCGTTCCACTTAAGGAGCGGTTCGAACACGAGGTTTTTCAAGGTCAGCACGCTGGTATCATCGGTAACGCGCGTCGGCGGCAGGAAGTCGACCTTTTCGAGGCTGATGGTGAGCGTGGACATGTCAGGTCTCAATTGAGTTCGCTGCGGCGGCGCGGGTTGAACCAGTCCGCTAGGGAATCGCCGATCAGGTTGAAGGAGAGAACGGCGAGCAGGATCGCCATACCGGGCGCCAGTGCCACCCAGGCCGCAGCACGGACGAACTGCAGGTTGGCGGAAACATCGGCGCCCCATTCGGCCATCGGCGGCTGGGCGCCGAGGCCGAGAAATCCGAGGCTCGCCGTCTGCAGGATAGCGCTGCCGAGCGCCAGCGTCGACTGCACGAGCAGCGGTCCGAGACCGTTGACAAATACATAGCGAAACAGGATGCGCGGCGTCGGCAGGCCGAGCGAGATGGCTGCCTCGACATAGGGCTTGACCGAGATGCTGAGCGCCTGGCTGCGGGCGACGCGCGCGAACTGTGGCGCCAGCGTGATCGCGACCGCGAGCATGGCGTTTTCGAGGCTCGGCCCGAAGGCGGCGGCAAGCGCGATGGCAAGGACCAGCGCCGGAAAGGCCAGAACGGCATCCACGATGCGCATGATGACGGTATCGGTCCAGCCGCCGGCAAAGCCCGCGAGCATGCCGAGCGAGACGCCCACCACGAAGGCGATCGCGACAACTCCGACACCAATCGATAGCGTCGCGCGACCGCCATGCATGATGCGCGTCAGGACATCGCGACCAAAAGCGTCCGTGCCGAGCCAATGGCTCCAGCTCGGCGCTGTGAGCTTGTGCAGCACATCGAGCTTGGTCGGGGAATAGGGCGTGATAACAGGTCCGAAGACGATTAGGAGGACAAGCAGCAGCAGGATGATGCCACCGGCGAGCGCCAGGGTGTTTTTGCGCAGAAAGCTGAAAAATTCCGACATCACACTCACTTCATCCTCTTGCGGACGCGCGGATCGAGAACGCCGTAGAGAACGTCGACGATGATGGAAGTGAACACAAACAACAGCGCGAAGACCAGCGTCGTGCCCTGGATCACAGGATAGTCACGGTTCTTGATTGCCTCGAACATGTAGCGTCCGATGCCCGGCCACGCGAAGATGGTCTCCGTCAGAATCGCACCACCCAGCATTTCGGCAAACTTCAGGCCAACCACGGTGATCGCCGGCAGCAGCGAGTTGCGCAGGCCGTGGTTGAGGATGACATCGGCGCGTCCGAGGCCCTTGGCCTTGGCGGTGCGGATGAAGTCTTCGCCCATCACTTCCAGCATCGTGTTGCGCACGAAGCGGCCAAGCGTGGCGGCGAGAAACGCCGCGAGCACCGCCGTGGGGAGGATCAGGTGCTGCAGGGCGCTCGAAGCCGCCGCCCAGTTGCCGGTGATGAGGCCGTCGAGGATGGCAAAGCCGGTGACGGGTTCCGCGACGATGAACGAACTCATGCGGCCCGACACCGGCAGCCAGCCCAGATAGGTGGCGAACACAAGCTGCAGGATCAGCGCCAGCAAAAAGGCGGGCATCGAGACGCCGACCAGCGACACGACGCGGGTGATATGATCGAAGATCGAGTTCGGACGGGTAGCGGATAGAACGCCGATCGGGATGCCGATGATAATCGCTACGATCACTGCGAGCACCGACAGTTCGATAGTGGCCGGCAGGCGGATCAGGATTTCGTGCGCCACCGGCTGGCCTGTTTTTAGCGAGACGCCGAAATCGCCCTGCAGCAGTCCGCCAACATAGTTGAAGAACTGGAGGGGAAAGGATTGGTCGAGATCAAGCTGGGCGCGTAGCGCGTCGATCTGCGCTTGCGTGGCGCCGGGCCCGAGCAGCGTTACGGCGGGATCGCCCGGAATGAACCGGACGAGCGAAAACACTATGACCAGCACGATACACATGACAGGTATCAGCGCGATCAATCGCCGTAGGATGAAACTCGCCATGCCCAATCCACTCGCATCGCATTGTTGGAACCCGCTGTGGCGTTCCGCAGCACGTCTATATCGAAAGCCGCACCTCAGGCGCAGGCGGACAAGCGAGGCGGAAGAGCCGCCTCGCCGAATTGCTCACTTCTTGGAAACGCCCCAATATTCATTGAGCGGTGGGGCGCTGTTGACCACCAGACCCTCGACATTGGCGCGTGTGAAGACGATCAGCTTCGGGCTGAACAGGTAGGCGCCGGGCACACGCTTGACGATCTCTTCCTGGACCTGATGATAGAGCGTCTTGCGGGCGTCCACATCAACGGTTTGCTGCGCCTTCAGGATCAGGTCATCGAGCGCCTTGTCCTCGGGCATGCGGAAGGTCATGGCCGTGTTGGCGAGCGACGAGAGATAGCCGATGGTGATGTGCGCGTCCGGATCGTTGTACCACGGCTGGCGGCCATCGAGAGCGGCGTCGAACTGGCCGGCGGTCTGTAGCGAACGGTAGGCCGGGAATTCAGTCTGCTCGATCGTTGCGGTGATACCGATATCCGCGAGGTTTGCCTGCACGAAGGTCGCGACGGCACCCCACAGCGGACCTTGGAAGCTGTAGAGCTTAAGGTTGATCGTCGACGGATCGACACCGGCCTCAGCAAGAAGCTTTTTTGACAGTTCGGGATCATAAGCCGGCGCCATGTCCTTGATCTTCGGATCGAATGCCCAGCTGTTGGAGGTCAGCGGCCCGTAGACGCGCTCGGCGGTGCCGCCGAAGACACCGGTCAGCAGACCGTCGTAGTCGATCGCATGAGCAACCGCCTGACGAACGCGCACGTCGGCGAACGGACCGTCCTTCTTGCTGTTGTTGAATTCAAGCTGGCGAATGATCTGGCTAGACGCTTCGAGGATCTTGACGTCCTTGTTGGACTTCAGCGCCTCGATGTCCTCGGCGGCGATCGCCGACAGCTGGCCCTGCTGCTGTACGACGTCGACACCGCCGCTTTCAAGCTCGAGACGACGGGTCGAGGCCTCGGGGATGACGCGATAGATGATGCGCGAAAGCTTCGGCGCACCGCGGAAATAGTTCGGGTTGGCCTCAAGCACGACATTGGTGTCGGCCTGCGCGCTCTTGTACACGAAGGGACCGGTACCGACGGGGTTGGCGGCAAACTTGTCGCCGAACTTCTCGACGGCTGCCGGGCTGACGATTGCTGATTGCGGCTGTGCCAGGATCGACAGGAAGGCCGGATAGGGCTCGGACAGCGAGATCTTGACCTCGGTCGGGGAGATGACGGCGATGTCCTTGATCAGGTCGAAAGTCGCCTTGACATAGGAATTGGACGCCTTGGTCCGTTCTAGCGAGAACTTGACCGCCGCAGCATCGAAGGCAGTGCCATCCTGGAACTTGACGCCGTCGCGCAGCTTGATGTCGAAACTCTTCCCGTCTTCCGACACGGTCCAGCTGGTCGCAAGGCGACCTTCCAGCTCCTTGAAGTCGGGCGCCTTCCAAGCGACCAGCGTGTCGAAGACATTGAGAATGATCTCGCTGCCGATCGGCTCGGCCTTGTTGGTGCCGGGCTCGAGGCTGACCGGGTCCGAGGGAACCGCGATCACCAGGGTTTTTAGCTGCTCGTCACTCTGTGCATATGCCGCGCCAGCCAACAGCGGCAGGGCAACGGCAGCGGCGACGGCAAGGCCTTTCAAGAGTTTCATTCGCACGACCCTTTCGCGGTCTGACGGAGGCGCAACGCGCGTCTCCGAAGCTTCTCTGTATCAGCGTCTCAGAGGGTTATCTTAGTCTGATATTCCACGAAATATATCATTGCTTTTTGAGCTGTAAAGCCTGTCGTGCCGACGTTTTAAACAAGTAGATATTATGGCCCAATTATTGTGCATTTGCGAAAAGATTATTCCGCCCCGCATTAATTTCGCAGAAATTTTCGGCACCAAATCCCCTAAACCGGATCAGCTCCGGAGACAACGGGACGGGTGGGGTCGCTGACATAGGCCGACCATGAGCCGGGATACATGGCCGCGTCGATGCCGATTGACGCCAGCGCGAGCACGCTGTGAGCAGCGGACATCCCTGCGCCGCAATAAACGCCGACCGGCTTGCGGCCATCGGCGCCCAGCGCCCGGTACATCGCCGTCAGCGTCTCGGAATCGGTGAAGTTGCCATAGTCGGTGACATTGTCGGGCGCCGGCGCGCTGATGGCGTGCGGGATATGGCCGCGCGGCGGTTGCCCGGCCGCGGCCTGGCCGCCGATGTAGTTCGGTCGAATGCGGGCATCGAGCAGCACACCGTCAACCGCAAGCGTCAGCGCCTCCTCGGCGCCGATCTCCGACATATGGCCGGCACTGAGCGCAATGTTGCTCGGCGTGGGTATAGCCACCTTGTCCGTTACCGGTAGTCCGGCCTCCACCCAGGCCGGAAAGCCGCCGTCCAGTACGCGAACATCCGGTAGGCCGGCCCAGCGCAATATCCACCATGCGCGCGCCGCAGTCATGCTGCGATCGGCATCGTAGATCACAATTGTGCTTTCCATGCGGAGCCCCCAGGCACGAGCCTTGTCCTGCAGCGCCGCGATTTCGGGCAGAGGCCGCTGCCCTCCCTCTATAGTCGCCGGCGATTGGAAGTCATCATAAGCCTGGGTATCGACCGCGTTCTCAATCCGCTCACCCTTGAAAGACTGCTGCCCGGTGTACGGATTGATCGAATGAACGGCAATAACAGTGACATCGCGACCGGACTCGCGCATGCTTTGCAGTTGGGACGGCGTCAGCAAGACGGATGTTCGCATGTCGTCGGTCATGTTAGTCTCCTGATGGGTCCGTCGCGAATGGATTGCCGCTGTCTATATCGAAGGACGAGCCGCCAATCATCCTCCCTATCCAAATCCTATAGTATTCCACGTAATATTCCACGAAATATTTTTAATTGACTTTCGGGGTATTGGGCGCTGCAATGCAGCGATGCCAGACTGCCGATCATCCGGAGCAAGCCAGCGTGACAATTCTTTCGGTCGAAAATCTAACCACTGCCTTCCGCAGGAACGGCGCGTGGACGCCCGTGGTCAATGACGTGAGTTTCAGTATCGCGGCCGGCGAGACCGTTGCGATCGTCGGCGAATCCGGCTCTGGCAAGAGCGTGACTGCGATGTCGATCATGCGGCTGCTGCCCGAGCATACCTCGCGTGTGGCCGGAAAGATCACGCTAGGCGGAACCGACGTGCTGTCCCTGCCTGAAAAGGCGATGCAGGATATTCGCGGCAACGAGATTGCGATGATCTTTCAGGAGCCGATGACCTCGCTGAACCCGGTGCTGTCGGTCGGCAGGCAGATCGCCGAGTCCATCATCCGGCATCGTCGAGTCTCGAAGGCCGAGGCCCGCACCGAGACCGTGCGCCTGCTTGAGCGCGTTCGGATTCCGGCAGCCGCCAGCCGCTTCGACGAATATCCGCACCAGCTTTCCGGCGGCATGCTGCAGCGGGTAATGATCGCCATGGCGCTCGCCTGCCGGCCGAAGCTTTTGATCGCCGACGAACCGACAACGGCACTCGACGTGACAGTGCAGGCTGAAATCCTGCAATTGATCAAGACTCTGCAGGACGAGGAGAACATGGCCGTCCTGTTCATCACCCATGACATGGGCGTGGTCGCGGAGATCGCCGACCGTACCGTGGTGATGTTTCGCTCGCGGGCGCTTGAAACCGGAGCGACCGAACAGATCTTCGCGGAGCCTGCCAACATTTATACCAAGGCTCTGCTCTCGGCCGTGCCGCGATTGGGCTCGATGGAAGGGCGCGATCATCCGGCGACCTTCCCGCTGACGAATACCGACAGCGGCGAGGTGCTCCCCGAGCGCGAGGTTGTCCAGACTATTGACACGAACAAGCGGCCGATCCTGGAAGTGCGCAACCTCGTGACCCGTTTCGACATCCGGTCCGGCCTGCTCGGCCGTATCAGCGGTCGCGTTCACGCGGTTGAGAATGTATCCTTCGACCTCCATCAGGGAGAGACGCTGTCGCTGGTTGGCGAATCCGGCTGCGGCAAGTCGACGACCGGGCGTTCCGTGCTTCGCCTAATCGAACCGGTCAGCGGCTCAATTCATATCAACGGCGAGGATATCAGGGCGCTCGACAAGGCAAGATTGCTGAAACAGCGCCAACGGATGCAGATGATCTTCCAGGATCCGTTCTCAAGCCTTAATCCGCGCATGCGCGTCGGCGACGCCATCATGGAGCCGATGATCACACATGGCCTTGCTTCGAAAAGCGAGGCCCGCGACAAGGTTGCCGACCTGATGGAACGCGTTGGACTGCAGGCCGACATGGCCCGGCGCTTCCCCCACGAGTTTTCCGGCGGCCAGCGACAGCGCATCAGCATCGCGCGGGCGCTGACACTCAATCCCGCTCTGATCGTGGCCGACGAAGCGGTCTCCGCTCTCGACGTGTCGATCAAGGCGCAGGTGGTCAACCTGATGATGGAACTGCAGGAGCAATTGAAGGTCGCCTACCTGTTCATCAGCCACGACATGGCTGTCGTCGAGCGTATCAGCCATCGCGTCGCGGTGATGTATCTTGGTGAGATCGTTGAGATCGGAACGCGGGCGCAGATCTTCGGCAATCCGCAGCACGCCTATACGCGCCGCCTGCTCAGCGCCGTGCCGATCGCCGACCCCGCGCGCCGGCATCTGCGCCGTGCCGCCCCCGGTGGGGAGATCGGCAGCGCCGTGCGTCCGCTCGGCTACCAGCCGCCGGCTGCGCACTATGCCGAGCCAACGCCGGGACACCTCGTCAAGGTCGCGTAGAAACTCAGGCGCCGCTACAACGTCAGCCAGCCCTGTCCCGATGCGACCAGTGCGCCGAGAATGCCCTGGCGAGTATTTTCATTGTGCTCGACGATCGCGTCGCGCGACTTGTCGGCGTCGCGCTGGCGCAGCGCGGCAACGATACGATGGTGGTCATCGTTCGTTTCCGGATTGATGTCGCGAACGCGCGCGCCCATGTAGAACAGCCGGGCGCATTCCTCGAGATGGCTCATGACGAGCGCATAAAGACGCGGGTTTCGGGACCCGCGGGCGATCGCGGAGTGAAACTCCTGATTCGAATCGATGAAGGTCTTGGTGCTGACGTCCTCCCCGATTACGTAGCTGAGATCGGCCAGCTGATCGAGCGCATCGAGTTCGTCATTGGAGAGATTCCTTGCCGCCAGCGCGGCTGCCGTTCCCTCAAGCATGCCGCGAACGGCAAACAGGTCGTTCATGTCCTTGACCGTCACCGGCGTCACGCGGTAGCCGCGGCGCGGATAGGCATCCATGAAGCCCTCGACGCATAGGCGAGCCAGGGCTTCGCGCACTGGCGTCTTGCTGACAGACAACTGTTCCGCAAGCTCTGGCTCCGACACCTCGGTTCCGGGCGGCAGATCGCCAGTGATGATGCGTTCGCGAAGAATGCCGTAGGCCGTCTCCGTCAGCGACTTGCCACGCTTGCCGCTCGACGTGTCCGCTTTGTTCAAAATCAATCTCCAGTTTCCGATTCGTGCGGCACGAGCCTGTTAGCCGGAGACAGCATATGCCAGCGCCTCGGCAATTTCCACGCCAAGCTGGCACCTTCCGCAGTTGCACCAACAGAACTTTGACAAGCGCCGCTTTCTGATATACTACGTAATATATTAATAAGAGACAATCCTCATAAACGCACCGCCGCACCAGCAGGTACCCGCTTGTCAGATATTCTCGTTATCAATCCCAACAGCTCGCTTTCCGTGACGCGCTCGATGGAAACCTGCCTCGGCATCGTCCGCGACGCCACGCGCCACGCCATCCGCTGCACGCAGCTTGACAAATCACCGGCCGGCATCGAGACCGACGCGCATGTGGCCGAGGTCATTCCGAATATTATGGAGGCCATCGCGGCGTCCGACGCCGATGCGTTCGTGCTGAGCTGCTTTTCCGACCCGGGCATCGCCATGGTCAGGAAAGCCACGACGCGCCCGGTCGTCGGTATCGCTGAATCGGCCTACCTCGCCGCCCTCGGCCTCGGCCAGCGCTTCGGTATCGTCTCGCTCGGCCAGTCCTCGATCGATCGGCACCTGCGCTATCTCAAGCAGCTGGGTTTCGATGGTCGGCTTGCCGGCGATCGCTCGATCGACATGACGGTGGTCGAACTCATGGCCGGTGACGTAGTCGAAACGGTATCGCGCACCGCAAGACTGCTGCGCGACGAGGATGGCGCGGACGTGGTCATCCTCGGCTGCGCCGGCCTCGGCGGCTATCGTCAGGGCATGCAGCAGGCGCTAGGCATACCCGTCATCGATCCTGTTCAGGCCGGCGTGGCGCTGGCCTGCACGACGCTCGACATGCACTATGGAAGGCAAGCATCATGACTTATGACAGTGTCATACGCGGCACCGCCATCCTGCCGGAAGGCCCCCTCTACAATGCCTGGATCGCTGTCCGCGACGGCCGCATTGCCGCGATCGGCACCGGCGAGGCGCCTCACGCGGCCGAAATCTTCGACGCCGGCAGCGACCTGATCATCCCCGGCATCATCGACGGCCAGACACACGCCTGCAGCTACGGTGGTCTGCCGGGCATCTGTTCGACGACCCGCTCGGCGGTTGCCGGCGGTATCACCACCATCGTCGACATGCCCTACGACAACCCCGACCCGCTGAATTCAGTGGAACGCCTGGACGCCAAGGTCGCCGCCATCCGCGAGCACGCACACGCGAACGTCGCGCTCTACGGCACTGTAATGCCGGGCCAGTCGATGGACGAGATCGAGCCGTTGATATCAGGCGGCGTCGTCGCCTTCAAGATTTCGACCTTCGAAAGCAGCCCGACGCGCTTCCCGCGCATCTCCTCGACGCAGACGTTGGACATCTTCGCCGCACTCGCAGACACCGCCATTCCGCTCGGCGTCCACAACGAAGACCAAGAAATCGTCCGCGCCAACATTGCCGCCGCCAAGGCAGCCGGGCGCGACGGCATCGAGGCGCACTCGGAAAGCCGGCCACCGGCCGCCGAAATGGCGGCAACGGCACAATTCCTCGAACTCGGGGCTGCTGCCGGCGCGCACGCGCACATCGTGCACCTGACCACGACACGCGGCTTCGACCTCGTCGAGAACTACCTCAACGATGGTTACCGTGCGACGGGCGAGCTCTGCGTCCACTATCTCTGGCTCGACCCCGAGATCGATGGCCCCGAACTCGGCGCCAAGATGAAGGTCAACCCGCCGATCCGCCCCGGCCAGATCGAGGCGCTGTGGGATGACGTCGCCTCCGGTCGGGTCGCCTTTGTCAGCTCCGACCATTCCTCTTGGCCGATCGACAACAAGTTCACCGCCTCGATCTTCGATGCCGGCGCTGGCGTGCCCGGTCTGGAAACGCTGCTGCCGGCCTTCTATACCGGCGCTGAAATCCGCGGCTATGACGCGGTGGCACTGACCGTGGAACAACTCTGCCAACGTCCCGCCCAATTCTTCGGACTGTGGCCACGAAAAGGCGCGCTCGTTGTCGGCGCTGATGCCGATATCGCCATACTGAGGGCTGAAAAGCAGGTTTGGGATTCGTCGATGGCACATGACGAGCTCCGCTGGAGCCCGTTCGACGGTCGAGAGTTCTCCATTCGCGTGGCTCGCACCTATGTGGGCGGCAAGCTCGCCTGGGACGGAAGCGCTATCGTCAACGCACCCGGCGACGGCCAGTATGTCGCCCGAGGCACCTCCGCCTGGTTTTGAAACGGTTCATCGAGGATAGACATATGTCACGGATCACAGCAGACACATCCGGCGTCTTCGTCATCGCCTGCACGCCGTTTCACGACGACGGGGCGATCGATGCCCCCAGCATCGACCGCATGGTCGACTTCTACTACGGGAAGGGCGCCGACGGCCTGACCATCCTCGGCATGATGGGTGAGGCGCCGAAACTCACCCAGGCGGAATCGATCGAGGTCACCCGCCGGACGCTGGCCCGCTCGGCCGGCAAGCCCGTCGTGGTCGGCGTCTCCGCACCCGGCCTTGCCGCTATCGGCGAGCTGACGAAAGCGGTTATGGATCTCGGTGCCGCCGGCGTCATGGTGGCGCCGCCATCAAGCCTGCGCACGGACGACCAGATCATCACCTACTACCGCAACGTCGTGGACACGATCGGCGCCGACGTGCCGGTCGTGCTGCAGGATTTCCCGCTGGCGACAGGCGTGCAGATCAGCTCGAAGACGCTAAGCGCGATCTTCGAGGCACATCCGAGCATCGTCATGCTGAAACACGAGGACTGGCCGGGCTTGCAGAAGATCACCGACCTGCGCGCCGCCGAAGCAAACGGACGGCGCCGCGTCTCGATCCTCTGCGGCAATGCTGGCGTCTTCCTGCCCGAGGAGATGCAGCGCGGCGCCGACGGTGCCATGACCGGCTTTGCCTATCCGGAGATGATGGTCGATGTCTGCCGTCTAAGCGGGCAAGGACAACATGAGGAGGCGCACGACCTGTTCGATGCCTACCTGCCGCTGATGCGCTACGAGCAGCAGCCGGGCCTCGGCCTCGCAGTGCGTAAATACGTGCTCGCCAGGCGCGGTGCGATTGCGAGCGCCGCCCAGCGCCGCCCCGGTGCGGCTTTGAACGCGGCTGCGATTGCCGAAGTCGAGCGGCTGATTGCCCGTCAGGAACGCAAACTAGGAGTTTCGAAATAATGGATCTGCAGATTTCGGGCAGGAAGGCCCTCGTTCTCGGCGCCAGCCGTGGTCTCGGCGCAGCCATCGCCGCCGGTCTCGCCGCTGAGGGCGTCAAGGTCTTTGCTGCCGCCCGCAGCGTCGACAAGATCGAAGCAACCGACAACATCGTGCCTGTCGCCGTCGATCTCTCCGATGCGGCTTCCGTTGCCGCGTTGATCGCGATGCTCAATGAACAGGACGGCGTTGATATCGTTGTCAACAACTCCGGCGGGCCCAAGGCCGGTGCGGCACTCGGCCAATCCACCGAAAGCTGGCTTGCCGCCTTTCAATCAATGGCGACGTCGATCTTTTCCATCACCGACGCCATGCTTCCGGGTATGGTCGCCCGCAAATGGGGTCGTGTGATCACCATTGGTTCGTCGGGTGTCGTGCAACCGATCGCCAACCTCGCGCTCTCCAACGGGGTGCGCGCAGCGATCGCCGGATGGTCGAAAACGCTGGCATCCGAAGTCGCCAAGCACGGCGTCACCGTCAACATGATCCTGCCCGGCCGCATTGCCACCGACCGCGTCGCCGAGCTCGACGGCATCAAAGCCGGGAAGACCGGCGCGACGATCGAAGCCGTTCAGGAGGCATCGCGCAACGAAATCCCGGCAGGCCGCTACGGCAAGCCAGAGGAGTTCGCGGCCGTTGCCGTATTCCTGGCGAGTTCGCAGGCCAGCTACGTCACGGGATCGTCCATCCGTGTCGATGGCGGCATGATCAGGGGACTGTAGGCGATGACCGATTTCGATGCCGTGCATGAGCGCCGTGGCACCGGCAGCTCGAAGTGGAGCAAGTACCCCGCTGACATCTTGCCGATGTGGGTTGCGGATATGGACTTCCCGGCGGCACCCGAGATCATTGATGCGATCCGCAACCGGCTCGAACACCCGATGCTCGGCTACGGTGTCGCACGAGAGGAATTGCGTGCCCGTATCGTCGCCGACATGCAGGCGAAATACGACTGGTCGATCGAGGAAGACGACATCGTCTTCCTCCCTGGCGTCGAGCCCGGCTTCAACATGGCGCTCAAGGCCATGCTCAAGCCAGGCGACGGGCTCGTGGTGCAGACGCCTGTCTACCGGCCGATATTGAATGCGCCCGGCCATTGGAACCTCCTGCGCCATGACGTGCCTCTGCGGGCAACCGATCAGGGCCACGTCATGGACGTCGCGCCGCTGGCCGATGCAATTGCAAAATCGAAGGCGCTGCTGCTCTGCAATCCGCAGAATCCGACCGGAAAGGTGTACACGCGGGACGAACTCGGACAGATCGCAAGACTTTGCCAAGACAGTGACGCCTTAATCATTTCCGACGAGATCCACTGCGACCTGCTGTTCGACGGCCGTCGCCACATCCCCGTCGCCACGCTTTCGGACGATGCGGCGAGCCGCACGATCACGCTGATGGCGGCCAGCAAGACCTACAATATCGCCGGGCTAAAGACCGCCTTCGCGATCATCCAGCACAAGGCGATCCGCGAACGCTTCGCCCAATCGCGGCTCGGCATGGTCGATAGCGTCAATATCCTCGGCCTTGAGGCGACGCTGGCGGCCTATATGCATGGCGACGCATGGAAACGCTCAATGTTGACCTATATCAAGGCCAACCGCGACTATCTCTCGCAAGAGATTGCGACCAGCTTACCCGCTATACGACTGGTGAAGGCCGAGGCCACGTTTCTCGCTTGGCTGGATTGTCGTGAAATGGGGCTGACGCCGCATCCCCAGGCTTTCTTCCTCGAACACGGCAAGGTCGGCTTCAGCGCCGGTGCGGAATTCGGTGCCGACTATGCCGGTTACATCCGCGTCAACTTCGGTTGCCCGCGTTCGCTTTTGAGCGAGGGCCTCGACCGCATGAAGCGTGCTTTGCACAAGATATAAGTCGACGCCGAAAGGATTAGCCCGTGGTCTACTTTCGCGAGCAATCCAAAAGACACAGTCGCCGTACGGGATACGAACCGCCGGCCCGCAGCCGCGCTTGCGTCTACCGCCGTTCTAAGCATTGCGTCGGTTCTCATCCTTCCGCTGATTTACGTCTATGCGGGCATGACAGTCACGCAATACGGCGCATTGGCCGGCTTGACGGTCTATGGGGTGCCGTAGGTGATTGCGCCGGCTGCACCTGCGGGGCTCGTCGCCGTGCAGACCGGGACGCTGATCAAGCTGCTGCGCGTTTTGATGTTGGGGCCGGTTATTTTTCGTCCTCAGCATCCTTCAGAAGGGCCGCAATGACTGCGCACATACGCAGCGTGGCCTCGTCCCCTGGTTCATAAAAGGCTTCATCATCGTGGTGACCGCGCGATCGATGGGGCTTATTCCACCCGCTATCATCCCCGTTCTGCTGAGGGTCTCGGGCACCTTAACGGTTCTGGCGATGGCCGCACTGGGTCTTTCAGTGAATGTCAGGACGATTGCCACCGCCGGCGGACGCGTCATCCTGGCGGCATCTGCCTCGCTTATTGCGAGCTGCCCACCACCGGGTGATGATCGGCGGGCCTCACCTGCTATTGTCGGATAGCTTCAAGCGGCCAGAGATTGCGCCAAACGAGATACTAGGGACCTGCAGCTTAGCAGGTCTGCATGCGAGCGGAATTCCGTACCTTTTCAAAATAAGTTGCGGAATTCCGTTTGTATGTGTAAAAGGTATATATGCGGATTTCCGCACTATCTTCACAATAAAAGCGGAATTCCGCATGATCGCTACTGTATTTCAGTCATTGGGTGCACAACTCCTCGCCGTTCGGAAAAAGCGTAAAT
>Ga0247742_10001299_pt1 | contig 17759 bp, 18 predicted proteins | sample UWRJL208509C2_FD_180944 | JGI IMG/M metagenome (GOLD analysis project Ga0247742, IMG submission 180944) | Plant litter microbial communities from Arlington Agricultural Research Station in Wisconsin, United States - UWRJ-L208-509C-2 | ecosystem: Environmental > Terrestrial > Plant litter >... | reverse complement strand
CGCGAAGCGGCGCTCGTCGCTCGAGGCGAAGAGCTTCTCTCCGAGGCCGAGCGAGGAGCTCAGGCTGTTGGTGCGCCGCGCGAGGGGAGCTGCCGGGCTCACGATCCGACTACTTTGATCGGCCTCGTCGCGTTGCCCTGGCGCTTGGCCACCGACGCGAGCACGGTCGCGTCCACGGGCTTGCGGCCGCGGTGCAGGGCGACGATGCCGCCGGTGAGGTTGCGGTAGGCGACGCGGGTGAAGCCGACTCCGCGGATCCACTGGCTCAGCTCGCCCTGACCCGGCCACTCCTTGATGGATTCCGCGAGGTACGTGTACGCGGCGGGGTTAGAGCTCATGCGGTCGGCGATGATCGGCATCGCGTACTGGAGGTAGGCCCAGTAGCCGGCGCGGAAGATGGCGACCGGAGGCTTGGAGAACTCGCACACGACGACGCGGCCGCCGGGCTTGAGAACGCGGTACATCTCGGCGAGCGCGACCTTCGGCTCGTTGACGTTGCGCAGGCCGAAGCTGATGGAGACGGCGTCGAACTGGTTGTCGGGGAAGGGCAGCTTCTCGGCGTCGCCCTCGACGAACTCGATCTTCTTGTGCTTGCGGCGGCCCTCGGCGACCATGCCGGCCGAGAAGTCGAGCGCGATGACCTCGGCCCCCGAGCGCGCGAGCGCTGCTGAGCTGGTACCCGTGCCGGCCGCGACATCCAGGATGCGCTCACCGGCGACAGGCGCAACCGCGCGGACCATGGCGGCCCGCCAGAGCACCGCATTTCCGGCGGAAAGCACGTTGTTCATGCGGTCGTAGTGCTTCGCGACGTCGTCGAACATGCCGGCGACCTCATCCGGCTGCTTGTTCATATCCGCCTTGCTCACAAGGCAAGTCTATGGTTCTCGTCCACAAGGAGGGTTCGGAGCCGAAGGTAGGGTAGGAGGGTGGACTTGGTCGTGAGCACGGAGGCCGCCACCGACCACGGTTCGCTCGTCGCGCGGCTCGGATCGCGGCATCCTCTGGCCTTCCTCCGCAACGGCGACGGCCTCGTCGGTCTCGGCGAGCAACTGCGCCTCGAGTTCAGCGGCCCCACCCGTTTCACCGATGCCGCGGCCGCCTGGCGCACCCTCTCGGACGGCGCCGTGGTCGACGACTCCGTGGGCCTGCCCGGCACCGGTCTCGTGGCCTTCGGCAGCTTCGCCTTCGCCGACTCGTCGGCAGCCTCGAGCGTGCTCATCGTCCCCTCCGTGATCCTGGGGCGCCGGGAGGGCGTCAGTTGGATCACCCGCATCGGCACGGCCCCGGCCGCCGAGCCGCCCGGGCGGCCGTTCTCCGTGGCGTTCGAGCCGGGCGCACTGTCGCCCGAGGGCTACAAGGCCGCGGTCGCGGAGGCCGTGAGCCACATCACCTCCGGTTCGCCGCGCAAGGCCGTGCTCGCGCGCGACGTGGTGGCGGGCATCCCGGCCGATGCCGACCTCCGCCTGCCCCTCGCCCGGCTCGCCGAGGCCTACCCCGACACCTACGCGTTCGCGGTGGCGGGGCTGCTCGGCGCGAGCCCCGAGACGCTCGTCCGCTCCAGTGGCGGCACGGTGAGCGCCCGCGTCCTGGCGGGCAGTGCCGCACGCGGTGGGGATGCCACGGCCGACGCCACGGCGGCATCCACCCTGAGCGCATCCCGCAAAGACGTCGAGGAGCACTCCTTCGCGATCCGCAGCGTGCTCGACGCGCTCACTCCGCTCAGTACCGACCTCACCGCGCGCCCGCCTTACGCCCTCCGGCTGCCGAACCTGTGGCACCTCGCGAGCGACGTCACGGGCACCCTCCGGGGCGGATCCTCCGCACTCGACCTCGTCGCGGCCCTGCACCCCACGGCTGCCGTCGCCGGCTCCCCCACCGACGCCGCGCTGGATCTCATCTCCGAGCTCGAGCCCTTCGACCGCGGACGGTACGCCGGCCCGGTCGGCTGGGTCGACGCCCACGGCGACGGCGAGTGGGCGATCGCGCTGCGCTGCGCCCAGGTCGACGGCGAGTCGGTAACCGCCTATGCCGGTGCAGGAATTGTGGCGGGGTCGGACCCCGCGCGCGAGCTCGCCGAGACGGCGCTCAAGCTGCGGCCGATCGTCGAGGCGTTCGCGCCACAGGCGGGTTGAGTAGGCCGCCCGCGGCCGTATCCAAAGCTCCCGTCGGCCGCCCGGCTCAGCGCGCTACTCAACCCGCCGCACGCCGAGTGCGTCGAGGGCGATGTCGACCAGCTCCTCGATCACCGGCTTCGGGATCGGCTTGAGGGTCATGAGCACCTCGTGGCGGAACAGGTCTCCGGCGAGGCCGCGGCGCCGAGGCGTGAGCGCGGCGGGGTCGACCTCGCCGCGCGCGATCGCGCGGTCGAGGATCACGTCGGTCGAGATCGTACGGCCGCCGAGGAGCTCCTCCCGGAGGGAGTCGGGCGTCATCCCGGTCTCCTGGTAGTACGTGCCGAGGTGCAGGCTGAAGACCGCGGCCATGGCCATACGAGTCTCGTTCGCGCGCGACATAAGCGCGATCAGGTCGCCGCGCAAGGTTCCAGTGTCCGGGATCGCGACGGGCGCCCGCACCATGTCGTGGCGCATAGCGGCGAGCGCCAGCTCCTGACGCGTGCTCCACCGGCGGTAGACCACGTGGCGGCTGGTGCCCGCGCGCTCGGCGACGCCCTCGATGGTGAAGCCCGAGTAGCCCCCGGCGAGCAGCTCGTCCCTGGCCGCATCGAGGATGGCGGTCTCGAGCTCGGCTCCGCGGCGTCGCGTCGGCTTCTCAATTGGGTCCACTTGTGTACCTTATCGCATTCTGTTACCGTCGCCAATTGGGAACAGAACTGTTCCTTATTTGTGAGGAGATCCCGTGGCAGCCAAAGCCGAGCCCATCGACCCCAAGGTCATCAAGATCGCCGCCGTGCTGCTCATCGGTGCGCTCGCGGTGGTATTCGACACCACCATCGTGAGCGTCGCACTGCGCACCCTCGCCGCAGACCTGCATACGGACGTCACCACCATCCAGTGGGTCAGCACCGGCTACCTCCTCGCCCTCGGCGTCGCCATCCCACTTGCAGGCTGGGGCCAAGCCCGCTTCGGCGGCAAGCGGGTCTGGATGTTCGCGCTCCTGCTGTTCCTGGTCGGGTCCATGGCCTGCAGCCTCGCCTGGGATGCACCGAGCCTCATCGTCGCGCGCGTCGTGCAGGGTCTCGGCGGCGGTCTCATGCTCCCGCTGCTCTCGACTCTGATCGTGCAGGCGACCGGCGCCAAGGGGCTCGGGCGCATCATGTCCGTGGTCAGCCTGCCGACGGCTCTCGGCCCGATCCTCGGCCCGGTCATCGGCGGCCTCATCCTGGGAGCCCTCGACTGGCGCTGGCTGTTCTGGGTCAATGTGCCGTTCTGCGTCGCGGGCTTCATCCTCGCCTGGCGCGTGCTGGACAAGGACGCAGTGACCGGCCGGGCCCGCCTGGACGTGATCGGGCTGGTCCTGCTCTCACCCGCGCTCGTCGGCATCCTCTACGGCCTCTCGAACGCCGGCAAGAACGGCGGCTTCGGCCGCGGCGACGTGCTCGTGCCGCTGCTGGTCGGGCTCGCCCTGGTTGCGGCCTTCGTGGTCTACACCATGCGCAAGGGCGAGGGCGCGCTGGTCGACGTGCGCCTGTTCCGCCACCGGCCTGTGTGGTCGGCGTCTGCCCTGCTGTTCCTCTCCGGCGCCTCGCTGTACGGCGGCATGCTCCTGCTGCCGCTGTACTGGCAGGACGTTCGCGGCTTCGACGCGCTCGGCGCCGGACTCCTGCTCGCGCCACAGGGCATCGGCACCCTGTTCAGTCGCAGCATCGCCGGCCGGCTCACCGATTCCATCGGCGCCCGGGCTGTCGCGATCGGCGGTTTCATCGTCATCGGGCTTGCCACCGTCCCGTTCGCCTTCGCCGGCGAGTCCACGAACATCTGGCTGCTCATGGCCGTGCTGGTGGTGCGGGGCCTCGGCATGGGGGCCGTGATGATCCCGCTCATGACCGCCGCGTATGTCGGGCTCGAGCGCTCGGACGTGCCGCACGCCAGCATCCTGACCCGCATCACGCAGCAGATCGGCGGGTCGTTCGGCGTCGCGCTGCTCGCGGTCATCCTCGAGGGCGCGGTCACCGCCGGCCACGGGGCTGCGGCGTTCGACCAGGCGTTCTGGTGGGCGGTGGGCTTCACCGCGGTCGCGGTAGTCGTCTCGTTCGCGCTGCCGAAGGTGCAGAAGGCGACTACGTAGCCGCGAGGCGCTTCTTCTCCGCCTCCACGTCGAAGTCGACCTTCGGATACTCGGGGTGCAGGCCGCGCAGTGCATCGAGCAGCAGCCCCTGCACGGCCCAGCGGGCGTACCACTTGTGGTTCGCGGGGACGACGTACCACGGGGCATCCGGAGTCGACGTGCGCGTCAGCGCGATCTGGTACGCCTCCTGGTAGGCGGGCCAGTGCTCGCGCTCGTCGATGTCGCCCGGGTTGAACTTCCAGTTCTTCTCGGGGTTGTCGAGCCGCTCCTGCAGGCGCGCCTTCTGCTCGTCGGCAGAGATGTGCAGCATGACCTTGATGATCGTGGTGTCGGTGAGCGACGCCTCGAAGTCCTTGATGATGCCGTAGCGCTCCTCGATCGCCTCCAGCGTGGAGAACCCCCGCACGCGGTGGATCAGCACGTCCTCGTAGTGCGACCGGTCGAACACGCCGATCTGGCCGGGCAGCGGGAGCTCCTTGCGAACCCGCCAGAGGAAGTCGTGCTGCTTCTCCTCGTCGGTCGGCGCTTTGAACGCGTGCAGGTGCACTCCTTGGGGGTCGACGCCGCCGACGACGTGCCGGATGATCCCGCCCTTGCCCGCGGTGTCCATCGCCTGCAGCACCAGCAGGACGCTGCGCTTGCCCTCGAACTTGCTCTCGGCGAAGAGCTTCTCCTGCAGGGAGCCGAGCTCGGCGACGTTCTTCACGAGCTGCTTCTCGGCCTTCTTGCGGTCGGTGACGTCGGGCGTCGAATCGGGGTCGACCTTCGCGAGGTCGAAGCCGTCGCCGACAGGAGAAAGTGCAGTCATCCCCTCACGTTAGCGAGCGAGCGGCACTTCCACGATGGTCGGGCCGAGGGATGCCGTGAGCGCCTGGTCGAGTTGGCCGCGGGTGTCGACGCGCACGTAGTCCCAGCCATAGGCCGCGGCAAGCTGCTCGATCGACACCTCCTGCGACGTCAGCAGTACCCGCTCGAACGCCTCGCCGGCGGTCTGCGCGACCTCGAGTCCGTCGAAGATCGTGCCGCCGTGGTCGTTGCCCACGATGACCTGGATGCGCGGCCGCGGCTCCCCGACGCCGAAGAGCAGCGCGCCCACGTCGTGCAGCAGTGCGAGGTCGCCGAGCAGCACGCGCGTCGTGCCCTTCTCCTCGGAGGCGAGGGCGATACCGAGCGCGGTCGAGATCGTGCCGTCGATTCCGGCAAGGCCGCGGTTGGCGTGCACGGTGATCTTCTTGCCGACGACCACAGAGTCCAGTTCGCGAATGAGCCGGGATGCCCCGAGCACGAGCCTGTCGTGCGGCCAGGTTGCCCGCCACACCGCCTCGGCGAGAGCCTTCCGGGTCACGGGTGCCCGGACTGCGGCGAGCTCGGCCTTGGCGTGCTCGCCGGCGGTGGCCGCTGCATCCGGAGCGACGTCGTCGGACTGGGCCAGCGCGCGCGACGCGGCCACCCAGCGGCCCGGCCACTCGCGCGGGCCGGGCTCGCCCTCGACGGTCACGGCGTCCGCGAAAACGGTCACCCGGTGGCCGGGGTTGTAGTCGTCGGCGGATGCCCCGCGCACCACGATCGTCTCGACGCCGTCGCGCTGGATCAGGGCCGGGATCTCGCGGCTCAGAGTCGGGTGCCCGAACACGATGACGCGCTCGACAGCGCCGCCGAACTCGGGCTCGTGCAGGAGCTCTCGGTAGGCGACGACGAGCTGCGGGCCGAACCGGGCGCCGCTCGCGACCTCCGCGAGAAGCGGGACGCCGAGCTCGCGGGCGACCTCCTCGGCGCGGGGGCCCGCGCCGGTGCCGGCGACGACGATGGTGTGCGGGGAGTGGGAGACCACCAGCGGGTTGAGTAGGCCGCCCGCGGCCGTATCGAAACCCCCGGTGTCGACAGGCTCACGCGGCGACAGCCTCACCGCCGCCGACAGCGGCTCCCGGAATGCGAGGTTCAGGTGCACGGGACCACCGGACGCCGCCGCGAAGGCCGCACGTGCGAGTTCTGCCGCGGCATCCTGCTCGCCGTCTTCGCCCGTGGGCGCGCCGACATCCCACGTGCGCCTGACCGCGGCCCCGAAGATGCCCGGCTGCTCGGTGGTCTGGTTGGCGCCGATGCCGCGCAGCTCGTCCGGGCGGTCGCCGCTCAGCACGATGAGGGGCACGCCCGAGTGGTGCGCTTCGAGTACCGCCGGGTGCAGGTTGGCGACGGCGGTGCCGGAGGTCGCGATGATCGGCACGGGCAGGCCGGTCTCGACGGCGAGGCCGAGGGCGAGGAACCCCGCGACCCGCTCGTCGATGCGCACGCGGAGCCTTACGAGACCGAGGCGCTCGTACTCGGCGGCGGCTAGCGCAAGGGCCTGCGACCGCGAGCCGGGGCTGAGAACGATGTCACGAACGCCTTGGTCGATAAGACCGCCGAGCAGGGCCACCGCGAAATCGGTGGCCGGCGACTCAGTCTTTGGGCGGGTCATCGTCGAGTTCGGCGAGCTCCTGCTCGAGGCGGCGGATGCGCTCGTCTTGCTCCTCATCGCGACGGAGGTTCGCGAGGAACGCCGGGTCGTCATCGGGGGCGACAGTGCGGCGCTGGCCGCCGCGATCGCCGCGCTCCTTGCCGAAGATGAACCAGAGCAGCGCGCCGACGATCGGGAGGACGATGACGAGGCCCCAGCCGAGCTTCGGGAACGCCCGGACCCGCGAGTTGTCGGTGAGGATGAGGTCGACGATCGCGAAGACGTACAGCCCGATCACTATGAAGGGGACGATCACGAACAGCCGGGCCATGGGGCAATTGTAGGCGCGCAACCTGCGCACAGCCCGCGTGCCTACACTGGCAGGGTGAAACCCTGGCTCGCCTACAGCCTCGTTCGCCTCGGCGTCTTCGCCCTCGCGTTCGCGGTGCTCATGATCGCGAACGTCCCGTGGTGGCTCTCGGCGATCATCGCCGCCGTCATCGGGCTGTGCGTCGGGTACATCTTCTTCGGCAAGCTGCGCGACGCCGTGGCCCTCGACATCGTCGAGCGGCGCGCCCGCCCCGCCGGCGACTCAGACAGCGCGGCCGAGGACGCGTAGGGGCGGCTGCCGCCGTGCGCGACGCTGAGCGCCGTGCCGCGCGCGGCGCTTTGTTGCGATAGCGCCGGCACGTACCGCCGCTATCGCGCCAAACCTCCGCGCGAGGGGATGCGGCTCCTAGAACGCGACCGCCCAGCCCAGCCCGAGGCCGAACAGCAGGGCCGTGAGCGTGGTCAGGCGCAGCGCGATGATGAGCTCGCCCGGCGTCTTGGCGCTGATCGTGATGCCGACCGCGGGGATCGCCGCGAGCAGCGCGAAGTAGACGAGGTACGCGTTCACGTAGAACAGCGTGAAGAACGCGAGGATGCCGAACGGCGCCAGCACGAGCACGCCGTACACGATGCGCGAGGGGCGGTCGCCCAGGATCACGGCGAGGGTGCGCTTGCCCGCGAGCTTGTCCTGCTCCCGGTCGCGGATGTTGTTGACCATGAGCACCGCGCACGCGATGAGCCCGATGGCCACGCCGGAGAGCCAGCCCTCGATGGTGACCGTGCCGGCGAGCGCGAACTCGGTGCCGGCCGTTGCGACGAGGCCGAAGAACACGAACACGAACAGCTCGCCGAGCCCGGCGTAGCCGTAGGGGCGCTTGCCTCCCGTGTAGAACCACGCGGCCACGATCGCCACCGCGCCGACCGCGAGCAGCCACCACTGCTGCGTGCGGACCACGATCGCGAGGCCCGCCAGCGCCGCCAGCCCGAAGAACACGAGGGCGACGATGAGCACGGTCCGCGGCTTGACCGCGCCCGAGGCCGTGAGGCGCTTGGGCCCGACTCGGTACCTGTCGGTGCCGCGCACGCCGTCGGAGTAGTCGTTGGCGAAGTTGACGCCGATCTGCAGGAACAGCGCCACCGCGAGGCACAGCAGCGCACGCAGCCAGTGCCAGCCAGTGTCCTCCGGCTCGTGCGAGATCACGTACGCGGCAGCGGTTCCGAGAGCCACCGGCGCGATTGCGAGCGGCAGCGTCTGCAGGCGGGCCCCGCCGATCCAGCCGCCGAGGGTCGCCTTCGGAATGGGTGCCGCACCGGGCGGTCGGCCGCCGGGGCGGCCGCTCTTCTTGGCGCCCGCCTTCTTGGGCGCGGGAACGGACTTCGGGTCGATGCGCTGCTGCTTCGGTGATGCCACGGCAGGAGTCTACTGGCGCACGATCTCGGCGATGCTGAGTCGATCGGGCTTCCCCGACGAGAGCAGCGGGATGCCCGCCACAACGACCACGCGAGAGGGCGCCGCCGCGCGCCCCAGGGCGGCCCCTACCGCCTGCCGCACGTCGTCGAGCGACACCGGCACCTCGGTCACGACGACCGGAGTCTCCCCCCATTCCGGGTGCGGCGCCGCGACCACCACGGCACCGGAGAGCCCGGGCATCCCGCGCACCGCGCTCTCGACCTCGGCGATCGAGACCTTCACGCCTCCCGAGACGATCACGTCGTCGACGCGGCCCGTGACACTGAGGACTCCGTCGACCAGGTGGCCCGTGTCATCCGTGCGGTACCAGCGCTTGCCGTCGTGCTCGACGAAGGCGGCGGCCGTGCGCTCCGGGTCGTCGAGGTAGCCGTGCGCGAGCACGCTGCCGGAGAGCTCCACCCGGCCGTCGACGATGCGCGCCTCGGTATTGCCGATCGGCACGCCGTCCCAGACGCAGCCGCCGCTCGTCTCGCTGGAGCCGTAGGTGCGGGTGATGTTGAGGCCGAGCTCGAGCGCCCGCGCCGCGAGCGAGAGCGGCATGGCCTGGCCGCCGATCAGGATGCGGTCGAGGCGCGTGAGCGGCTCGATGTCCTCCAGCTCGACGAGGCGGGCGAGCTGCGCCGGCACGAGCGAGGTGTAGCGCACGGGGTGCCGGCGGACGGCCTCGACGAATTCGAGCGCGTCGAACCCGCGCTCGGTCCCCACGAAGTCGGAGTCGGACGCCATGGCCCGCACGACGACGTTGATGCCGGCGATGTAGTGCAGCGGGAGGGCCAGCGCCCAGTCCCCGGGGCCGCCGAGGGCGGACTCGGAGGCCGCCGCGCTCGCGAGGAGGGCATCCGCCCCCAGGGCCACCCGCTTGGGGTGGGAGGTCGAGCCGCTCGTCTCGACGACTACCGCCACGCGCTGCTCGACGGTCTCGGGAACGTTTGCCGGGGTTCCGTCGTAGGGAAATACAGCGGGCCCGTCGGCGGTCAGTGCCGCCCGCAGTGCCGTCGCGACCGCCACCATGTCCCCCGAGTCGACGACGAGCAGGTCGCGCACTAGAACTGCCAGGGGTACGGCGCCCAGTCGGGGGCGCGCTTTTCGAGGAACGCGTCCCGGCCCTCGACGGCCTCGTCGGTGCCGTACGCGAGGCGGGTGGCCTCGCCCGCGAAGACCTGCTGCCCGACCATCCCGTCGTCCACCGCGTTGAAGGCGAACTTCAGCATGCGGATGGCGGTGGGCGACTTCCCGAGGATCTCCTCCGCCCACTCGTACGCGACCTTCTCGAGGTCGGCGTGCGGCACCGCGGCGTTGATCGCCCCCGTTTCGAGGGCGCGGGTGGCGTCGTACTCGCGGGCGAGGAAGAACACCTCCCGGGCGAACTTCTGCCCCACCTGCCGGGCGAAGTAGGCGCTGCCGTAGCCGCCGTCGAAGGAGCCGACGTCGGCATCCGTCTGCTTGAACTTGCCGTGCTCCAGCGAGGCGATCGAAAGGTCGCACACGACGTGCAGGGAGTGGCCGCCGCCGGCAGCCCAGCCCGGGATGACCGCGATGACTACCTTCGGCATGAAGCGGATGAGGCGCTGCACCTCGAGGATATGGAGGCGGCCGGTCGCGGCGGATCTCGACTCCGCTCGATCACCGTCGTGGTACTGGTACCCGTCGCGCCCGCGGATGCGCTGGTCGCCGCCGGAGCAGAAGGCCCAGCCGCCGTCCTTCTCGCTCGGGCCGTTGCCCGTCAGGAGCACGACGCCCACCCGCGGGTTCTGCCGCGCGTCGTCGAGCGCGCGGTACAACTCGTCGACCGTGTGCGGGCGGAACGCGTTGCGCACCTCCGGCCGGTCGAAGGCGATGCGCGCCACGCGGCCGGAGACGTCGAGGTGGTACGTGATGTCGGTGAGCCCGCCGAAGCCCTCCACCTCGCGCCACAGGGAAGCGTCGAACAGTTCGGAGACGTGAGCCATGGGCAAAGCCTAGCTAGCTGGTCTGAAGGCCAGACAGGAACCGCAGTACCACCAGCAGCACCCAGGGGTTGGCGAGGATGCCGACCACCGCGGCCGCGATGCCCCACGCCCGGCCACGGCCGATGACAGCGGCGATGACGCCCACGACCACGGCGAGCGCGGAGAGCCCGATCGCGACGTAACCCAGGTACGTGCCGGTCGGGAAGTCGCGGCCGGTCGCCACCACGATCGCGGCGATGTGCACTGCGACGGTGCCGAGAGCGAGAACCGCAGCCGCGAGCCCGACGTAGGGGCGGCGGACCCGGACGGGCTCCTCGACGACGACCGGCTCCTCCTCGGGAGCCTCCGGCTCTTCCTCGATGGGCTGCACGAAGATGGGGACGACTTTGAGCGGGACGCGCTCAACTTCACCCGGACTGGTCACCGAATCACCCTAACGCCACACTGGTCCCATGCAACCTGCGCAGAGCCTGCCTTCGCTCACCGACCTGCTCGGCTCGGCCAGAGTGGTGGCGCTGCCCCTCGCGACGAGGTTCCGGCGGGTGGACGTGCGCGAGGCGCTCCTGCTCGAGGGGCCGCGGGGGTGGACCGAGTTCTCCCCCTTCACGGAGTACGACGACGCCGAGTCGAGCGCCTGGCTTGCTGCCGCGATCGACTTCGGCTGGGGCATCCTGCCGCCGCTCGTCCGCGACACGGTCGCCGTCAACGCGACACTGCCCGCCGTCGGCCCCGAGCAGGTGGGCGCGGTGCTCGACCGGTTTCCCGGCTGCCGCACGGTGAAGGTGAAGGTCGCGGAGCCCGGGCAGAGCCTTGCGGATGACGTTGCGCGCGTCGCCGCCGCGCGAGCGTACCTCGGTCCCTCCGGACGGGTGCGGGTCGACGCGAACGGCGGCTGGTCGCTCGACGAGGCCGAGCGCGCCATCCACGCGCTCGCCCCCTACGACCTCGAGTACGCGGAGCAGCCGTGCGCAACCGTCGACGAGCTCGCCCAGCTGCGGGAGCGCGTCGCGTACATGGGAATCCCGATCGCGGCCGACGAGAGCGTGCGCAAGGCCGCCGACCCGCTCGCCGTCGCGCGGGCCGGTGCCGCCGACATCCTGATCATCAAGGCCCAGCCGCTCGGCGGGATCGCCGCGGCCCTCGCGATCGTCGCCGAGGCCGGGCTGCCGGTCGTGGTGTCGAGCGCGCTGGACACCTCGGTGGGTATCTCGATGGGGCTGCACCTGGCCGCCGCGATCCCGGAGCTCGAGTACGACTGCGGGCTCGCCACGGCGTCCCTGCTCGCCGACGACGTGAGCTTCGAGCCGCTCATCCCCGTGGACGGCGCGCTGCCGGTGCGGCGCGTGGCCGTGGAGCCGGAGCTGCTGGGCGAGCACGCGGCATCCCCCGAGCGATCGGCCTGGTGGCTCGACCGGCTGGCCCGCTGCTACGAGCTGCTGTAACTCGTTGCAATCTGCGCGCAGATTGTCAAAGTTCGAGCAGATTTCCGCGCACCTCGACAAGGTGCCCGCAGAAAGGGAAAGGAAGACCGCTCACAGCCCGCTGTAGGCGTGCAGGCCCTTGAAGAACAGGTTCACGATCGTGAAGTTGAACACGACGGCCGTGAAGCCGATGATCGCCAGCCAGGCCGAGCGCGAGCCGCGCCAGCCGCGCGTCGCACGGGCGTGGATGTAGCCGGCGAAGATCGTCCAGATGATGAAGGTCCAGACCTCCTTCGTGTCCCAGCCCCAGTAGCGTCCCCACGCGCGGTTCGCCCAGATGGCGCCGGCGATGAGGGTGAAGGTCCAGAACACGAAGCCCACGACGATCATGCGGTACGCCATGTTCTCGAGCTTGTCGGCCGAGGGCAGGGTGTCGAGGAACCGTAGCCCGGCGGCCTTCCCCGCCGCGCGCCGGGCCTGCAGCAGCTGCACGACCGAGAGGGCCGCGCCCAGCGCGAAGAACCCGGTGCCGAGGGATGCCACGAACACATGGATCACGAGCCACGCCGACTGCAGCGACGGCGGCAGCGGAACGACGTCCACGTAGAAGTTGACCGTGGCAACGCCGAGGGCGATTAGGACGAAGCCCGTGACGAAGGCACCGATGAATCGGAGGTCCTGCCAGAACTGCACGGCCAGGAACACGCCGATGATGATCGCGGTGGCGGTGAGGGTGAACTCGAACATGTTGGCCCACGGCACGCGCCCCGCGGCCACTCCGCGGAAGACGGCGGCACCCACGTGCAGCACCCAGGCGATGACCGTGAGCGCCATGGCAGCGCGCAGGTAGCGGGGGGTCTTCGCCTTGGGCTCGGCGGGGGCATCCTTCTCGAGCACCGTCGTGTAGCCGTTGGCGCTCGCGGCCGCGACCTCGGCTGCGGCGGGCGCCGCAACGACGGCCACTCGGCGGGAGAGGTCGAGCGTGAACATGATGAACGCCAGCGCGTAGATCGCCATGGCGGAGTACACGGCGACTGTCGAGAACTGGACGAGGGTGTCGGTCACGGTCCCACCTTAAGCCCGAGTTGATCGATGTGACGGTCCGCGAACTCGGCTACCGCGGCGTCCAGGCCCGGGTCGTCGCCGCGCGCGAGGCCGGCGTACTCGAGGGAGAGTGTGCCGTCGTCGTTCTGGGCGGCCTTCACCCAGACACGGCGGCGCGGGATGAACAGGCTCGTCACCAGGCCGGCGACGACCAGCACGGCGAACAGCAGGACCCAGAGCTGCGCGGGGTCGTGGTGGATGTCGAGTGAGACGAACCTCGGGACGGCGGTGAGCTCGATGCTCCCGAGGCCGTCCGGCAGGTCGGCCTTGTCTCCCGGCCGGAGCTGGATGGCCGGGGTGCCGGAGTCGGCGCCGGCGATCTGCGTGAGGTTGTCGAGCGAGAGCGCGTAGGCGTTGGTGCCCTGGCCGTTGTCGAGGCCGAGGTCGCCCGTGTACATGAAGAGGCTCAGCACCGGGTTGATCGTGTCCGGGTAGCTGGAGATCAGGGTGCCGTCGGCCATGGGCGCCGCGGTCGGGTAGAAGAAGCCGATCATGCCGACCTGCTGGGCCAGGCCGTCCGGGATCTTGATGATGCAGTTGCTGCGCAGGTTCGCGTCCTGCGGGAGGCACGCGGTCGGCTGGGAGAAGATCACGTTGCCGTCGGGGTCGCGCACCGTGACCACGGGGGCATAGCCGTTGCCGAGCAGGAACACGTCCGTGCCGCCGATGTTGAGCGGCTCGTTGACCTTGATGGTGGCCTTCTGCGGCTCGCCGCCGCGCAGCGTCGTCGTGACATTGGCGACGAAGTCGGTGGGCTGGCCGAGGGCGTCGAGGTTCTGCTCCTCGTAGGTGGGCACGAAGGTGTCGAGCGCGATCGAGTACGGCTCGAGCGCGGCATCCGTGAAGAAGCGGCCCGGGTTGAAGGAGTCGTAGCTCGCCAGCGTGTTGGTCATGGCGTAGCCCTCGACCACGACGCGCTGGCCGGTGTAGCCGAAACCGCCGCCCACGCCGACGGTCACGAGCACGCCGATCAGGGCCGTGTGGAACACGAGGTTGCCGGTCTCGCGGAGGTAGCCGCGCTCCGCCGAGACGGAGTCGCCGTAGACCTCGGTGCGGTAGCCCTGCTTGCGGAGCAGGTCTTTCGCGACGGCGACGGCGGTCACGGCATCCCCCGTCGCCGACCTCGTCGTGAAGCCCTCGAGGCGCTGCAGACGCGCGGGAGTCTTGGGCGGCCGGGCGCGGAGGGCGTCGAAGTGGTGCTTGGTGCGGGGAATCACGCAGCCGATGAGCGAGATGAACAGCAGCAGGTAGATCGCCGAGAACCAGACCGACGAGTAGGTGGTGAAGACCTGCAGCTTGTCGAGGATGGGGGCGATACCGGGGTTGTTCGCCTTGTACTGGATCACGCCGTTCGGGTCGGAGCTGACCTGGGGCACGAGCGAGCCGGGGATCGCGGCGATCGCCAGCAGGAGCAACAGGAACAGTGCGGTGCGCATGCTCGTGAGCTGGCGCCAGAAGAAGCGCAGGTACCCGACGAAGTTCAGCTTCGGCTGGGTGATCTGCTGCTCGGGCGCGTCGTAGTGGCCCTGCGGACGGTACGAGTCAGAGGCCGGCTTCTCAGAGGACTGGGGCGAACTCACTCACCACCCCCTGGAAGTTGGACATCAGCGCGCCCCACAGGCCCGTGACCATGAGGACTCCCATCGCGATGAGCAGCGCGCCGCCCACGATGTTGAACACGCGGATGTGCTTGCGCACCCACGCTACCGAGCTTCCGACCCAGCCGAAGCCGAGGGCGACGAGGAGGAAGGGGATGCCCAGGCCGAGGCAGTAGAAGAGGCCGACGATCGCGGCCCGACCGGGATCGCCCTGGTAGCTCGCGAGGGCGGTCATGGCGACGAGGGTCGGGCCGAGGCAGGGAGTCCAGCCGATCGCGAAGACGGCGCCCAGGATGGGCGCACCCGCGAGACCGGTGCGCGGGCGCCAGGACGGCTTCAGCTGCTGCTGCAGGAATGTGACCTGCCCGATGAAGGCGAAGCCGAGCACGATGATCACGACTCCGCCGATGCGCTCGATGATCGAGCCGTACTGGAGGAAGAAGACCCCGACCGTTGCGCTCAGCACCGAGATGCCGAGGAACACGACGCTGAAGCCGAGCACGAACAGGGCGGCCCCGAGTGTCGTGCGCCCGCGCTTCAACTGGGATGGGTCGGTGGCCCCCGTGACGTAGCCGAGGTAGCCGGGCACGAGCGGCAGCACGCACGGGGAGAGGAACGCGAGCAGACCAGCACCGAACGCGATCGGCAGCGCGAGCGCGAGCGCGCCCTCGCCGACGATGTCGCCCGGGTTCACCTAGTCGCCCTCGGCGAGGACTTTGTCGATCATCGAGGTGAGGATGCTCTTGTCTTGGATGAGCCCGCTGATGCGGCCCGCGACCTTCCCGTCGCGGTCGAGGATGAGGGTCGTCGGTACGGCGTTCGGGGCGACCGCGCCCTGGCCGGCGAACGCGAGCTGTACCGAGTTGGTCTCCGCGTCGATGATGGACGGGTAACCGATCTCGAACCGCTTCTCGAACGTGATCGCGCCGTCCGCCGTGTCCGACACGTTCACGCCGAGGAACGGCACGTCGGTGTACTCCTCGCTGATCGCCTTGAGGTCGGGCGCTTCGGCGCGGCACGGCGGGCAGCTCGCGTACCAGAAGTTGATGACGTGCACGGTGCCCGCGAAGTCGTCGCTCGTCACCGTGTCGCCGGCCTCGGTCGTGCCCGAGTACTCGATAGCCTCGCCGCGGTCGCCCGGCGGGATCTCCGTGTAGGCGCCGTCGCCCGACACGTAACCCTGGCCCGAGCCGTCGGCGTACTGCTCCGCGAGGGGGTCGTTCGTGCATCCCGCGAGCGCGAGGACGACGACGGCGATGGCGATGGCGAGAAGGCGCTTCACACTGCTCCCGAGTCGATGGCGGACGCCAGCAACTGTTGCGCAGGTTCCTGATAGTCGACCTCGACGAAGCGGTCGCCCTTGACGGCGAGCGTGGTGATGCTCGAGAGCGTGCAGCGGCGGTTGCTCGGGTTGTGCGGCAGCCGCAGGTCCTTCACAGAGCGGGCGACCATGACGATCGGCATCTGGTGGCTCACCATCACCACCTCCCCGCCGTCGGCCTTCGCCCACGCGTCGCCGATGGCGGCGAGCATCCGGGCCTCGACACTGCGGTACGGCTCGCCCCAGCTCGGCTTGAGCGGGTTGCGCAGCTGCACCCAGGCCTTGGGGCTGCGGATGGCGCGCCTGACCGAGGTGCCCTCGAACCAGTTCGTCGGCTCGATGATGCGCTCCTCGGTCACGATGGGCAGCCCGAACTGCTCGGCCCACGGCTTAGCGGACTCCTGCGCGCGCTGCAGCGGGCTCGCGTAGAGCGCCGTCACCGGGTGCCCCTTGAGCGACTCGGCAGCAGCCGCGGCCATGGCGTGCCCGAGCTCGCTCAGGTGGAACCCCGGGATGCGCCCGTAGAGGATCCCCTCGGGGTTGAAGACCTCACCGTGGCGGACGAGGCGGATGAGGTCAGCTGGCACCCGACGATTCTACGTGCTGTAGAACGACATTGAAGTTGTCGCGGAACAGGTTGCCCGGGTCGAGCTCGCTCTTGAGTTTTCGGAGGCGGGCGAGGGTCGCGGGCGGGAACGCGTCGTCGATGCGCTCAGGGCGCGGGTCGGTGTCGAAGCTCAGGTACATGCCGTTGAAGTGCTCCTGCATCTCGTCCCACAGCTCGTCGAGCGGGTGGCGGCGGCTGCCAATGACTGTGACGGAGAAGTTGGCGGAGCGCGCGGCGTAGGCCGTGGCATCCGGAGCGATGTCGCTCACCGCACCACCCACCGAGCGGATCGAGAGCACGTAGGCCGCGCCGGTGTCCATGAACGCCGCCAGTGCTTCGGCGAGCTCGGGGGTGACGTGCTCGACGAGGGCCGACCTGCTGACCGGGTCGCCCTGGCCGCGGTGGTCGCCCGGCTGGACGTTGTTCATGACGCTCGCGTACGGCACGAGCTGCACCGACTGCTGCAGCAGCGGGCCTGCGTCCGCGAGCGGCTGGAGGCGGTCGATGATCGTGTCGGGGTCGGTCGAGTCGACGACGGTCATGGTCTGGGCCACCGTCGGCTGGCCGGGCGCGCTGTTGCCCATCATGAGGAAGCTCGTGAGGTCGCGGGGCGACTCCTCCACCGCGGTCGCCCAGCGCTCGAGGAAGCCGGCCGTGTCGCTCGCGTCGAAGACGAGCTGGGCCCAGCCGACATCGCCCACCTCGTCGACCTCGAACTCGAAGGAGACGACGACGCCGAAGTTCGCGCCGGCACCTCGGATAGCCCAGAACAGCTCGGGGTTCTCCTCGTCGCTCGCGGTGACGACGGAGCCGTCGGCGAGCACGACTCGGGCCGCGCGCAGGTGGTCGATCGTGAGCCCGTGCTCCCGGCCGAGGTAGCCCACGCCGCCCGCCGTCGCGAGTCCGCCGACGCCCACGCCGCCGTAGTCGCCGGAGGTGAGCGCCCAGCCGTGCTCGGCGAGCGCCGTGGCGACGTCGGCCCAGCGCGCGCCGGGCTCGATCCGCACCCTTCTCGTCGCGGCGTCGAGCACCTCGATCGGGTTGAGCGCCTTCAGGTCGATCACGATGCCGCCGTCGTTCGTGGAGCGGCCGCTGAAGCCGTGGCCGCCGCTGCGCACCCCGAGAGCGATGTCGGGATGCTCGCGCGCGAAGCCGACCGCATCGACGACCTCCTCCACCGACGACGGCCGCAGGATGATGCCGGGGTTGCCGCCGCGGATGTAGTTGTTGCGGCTGCGCGAGAACCCGGAGTCTCCCGGCTCCAGCGCCGTCGCGG
>Ga0247742_10001294_pt1 | contig 17802 bp, 17 predicted proteins | sample UWRJL208509C2_FD_180944 | JGI IMG/M metagenome (GOLD analysis project Ga0247742, IMG submission 180944) | Plant litter microbial communities from Arlington Agricultural Research Station in Wisconsin, United States - UWRJ-L208-509C-2 | ecosystem: Environmental > Terrestrial > Plant litter >... | reverse complement strand
GGCCATCAGCTCATCCAGCGTGATGCCGTCGATGAGGTCGAGCGGGTCGAGCACGTTGCCCTTGGACTTCGACATCTTCTGGCCATCCTTGTCGCGGATGAGGCCCGTGACGTAGACGTCCTTGAACGGCACTTCGCCGGTGAAGTGGTCGGTCATCATGATCATCCGGGCGACCCAGAAGAAGATGATGTCGAAACCGGTCACCAGCACGTTCGTCGGCAGGTAACGGTCGAAGCCTCGCTCGGCCTGCGCCTGTGGATCGGGCCAGCCGAGGGTGGAGTGGCTCCACAGCGACGACGAGAACCAGGTCTCGAGCACATCGAGGTCGCGCCGCAACGCGCCGGTGTAGCCGAGCGCGGCCGCCTTCGCCGTCGCCTCGGCTTCGTCGTGCGCGACGACGATGTTGCCATCGGCGGTGTACCAGGCCGGGATCTGGTGGCCCCAGGTCAGCTGGCGACTGATGCACCAGTCCTGGATGTTCGCCAGCCAGTGACGGTAGGTGTTGATCCAGTTCTCGGGGACGAATTTCACGTCGCCCTGTTCGACCAGCTGCAGGCCGCGGGCGGCGAGCGTGTCCATCTTCACGAACCACTGCCAGGTCAGGTACGGCTCGATGACCTGGCCGGTGCGATCGCCACGCGGCACCTGCAGCTTGTGCTTCTTCGTCTCGACCAGCAGCTCGGCGGCTTCCAGATCGGCGAGCACGGCCTTGCGGGCGACGTAACGATCGAGACCGCGGTATTTCTCCGGCGCCGCGTCGTTGATCTTCGCGTCGTCGGTGAGGATGTTGATCATCGGCAGGTTGTGGCGCTGGCCGATGGCGTAGTCGTTGAAGTCGTGCGCCGGGGTGATCTTCACGCAGCCGGTGCCGAAATCCTTCTCGACGTAGTCGTCGCCGATGATCGGGATCTGACGATCGGACAGCGGCAGGTTCAGCATCTTGCCGATCAGATGGGCGTAGCGCTCGTCTTCCGGATGGACGGCGACGGCCACGTCGCCGAGCATGGTTTCCGGGCGGGTGGTGGCGACGACCAGTTCACCCGAGCCGTCGGCGAGCGGGTAGCGGATCGACCACATGGAGCCGTCTTCTTCCTCGCTGACCACTTCGAGGTCGGAAATGGCGGTCTTCAGCACCGGGTCCCAGTTGACCAGCTTCTGGCCACGGTAGATCAGGCCTTCCTCGTGCAGGCGCACGAAGGTTTCAACCACGGCCTTCGACGGGCCTGGGTCCATGGTGAAGACTTCGCGGCTCCAGTCGCCGGAGACGCCCATGCGGCGCATCTGCCGGCCGATGGTGTCGCCGGACTCGGCCTTCCATTCCCACACACGGCTGATGAAGGCGTCGCGGTCGAGATCCGAGCGCTGCTTGCCTTCCGCGTTGAGCTGGCGGGTGACGACCATTTCGGTGGCGATGCCGGCGTGATCGGTGCCGAGCTGCCACAGCGTGTCGTAGCCGCGCATGCGGTGATAGCGGACCAGGGTGTCCATGATCGTGTGCTGGAACGCATGGCCCATGTGCAGCGTGCCCGTGACGTTGGGCGGCGGCAGCATGATCGTGTAGGGCGTGCCCTTGCCCGACGGCTTGAAATAGCCGCTGGACTCCCACTGGGCGTACCACTTCGACTCGATCTGGCTGGGCTCGAAACTCTTATCCATGCGTGGGCTCTCGGCTCGCGCCGCGAAGGGGCGCGCTTTGGAAGACGAAAAGACTGCCATTGTAGGCGATACTTGAGGGATGACTGCATCCGATGTGGCCGCGATCCTCGGCGCGGAGGGCCCGTTTGCCCGTGAAGTACCCGGATTCGCGCCTCGCGAGGCGCAGGAGCGCATGGCGGGGGCGGTGGCTACCGCCATCGAGGACCGCGATGTCCTGATTGCCGAAGCCGGCACCGGCACCGGCAAGACCTTCGCCTACCTGGTCCCCGCCCTGATGTCGGGGCGCAAGGTCATCGTCTCCACGGGCACCAAGGCCTTGCAGGATCAGCTGTTCTTCCGCGACCTGCCGCGTGTGCACGCCGTGCTGGGCAGCCGTGCCAAGACTAGCCTGCTCAAGGGCCGGGCCAATTACCTGTGCCTTTACCGGCTGGACCAGGCGGTTCGCGAGGGCAACCCCGATCGCCAGCTGGCCAGTCAGCTGTCGGCGATCCGCGCCTGGTCGGCACGAACGCGTCGCGGCGACCGCATGGAAATGATCGATATCCCCGAGGATTCCCCGGTGTGGCCGCGCGTTACCTCCACGCCTGAGAATTGTCTGGGCACGGAGTGTCCGTTCTTCGAGGACTGCCACGTGGTCAAGGCGCGGCGCGAGGCGATGGAGGCCGACATCGTCGTGGTCAATCATCACCTGCTGATGGCCGATCTCGCGCTCAAACAGGAAGGCTTCGGGGAGATCCTTCCCGGCGCCGATGCCTTCATCCTCGACGAGGCGCACCAGATTCCCGAGCTGGCAGGCCAGTTCTTCTCGCAGAGCGTGAGTGCGCGGCAGATGACCGATCTTGCCCAGGACGCGCTGGCCGAAGCCCAGGGCGTGACCGGCGCGACCAGCCAGCTGCTCGAACCGGTGGAAGTGGTGCAGGACCTGATCAAGCGCCTGCGCCTGGCCATGGACCCGCTGCCCGCCCGCGGTCCCTTCGGCGCGCTCGACCGGGACGAGACGGTCCACGAGCTGCTCGGCGAACTGCGTGATGTCATGGCCGCGCTTTCCGATCTGCTCTCCTCGCTGGGCGAGCGCTCGCGCGGACTGGCCAACGTCTTCGAGCGGGCGCAGATGCTCAGCCTGCGCCTGGACCGGATTGCCGAGGAGCATTCGGCCGCCGACGTGCGCTGGTACGAAACCTGGCCACGCGGGTTCGCCCTGCACGCCACGCCGCTGGACCTCGCCACGCCGCTGCGCGCGATGCGCATGGCGACCGATGCCGCCTGGATTCACACCTCGGCGACCTTGTCGATCGCCGGCGACTTCGCCCACTTCGCCCGCCAGCTCGGCATCGAGGATCCGCAGACGCTGCATGTCGAGAGTCCGTTCGACTACCCACGCCAGGCGCTTGCTTATCTGCCGAAGGATCTACCCGACCCGGCGGCGCGCGACTACACCGATCGCGTGATCGCCTCGATCCGGCCCGTGCTCGATGCGTCCGACGGCCGCGCCTTCCTGCTCTTCACCTCGCATCGCGCGCTGCGGCGTGCCGCCGAGCTGCTCGAAGGTCGTGTGCCGTGGCCGTTGTTCGTCCAGGGCACCGCGCCACGGCACCGCCTGCTCGAGGCATTCCGTGCCAGCGGGCGCGGCGTGCTTCTCGGTGCCGCGAGTTTCTGGGAAGGCGTCGACGTGGCCGGCGAAGCGTTGAGCGTGGTAGTCATCGACAAGCTGCCCTTCGCCATGCCGGACGATCCGGTGCTCCAGGCGCGGCTGGAAGCGCTCGAAGAAGCCGGCATCAATCCCTTCATGGGCTGGCAGGTGCCCACGGCCGTCATCGCCCTCAAGCAGGGCGCGGGACGCCTGATCCGTGACGTGCACGATCGCGGTGTCCTGGTCCTGTGCGATCCGCGGCTCAGCACCAAGGGCTACGGGCGGCTGTTCCTGGCCAGCCTGCCGCCGATGCCGCGCACGCGCGAGCTCGCCGATGTCACGGCCTTCTTCGCGCCGGTGTCCTCCCCGACCTGATCCTTTCCTTGGGACCGCGCCGCGTTTCGCCCCTCCTTGCCCGCACTTCGCCCCGGTGGGCGCCGCTGGCGCACCCGAGGGGCACCGAGCATCGTCCCCATCTATCAGGAAGGGAGAGACCGATGTTTCGCTGGATGCAATCGATAACCGCCAAGGTGCTCGGCATCGGGCTGCTGGCCCTGCTCATGCTCATTCCGCTGACGCAGGCCGATGGCCTGGTGCGCGAACGTCAGGCGATGCGCGATACCGCCGTGGCCCGCGTGGCGGAAGGCTGGGGTGGACCGCAAGTGATCGGCGGCCTGGTGCTCGCCGTACCGACGCAGCGGGAGAGCCACGATGCCGTGGGTGCCGTCGCCAAGGTGATCGACGGCACGGAAATCGTCCTGGCCGATGACCTGGACACGGTGGCCGACCTCACGGTCGACAAGCGTTCGTCCGGCATGTACGTCGTACCGACCTATACGGGCGAAGTCACCGTGCGCGGCCATTTCCTTCCCGCCGACCTGCGTCGTTTCGCCGCCGAAACAGGCGCCACGTGGTTCACCGGCAAGGCGGAAGTCCGCGTGCTGATCGCCGATACGCGTGGGCTGCAGGGGATTACCTCGGTGATGGTCGATGGTCATGCGACGCGATTGTCGTCATCCACCGCGCGCATGGGGCCGTACACGGTGCTGTCGGCACCCATCATCATCGAGCCGGATCGCGAGGCGCCGATCGAATTCGAACTCCGGCTCAGTGTCGCCGGCACGGAATCGTTCTCGTCGTTGCCGCTGGCGCGTACGAACAGCGTGAGGATGCGCTCGGCATGGCCCGATCCCAGCTTCACCGGTGCGCTGTTGCCGACAAAGCGCAGCGTGACACCGGCAGGATTCGATGCGTCCTGGAAGATCCTCGACCTCAATCGCGCTTATGGCCAGCATTGGGATGCCGCCAGCCCGGACGTGGACCAGCGCCTCGCGCCATCGTCTTTCGGCGTGAAGCTCTACCAGCCCGGCGGCGTGTACCAGCAGAACGACCGTGCCGGAAAATACGGACTGTTGTTCATCGCGCTGACCTTCGTCGCGTTCTTCCTGTTCGAGGTGCTCAAGGGCCTGCGCCTGCATCCGGTGCAGTACCTGCTGGTAGGCGCCGCGATGACCAGCTTCTACGTGTTGCTGCTCGCCCTGTCCGAACAGATCGGCTTTGGCCCGGCCTACGCTGTCGCCGCCGCCGCGGTCGTGCTGATCGTGGGCGGCTACGCCATGGCGGCGCTTCGGGCGCGCACGGCCGGCCTGGCGCTCGGCGGCGTGCTCACCCTGGTTTACGCCATACTGTATGGCCTGATCGGCGCAGAACAGTACGCGCTGCTGATCGGGTCGGTCGTCCTCGTGGCAGTGATCGCGCTGCTGATGTACCTGACCCGCCGGATCGACTGGTACGCCCAGGGCGCGCCGCTCAACCCCACGTCGGAAACGCCATGAACTTCCTCGCCATCGAAACCTCCACGGAAGCCTGCTCGGTCGCCCTCGTCCACGGCGACGAAGTGATCGAGCGCAGCGAAATCGCGCCGCGCAGGCATGCCGAACTCGTCCTGCCGATGGCGGACGCCTTGCTCGCCGAAGCGGGCCTCAGTCGCGACGCGCTCCATGGCATCGCGGTCGGTCGCGGCCCGGGTGCCTTCACCGGTGTGCGCCTGGGCGTGTCGCTGGCGCAGGGCATGGCGATGGCGCTGGACGTGCCTGTCGTCACGGTGTCGTCGCTGCAGGCGCTGGCGCTGGAAGCACCCGAGGACGATGCCTCCATCCTGTCGATCATCGATGCGCGAATGGGTGAGATCTACGTGGCCGCATGGCGCCGCCAGGACGACGGCAGCGTGACGCTGATCGACCGCGAACGCGTCGACACCGCGGCCGCGCTGGTCTTGCCGGATGCGTCGGCATGGCATGTGGTGGGCACTGGCTGGGCGACGTACGAATCCATGCTGCGTGAGCGGATCCACGCACCGATCCGTTCGGCGGACGGTGCCCGGTTTCCGCAGGCCCGGCATGTCGCCGAAGTGGCCGCGCGTGCGTTCCGCGCGGGCGAGGCAGTGGCGCCGGAACTCGCCTTGCCTGTCTACCTGCGCGACAAGGTGGCCTTGACGCTGGTGGAGCAGGGGCGGGCCTGATTCGTGGGAGCGGTTTCTTCGCCGCCCTCGGCGAAGGCCAGGCACACGATACCGGCGACGATGACCAGCGCACCGAGGACCTGCGTCGTCGTCACCGGCTCGGCGAACACCCACCACGAGAGCGCCATGGCAGTGACCACTTCGAGATGGGAGGCGGCGAAAGCCGGCCCGATCGGCGCGTGCTTGAGCAGGCTCATCCAGGTCACGAACGCGCCGATGTAACCGGCGATCGCGCCGTAGACCCACGGATGCGAAAACACGCGGGCGAGCCATGCCGTGCTCATCTCCAGCGGCAAGGCATGTGCGCCGGCCGCCTTGAAACAGAGCAGGTTCAGCGTGTCGAAGGCCAGCAGCAGCGTGAAGCCGATGAGGTAGAAACGCTTCATGAGCCGACGCCGACGATAGCGACGCCCGCGGCGACCAGCAGGATGCCGGTGACGCGCAACGGCGTCAGCCGTTCGCGGAAGAGGATGCGCCCCGCGACCATGATCGCGACAATATTGATGGCCGCAAGAAGGACGCCTTCGGACAGTGGCACCAGCGAAAGAAAAGCGATCCAGTCGACGAACACGGCCACATAGCAGGCGATGCCGACCCAGATCCAGGGCCGTGCGAGCATGTAACGCCATCGCGCCAGCCCGTCGCCGGCGCGATCGTCACCGGCAGCGGCCTTGAAGGCCAGCTGGCCACCGGTATCGAGCAGGACATAAGCGATCCACAGCGCCAGGGCCAGGCCGTGCATTACATCAGGCAGCCATGCGTGCGGGTCGCGCGTCGCGGGCGATGCGACTGAAGAAGTCCGCCGTACGCTCGATCAGCATGCGACGTTCGCGGTCGATCGTGATCATGTGATAGCTGTCGCCGAGCAGGAGCATCTCGATCGGTCCACGCACACGGCGTGCGACCAGGTCCGCATTCGCCACGCTGGCGACATCGTCGTCAGAGGCATGCGCGACGAAACACGGTGCGACCACGTCGGGCAGGCGACGGCGCACGTCGCGCGACAGCACCACCATCTCAGCCAGGGCATCCCAGGGATTGCCGGGCAGGCCGGCCGCCGCGCTATCGCCGGAGAACATCGATGCGCTCACTTGCGCGCGCAGGCGCTCGTCGCGAATGCCGTACGGCGGCTGCTCGATGAAAACGCGATTCTTGCCGATGCCCAGCCGCTTGAACATCGGCAGCAGGAACGAGAACCGACCCGTCCAGGGAATGGACCAGCCGTCATAGCGGAAGGTGGCGCCGAAGACACCGACACCGTCGACCCAGTCGGGGCGCACCGCGGCCAGGCGCAGGGCGAGCAGGGCGCCCATCGAGAGGCCGGCGACGAAGACACGGTCCACCCGGCCGCGAAGCTCTTCGGCGGCCGCCTCGACGCTGGCGTACCAGTCTTCCCACGTCGTGGCGAGGAGGTCTTCCTCCGTGCCGCAATGGCCGGCCAGGCGTACGCCGACCACGGTGAAGCCGGCACGGTTGAGCCCTTTGCCGAGGATGCGCATTTCGGTCGGCGTGCCCGTCAGACCGTGGATCAGCAGGACGCCATCGCGCCCTCCTTCAAACCGGAATTCCGTCGGGTTGCTCACGCGGAGGCCTCGTCACCTGGATTGCTCATGGAGAGCATCGTCTCAGTGCGTGGTTTCAGTTGGCTTTCCTGGTATCGCGGGGAACCGCACCTCCACCCGCAACCCGCCCGCGGCCGCGTGCAGGAAGGCGACCTGGGCAGCGTGACGCTCGGCGATGCTCTCGACGATGGCCAGGCCCAGACCCGTTCCGTCCTCATCGCCGCCAGGCACGCGGAAGAAGCGCTCGCCCAGCAGGGCGAGGAAGGTGTCGGCGACGCCGGGACCGTCATCCTCCACGGCCAGCACGAATTCATCCACGTCGCGGGACACCGACACCGTCACGGTGCAGCCGCGGCCGGCGTAGTGGAAGGCGTTGTCGACGAGGTTGTCGATGATTTCCTGGATCTGCAGCGCATCGCCGCGCACCAGGCAGGCGCTGTCGAGGCCTTCGTACCCGAGGTCCACGTTCAGGGCGAGCGCCTGATGGACGCGCATGGACACCGCCTCGGGGACCACGGTCGACAGGTCGATCACGGCCATGCCGTCGTGGTCGGGCAGGTCGGGTGCCTGGGTGCGCGTGAGCGCAAGAAGTTGCGCCGAGGTTCGTGCCGCGCGTGCGGCAAGGCGGTGCACATGCCCAAGGGCCTCGCTGCGTTGGGAAGCGTCCGCCGCGTTGTCCAGCGATTCCACGTGCAGCTGGATGCCAGCCAGCGGTGTGCGCAACTGATGCGCGGCATCGGCGATGAAGCGCTCCTGCAGGCCGAGCATGTTGCGCATGCGAGCGAACAGGTCGTCGATGGTGCGGGTCAGCGGGAGGATCTCGATCGGCACGTCTTCCTCGCCGATCGGGCCCAGATCGTGTTCCCGCCGGCTCAGCCGTGCCGTCAACGGGTCCAGCACGCGCAAGCCGTGGCTCACGCCGAACCACACCAGGCACAGCACGGCCGCGATCAGCAGGGCCTGCATCGGCAAGGTCAGGAAGAGGATTTCGCGAGCGCGGGTGTGTCGGTCGCGCAGGCTCTCCGCCACGGTGATGGTCAGGAAGTCGCCCGGTTCATGGCGGTTGCTCACGCGCATCACCGCGGCGCGCAGGGGCTTGCGACCCAGGGCGGTGTCGTAGAGGCGCGGTGGTCCATCGGCGGGCACGCTGCCGTCGGGGCCCTCCAGTTCGGCATTGCCGATCAGGCGGCCGTGCCGGTCGCTGAACACGGTGTAGTAGTTACGCCCGTCGGGGTCGTACTCGAGCAGGAACCGCGCCTGCGCAGTGAGCTCGCCGCGCAGCGCGTCGTTGCCGATCATCTCGGACAGGGTCAGGGCGGAGTCGGAAAGGTCCGAGTCGTGCACCCGGTTGGAGTAGGCCAGCGCAACGAAATAGCCGATCACCGCGTCGAGCAGCAGCACGCCGAGGACGGGTACCAGCAGGAAGGTGAGCAGGCGACGACGCAGGCTGGGGCGGGAAGGGCGGTGCCCCGCGTGGCGACGCTCAGGCATCCGTGGATTCTTCGAGCAGATAGCCCAGGCCACGGATCGTACGCACGCTGGTACCCGAGCCGCCGAGCTTGCGACGCAGGCGGTGCAGGGCGATGTCCAGGCCGTTGTCGGTGAGGTCTTCGTCCCAGTTGCACAGGGCCTCGACGAGCTGGGCGCGACTGGTGACCTTGTCGGCGCGAATGGCCAGCGCCTCGATCAGCCCGAATTCGCGCGCGGTCAGGTCGAGCGGCGTTTCGCCGATCCACGCGCGATGTCCCGGTATGTCCAGACGCAGGCGACCGATGCGGAATTCCGGCGTGCCGTGGCTGGTGCGACGACGGAGCAGGGCACGCACGCGGGCATCGAACTCGGCCAGCGCGAAGGGCTTCACCAGGTAGTCGTCGGCGCCGAGATCGAGCACGCGTACGCGCTCCTTCAGGCCTTCGCGTGCGGTGACCACCAGGACCGGTAGCCCGGCACCGCGTTTTCGGGCACGCAACAGGACTTCGCTGCCATCGAGCATGGGTAAGCCCAGGTCGAGGACCAACAGGTCGTAGTCGTGATCGCGCAGGGCGTTGTCAGCACTGGCGCCATCGGCGACATGATCGACGGCATGACCCCCCTGTTCGAGGGAGGAGCGGACGGCTGCGGCGATGGCGGCGTCGTCTTCGGCTAGGAGAATGCGCATGGTGGGCAAGGATACGCTTCGGACACCGGTCGACGCATGTTGTCGTGGCAGGATTTTCAGGTTCGTTCACGTTGCTCCAATTGCGAACGATTCGCATTGCTGTTAGGCTTGCCGGGCTTTCCCGACCACCGGCTGCAGGGGCCTTCAACCGCATGCGCGACACCGTCGACCGGCAACGCCGTGCGTTCTGGCTCAAACACCTGCATCGCTGGCACTGGATCAGTTCCGCCATCTCGCTGGTGGTGCTGCTCCTGTTTTCCGTTACCGGTTTCACCCTCAACCACGCGTCCCGGATCGAAGCATCGCCGCGTGTCGAGAGACATGCCGCGACCTTGCCCCCCGACTTGCTCGGGCAACTCGTGGCGAGACGACCCAAGTCCGCGCCGTTGCCACCCGCGGTCTCGATCTTCGTCACCACGCAGACCGGCGCGCCGGTCGGCGACCGCGCAGGCGACTGGAGCGACGACGAAGTGGCCGTGTCGCTGCCACGGCCCGGTGGCGATGGCTGGGTGAGCATCGACCGGGAAACCGGCGAGATCCAATACGAAACCACCGACCGCGGCTGGCTCGCTTACGTGAACGACCTGCACAAGGGACGCAACACGGGCCCGGTGTGGAGCTGGTTCATCGACGTCTTCGCCCTGGCCTGCGTCGTCTTCGCGCTCACCGGTCTGCTGTTGCTCCAGTTGCATGCCGGCCAGCGTCGCATGACCTGGCCGATGGTGGCCCTCGGCCTCGTGCTCCCGGTCGTCGTCGCCCTCCTTTTCATCCACTGACGGATCCGCCATGCGTCGTCTCGTTCCGCTCGTCCTTTGCCTTGCCGCGACACTTCCCGCCGCTGCCGCCGACCTGAACCTCACCGTGGAGATTCCCGCGCTGAAGGTGGCCGAGTATCACCGCCCCTATGTAGCGGTTTGGGTCGAGCGAGAAGACCATAGCGTCGCCGCCAACCTGGCCGTCTGGTACGACATGAAGAAAGCCGATGGCGAAGGCACCAAATGGCTGAAGGACATGCGCCAGTGGTGGCGCCGCAGTGGCCGCGACCAGACCATGCCGATCGACGGTGTGTCGGGCGCCACGCGTCCGGCCGGCCAGCACCAGCTGCGTTTCACCGACGGCAAGCCGCCGCTGGGCACGCTCGCGCCGGGTCATTACGAACTGGTCGTTGAAGCCGCGCGCGAAGTCGGCGGCCGCGAGGCGCAGCGCATCGCCTTCGACTGGCCGGCGAAGACCCCGACGCACCTGTCCGCCAAGGGCAGTGACGAACTCGGCCAGATCACGCTCGACCTCAATCCGTAACCGGAGTCATCCATGAAGCACGCTTTCGTTCGCGCCGCGCTCTGCGCCGTCCTGCTCCTGCCGCTCGCGGCCCAGGCCCACAAGATGTGGATGGTGCCGTCGGCTACCGTCATCTCCGGCGACGACGCCTGGGTGACCGTGGACGCCGCCGTGTCCAACGACCTCTACTACCCGGATCACTTCCCCGCCCAGCTCGACCAGCTCGTGATCACGGCGCCGGACGGCACGACGGTGAAACCCGAGAACGCCGCCACCGGCAAATACCGCAGCACCTTCGATCTGGCCGTCCCGCAGAAGGGCACGTACCGGCTGGCGCTGGTCAACCAGGGCGTGTTTGCGAACTACGAAGTGGATGGCCAGAAGAAGCGTTGGCGCGGCAAGGCGGACGAACTGAAGACCGCCATTCCCGCGAACGCGAAGAACGTGCAGGTCAGCGAGATGGCCTCACGCGTGGAGACCTTCGTCACCCAGGGCACGCCCAGCGACGGGGCGTTGAAGCCGACCAACAAGGGCCTCGAACTCGTTCCGGTGACGAAGCCGAACGACCTCATGACCGGCGAGAAAGCGACCTTCCAGCTGCTGCTCGACGGCAAGCCGGCCGCCAACATCAAAGTGATCGCGATCAACGGGGCAACGCGCTACCGCAACGCGCAGGACGAGATGGACACGAGCACCGACAAGGACGGCAAGTTCTCCTTCACCTGGCCGACTGCCGGCATGTACTGGGTCAATGCGTCCAGCGAAGACGACAAGACCTCCGTGAAGGAAGCGAAGCAGCGCCGGCTGGGCTACACGGCGACGCTCGAAGTGCTGCCGCAGTAAGCCGCATGCGTCACGCCGTGAAAGGATGCTTGTTCGTCCTCCTTCTGGTTTCGGGGGCGGCGTCCGGCAAGGACGTCCGCCGCTTCGAAGGCGAGACGATGGGCACGACCTGGTCGGTCAACGCCGTGTTGCCCGACGGGTCGGACGACCGGGCCATCGAGGCCGGGATCCAGGCCGAGGTCGATCGTGTCGTCGCGCAGATGAGTACCTACGACGCGGACTCCGACCTGAGCCGGTTCAATCGCGCTCCGGCAGGAACATGGCAGACACTGCCGCCCGAGTTTTACAGCGTGCTGCGCTATGCGCTGGACCTGGCGAAGTCCTCCGGCGGTGCCTACGACCCGACGGTGGGGCCGCTCGTCAACCTATGGGGATTCGGTCCGGACAAGCGGCCACGCGAGGCACCTGACGCGGCGGCGATCGCCGCCGCGAAGGCACGTGTCGGCTGGGCGAAGATTCGGCTCGACGATGCCGGCCACCGGGCGTTCCAGCCAGGCGGCGTGTATGTCGATCTCTCGTCGGTGGCCAAGGGCTTCGGCGTCGACCAGGTGGCGCACTACCTCGATCGTACCGGTGTGCATGCCTATCTGGTGGAGGTCGGTGGTGAGCTTCGCGGTCGCGGACACAAGCCGGACGGTTCGCCCTGGCATGTCGGGATCGAGCGACCCGGTGCCGCGGCGGGGGCGGTCGACAATCCGGACGAAGTCGAGCGGATCGTGTCGCTGACCAATCGGGCCATCGCCACCTCGGGCGACTACCGCCACTTCTTCGAAAGCGGCGGCCGATTCTTCTCGCATCACATCGATCCGCGCACGGGCTATCCGGTATCCCACCGCGTCGCCTCCGTCAGCGTGATCGCGGTGGACTGCATGCTCGCCGATCCGCTCGGCACCACGCTCACCGTGCTCGGGCCTGACGAAGGCATGACCTATGCGAAGCAGCACGGCATCGCCGCGCTCTTCATTCTCTACAACGACGACGGCAGCTTCAGTGAGCGGGTGTCGCCGGCATTCACCGCGGCGCTCGAGCGATGAAAGCGACCGTCGGCCAGATGATCATTGGCGGGCTTCTGCTGGCTGCCGTCGTAGGGTTCGCCGGGATGCACGACTTTTCCGGCGTACATCCCACCTCGCTGCCGCGCACGGGCTGGGCAAGCGCGCTCGGGGTGGCATGGGCGGCGATGACCGCATGGCTGCTGCGGGAGACACGTGAGGGCGTCGCGACGGTCGACGCGGCGGTCGCGACGCCGCCGGACGCGATCCTGGTCGTCCATGCGTCGCAGACGGGATTCGCCAGCGAAATAGCCGGACGCACGGTTGAATTGCTACGCAGTGGCGGTCGTGTCGTCGACTTGCGCGATATGGGCACGCTGACGGCGGCGATGCTGGCCAAGGCGTCGCGCGTGCTATTCGTCGTAAGCACGACGGGAGAGGGCGACGCGCCGGACATGGCCACGGGATTCCGTCGTGCGGCGATGAACGCGCCGCTCGCCCTTCACGGACTGGCTTACGGCGTGCTCGCCTTGGGCGATCGTGATTACGAGGACTTCTGCGCTTTCGGGCACGACCTGGAGCGCTGGCTCCACGCTAGCGGTGCCTTGCCGTTGTTTGACTTGGTCGAAGTGGATAACGGCGATGAAGGCGCGCTGCGTCACTGGCAGCATCACGTCGCCCAGCTGTCGGGCGTGAAGACGCAGCCGGACTGGTCGCGCCCCGCGTACCAGCCCTGGCGATTGCTCGAACGTCGGCAGCTCAATCCCGGCAGCGTCGGCGGCCCGTGTTTCCATCTGGCGCTCGCGCCGGAGGACGCGGCGCTACTGAACTGGCAGGCCGGCGATATCGTCGAGATCGGTCCGCGTCCCGCGAATGGTGAATCCGCGACATTGCCGCACCGCGAATACTCGATTGCTTCCTTGCCCTCCGAGGGAGCCTTGCATCTCGTCGTGCGGCAGGTGCGTGCGGCGGATGGCACGCTCGGGCTCGGCTCCGGCTGGTTGACGGAGTACGCGGCCGTCGGCGCTTCGATCGATGTGCGCGTGCGCCGTAACGAGACCTTCCACGTCCCCGCTGACGACCGTCCCGCCCTCTTCATCGGCAACGGCACCGGCATCGCCGGGCTGCGCGCGCTGATCAAGGCGCGCATGGCGCGAGGTCATGCTCGTAACTGGCTGGTCTTCGGCGAACGCCACGCCGAGGCTGACCGCCTGCACGTGGACGAGCTCCTTCAGTGGCAGGAGACCGGCGGCATCGAACGCATCGACCTCGTCTGGTCGCGGCAGTCACGAGGCTCGCGGTACGTGCAGGATCGCCTGCGCGCCGTCGCCGATGACGTGCGCCGCTATGTGGCCGACGGCGCAAGCCTCTACGTCTGCGGCAGCCTCGCCGGCATGGCACCAGGCGTGGATGCCGCACTGCGCCACATCCTCGGCGACACGCACGTCGACGAACTCGCCGCGACGGGTCGCTATCGTCGCGACGTGTACTAAGTCGCGACGTGTACTAAGCGGATAGCTCGCGGCGGCGAACACTGAGGCGGCGTGCGGTCGAGCACACCGCCCGCGACTCCGCGCAGCACGAGCGTGAGGCGCCATTCAAACGACGACGAGTCGCACCTTCCCGCCGAAAACCCCGTCGACACGCAACGCCGTCAGATCCGTCACCCACTCGACGTTCTCGGGAATCTCTTCCGGATGGTCACCCGCGATGGCGATGACGCGCGCCCCGGCCGCGAGTCCGGCATCGATGCCGGCCTTGGCATCCTCGAAGACCAGCGTGTCCTTCGGGTCGGCATGCATGCGCTTCGCGCCGAGCCGATAGCCCTCGGGATCCGGCTTGCCGTTGGTGACGATCTCACCGGTGACCATGAGTGGCGGCGGGACGATGCCAGCGGCGCCGAGACGCGCTTTTGCCAGGACCGTGTCGGCCGAGGTCACGATGGTCCACGCCGTGGGCGGTAGCGCGGCGAGGAGGGCATGGGCGCCGGGGATCGGCACGATGCCGTCGACATCCTCGACCTCTTCGCGATACAGGCGCTCGAACACCGCGTCGACGTCCATGCCGGGCGTCGCGAACATCTTCACCGAGTCCATCATGCGCACGCCGTGCAGGCGTGGAAGCACGACGTGCCAGTCGATGCCGTTCTCGTCGCACCAGCGTTTCCAGATCTTCTCGACGACGACGCGTGAGTCGATCAGGGTGCCATCCATATCGAACAGTAGCGCACTGGCCTCGATGACCGTGCCCGATTCAAGTTGCATGACGCCTCCGGGAGGGGGAAAGACATGACACGTGGGGACGTGTGAAGGCCTTCACCATACCGGAGGGCGTCGATCCCGTCAGCGGGACGTCTGCGCGACGTGGTTGCGGATGGACTCGGCGAGGATGTCGTTTACCTCCTTCGTGGCCTTGCGTGCAGCCTCGGCCTGGCGACGGCCCCACTCGGCGTGGACCTTGCCTTGCTCGGCACGCTGTTGGCCGATCTGCGCCATCTTCTGCGCGATCGCCGACTGTTCGCGAGCAATGGCATCGTGGCCCGCGGCGAAGGCGCCGGGGTCTCGAGGCCTGGAAGGATCGCTCTCCCGGACGGCGAGTTCTGCCTGGCGGGCACCGAGCTTGGCCATCTGTTCGTTGAGCATGGCCTGCTGGCTGTCGAGCCCGGCCTGCTTGTCCGCACTCATGGCGGCCATGTCGGCAGGCTGTGCACTGCGCGCCAGCGCGCTGGTGATGCGCTTCACGTAGGCGGGGTCGCGAAGCGTCCATGCCTGGTCGCCGTTGCGGAACCACACATAGTCCTTCGAGCCATTGCGCTGCAATTCGGCACGGCGGATGTCGTGGCTACTGCCGTTGATCACGCTGACATCGTCGCCGAAGAAGACCAGGGCGTGCGACGGCTGTCCCCCGCGGACGTCGACGGCTTCCACGGCGGGCACGGGCGGCACCGGCGGAGGCGGCGTCGGCTCGACGTATACCGATGCGTCGAGTGCAGGCTCGGGCGGTGCCGGTGGCAGGGTGGGCTCTGGTGGTGTGGCGGGCTCCGAGGGCGTGGCGGGCGCAGCAGGAGTCGGCGGCGCAGCAGGAGCGGCCGGTGCCACGGGTGTGACCGGCGCATAGGCGACAGGGTGCTTACCGCCGTTATCGGCGGCAACGACGCGCCAGGGCATGACGCCGATAGCCGCGATGGCGATGACGAGTGAGACGGTGAGCACACGCGGCGGCGCGTCGGTGGCGTGACCAAGCATGTCGAGTCTCCTTTTCAGGTTCAGGAAAGTCGGTGAGGCACCGGGCAGGGCATGGTGGGGATGCGGAGCGACACCGAGGCGAAGCAGCAGGCGTCCATATGTTTTCGGCGCTTGCCGGCCGCGCGATACGACCAGGGCATCGCAGGCAGCCTCCCGGCACAGGGCGTATTCGCGGACGGCGAAGTGAACGAGCGGATGGAAGAAGAACAGGGTGCGCGCGACCGCCGGGACCCAGCCGAGCACGAGATCGCCGCGGCGGACGTGGGCCAATTCGTGCATGAGGGCCATGTCGAGGTCCTCGTCGCCGAGACGATCTTCCAATGGCAACAGGATGGTCGGGCGCCATAGACCGATGACCTGCGGCGAGTCGACTTCGTCGGATACGGCGAGCCGCGGCGAACGACGCAAGCCGAGCTCCCGTGCGCGGCGTGCGCAGAGTGTGTCGACGCGTACGTCGTCGTGCGGCATGGCGCGGCGGGCTACCCCGTGGAGGCGACGCCAACGGATGGCGGCGACGGCACACTGGGCGAGGACGGCGACCAGCCAGAGTCCCAGCAGGGTGTACGTCCATGAGAACGACCAGCCGGTGTCGATTGACGCCGAGACGGCATCGGTATCGCCGAGGGCCGTCATGGTGGTCATCACGGGTGTCGGGTCGGCGGCGGGAAGCAGGGGTACGCCGAGTAGGGTGGGACAGGCGATGCCGACGATCAGCTGTGCACCGAGCAGCCACCACAGCGTGCTGCGCGCGGCGGCGGAGAGCGAAGGCACGGCGCGGCAGGCGAGATAGACGAGAGCGGCAAGCAGGAGGGCCTGCACGGAGGCGTGTGCAAGACGGGAAAGCAGGGCGTCGAGAAAGGCGTCCATCTCAGCGACCCTTCCGGCGCGACTGCAACGTATCGACCAGGGCCTCGAGCTCGGCGAGTTCGGTATCGCTCACCTGGCCGCGTTCGGACATCCAGGCGACGAAGGGCGAGACGGAGCCCTGCAAGGTTTTTTCGACGAAGCGCGCCACCGCACCCGTCATGACTTCGCCCGACTCGTTCGTGGCGCTGTAACGAAACATGCCTTCGATCTTGCGGCGTCCGAGATAGCCCTTCGCGCGGAGTCGCTCCATCATCGTCAGGACCGTGGAGCGTGCCAGGCCGCGCGCTTCGCCGTAACCGGCGCAGACTTCCGCCACCGTGCTTTTCGGCGACTCGCCGATGTACTGCAGCAGCGCGAGTTCCTGGTCGCCGATGGTCTTCTTGCTCATGCCGCGCACTCCTGACTACACATGTAGGCAGCGTGCGCCTGACGACAGTTGTAGTCAACCATGACCTTCGGCAGGGGCATGAAAAAAGCCCCCGCCTTGCGGCAGGGGCTTTCGGGTACCTCGTCGATCGCGGCGGCTCAAGCCACCGCGGAAAGATCAGGCGGCCGCGTCCTTGAGCTTCTTGAGCGGACGGACCTTGACCTTGACCGAGGCGGGCTTGGCTGCGAACCAGCGCTCTTCACCCGTGAACGGATCCTTGCCCTTGCGCTTCGGCTTGGCAGCGACGGCAACGGAGGTGATCTTCAGCAGGCCGGGCAGCGTGAACGTACCGGCGCCCTTCTTGTGAACCGACGCGGAGATCGCGCCTTCGAGCGAAGCCAGAACGGCCTTCACGCTCTTGCTGTCAATGCCGCTCTGCTCGACGATGTGCGAGACGAGCGTGGACTTCGAAAGCGGATCCTTGATCGGCTTGAGCGCGGCCGGGGCCTTTGCAGCCTTCACGGCAGCCTTGGCAGGAGCCTTGGCAGCCTTCTTCGCCGCCGTTTTTTTGGTCGTGGCCATGGTTATCCTTGTCACTGAATCGAATGAGGCGGCCTTTCCGGCCGGTGCCCAGCGGGCGACTCACTCTAGCGTTGCTTTGGTCCGCTGAAAATAGGGTTTGC
>Ga0247742_10001291_pt1 | contig 17818 bp, 16 predicted proteins | sample UWRJL208509C2_FD_180944 | JGI IMG/M metagenome (GOLD analysis project Ga0247742, IMG submission 180944) | Plant litter microbial communities from Arlington Agricultural Research Station in Wisconsin, United States - UWRJ-L208-509C-2 | ecosystem: Environmental > Terrestrial > Plant litter >... | reverse complement strand
AGCCTCCAGCCGCTTGGGCACCGACGCCGCCTTCGACCCGCAGAACCCGAAGCAGATCAAGATCGGGCGGCGCCTGGCGATCAAGGTGCTGAACGCGGCGAAGTTCGTGTACTCGTTCCCGGTGCCTGAGGTTCTCGAAGGGGGCGCTTCGAGTGCCTCAGCGAGCGTGGTCGAGCCCCTCGACGTCGACATGCTCGCCGAGCTCGCCGCCGTGGTCACCACCGCAACGAAGGCCCTCGAGGAGTTCGACCACGCCAAGGCGCTCGAGACCGCCGAGCAGTTCTTCTGGACCTTCTGCGACGACTACCTCGAGCTGGTGAAGGAGCGCGCGTACGGCGCGGGCTCCCCCGAGGCGCAGGCGAGTGCCGCCACCGCGCTCCGCACCGCGATCGACGTGCTGCTGCGCCTCTTCGCGCCGTACCTCCCGTTCGCGACCGAGGAGGTGTGGAGCTGGACCCACGAGGGCTCGATCCACACGGCGAGCTGGCCCACTGACGACGACCTCGGAGTTGAGGCCCAGCCATCCGGCCTGCTCGGCGCTGTCAGCGAGGCGCTCATCTCGATCCGCCGGGCGAAGACCGACGCCAAGGCCTCGCAGAAGACCGACGTCGTCTCCGCGGTCATCGCGGGTCCGGCGATCCTCGAGCTGGGCCTCGGCGACCTCCGTGCGGTCGGCCGGATCGCGAGCGTAGAGTTCGTGGTGTCAGAGTCGATCGAGGTGCGGGACATCGTGCTCGCGGAGGTTTCCGAATGAGCGAAGTGCGCGACATCCACGAGGGCGACCGCGACCACTGGCGCCGCCTGTTCCGGGAGTACGGCGTCTTCTACAAGTCGGATTTCAGCGACGCCGTCCTCGACGGTGTCTGGGCCTGGTTGATGGATGCCGAGTCCGACCTCTGCGCGGTGGTCGCCGTCGACGACGGCCGTGCCTACGGCTTCGCGCACTATCGCGCCGTGCCCGACACGTTCACGGCCGCGCAGGAGTGGTACCTCGACGACCTGTACGTGGAGCCCGGCCACCGCGGCTCGGGTGCGGGGTCGGCGCTGATCGACGCTGTCGCCGAGCGCGCGGCATCCGACGGCGGCGGCAAGCTGCGCTGGATCACGGCCGCCGACAACACGACCGCGCAGAGCGTCTACGACAAGCTCGCGACTCGCACCACCTGGGTCACCTACGAGAGGCAGACCTGATGCAGCTCGGCACGCGCTGGAACGTGGGCGATCAGCCGCCGTCGCGGCTGCCCGTCGAGGTCGTCGAGGCGATCGCGAGTGTCGAGGGCGAGCTCGCCGGAGTCTCGACCGACGGCTGGCGCTGGACGCTCACCTGGCTGGAGGGGCGGCCGGTGGTCGAGCTCGACGACGGCACGGTCATCCGGATCGACCACGAGGGCGCCGTCATCGTCGAAGACCCGGCTTAACAGAGACCAGCCCCGGCCTACCGCGAGGAACTCTGCACAGGAGGAGGCGCTAGGACGCCGAGTGCGTGTGTGGTCGCGGAGACCAGGGCTGGGGGTTCGGGATCGCCTGTGAGCCTGAGCGGCTCAGAGCCTGAGCGGCTCAGTAGACGCGGGCGATAAGGGTTGCGGCGCCGTGTTCGCGGCGCTGCGCTGCCTTGCTCTCGTTGTGCAGGCGCGTGTGCTCCTCGTAGCTGACCGCGGTGCGGTCGGCGTGCCGACGGGCAGCGAGCAGCATCATCAGGCTCACTCGCATGACCGCCCGGTCAAGGCCGTGCGCGCGGACTCGGCGAGCGTTCAAGTTGTATGTAGCAGTCATCGTGTTCACCTCTCTCGTAAGGTCAAAACTAGGGTCGGCCACCGACATTTCCGGGGCCCTTTCGAGCAGTTCGATCATGGGTTTCAGGCCTCCTTCTCGGGGCTCTCAGGGGTCTCTTCGCCGTCGACGACGGGGAAGGCGTTGAAGTGGATCTGGACCGGGCGCGAACCGGGCGGGTTCTTGCCGCGGTGGCGGATGATGAAGGGCTCGATGAAGTCCATCCAGCCCTCGGAGAGCTCCTTGAGGTCGTCGACTGTGAGCTTCAGGTTCACCGTCGAAACGTCGCTCGCACGCAGCCACTCGGTCGAGAGCAGGTCGATGCCGCGCTCCTGGAAGTCGTTGAGCAGCTCGTTCCTGGTCCGTGCCCACTGCCGGACGATGGTCTTCGAGGCGGCGAGGCTCGCAGGGGTGTGATCGAGCTGAGTGGCATCCAGGTTGATGGCGCCCGGCATGCGCTCCCACCAGCGCTCGCGGCCGGTGCCCTTGCCCTCCACCTCGCGCACGAAGCCGTGGCGCTCGAGCTGTCGCAGGTGGTAGCTGGTCGCGCCGCTGGACTCCCCCAGCCGCTCGGCCAGGCCACTGGCCGTGAACTGGCCGTAGGTGCTGAGCGTGTCGAGGATCTGCACCCGCAGCGGGTGCGCGAGGGCCTTCAGGCTCTCCATGTCCAGCTGGCGGTCGGGAATTGACCCGGCCGGACGCTCGTTCTCGCTCATAGTACAAAGATAGCATTGCAAAGCTTTCTTTGCAACCGCATCTTTGCAATGACATCTTTGCATGTGCCGGTTAGGGTGGAGGAATGACGAACCCCTTCCTCGAACCGAGCACCCTTCCCTTCGGCATGCCGCCCTTCGCGGACATCAAGGACGAGCACTACAAGCCCGCCTTCGAGACCGGCATGGAGGAGCAGCTCGCAGAGATCCGCTCCATCACGATGAAGCGCGACATGCCCACGTTCGAGAACACCTTCATCCCGCTGGAGAAGTCCGGCCAGGTGCTCGACCGCGTCGCGACGGTGTTCTTCAACAAGGTCTCCGCCGACGGCAATGACGCCACGGCCGAGCTCGAGGAGGAGATCGCTCCCCTGCTGGCCGCGCACTCCGACGCCATCCGCCTCGACTCCCAGCTCTACTGGCGCATCAAGACCGTGCACGACCAGCTCGACTCGCTCGACCTCGACGCCGAGAGCCGCTACCTCGTCGAGCGGTACTACATGGAGTACACGATCGCGGGCGCCGGCCTCGACGACGCCGAGAAGGAGAAGCTGCGCGACTTCAACCAGCAGCTTTCCACCCTCACCACCCGCTTCGAGAAGAACCTGCTGGCCGACACCAACGACCTGGCGGTTGTCATCGAGGATGCGGCCGAGCTCGCCGGCCTCGAACCGGGCGAGGTCTCGGCCGCGGCTGAGGCGGCGAAGGAGCGCGGTCTCGACGGCAAGTACCTCGTGACCCTCGTCCTCCCGACCGGACACCCGTGGCTGTCCTCCCTCACGAACCGGGACGTACGGGCCCGGATCATGGCGGCATCGCGCGCCCGTGGCATCCGCGGAAACGACTGGGACAACAAGCAGCTCGTGCTCGACATCGCCCGCGTGCGCGCGGAGCGGGCGAAGCTGCTCGGCTTCGCGAGCCACGCCGAGTGGGTCATCGCCGACGAGACCGCCAAGACGCCCGCCAACGTGGCCGCCATGCTCGACAAGCTCGCGGTGCCGGCGGCCCGGAACGCGAAGGAGGAGCAGGCCGACCTCGAGGCGCAGGCGGGGCATCCCATCGAGGCGCACGACTGGGCGTTCTACAGCGAGAAGGTGCGCCAGGCGAAGTACGACGTCGACGAGGTCGCGATGCGGCCTTACTTCGAGTCGGAGCGGGTGCTGAAAGACGGGGTGTTCTACGCCGCCACGAAGCTCTACGGCGTGACGTTCACGGAGCGCACGGACATCCCGGCGTACCACCCTGACGTGCGGGTGTTCGAGGTCACCAACGAGGACGGCTCCCCCGTCGGCCTGTACACGCTCGACCTCTACACGCGCGACTCGAAGCGCGGCGGCGCGTGGATGAACTCGCTCATCTCGCAGTCGGAGCTGCTCGGGCATCCCGTCGTCGTCACCAACAACCTGAACGTGCCCAAGCCCGCCGCGGGCGAGCCGACGCTGCTCACCTACGACGAGGTGAACACGTTCTTCCACGAGTTCGGCCACGCGCTGCACGGGCTTTTCGCGCGAGTGAAATACCCCAAGTTCGCGGGCACCAACACCTATCGCGACTTCGTCGAGTTCCCGAGCCAGGTGAACGAGATGTGGATGCTCTGGCCCGAGGTGCTGGCGAACTACGCCGTTCACCACATCACCGGCGAGCCGATGCCGCAGGAGTTCGTGGAGAAGATCCAGGCGTCGTCGGCCTTCAACGAGGGCTTCGCCACCAGCGAGTACCTAGCGGCCGCCCTGCTCGACCAGGCCTGGCACAACATCGGGGCGGATGCGGCGATCGCCGACGTCCCCGCGTTCGAGGCCGCCGCACTGGCCAAGGTCGGGCTCGACAACCCCGCCGTCCCCACGCGCTACTCGAGCACCTACTTCCAGCACGTCTTCGCCAACTCGGCGTACGACGCCGGCTACTACTCCTACATCTGGAGCGAGGTGCTCGACGCCGACACCGTCGAGTGGTTCAAGTCGAACGGCGGGCTCACGCGGGAGAACGGCGACCGGTTCCGGTCGCGGCTGCTCGGCGTCGGCGGATCGAAGGACCCGCTGGAGGCCTTCCGCGACTTCCGCGGCCGCGACGCCGACATCCAGCCGCTGCTCGACCGCCGCGGGTTGAACTAGGCGGGTTGAGTAGCGCGCTCTGGCGCGCGTATCGAAACCGGTCGTCTCACAGCCCGGTTTCGATACGGCGCTGGAGCGCCTACTCAACCCACCGTCCATTCAGACTTAGCATGGGTCATGGCCCAGCCCAGTCGCGCCGAACTCATCGCCCGTCTCCAAGCGGATGTCGCCGAGACGGTCTCCGACGGTGTCGCGCTCCAGGAGGCGCTCGCCGACCGGCTCGGGCTCACCATCAGCGATCTGCGCGCCATCACCTTGCTGATGCGCAAAGGCACGGTCTCGACGAGCGAGCTCGCCGACGCCGCGGGTCTCACGAGCGGCGCAGCGACCCGCATGGTGGACCGCCTCGAGAAGGCGAACTGGGTCGAGCGCTTCATGGATGCCCGTGATCGCAGGCGGGTGCTCGTCGTGATGAAGAAGACCCGCCGCGGTGAGATCGGCGAGCTGTACGCCGAGATGTCGCACTCCTGGATGAGCGCCCTCGCGGACAAGTCCGAGTCCGAGCTCGAGACGGTGCTCGAGATCTTCGACCGGATGCGCGGAGTCGCCCGCGAGCAGGCGCAAGCCCTGCGCGAAGCCCCCTAGGCCGATACCGCCGCCTTGGTCTCCTCGATCACGCCGGCGTAGGCGCGCCCGCTGTCCTTGATCGTGCGCTCGAGGGTGTCGTAGTCGACCCGCACGATGCCGAACCGCTTGGCGTAGCCCCAGGCCCACTCGAAGTTGTCGAGCAGCGACCAGTAAAAGTACCCGCGCACGTCCACTCCCGCGTCGATCGCGTCGCCGACGGCGGCGAGGTGCGCGCGCACGTAGTCGACTCGCTCCGCGTCGTGCACCGCGCCGTCGGGCTCGACGGTGTCGTCGAACGCCGCACCGTTCTCGGTCACGTAGAGCGCGGTGCCCACGGCGCCGGTGTAGTCCTCGTGCACGCGCTTCAGCAGGCGCGTGAGACCCTCGGGCTGCACCTCCCACTGCATCGATGTCACCGGGAGCTCGCGCGGGTGGAAGAACACGCCCTCCGCGGCGGGGAACGGCGTGGAGGTCGGACGCTCCGTCGGCGCCTCGAGCTCTTCGCGATTGGCGGCCGGGCGGCGGCTGACGGATTCCCCGTGGTAGTAGTTCACTCCGAGGAAGTCGATCGGCTCGGCGATGAGCGCCAGATCGCCGTCGTGCACGAGGCCCTCGGGCCAGGCATCCTTCAGGTCGTCGAGCACGTCGTCCGCGTAAGCCCCGTCGAAGACGGGATCGAGGAAGAACCGGTTGAGCTGGCCGTCGATGCGGCGGGCCGCGTCGATGTCGGAGGGGTCCGCGGCGTCGACGGGGTCGATCACGGAGAGGTTGAGCGTCACGCCGAGCGTGAGGGACGGGTCGGCGGCGCGGAGCTCGTGCACCGCTCCCCCGTGGGCGAGCAGCAGGTGGTGGCCCGCGGCGATCGCGTCCGAGGCATCCTGCCGGCCCGGTGCATGTGCCCCGGCCCCGTAGCCCAGGAAGGCCGCGCACCACGGCTCGTTGAGGGTGGTCCAGCGGGTGACCCGGTCGCCCAGCGCCGCGTGCACATCGAGGGCGTACTCGACGAAGCGCTCGGCGGTGTCACGGTTCGCCCAGCCGCCGAGGTCCTCGAGCTCCTGCGGGAGGTCCCAGTGGTAGAGGGTGAGCCAGGGGTCGAGGCCCGCCTCGAGCAGCGAGTCGACGAGCGAGTCGTAGAAGGCGATGCCCTTCGGGTTGACCGCGCCGTGCCCGGGCCGAACTCGCGACCACGAGACGGAGAAGCGGTAGGCGTCGAGACCCAGCTCCGTCATGACCCGGATGTCTTCGGGGTACCGGTGGTAGTGGTCGGTCGCCGTGAGGCCGTCGTCGCCGTTGATGACGGCTCCCGGGACGCGGCAGAACGTGTCCCAGACCGAGTCGGTCCGGCCGTCGGTGCGGGCGGCGCCCTCGATCTGGAACGCGGCGGTCGCCGCACCGAAGAGGAAGTTTCCGGGCAGGGAGATAGTGGGTGACATGGTTTCTTCCGTGGTCTAGTTGCGGGTGTCGGCGACGGCCGTGGCGCTGTCGGAGGGCTTGAAGCCGCGCTTGCGCAGTGCCCGCGCGCGCATTCCCGCGCTGCGCAGCCGGGGGTTGACGTACTCGTCGATGCCGAAGTTGACGAGCGCGAGTGCCACGCCCACGAGTGCGATGCACAGGCCCGCGGGCAGGTACCACCACCACTTGTCAGGGAACGCGTTGTTGCTCTGCGCCCAGAACAGGATGGTGCCCCAGTTCCAGTTGCTGATCGGGGTGACCCCCACGAATGCGAGGGTGGTCTGCGCGAGGATCGCTGCCGTGACGGTGCCGACGAAGCTCGACGCGATGACCGCGAGCAGGTTGGGCAGCATCTCGACCGCGATGATGCGGTACAGCGGCTCGCCGTTGACGCGCGCGGCCTGGATGAAGTCGCGGTTGCGCAGCGACATGGTCTGGGCGCGCAGCACACGAGCACCCCAGGCCCAGCCCGTGATCGCGAGCACCGCGGCGATGAGAACCACGCTCGGATCCTCGAACTGCGAGGCCACGATGATGATGAGCGGCAGCCCCGGCACGACGAGGAACACGTTCGTGAGGGCCGAGAGCGCCTCGCTCTTGGCACCGGCGACATAGCCCGCCGTCACACCGACGAGCACCGCGATGATCGTCGCGAAGATACCGGAGAGGAAGCCGACGATCATCACGCCGCGGGTGCCGATGATGATCTGGCTCAGGATGTCCTGGCCCATGTGCGTCGTGCCGAGCAGGTGTCCCCAGGTCGGTGCCTCGTTGCGGTGCAGCAGGTCGATCGCGTCGGGGTCGTAGGGCGCGATCAGCGGGCCGAAGATGGCGAGCAGGGTGAACACCGCGAGGATGCTCAGCCCCGTGATCGACTTCGCGTTCCGGAACATCGAGAAGCCCTCGCGGAACGAGCGCCCCGAGACGGAAACGGGTACGGCGTCGGTGACGCCCGTGGCTGTCACACTCATGACGCTGCCTCCTGCCGGGAACGGGGATCCATGATGGCGTAGACGACATCCGCGAGGATGTTGGCCACCAGCACGGAGAGGGTGATGACGAGGAACATGCCCTGCATGAGCGGGTAGTCCTTCGCGAGAGTCGCCTCGAACAGCCTGAGGCCGAGGCCCGGGTAGCTGAAGATCATCTCCATGATGAGGGTGCCGCCCACGATGAAGCCGAGCGAGAGAGCGAAGCTCGACAGCTGCGGCAGCACCGCGTTGCGGGCCGCGTAGCCGTACATCACACGGAACGGCGAGAGGCCCTTCGCCTGGGCGACGGTCACGTAGTCCTCGTCGAGGACGGTGACCATCATGTTGCGCATGCCGAGCACCCAGCCGCCGAGCGACGTGAGCACGATCGTGAACGCGGGCAGCGCCGAGTGGTAGATCACGTCGCCGATGAACTCGAACGAGAAGTTCGGCACGGTGCCCTTGCTGTACGCGTGCGACGCCGGGAACCAGCGCAGCGTGGTCGAGAACACCGAGATGACGATGAGCCCCAGCCAGAAGTACGGCACCGTGGAGAGGAACGTCGCGATGGGCACGATGGCCTCCGCTCGGCTGCCGCGGCGCCATCCGATGAAGGTGCCGATGCCGGTGCCGATGACGAAGCTGATGATCGTCGAGACGCCCACGAGCCCGAGCGTCCAGGGCAGCGCGTCGGCGATGACCGCCGTCACGGGCGCGAGTCCCTTGGAGAGGGAGACGCCGAGGTCGCCGTGCAGGAGCGAGCCCCAGTACTCGATGTACTGCTGCCAGATCGGCTTCGGGTTGTCGAGGCCGAACAGGATGCGCAGCGAGTCGATGGCTTCGGGGCTCACCTTGCCCTGGTTGCGGGCGAGGTAGGCGGTGATCGGGTCGCCCTTGAGCATTCGCGGCAGGAAGAAGTTGATCGTGATGGCCGCCCAGGCGGTGAACAGGTAGAACGCCGCACGGCGCAGGAAGAAGCTCATGCGCGTGACGCTCCCTTGGTCTTGGCGAACAGCACGTCGGGGTTGGGCGAGGCGTCGCGCAACTGCTTGGTATAGGGATGCTGCGGGTTGAGGATCACGTCGTCCGCAGCTCCCCGCTCGACCACGACGCCCGAGTTAAGCACCATGATCTCATCGCTGAAGTGCCGCGCGGTGGCGAGGTCGTGGGTGATGTACAGCACGCCGAGGTTCGACTCGCGCTGCAGCTCCGCGAGGAGGTTGAGCACACCGAGGCGGATCGACACGTCGAGCATGGAGACCGGCTCGTCCGCGACGAGGAGGCCTGGCCGGGAGGCGAGAGCGCGGGCGATCGCGACGCGCTGCCGCTGCCCGCCGGAGAGCTCGTGCGGGCGCCGCTCCACGAGGTCGGGCGCGAGGCGCACCCGCTCGAGCAGCCGGAGCACCTCCGCGTCGATCTCCGCCGCCGGCACCACCTTGTGCAGCCGCAGCGGCCGCTCCAGGTGGTGGCGGATGGTGTGGTACGGGTTCAGCGAGGCGAACGGGTCTTGGAAGACCATCCGCACCTGCTGCCGGTAGGCGCGCAGCGCGCGGCCCCGGCGCGGGATCGGGACGCCGTCGAGCAGCACGCTGCCGCTCGTCGCCGTCTCGAGCTGGGTGATGATCTTCGCGATCGTGGACTTGCCGCTGCCGCTCTGGCCGACGAGGGCGATGGTCTTGCCCGACTCGAGCGTGAAGCTCACGTCGTCGAGGGCGAGCATCTCCTTGGAGCCGCGGATGCGGTACTTCTTGCTGACATTGCGCAGCTCGAGCGTCGTCATGAGCGCGCTCCCGCCGGCTCGCCGTCGCGGATGAACGCGCCGCGGTCGCCCGTGAGGCTCGGGAACGACTCGAGCAGCCGCTTCGTGTACGGATGCGCCGGGCTCCGGTAGATGTGCTCCGGCGTGTCCAGCTCGACGATCCGGCCTTCGAGCATGACCGCGATGCGGTCGCTGATCTCGAGGAGGAGGGGAAGGTCGTGGGTGATGAAGATCACCGAGAAGCCGAACTGCTGGCGGAGCTGGGAGATCTCGTCGAGGATCTCGCGCTGCACGAGCACGTCCAGCGCCGTCGTGGGCTCGTCCATGATCATGAGCTGCGGGCGCAGGGCGAGGGCCATCGCGATCATGACGCGCTGCCGCATCCCGCCGGAGAGCTCGTGCGGGTAGGAGCGCAGGCGGTTCCTGCCCACCTTCACGAGGTCGAGCAGGTCGCCGGTCTCCTGGATGCGCTCGCGGCGGGACATCCCCGGCCTGTGCGCCTGGAAGACGTCGCCCAGCTGATCGCCGATGCTCAGCACCGGGTTGAGAGAGTTCATTGCCCCCTGGAAGACCATCGAGGCCTTGTCCCAGCGGAACGCGCGGAGGGCGGCCGCGTCCAGCGAGTTGATGTCGATGTCGACACCGGATTCGTCGTGGAACACCGTGCTGCCGGACGCGATCACCGCCGGCGGCTTGAGCAGCCGCTGGATGCCGTACGCGAGCGTGGTCTTGCCGCATCCCGACTCGCCTGCGAGGCCGAGTATCTCGCCCCGCCGCAGCGACAGCGACACGTTGCGCACCGCCTGTACCGGGGGTTCGACCTCGTAGGTCACGCTGAAGTCGTCCAGTGTCAGCAGTTCATCGTCGAACACGCTGGTGCTCCTCATTGGTGTTGTGGTGGAACAGGGAGGTGGGTGCCCCCAGAGACTAGCCCGGAGGGCACCCACCTGCTGCGGGCTACTCGGCTGCGGTGAGCTTCGTGAGGATCAGCAGCATCTGCGGGCGGGTCGGCTCCGGCACCGCGTAGGGGTCGTCGTCAGACGGCCATCCCACGTAGTTGCGCGTGTTGAACTCGCCGATGAACGGGCGGGTACCGATCGGAAGCGCAACGGCCTCGTCGATGAACGCCTTCTGGATGATCGCGAGAGCGTCAGCGCGGGTGGCGTCGTCGGACGCGTTCGCGTAGTCCGCCAGAGCGGTGGTCACCTCGGGGTTGTTGTAGCGCCCGAAGTTGTACTGCTCGGACTGCTCGCCGATCGGCAGGACGCGCGTGCCGTCCATCGTGTCGGAGTAGATGTCCCACGGGGTGAGGCCGGTGTCGGTCCAGTGCAGGATCGCCTGGAAGTTGCCGGTGCCCTTGTTCGCCCACCAGGTGTCGACGTCGGGGGTGTCGACAGTCGCATCGATGCCGATGGACTTGACCTCCTCCGCGATGAGCGTGATGCCGGTCACGTAGTCGCTCCAGCCCTGCGGGACCTGCAGCGTGAAGGTGACCTGCTCGCCGGAGGGGTCGGTGAGCTTGTCGTTGACCCAGGTGTACCCGGCATCCTCGAGGATCGCCTTCGCGCCGTCGACGTCTACCGTGTAGTCCTTGCCCTGGTAGTCGTCGCCGATGTACTGGTCGCCGGCGGGGGTCGGGAGGCCCGTGACCGAGGTGAGCGCGGGGACGCTGCCCTCACGAGCGACCTCGAGGTGCTGGCTGCGGTCGACGATCAGGTTGAGCGCCTGGCGCAGTGCCACGTTGTCGAACGGCTTCGTGGTCGTGTTGAACCACAGCGCGTCGACGCCGAGGCCGGCCGGTGCCCAGTACTTGTTGTCGGGGTCCTTCGACAGGTAGGCGTCCTCGATGTTCGGGATGAAGCCCTGCGCCCAGTCCGCGTCGCCGTTGGCGAGCGCGGTGGTCAGCGCCGTGTTGTCGTTGTACGAGACGAAGTACAGCGTCGGCACGGCGAGCTTGCCGCCCCAGTAGTCGTCACGCTGGTCGAGCTGCACGCTCTGCGAGCTGAAGCTCGTCAGGGTGTACGGCCCCGTCCCGACAGGGTTGGGGTTGACCTCCGTGGTCGGGTCGGCGACGTCCTTCCAGATGTGCTCCGGAACGATGAACTTCTCGAGCACCTTGTCCTGCTTGACGAAGACCGAGTTCTCGAAGTTGATCGTGACGTCGCTGCCGTCGACCGTGACATCCGTGATGCCGAGGGCCGCGGGCTCGATGCCGGGGTTGTCGCGCATGAGCTCGAACGTGAACTTGATGTCCTCGGCGGTGAAGTCCTCGCCGTCGTTCCACTTGACGCCGTCGCGTGCCGTCACGGTCACCGACTTGTAGTCGTCGGCCCACTTGATGTCGGAGGCGAGCCACGGGGTGACAGGCTCGTCAGAGATCACGCTGACGAAGGCGAGCGGCTCGAAGATCGTGTTGACGTAGCCGAGCTTCAGGGCCGACGAGTCGCCGATCCAGGGGTTGTTCGACTCCGTGGCGATGGCGCCGTCCGGCTTCGCGATGGTCAGGGCAGCGGCGCCCTGTACCGGGGCGTTGCCGCCCGCCGCGCATCCGGAGAGCAGGAGCGCCGACGCGATGCCTATCGCGACGACTGGGGTCTTCCATTTCATTGGGTGTCTCCTAGTTGTGAGTGGTGGTGAGGGTGGTGGTGAAGGGTGAAGATCGTTCGTCGGGGGCGACCTGGACTGCAGCGTCCAGGCGGAGGTCCCGTATCGAACGCCCGATCCGAGCCGCATAGCGGCCCGTCACGCGGGTCCAGTGGTGGGACACGGAGTCCCAGGCCTCGAAGCTCCTGCGCGGAACGACGAGGGTGACGGTCGTGGTCGCGCCGGCGGCGGCACTCACGCTGGCGAAGGCGCCGAGCCATCGAACAGGGCGCTCGAGGGATGCCCCGGCCGGCGGTTCGAGGTAGAGCTGCACGGTCTCGCGCCCCTCGCGCGCACCCGTATTGGTGATCGTGACGTCGACGCTGAGGTCGCCTCCGTCGCTCCACGCGGGCTCGCCGACCGCGTCGTAGCTCCAGTCGGTCCAGCCGAGGCCGTGCCCGAACGGTGCCGCCGGGGTGAGGCCCAGGCGCTCCCACTGGCGGTAGCCGACATGGATGGATTCCTCGTAGTGCAGACTGCCGTCGGCATCGGGCAGCACGCCCGGAGCGGGGCTGTCTGACTCGCGCACGGGGAGGGTCCACGGCAGACGGCCCGCGGGCTCGAGGTCGCCCGCCAGGATCGCGGCCAGGGAGTGGCCCATCTCCTGGCCCGGGAACCAGGCCCACAGGACGGTCTTCGCCCGATCGAGCCACGGCAGAACGACGGGGGCGCCCGCGTTGACGATGATCACGGCATCCGGGTCGACGTCCAGTGCAGCCTCGACGAGGTCGTTCTGGCGGCCGGGCAGCTGTAGGTCGGCGCGGTCCCAGCCTTCGGACTCGACCTCTTCGTTCGTGCCGACGATGACGACCGTGAGATCGGCGATTTCGGCCGCGGTGACGGCAGTGGCGATCTCCGCCTCGGCGTCGGTGCCGGGCTTGCGGTGGCGAAGCGCGGCGCGCACCATCGTGCCGTACCCGCCCGCGTGGATCACGAGGTGCGACGACTCGATGAGCACGCGGCGCGGCTGGTCGACCACGACCGTGGTCCCCCAGCCTTCGGGGGTGTTGATCGAGGAGTCGAGGATGACCTCGACGCCGACGGGCACGTCGTCCTCGTGGACGAGCACGCCGTCGATGACCGTGCGGTGGCCGCCGACGGTCGCGACCTCGAGGTAGTGCTCCCCCGGCTCGACGAGCTCGACCTCGGTGAGGAGGGTGACGCTGTGGGTGCGCTCGGGCAGGTCGCGCAGCCAGCCGTCCCACGAGTCGTGGATGCGCGTGTCGAAGATCAGGTCGTCGCTGTCGAGGTAGAGGGCGGTGAGCACCCCGGTGGTCTCGAGGTCGGGGGCGTTGCGGCGCGAGTCCCCTCCGCGGCGGACCACGACCTCGGCCGCCGGGAACCGCGCCCGCAGTCCCTCCTCGGGCGAGACCACGTGCAGCGGGTGCACCGCGGAGCTGCCGCCGCCGAGCACGTGCGGCCGCACGGCGTTCGGGCCGATCAGGGCGATGCGGCCGGGCGCCGGGGAATCCCACACGGGAGTCTCCGAGCGCTTGAGCAGCACGGTGGCGCGGGCCGCCGTCGCCATGATGAGGCCGGCGAGGTCGATCTCGGGGCCGAGGGGCAGCTCGGGCTCGTCCAGTGCCCCAACCCGCCGCGCGAGCGTGAGGATGCGGGCCACCTTGTCGTCGATGACGTGCTCCTCGACGTCGCCGGCGAGTACGGCATCCCGGAGCAGTTCGTCCCAAGGGCCGCCGGGGCCGGGCATGATGACGTCGAGCCCGCCGTTCGCGGAGCCTGCAGTGGAGCGGGTGGCCATCCAGTCGCTCACGACGACGCCGTCGAAGCCGAGCTCGCCCTTGAGCAGCCCGGTGACGAGGCTGTGGTGGTCGGTCATCGGGGAGGCCTCCACCCCGTCGTCGACGCCGTTGTACGCGGCCATCACCGACCACGCCCCGCCAGTCTTGACGGCGTGCTCGAAGGGCGCGAGGTAGACCTCGCGGAGCGCCTGCTCCCCCACCCGCACGACGTAGTTCGTGCGGTCGGTCTCCGAGTCGTTGGCGATGAAGTGCTTGACGCACCCGGCGACGCCCTGCGCCTGGATGCCCTGCACGACACTCGTGCCGATGAGCGAGGTGAGCAGCGGGTCCTCCGAGTAGCACTCGAAGTGGCGGCCGCCGAGGGGCGTGCGCTGGATGTTCACCTGCGGCGCGAGCACAAGGTCGACGCCGTGGCCGCGGGCCTCCTGGCCGAACGCCCGCCCGATCTCGTGGGCGAGGGCCGGATCCCACGTGGCGCTGATCGCGCTCGGGGTGGGGAACAGGGCCGAGGTCTCGCCCTCGATCTCGCCGAGGCCGCGGACGCCCACGGGCCCGTCGGACATGGCGAGCGAGCGCAGGCCCACGGTGGGCAGTGCGTGCAGGCGCCACGTGGTGCTGCCGGTGAGGAGGGAGACCTTCTCGTTGAGGGTGAGCTGCGAGACGAGGGTCCGCACGTCATCGCGCAAGTGCGCTGGTGCGTCGGACTGCAGTGTCACGAAGGGCTCCTCGACGATGAGTAGTGGGTGCGAAAAAAGGTTACAGTGCGGTCAGCAAGTAATGCAAGAGAAATAACGGACTGACCTGTAAGTAATGTCAGAACGAGTATGATTTGGGCATGACCGCCGCCAAGCGCCGTGAGCCCAAGATGCGCGAAGAGACGCTGCGGAAGCGCGAGGAGATCCTCAAGGCCGCGCTCACCACCTTCGGCGCCAAGGGCTACAACAACGGGCCCCTCACCGAGATCGCCGACCAGGTCGACATCACGCACGCGGGCATCCTGCACCACTTCGGGTCGAAGGACCAGCTGCTTCTCGAGGTCCTGAGCTACCGGGATGCCACTGACGTCGCCGAGCTCGAGGGCCAGCACATCCCGGGCGGCCTGGAGCTCTTCCGCCACCTCGTGAAGACGGCCCAGCTCAACACGCAGCGCCTCGGCATCGTGCAGGCGTATGTCGTGCTGTCGTCCGAGTCGGTCACGGACAAGCATCCCGCCCGCGCCTTCTTCGAGAACCGCTACGCGACCCTGCGCAAAGAGGTGCGCGAGGCCTTCGAGGTCGTGTGCGCCGAGAACGGCGTGACCGACCAGTCGACCATCGACCAGGCCGCGGCCTCGATCCTCGCCGTCATGGACGGCCTGCAGATCCAGTGGCTCCTCGACCCCGAGGCCGTCGACCTGGCGAAGTCGACCGAGTTCGCCATCAACAGCATCCTGTCGATGGTGCTCGCGCCGACCCGCACGGTCCTCGACTCCCCCGCGGCGATCACCGTCTGACCTACGGCAGGATGTGCCCGGCCGTCGTGAACAGGCGGTACCACTCCTCGCGGCTCAGCTGAACGCCGGCGCCCGCGGCAGACTCGGCCACGCGCTCGGGCTTGGTCGTGCCGAGCACCACCTGCATGTTCGCCGGGTGGCGGGTGATCCACGCGACCGCGACGCCGGTCGGCGTCACGCCGTGCGCCGCCGCGATCTCGTCGAGCGCGTCGTTGAGGTCGGGGAAGTTCTTGCGGTCGCCGAGGAACACCCCGTCGAAGAAGCCCTTCTGGAACGGCGACCAGGCCTGCAGAGTGATGTCGTTGAGGCGCGCGTAGTCGAGGATCCCGTTGTCGCGGTCGATCGACTGGTCGAGTCCGACCATGTTGGTGGCGATGCCCGCGGCGATGATCGGCGCGTGCGTGATGCTCAGCTGCACCTGGTTGAACGCGAGCGGCTGGGTCACGTAGCGCTTGAGCAGCTCCACCTGGCCGGGCGTGTGATTGGAGACGCCGAAGTTGCGCACCTTGCCGGCGGCCTGCAGCTCGTCGAACGCGGCGGCGACCTCCTCGGGCTCGACCAGGGTGTCGGGGCGGTGCAGCAGGAGGATGTCGAGGTACTCGGTGTTCAGCGCCTTCAGGGAGCCGTCGACGGTCTTGAGGATGTGCTCCTTCGAGAAGTCGAAACTCCCGGGGCGAATCCCGACCTTCGACTGGATGATGACGCTCTCGCGGTCCGCGCCCGAGAAGGTCACCGCGTCGCCGAAGAGCTGCTCGCACACGTGCGGCGCACCGCCGTAGATATCGGCGTGGTCGAAGACGTTGATGCCCGAGTCGCGGGCCGTGCCGACCAGGGTGCGGATCTCCTCAGCGTCGAGGTCGGTGATGCGCATGAGGCCGAGAATGACCCTGGATGCCTCGAGCGTGGTCTGGGGTGGGGTGAACGTCGTCATACTCCGATCCTCCCACCTCAGGCAGCGAGGTCTCGCAGGGTGCGGAGCTTGGTCTCGAGGTCGGGCCCCTGCGGCACGACGATGACCTCGTCCGCGCCGGTCACCTCGACGAGGTCGGCGAGCCGCTGCGTCGCGTGCGCGAGGTCGCCAATGGCCTGCTGGCTGTTGCGCTCGGTGGTCCACTCCCGCTCGGCGGCAGTCCACTCGTGGGCCTCGGCCTCCGCGCGCGTCGGGATGCGCGACGGGCGCGCCCCCTGCCGCATGCGCACGAAGCCGAGGTTGCCGGGCAGCATCAGGCGCTCCGCCTCCGCCGCGTCATCCGCGACCAAAGCCGCCACGGCGACCATGGAGTGCGGCTCCCGCAGCACGACGGAGGGCGTGAAGCTCGCCCGGTAGGTCTCGAAGGCCGTGCGGGTGTTCGGGCCGCCCGCGAAGTGGTGGGCGAAGGCGAACGGCAGGCCCATGAGCCCGGCGAGCCGCGCGCTGAAGTCGCTCGAGCCGAGCAGCCAGATGTCCGGAGAGTCGCCGAGCCCGGGCACGGCGATCACGCGCGACCCGATGCCGTTCTCGAGCGGCGGGATGGTGCCGAACCACGCGAGCAGCTCGATCACCTGATTGGGGAAGTCGTCGACGGTCTCGTTGACCGCGCCGCGCCGCAGCACGGAGGTGGTCAGCGGGTCGGTGCCGGGCGCGCGGCCGAGGCCCAGGTCGATGCGGTCGCCGTGGAGGGCGGCGAGGGTGCCGAACTGCTCGGCGACGACGAGTGACGAGTGGTTGGGCAGCATCACTCCGCCCGAACCGACGCGGATCGTGCTGGTCGCCGCCGCGATGGCCCCGATCAGCACCGGCGGCGACGAGCTCGCGATGGCGGGCATCCCGTGGTGCTCCGCCACCCAGAACCGGTGGTAGCCGAGCTTCTCCGCCTCCTGCGCCGTGACGACGGTCTGGCGGAGGGCCTCGCCGTGGGTCATCCCCTCGTAGACAGAGGCAAGGTCGAGAACGGAGAGCTTCACCTAAGGGGCAACGCGGGCCTTCCGCCTGCCATTCCAACTGAGCCACGCCATGACCGCGCCGCCGATGAGCAGCCCCCAGAACGCCGAGCCGATGTTGAGGATCACGATCCCCGACGCCACCACGAGGAACGTCACGATCGCCGCGACGCGGTGACGGGCATCCTCGACCGCGTTGACGACGCTCGTGATCAAGGCGCCCAGCACGGCAAGGCCGGCAACGGCGGTGATGAGGATGCTCGGCGCCGCGCTCACGAGGGCGACAGCGACACCGGACGCGAGTCCGAGGGGCACGTACAGCAGCCCGTTGGTGAGTGTCGCGACCCACCGCTTCTTCGGGTCGGGATGTGACTCCTCCCCCGACATGATCGCCGCCGTGATGGCACCGAGGTTGATCGAGTGCGCGCCGAACAACGCCACGCCGGCAGAGCCGAGCCCCGTGCTCACGAGCGCGAAGCGCGGAGGCGGCGGGTAGCCGTTCGTCGACAGCACGGTGAACCCGGGCACGTTCTGGCCGGCCATCGTCACGATGAACAGCGGGAGGCCGAGGCTCAGGATGGTGAGCGGGTCGAAGGTCGGCGCGACGAGCGCGAGCGTGGGGAGGTTCGCCACGGTGATCCAGTCCGTGCCGGCATAGAT
>Ga0247742_10001290_pt1 | contig 17819 bp, 18 predicted proteins | sample UWRJL208509C2_FD_180944 | JGI IMG/M metagenome (GOLD analysis project Ga0247742, IMG submission 180944) | Plant litter microbial communities from Arlington Agricultural Research Station in Wisconsin, United States - UWRJ-L208-509C-2 | ecosystem: Environmental > Terrestrial > Plant litter >... | reverse complement strand
TCGGCCATCCTGAGGTGGACGGGGGACATCTCCCAGATTTCGGCCAAAGTAAAAGTTCGGCCGCTTGTGCTAGTAGTAGCTTGCGATGTTGAGCTGACCCCCGAGTTGTCGGTGATCTTGCAAAGGCCATGGACCTCGAGTGATATGCAATTGAAGCTATACTTGCACTCAAATGAAGAAAATTTCACGGAAAAAAAAGGTCAAGGTGCCAATATAATAGAAATAAATTAGTAATTTCTTTCAACCAATGTGCAACTGTGATCAAGGACGATTAGGCCTCGAATCGTCCGAAAATACACTCTGGAGTGAGGATTTTCTAAAATTACCATTTTTGACGCGTTTCTCAAACCACATTTTGGTGTCGGCCACATGGGCAGGGGACAGGGGACAGGGAACCGATTTCGTCCAAACCACCTGAGCCGGGGACAGGGGACGGCCGAATTGAACGAAATGGTACAGTATATTCGCTTTCCAAGACCGTGATCCTCTCATGCTTCAAGTTCGCCCCAGCTATGTGCGTTTTTGAGTTCACTGGAATTTGCCATTCTTCATACAGTTTTTTACCGTTTGGAGATGTTGTCTACTCATCGCCGGAGGATCAAGACTGCTTACCTGTCTGAGTCAAATTCGTAAGTTTCCTTTTCATTCAACTGATCTTCAGCCGTTTGACTAACTCACTTGGTAGAAGGTGAAGGAATACGACCTGTGGATTGTAAATTCGACTTATGGAGCAAGGGAGTGTCATATTGATGTATGGGCAAGTGGAGGAGTAGCTGCCACGTTGAGGTCTCAGTCGAAGCTGAAGGCATCGCTGGGACAGGGAGTCGGATGAAGTGGTACAGAAGCCAAAGGGATGAAGATTGGGCTGAGTACGTGGCTGAGGTAATTACCTACACATTCTCCATACCCCGATCTTTTATGACTGAGTTTGTTGGATTGGACAAGAACCTAACACTCTCGCCGTATTCTTTGGTGGTCTTAAATTTGTTTACAAGCATGATCTATTCTCCGGCAAGGTCCGTGTTGATTTCTTTCCATTTATTAGTGTCCCAACCTATACTGGTCCTGAATATGTTCTGAAACAGAATTCAAACAACTGTATATCCAAGGAGGGGAGGCTCCACAGCGGGAGTGTCAAAATATGCATCTCAATAATTCCCGATCCCGAAAACTCTGATGGACTTCTCGAAATTCACTGTGAAGAGTTTTTTGATGATAAGAACGCACATTGAATTATGGGAGTCTGGATAGTAGGATGAATGAGCTGGCCTACCAAATAACAAACACAATTTCTTTGTCTATCAGTCTAAAAATATACATGGGTGCTTATCAGATCCTGCTTCCGATTACAGTTTTGTTTACGACACATATACTCAAGTCAACTTGGTTTCTCCAGGTCCAGATTAATGAAGCGCCCAGGAACTCTCGTAAAGACAATGACACCAGCCGGCTGCCGTCGGAGTCTACTAAATGCAAGGTGGCAAATTGGGAATTTCAAGCAAATTTCAAGCCTACGTAATGCGCGTACCTACTCCTTGTATCATCCTTTTACAGCTTGCACAAATCACGCTCATCCTTCCACGCGCACAACCTCTGAGAGCGACTTCAAGTCTCGTAGGTTGATTCCTGGACAATTTTGGATGCGTAACAGAAAATCCTTGCTCCTAGATGTGCCTCGCCCGAAGCAGGTAATTGCATTTGCAGAGATCCTGCAGTTGCGCAAATCGAGGATCTTGAGTGTCGAGTTCCCAGTCTCCGCGCTCTCCATGAACGCCATATTTGGGATGGTCATGCTTGTCATGATCAATTCTTCGAGTTCTGGAAAACCTTGACCACTCAGAAGAAACTTGTAGTTGTCGATGGGCCGTAGAAAATAGTGGTAAATTAACTCGAGGCGGCGGATACGAGGGGATCGAGTGGAGAGGAGATAAATACTGTGGGTCAGGCTGCGAAGGGTGTATTCGTCTGGATCACGGTCTCGGTCGATAGGAAAGTCGCGACGTCCATCAAGAGTAACACTGGTGAGGCAAGGGGCGTCTAAATTCTCCAAAACTTGGAGACCGGTGCCTGGTGTGGTCACAGACACAGTACGAAGGTAAGGTAAGATAGTGACGCTTGAGAAAGAAGGAGTGATATCGCTCCCCATGTCGTAGGATTTGTACTTGAAGTGCTCGATGCGGGGAGCAACGTCTTGAATGATCGGGAAGAGTTCGGGAACATCCATCCCATGGAATGGGGTATCGAAGCTAAGGGATATTATCGAGGATAACTGTGGAAAGGGTTCCTCAGGCATCGGCCAACCAGGTACCTCGAGGTGAGTGAGCTTCGGTGAAGGTGTGAACGCGGTCGGCAGCACCGTAGAAAACTCTGTCATGTGCGGGTCACATCCCTGGACCTTCAAAGTGAGACGCTCGAGAATTGGCGCAGGTAACCCTTTACCGATATCTGAGATTACATTCTGCCAGTCTTGGTGGAACGGTACGACAGTGGTTAGGGACTTGATCCTCCAAACCTCATTTCTGAGCAGGCTGAAGCACGGCCTGTACTTTTCAGCATCATACGAGCTAGGGAGCGTGATGGATATATCGATGGGAAGACCTCCAGATTTTTGGAGGTAGAGATGGGCGTATTCGCAGTCGAGGAAGTGGGCAGTGCGGCCAAACTCCAGTCTCGACCAGAGCTGAGGGATCTGACCCGCTATGTGGAACCAAGTGCGATCCACGGATCGTATTTTCGTAAGAGAAGAGGGATTGTCATCAACAATGCGTTGAAAAACATGAGACCAAATGTCAAAGTTCAGCGCCGACATGTACAGTTTGAAAACGGTACGGGGAAAGTAATCAAGCCTATCAATTCATCTTCTAACTACATAAATAAGTAGATGTACTACGTCACCCGTGTGTGACCATCGCCAGCCCCGCGCTGTTCAAACGTAGCATCGACTCCACATACAAAGGCGTACCTCCATGTTCCGGAAGTCCAAATCCATAATCCTGTTCCCCGGCAGGGTGATAGATATCTGACGCTGTCATTTTGAAGGGATTCGCCAGACATGATGGGGGATTTGGTTTCATGTGCATAGGTCCACTGAGTTCCCACAAAGCGCGCCCATCCCTATCTTATCGTCCGCTTTATCCGCACCGGCGACTTGGTATGCACCACGATTGTCGTTTTCGGGCTTATCGACCAGGTATAAACATGGCGGAAGAGGCCCCAATTTTCTTCAGCTGGTCTCACCCCCACATCTCTTGAACGCACGGGCTGTTGTTCAACAACTTGTACGCATCGCCAATTCACTCCATCTACTCTTCAGTCTAATTTTATCCTTCAGTTTCTTCAAATCTACATCCTCGTTGCGGTCATGGTCAACTTTCATTCGCTTGCTCTCAGCGTTGGTGCTGCCTTTACGCTCTTGATTGGAAACACCCTCGCTGCGCCTGTCGCCCCCAACCCAGGGGATGTCGTTCATATCGCCCCAGCCCACACCAATGCCAGAACTTTCGGAGTGAGTAATATTTGTCCCTAGCAAGACAAGTTCACGACGTTCATACTAACGACTCGGAGTAGCAAGGTGCCAATGACCTTCATCCGCACATTGCCCTCGGTCAAGACGTTCACCCTGGTAGCCATGTAGTCGCACCGCTGTCTACGTCAGGTCATAATCACGCTGGGTATAAGCCATATATGGACTCAGCCAATGTGCCCCATAACAATCCGAAAATTAAGGGCGATGTCCATCTGGAACATATAACTGCACACGAGAGTAAAATACATCCGGCTCAAGGCAAATTTCTTAGGCATCCGACGGTGCATCCGGATGCATTGCACACCATCAACGCAGGTGCGCTTGAGCTTATACTTACGGATGGGTTATTTTGCTCACAATCTGTATGATTTCAGCAAAACATGTCGTCAAGGCCCACCACGAAGCCGACCGCGTACACACTGCCGCAGCGGTTGCTCATGAACATGCCGGCGCAGCTCATCGTCAGGCAGCGGACGCTCACCTCGCTCACGCAAATAAATACCATCCCTCAAGTGTTCATGCGCAAACTCATCACGCCGCACACCAGGAGCACTCTGCAAAGGCCGACCACCACGACCAACAAGCCGGCCATCATCATGCTCTAGCTGTGGGACATGCTATCAAGGCGACCGAGGTTAAAGGCCCTGACCATGCAGCTGCCCACCAGGCGCATCAATCCGCTGTTAACGCCCACCATTCAGCTGCTGATGCGCATCATTCAGCGGGACATGCCAATGCCGCTCATGCGCATCTGCAGGCTGCCCATGCTCACGACTCGGCGAAGCATACTGCTGCAAGCTATGCTAGCCACCAGCCACATGGGAGCCCCAATCACGTCGCTGCGAGCCAGATTCATAACGAACATGCTGCTCATGCGGATAGTCACCGACAACAGGCATTGGCACATAAACCATCAACTGCACATACCGCCCCACATGCTCCCGCATCCCACCAGCATGCGGTGAACTCACATGCAGCGGCTCATACATCTAAGCAGCGATTCCCTGCTGTTCATCACCATTAGTTATTACAAGTAATTTGGATGTATTGTGGATTGAGAGATCCGGTTTAAATTGAAGTGAAAATTAGAGATGATCCGTGAGAAGCCTAGGTTGTCTAAGAGAACAGAAGAAATTCCTTGGTGGGTTTCTTGAGACTCGAACAGACACTTACTATATTTAGTAGTTACCTTGGCCAAGACAAGCGCCAAAGCACAGCCACCACCACGTCATTGGCGCTGAGTTGGTGATTTTCGAAAGGTGCAGATGTATATTTTTCCTTTTCAAATTTCGACGTGAGTCTTGGTGTTTCGACCCGAATGTCAATCTGGTCACATCAGTTGATATTTTCGCTCGAAGGAACACACCTCAGGCTACACGAGATTTTTTACAGCAGTACTGACAAACCGAAGAAGGATAGTACAGCGATAATTCGTGCTGAGTTTGGCTGGATAAATAGTCTCATAGCCGCTATCATCACTATGAGCTGATGTCGAAGGGACCATTTCAGAGGTATCTACGACACTTATGTTATAACGGCTACTACTGGCTACGGTAGGGATCGCCGCGGTTCAACTTTGATCGCGAGTGATGGGGACACCCAACACTGCCTGACTAGCCACACCTTACACCATGTACATATATATATATCAAGTATCTCAGGATATTTGTTACCCTCCCTAGAGCATATTTAAGTGATTTAAATTATTATAAATCGCTTGTAGATGTTGAAAATGAAGCGCGTCGCTCCGGCCAAGGCGATTACCACGCACCTGAAAGCGAAGCATAAGGCCTTTCAAAGCTCGTTCGGAAGCATGCAAGCCACCAGAAATCAGAAAAACGCGAGAATTAATATAAAGGAGCACCATATATACTTCTGTAAACTTGATAATTACAGCTTTTAGTACCACAATGAATCTTTATTGTATTTAATAAAGTGAAGACGCACGAATTCATGTTACAGTCCTTTGGACTCGGAAGCTATATAAACAACTACCTTGACCATAACTAGTAATATACAACTACCAATTTCCTGTGAAAATGTCTATATTGCGGGTTTGAGTAAGTAATATGGTCATGCAACATACAGGAGAAAATTTTAGGCATCTACAAGCCATTTATGATAATTTAAATAACATAAATATGCTCTGGGGAGGGTAATAAATAGCCTAAGACACTTAATATATATATATGTGCATGGTGTAAGGTGTGGCTAGTCAGGCAGTGTTGGGTGTCCCATCACTCGCGATCAAAGTTGAACCACGGCGATCCAGCCTATCGTAGCTGACACTTTGGTATCAGAGGAGGAGAAGATCGTAAACGAGGACCGTGAGCCCGCAGCATAGCAACCAACTGACCGTTAGACTACTCAAGATAATTGTGCATGACTAAAATTTGACTAGAGCTTGACCTGGTTTTGACTGCTTGGAGACTAGACTCGACTAAATTGAGACTTTTTGTTGACCTGAGTGTGACTATTAGTTGACAAATGCACGACCCACGGCAGAGTGAGGACAACCAATCAGTTGCAGGACTTAGAGGAGTTTCCAAGAATGATCTATCTTGACCTCATTCCGAATCTGATTTGGAAAGTCGAATTATCAGACGTACAGTATGTCAACCTTTGAAGCCGACTGAAGATCGACTTTTTGTTAACTATATAACTCGACCGTAGCAAGACTCACGACTGACTAACCGATGACTTTGCGTTTTATTATTATGGAAAATGGCTTTTCACATCTACTTTGCCATCCTCCGAGTCGATTTTCCCTCGCATCGAATATCCACAAATCTAGCAGCTCCATACGATGTACCTTCCCACTGGGAAACTTACCTGGACTCGGAGGGGCAGCCGATGGGTACCTCACTCAATATTGGCAACACGTACTTGAGCACTACTAGTTACAGGTAGGCGCTTCGCCGATTTGCATTCTGAAACTCGATAAATTGACATAGATTAGTTACTCGAGGAAATGCCCGCGTGCTAAAAGAATGACAACTTCTGGTGGTCTAGTCAAAGACTCCCCATCTGCCCCGATTATTTCGGTGAGCCCAAGTTGTCGCTCGGCTTAATGTGATTTCTTGTGTTCTTCACCAAATTTGAGCTTTAATTCTGTGTCTCTTCGTCTTCTACGCGCTACACTCTTAAGATTTGTTCAGTGCAACCATTCGTTCGTTCATTCGAATTCTTGTATCGCTGCTCGCTACTCCGACTCCGGAGCACTGAGCAGTGCCAGTGAGCAGCTCTAGCTTAAGCCTAAGGTTGTTAGGATAAATACTTATAAACGTAGCGAGTCGTTTACATCTTCTATGATAGGATTCGATACGATGAGAAATACTTGAGCATCAAAATGTGCCGTGGCCCCTATCTTGCTCTGCGCTCTGCTATGTTTAGCAATGCCGAGATTACATAGTGATTGGTGCGCCACATTGAAGCAACATTAGCTATATGCGTCCAACTCTGGGTATTTTTTTTGATAGCCGACGCGTCGCGCGTCGAGCGCGGAAGGTTACCTCCGCCCTGATCATCTTCCTCCAAGTGGTTGAGTGACACTGCTGAAACTCATGATAGTCCACGCTTCACGGGCAATGACAAGGCGGATCGCGAAATACAAGGCGGATCGCGAAATACAAGGCGGATCGCGAAATACAAGGCGGATCGCGAAATACAAGTCCGAGACTCCAACATTCAATGTTCCTTCTCGTGATCAATGGACGGATTTTGGGGGGGTAAGTTCAGTGGCCAATTCCGAAGAAGCATCCCTCGAGAACAGCAGGCGGAGTCAGCTGCTCTGGCTCTGGGTGGACATGGGATCATACTTGGAATCGAGCACAGGCTCAGGCTCAGGCTGGGCGAGGCTCGAGCAATTCAGAAGACGCATCGGAATTCGGAATCCGGGCCTGGATGCGCATGTGTCGATAGGACATTCAAAAGAATGCTAGACCAAGAGAATGGGAACACCCGACGACTCTTGAGAGCTAGCTTGAGGCCTTGAATGAATTGGTTGGGGATCATGAAATGGGATTACTGCGGTGATAAGTTTTTGATTTTCAATGTGCATGAACATGCGAGGTCTAAGCAGAGTGATCTATGTATGGTGGAAAAATAATCGTCACGGTAATCGTAATCGTGGATGCGTAATGGTAATTGTAGTGGATGGGAAAGAGTACAGAGTGGGAGACTGGGAGTGAGAAGAATGGGATTGGAATGGGAATGGAAGGATGAAGGTAATAAAGAGGTGCAAGAGGATACGGTGACGGGAGAACACGAGAAAATAATCGTACACGGACGCGTTTTAGTTAAGTATCAGAAAGTATGGGAAGGATAATGCAACTGTGAATGGGAGGGAGAAACGGAATGGGCTTGAGTATTCCGGAGGGTGGGATAACTTGGGTACCATGGTGGATCGTTGTCGGATGAAGTGCATCGCGCCGAGTTTAGGCTCAGGCTCGGGGTCACCATGTCGATCTACATCCTCCGTTATCACAGCCGTCCTTCGTCGTCCTCTGGGCCTCTTACTTCCTCAACGTCCAAGCACCCTCCACGCCAGCCTTGCTAAACTTCTCTGCCGCCTTCCCATCCGGAGGTGGATTCCGCTCCGCCAACCGTCCGCTCTCGGCGTTTGCGCTATTCACTCCATGCGCTAGGAGATCACTGCTCGTAGATGAGTACTGGTGCCCGTCGACCTCTGGTGCGTTGGTGGAGGTAAAGTTGACGTATGGCGCAGATGTGGGGTAGGCTCCTGCGGGGACGCGGAAGTGCCGGGATGAAGCGTCGGGTTCTGATACGACGTAGGTGCGGTAGCCGGGTGTGGACGACTCGGAGGGGTGTTCGTAGTGTTTCTCGTACTGGGCCATGAACGCGTTGGTGGGTTCTTTGGGCCCGGAGGAGGTGGATGTAAGGGGCGAGTTGCCGAGGACGGCAAAGGGCGAGTGGAAGGCGCGGATGCCAGTGCGTTTAGCTGAGCGGAGTGCGGTGGTGGCGAGTGAGGACATGCTGGAGACGAGTAGGGGATTTAGACTAGAGAGGATGGGCCCTTATATATGCGTCATCGGTGGGAACATTGGGGTCTTCTCCACCCTTACTATAATTCATTTCCAGATCGGGAAGTTGTCCCATTCGAATGCCGCGAGTGCGTTCCGGCTCTGCTGCTCAGTCTCACCCACACTCAGTCTCTCTCACTGATACTTCCCATCGGCTCAAACACCAAAACCCGCTCATCGCCTTTCCAACTACTCAGGCTCCCCAATAATCTTCGCGGTCTGGAATTTCCCAAAAATTGTTGCCATCATCGTACGACTGCGCTAGCGTTCCTTTCCCAAGGCACGCTTGCGGCTTGTATACATCTCGTCCAATCGCGAAAAATCGTGTCATAATCTTGTCACTTGTTGCCATTGGCGCCTGCATACAGTTACGCCTTTCGGGACCCCGCAGAAGCTTCAGTGTACGCCAAGATTGGCGCGTCTGTTGACGTCTAATTTTAGAATCAGCTGTTTGCAGGTGCGTCTGACCCTTATCAGTACCCGTATCCGCGTCGACGCGAAGGATCGAAGGCCGATGGTTGTTAGCGGATGGCTTAAGCTCACAAAGTGTAAGGCGCGTGCACTCGGCTTGGCATGAAACCCTCAAACCTTGGCTTCGTGTTATGAATTCTTGATACAGCCCAGAGTAATAGTTTCATACATTTATCGGAGTGAGTTTGGTATGCTATACATATATGTTATCTCACTACCGCGTCCCATGGACTCAGCTGCGTAGGCTTACCCCTTCCACCTTCAAGTTGGAGTTAATTGGGTCCTCCAAGGCCTTATAGTTATAAGTTACCTCGGTCTTCGACTCCGTTCGAGACCGCTCGAGTTCACCATTCGCCTCGGAGTACGGGGGATAGCTTAGTTATGATTTATGAAGAGTTTAGATCTGTGGAAAGTGTACGTTTGTCACCGTCCGCATTTCATGTCAGTAATAATGAATGTTGAGCTCGACATGAATGGGGGAACATCGGACTCGAAGGGTATGTGGTAACATCATTGATGAACGGTATATGTCATTAGACATGAACGGGAGCCGCTCTCCTTGACTAGACGCCCTCATAGTATTCAAGTTAGAAGTACACTGCACCGCCGTTTACTAGTAGTAATCGCACTATGCATAATATCCTACCTCGCCAGTGCGCTGTGCGGCGTCAGAAGTTCAAGTTGCTGCTTCCCCCCTCAATTTTGGAACCGCTCGAGTTCTGCCATTTGCCTCGGAAGACCGTGAACGAGAGCGGAAGGCCACGGGGTGCCGGAGGGGATGCCAGACGGGGTGCAGTATACTTGGTCTGGGCTTGGTTAGGATCTGACTCTCTACTCGAATTCATTTCCAGATCGAGAAGTTGTCCCATTCGAATGAGGCTGCACGTTCCGGCTCTATTGCTCACACTCAATCTCCCTCCCTGATACTTCTCCTATGAACCAACTTTGCACAAAACCTGAGATTCGGCACTGGATAGTTGTCTCGAATGTACTTAATCCAATTACAATATCTTGAGTGCCCAGTGTCACTTGGTGCGTGAATTCATACGGGGACAGGGATGTTCTGAGTACTCAAATATACACGTGTATTACAGGAGAGTATATAGCTACTGGATATACTGATGCACAAGCTAGAACAAGGTGTGCGACAATGGGACTGGCGACTGAGGGACTCGAGAATCACTCAGCGAAGTTTGGGCACGTGAGTTCTTGGGGCCGCAGATGAGCATTGGATTTCAAATTTCAAATTTAACCATGCGGTTCCAGGACACCGTACTATTGAAACAAATAAGTACTGCATTTTCTGCAAATCCAAACAGAGTACATAGCAGTTGATGCGCTAGACTCTCGCTGTGCGCGGGTTTTGTGGCTAACAAATCAGTGGCACGGGTCACGGTATAGATGCAATGATGGGCAGAGATAGGTTGAGGACAGTAATTGGATATTCGAAGTTATCATTCAATGAACATTGGGATAGACATTCGAGGATGTGGACGCATGAGCTTTGTGAATGGAGTTGAAGTGAACCCATGATCGAGCTACCTCACAAGGACGAGTCCAGGACAATTTAATTCTAGTCACTCGTTAGCTGAAGATCTGCAAGCCACCAAGATGAAACCCACTAATATCGGCTATGAGTGCCTCCAAATCAGATCTTTTCATAATCACAGGACAGCTCGGGCCGCTCGGCAGCTGTCGGAGCTTGGACCAGTGGATACGGCTAGGCCAACCGACATTGACAGTTCCTTCACCCCTGACTGGATGAATGGCCGTTGGAAGGTTGTACATCAAGGTGGGTCTTTTAGGCGGATTTTCTGGATGTTCATGTAACATAGAGGCAACCATGACTAGACCGTTTTCATCGGGAGAGCTGAGAACAATGATGGGGTGTTTTCCGACTGCCCTCTGAAAGACGTTGGTGGTGAGCAATACAACCCATCAAGCAGGCAGAACACATACCATTGCCTTGGAATATGTTTGGAAGTCCTTAGGCTTTGCCAACATTACAGTGCCAGGTAATATATTCGATGTGGTCATGTTCTCTGTCTGGATTGGTTTGGGTTATCTGGATTCTTATCTATTTACTGAACGCCACTCACGATTGGTGTAAGCTTGTTTGGAGTAGAACACGGTTGGGCATAGGAGTGAGAACAATGGGTGTGATCGAGTTGAGGGAGATGAGAACCTAAGATAGTGGAAAGAGGCCAGACCAGATCTTCAGTTCTATTAAGGCAGACGTCCATGTGAACCACATCTTAAACATACCTGGATATCCATTAGGCCAAGAGAATGCTTTTATGTCGACGCTGAGCTGCAAACGCAAATATGTCAACAAGTGTTGCAGATCCATTTGTCTGCCAAGTAATCGAAGGCGGTGATAAAATGCAGAACATAGCCCTAGTAGAACCTCGATGTAATGATGGTCGTTCTGGGGGAGCATTGATAAAGCTTCTTGATAATAACAGATAGCTTCATTCAAGTCGAATATCTCCGCGAACCTCCAGTAGCGCCTCATGAAGTGATGCCCTAGCTTCCCCAAAGCAACAGAATGGCCAATGCCATCGGACTGCGAAGAGAAAGTCTCGTCCAGCAGGGCATCCACACTGACCCCAAGGATATCATAGATGGGCAGTTCTGCTACTCGAACTAAAGATATCTCGTCAAGGGTCATCAACCGCTTCGGATGTCCGCGAAGGAAGGTATGTGTGGAGGACGGTATCAGATCCAACGCAAGGGAAGACTGAGATAGCTCAAAAATGAGACCCTCAAGGAGATTGGCGCGAATTTCTTGTGACCCGAAGAGATAAATCTCAATCTGGGTGGTTGTACACACAGCAGAGACGATTTCTTGCATCTGCCTCTGCTCCTGTGCGAACATCTTCAAGCGGTTAGACGTACTCGGACGGGATAACTGAATGCGACGGCCTACATCTGTGGTATGCTCTATCGGCCTTAGAGAAACAACTCCTGAAATGAACTATCAACATCTGGAGGAACGACAAGGCATCATCAAATTTTGACGCACCGTTTTCCATGCATATAATCCTTGAAGAGCAGACCTTTGTGAATACCTCGTCGGGGTCCATCGACATCCAATCCTAGACTAAACGTTACCATCAAGAATACCAGAGATAACGCTAGAATCAAGGTACCTGCGGAAGAGTTGATGTCCAATCTCCGTCGCTGGTTATTGCAATCTTCGCAGAGGGTGACTATATGAAGATAAACACCGGGAGAGAGGTTAGACTAGTATCAGTATAAGACAACGTACCTTCTGAAGGAGAACCTGATTGATTACCGATGATGGGTGCAGATAAATCTAGCGGTAATCAGATGAGAAATTATGCCGTTGTATGCACAACCTACATACCTTACGGTTCTCCAACGCAAGCCTGATGTCAGCTTGATGATATACTGCACGAAGATCTGCATCGTCTGATGTTGCTGCTCCTGAACCAGTAGTACTTCTCCCCACCACCGACGTGGCAGAGAAACTGGCTTGGCGATCGCCCGTGGCTGTCAACGAGGAACTGGATGCGGCTGTATTGCTATACCCTTCTCGAACTTGGGTTTGAGAGGCCAAAACTTGTCCAGAAGGGTGATGAACCCTTGTCCATTGCTCCTCGGAAAAAACACCATTCAAGGTCAATAGAAACAACGCTTGATTGCATAGCGGTTGATCATCACTAGCCCTAAGGTCGTCACCGTTTGACGGACCCACTCTAACTTCAGTCATCCCATGGGCAGATGCATACTCCCATTCATGTGCTGGGCCTGTTGACTGTCTATTTGTTTGGTCCAACAGACGAAATTGCAACCGCAGGTTCGGTGTATGAGTGTCATTCGAAAATGCCGCCATACCCCACGAGGGGGCTTTGTGACACCCTATGACGAGGCGGAGATCGCCATTGCCGAGCTCGTATCCCATCTTGATGTTCGCAAACTCGTACCAGCTCTCTAAGTGCGCGGCCATGTACTTTCTGAAGCCTGCTTTCCTCCGCAGCTCTTGTTTACGACAGCCATTTGGCATCGTCAAAATAGCGCCTTCTGACGCGGTTGACTCGAATGTTAAGCCACTGTTGAAGGTAGTTGTTCAATGACTTCCTATGTATGAACAAGGAAGTACTGATCACTTACGAGGTATCTATGCGCTGCGCTGAGATTGAGGAGCTCGCCAGGTAACTTCTGTCATTGAGGTTTTCGGTGTATTCACGAACTTGGCATCCCCAGCTGAACTCTGGGCTGATGGGCCGGAATCCATCTGGGAGCTCGTCTTGTTCGGGGTTTATTGGATCGGCGGCAGAGAGGCATATATTGAAGAGGAAATCAAACTCTCCTGACTCTGTAAAGAACCCAACATCACCAATAGAGATTCCTCTGGACTGATACTCTCTGGATGTATTTGTGTTTGCTTGTGGGACCCAGAGTGGATAGCCACGTTTTTCGTTCAGGAGGTGTTCCACATAAATTTGGTTGCAAGGTTTTGGAACCACCGAAGCTAATCGAGGTTGCTGAGTCCGCATGATTAGTCACGTTTTACTCCAAATCTTCAACCTACATTATCATCTTGAAAAGGATGAGACGATGACGCTCTATCGCTTTGAACTGAGGTTTGAGGCTGAGGGAGGATCGGCACATCGATTCAATAGCTCTAACGATAGATCGCAAGACTTACGCTGCTACCTGCTTGCCCGCCTGCCTCTATAATTCGAAATGAGTACCAGTTCAGATGACAACGCTACTTTTGACTCGCCGTTGACAACCAAAGTTGCATTCACATGAAAGTTTGGGATTGTGAAGTGATTATTGGTGGCCGTAGTATTTGTAGACGATGCGAACAACGAAACCCTGTGAGAACGCGAGCGCAACATCAGACCCAGGCAGTTAATGGCATTTGCGGACGTACTGTGGTGATGATGGGAGAGCACTGGCACTCGTGCCCTGGAAGAAAATGGTTTATTCCTTTGCAAATAGGCGGTCATTTGGAATTTCACGTACCCGAGGCGATTGAGAGTGAGACATATTAGTCGTTCGGATACCATAATTCGCATAAATTATGATTATGATGGGACTTGAATTATTCCCACCGGTCCAGACTCCAAATGCAGGTGCACGACAGTCCATCCGCATTTAAACGTGGGATGCTCGCCGCCACTTTTGATGCAAGCTCATCGTCGACAACAGCGAGCTCCCGTATCTCAGCGGGCACCACCTCGTTCTCGAGGGTTGGCGTCGTGCCCCTCCGGCCGTGTATGTGGTAGTTAGTTGGGGGTGAAGAGCAGACGGTGTGAACCATGTCTCTTCAGGGCGTAGGACGATGGAGGTGCTGGCGGATGACCCCCAAAGCAATCCAGGCAGTACCTTTGACGTCCTACTCTACCACAAGTGTTTACAAAGGGTGAACTACTGAGGTTTGAGTCAACGAATGTTTTTATAAGTACAGAACAATTTTATAAGACCTGTAAACATAAGAGGTACAGAATAATAGAACGGCTCATCTGAGAACCTGTCCAAGTTCATAAGCTCAAGGGGAAAGATCTCATCCGGCATGCCTGCTGGTGATAGTGGCAGCTGGGCACCAGGACAATGTTTCTTCCTTTCTGAAGGAACAGTTGGCCCATTGGAAAGGTATAATTTAGGAGATTTAAGAAATATTAATAAATTCAGGATACAAGAAGATATCACTCCGTAGCTGGAGATATTGCCCAACGGTGACCTTGAGGCAAATCAGGTAACTATTCAGGAGTGGCCAAGGCTATTGCTGAGCTAAAAATGTGTCCGAAAGGTGCAGAAAATACAGTTTAAACAGGCCCTTGAACATAATAAACAGACCGTTGGGGATTTTGCAAGAAGGGAGAAGATTAAACGAGGGAGAGGAGGAGAAGGTGTGAATATCCTAAGGTTCTGTCGCTCCTGGTAAGGCGCTTGGAGTACCCAGGGGACTAATAGCTCTTAAATACAGAGTCATAGGCAGATCAAAGCGAGGACATTTGAGGTAGGGCTTAAACGACCTGCAGGGAGGCCCAAATGGAAAGTCAGAGTATAGCGCAGCAACCAGCGCACTTCATGGCGCGTTTATAAGCTTATTATAAGCAATTAAACAATGCGTAGAAGATTTAAAAAATTCCAAGAACATCGGGGTAATCGTTCCGAAGATATGAGGGTACGAGTGTACCTTCTCCCCCAACCCAAGATCCAGAACTGAGCCAAATTACTCTACATGAAGGTCCAGTATCATGTTTTATCTTCTGATTTAACAGATGTTGAGGACGTGGGTGGGTGGGTTAAATTTTTACAGATGGCAAGCTCGATTCTGACGAGCGACGAGGAACCACCTCCGGATTGAGGTGGTGGTATGAATGACTTAGATGTCTTCCCGTAGCATTTGGAGACGTAGATTATTTTCTAAACATCCCTGACACGGTGCCAGCGTCGGAGACTCAACCACGAGATGTCATCACCCGATGGGCGGGATAGAACCCAAATTTGGGGGACTAAAGGCCCTGATCATGCAGGTGCCCACCAGGCGCATCAATCCGCTGCTAACACCAACATTACGAGTCCCCCTTTAGGGGAGTCGTTCTTTTCACCGGGGTTGCGGGCGGAAATTTGATGTCACATCAAAATTGAGCGAAAAACCTTCCTTCTTTGGAGGCACAATTTGAAACTCAGCTCAGTCCTGGTCGCCCACCTCACCAAGGTCGATGCCTTCATCTCCAACTCCTGGAATCGTTCATACTATCATGTAAGTTAGCCCCAGTTTTGGGCTTTTTTTGGGTTCTTTCATAGTTTAAATCGTCTGACTAGCCAGTGCTTCAGGATTTGTGGGAGTACCACATCACATGTCCTTTCCTGGTGCAGGATGACAACTTGTTGGCTCCATAACGTTGGAATGGACATAGCTATCGCTTAGCAGATTTCTGTATCGTTTCGGGACGGGCGAGAGGCTTTGAATGACCCCAGCGACGATCCGGCAGGTGCGCTCATTGTCCCACTACGTGTCAAACTCTGACCTTACGCCTTCATCCAGCTTTTTACCCCTCCGCTTCCGGATATACTTGACCTCTGTGGCCACAAAACTCATCTATGAGCTCTTCTGGACGATTTGCTTTGTTTAACGCCTCTCTCCCATGCCTCCAAGTGCGCTCGTCGTCTCGGAGTTCACCATATCATCCTCCTCTCCCATTTTGACCTTTCCCTTCGTCGCAACGCGCCCTCCGCTCCGTTTGGCGCGTTTTCTATGGCGTTCAAAAGCTCTCAACGACCGCTTTCCAACGCGCCTACGCCCCAGCTGAATGACCCGTGCATTCACAAGCAGTCAACCAATTCGCCGAAATTGGACCCTTGAGCTACTAACCCTCAGTCCGTCAGCAAAAGCCCATGGATTTCGAAGTTCAGGTTTTCATTTCAAACCTATCGATGTCGGCTTCCGTTTAAGCCCACTCTCAGGTTTGTGGCACAAGTATTTGCATCAGAACGCTCCATGCCCTTCTCATTCCCCTTCAATCTTTTGTCTCACTGCATTATCTTCTGCAGTCTGTTCAGTAAGTTCTCTACAGCCTTTGACAGCTTTAATCAAGCTAAATCACCTCATGTTTGCGAGCAGTCAAGTATTTCGCCCAAATCGGACACTTGGGCTGATTTCCCCCACTTCATCATCGTCTGCCCAGGAAATTCAGAGTTTGGCCTCTCATTTATACTACATGTTACTGAACACGGCCTTTAGGGAGTTGCAAGATTTACTGAGCAATATATACAATCAAACTATGCTCAACCATTCCATGGGACTCGTTCTGCTGTGCCAAGGGGCAACGGCCTTCACCACCAAGTTCGACTACTGGTGCGCATCATTCAGCGGCACATGCCAATGCTGCCCATGCGCGTCTGCAGGCTGCTCATGCTCACGACTCGGCGAAACATACTGCTGCAAGCTATGCTAGCCACCACCCATATGGGAGCCCCGTCCACGTCGCTGCGTGCCAGATTCATAACGCCCATGCTGCTTCTGCGGATAGTCACCGACAACAGGCATTGGCACATAAACCATCAACTGGAAATACTGCGCCACATCCTGCCATATCCCACCAGCATGCGGCGAACTCACATGCAGAGGCTCATGCATCTAAGCAGCGATTCCCTGCTCATCACCACCATTAGTTAATACGAGTAATTCGGATGTATTGTGGATTGAGATGTCCGGCGTAATTTGAAGTAAAAATTGGAGATGATATTTTAGAAACCTAGATTGTCTAAGAGGTTGAATTTCTTCTATTCTCTAAGACTCCGCCAACACGAGAAGACTTTCCTTGATCGACGTCCGGTCCGCGCGATGCTTATATTCACTCCGAGCTGAGCAGGCGACACCAAAATCGTGCTGAGTTGTATCCATTGCGTACCGTAAATGGTTTCAGGAGAGCGATACTGGTCGGCGCCGTATTACAAATACTATATCTAGATGACGAACTTTTGTATGTACATATTTTTCTCTGGAATGTTTAGCGCCCTTCTTATCGCTTTCAACCCTTTTGTTCTGGTGAAACAGGTGTTCCAAAATCATCGATATAAATCAGTTGTCTGAATTTTTGATTTAAAATATTCGACCCCCACACTCCTTCACTATGTCGCTCCTCATAGTTGTTGGTTTATTCTCTGTACCTGATATTCCTCAAACATCCTCCAAACAGACAGGCGCTCCTGTTGACATATGCATCTTTAGCTCTCCCGGTATGCCGAATCTATCACGAGTGAATTCACAATTCGTTTGCTCCTTGGAAATGACT
>Ga0247742_10001289_pt1 | contig 17822 bp, 22 predicted proteins | sample UWRJL208509C2_FD_180944 | JGI IMG/M metagenome (GOLD analysis project Ga0247742, IMG submission 180944) | Plant litter microbial communities from Arlington Agricultural Research Station in Wisconsin, United States - UWRJ-L208-509C-2 | ecosystem: Environmental > Terrestrial > Plant litter >... | reverse complement strand
CCTCGACCGCTTCCCCTTCTTCCCAAACCGTAAACTCCCCAACCCCAAACCAGGCAGCTTCATCCCCGACCCAATGCTCAAACTCCCAAAGAACGACTGTGTATCCTCACTCTGCGGCTTGGAGTGGTATTGTGGTTGGTATTGATATTGGGTTTGGGTTTGGTATTGCGGTGTCTAGAGAGCGGGATGAGTGAGGGTTAGTTGTGGGTTATGATGTAATAAAACAAAACAAAATAAAACACAAAGGGACAACGGCCAGGGGGACTGAGATGGGTACACGATACAGGCCATACAGGCAAAACGGCAGATGGGGGTCAAGACTCGGCCGATCAGTCCCTCTCCTCACTTTGGTCAATAACAACGACCCATCTTCGACCCGACACCTAAAACACGTACAGAGAGCTGGTTTTTGGACTGGACTAGTCCTGTCCAATGTTCCATGTTCCAGGCTCCATGCTCCGTGCTCGATTCTGGGGTGCGTCGATCGAGATGGAAGGTTTGCACAAATAAGAGAGAGGGAGCAAAGGTAGACATGACGTAGGGAGAGGGGTGCAAGTTGAAGCGAACTGCAATCCCAGTACAAGTGCAAGTGAAAGTGGGAGCATGCAAAATCCACCACGGAACGAACGAAGAATAAAAGGCGAAAGACTCACGACAACTTGTACATCCTGCCCTTTCGCCGGCACAACCACATACCCCCCATTCATCGGCACGATCACTGGCTGGTTGGCGGTGGGTTGGATATATTGCAGACCTATCATAGCAAAACAAATAAGCACGGGTGTTTACCGCAGCGACGAATGCCAGGACGAACCTGTAGGCGTAAGCATACTCATACTCGTCAGCGCAGTCGTGAACGACTGTGGTGAATGTCCCTGATGCGAATGCGACCTTGATGATGAGGGTCTTGAATGCGACTTTGATCTTGACCGCGATGAGGACCGGGACATGGGAGCGGCGGCGATAACGGTGGGGTAGAGCGGTGGGGAGGGGTATGGGGAGGTCTGTGCGCTCTGCGTACCGTACGTGTAGGGATAGGCAGTGTATGGGTAGGCGGTGGCTTGTTGAGGCTGGGCAGCATACGGCGACGTCCCATATACATACGTCTGCCCGTGCTGTGCTGGCCGACTCCCGTTCGCATAGGCGTAGGCGGCCACATGCGCATCCACATACGACCCGGAGCCAGCAGCTGGTGCTGAGACTGGGTACGCGGCCATTGGTGCTGGCGTTGGGTACGCCGGGTACGCCAGCTGAGCCTGCGTCGGTATCCGCGAGCTCGAGGACGATTTATGCGAATGGCGGGATTTGGATCCTTTAGGTCTCGAGGTCGATGTGGAGAAATAGGTGGGCGAGATGAGACCTTGCGGGGTCGTGTAGAACGCTGGCTGGGCTTGAGCCTGCACTTGAGGTTGGACCTGGTAGCCATACCCATACGGGCTGGGGTAGCTCGGGTACCCCTGCTGCTGTACGCCATACACCTGCCCCTGCTGCCCGCCATACCCGCTCGGGCCTCCGACCTGCGACGCCGATGGCGGCGAGTATCCTCCATCGCTTTCGGGGGCTGGAGATGGCAGGTGTTCCCCCGGGAGAGGTACGAACGGGTTCTCCTTTGGATGGGCATTGGTGTGGTCCACCCATTTCGCGATGCGGGCTTGGTTGGCAAGGTGTCGTTCGTATGCGCCGGGTGAGTAGTCGTATTCTGTCATCGTGAGTTGAGGGCGGTGTTCTGAGTGGGTGTTGGTGTGGATGAGAGTAGGACGAGAGAGGAAGGATGACTGGGGATGACGGGAAGTTTAAAGCAGGTGCAGTGTGGCGGTATGACTACAAAAAGGTTTGGGGGTTCGGACCTCCTTGCGCCTCGAGGTGACAATAAACACAAAGCCGGGAGGGAAGCGAGGACAAGGCTAGACAGGGCACAGGGAAAGGGTACAAGGATCCGAGGGTTGGTGCGATATGAATGCTTCAAGCAGTCATGTATATCGATGCTCTGTAGTGCATTCACAAATACGGTCAGTTCCTCGGTGTGCATCCTCAGAGTCGGAGTGACTTACTCGTATGCGCAGCGACTGCGAGCACCGCCGATAACAAAAGGAATGGTATGGGTTATATAGATAGATAGATGAGAATACCAGGATCTGGGTGGTTTAATAACCCCCCTAGCAGGATGCCACTGGGCGGTGGTGGGACGAAGCAAGGAACGTTGGTGTGCAGTGCTGTGCTGGCTGCGTGGGGGGGTGTGGCGTTGTGGCGCTGTGGCGCTCCCCTCGTTCACCCGATTCGTGCCTTTTTGGTTCCGTGTCGGTGTCAGTCCGGCGCCGCGGCTCCAAAGGGCCGGTTATCTACCTGCCTTTTTGGGTGATCAGCCGCCAATCTTCTGCATGAGGTCCTCGAAAGGCGCTGTGAGGACTGGATCCGGCGATGACGCGCAGTTCGAGGTGTGGCTTGATTCTCCGATGTATATACGAGATATTTTCTTAGTGTATGCATCGTTGATATGCGCGCCAGCAGAAATGTGTCGCTTCGATTTAAGCAATGGTTTTCCACTCCCTTGTGCAAGTCACTAGTCAACTCGTCCATGTCACTTTGCGCGGAACCATCTCCTACTGCAAGGCGTAAACCGAAATCGCAAACCCCCTCCAACATGCTGGCCATTTCTCCAAACTATCCACAATGGTGCGCAACGGACCAGCACAAGAATTCATGAAAGTCCCTTCTGCAGTTTCCAAGGGTTAGCTACACTATGAGGCTCTTGGGTGGATGAATTACTAATGCTTTTCAAGGTATTCGAGTCCACTTTAAATTTCTCTGCAAGCTGCGTGTGTATATGAGACACGATTGGAACTGCACATTGAGAAACTTACAAATGCCATATGTAACTGAGCTTCGATGAATTTGTCGAGAGCACAGTGGGTAAGCTCCTTGAGCTTCACGGCTTCTGGTCTGAGGGACTCGAACGCCTCTTGTTTATTTCGATAAAAAATGAGGTCCATTCCGTCCGGGTCAATGTTGAAACTTTACTCAGCCACACGCGAATGCCACAGCGTATGCACCTGCCGCTGGGACCAAGTCCTCGTTGTCATCGCTAAATTATTTCTCAGTACAGATTGTAAATATATAGTAGATCTCATCTGAATTTGCAGATTCCACTAGACGATCTACCACCCGACTCCGTCGTCTATCAGGAAAATAGATTGACATTGGATAGAACAATATTTCGACCCTTCGTTATGCGCTGGAGCATGCTGCCGGAGGATAGCAGGAATGTGTTAGCATGCCCTCTTCATGCGAGGCAAATATTTCCTACAAAACCTGAATCCGAAAGTCACTTCCGTTCATTCAAGTTGAAACTAGTCATGTCAAAGTTAGGTTCAGTCCAGTTTTTGACCACCTTTTCTCCAAGTGTGAATGAAACCATGAGTCTGGTTTGGGCGCTTATATCAGTGCCGTGAGAATGTGGCGCGGCTGGCACTTCTTGGTTATCCGGACTCGCTTCCTTTTTGGACGCTTTTTGGACCCGCATCGGCGACAACCTGGTGCTGCGGCCTGTTGATTACCTGCCTTTTCGGGTGATCAGCCGCCAATCACCTACGCTGAGCCTTGTAGACCCCCTTATCACCTCCCTCATCTGAAGCGTCTTTCCAACCCGTCCATTCGACTAGAGAGTTGCAGTATCCAGTACAAACATGGCCGAACAGCTTCCACTCATCGACGATGATAACATCCAGTGGAGAATCGCAAAGAGCAAGAATGGGGTGTCTTTCGAGATGGAGTGGAGAAACTCGAAGATGCAATTGAAGAGGTGGGTGGGGTAGCTTTGTATGCCAGGAGCGAGACTCTTCAGGCTGCTGCGAAAAAGAACCACTTCGGCATCCAAGTCCACTGGCAATTGGGCGACGCGAAGTGGAACTACATTACCCCAGGAGATGTTAGAACGACAACCGCGATCATGCGGTACAGCCTCTACGAATATTCTGGCCCAAAATACTCGTATTCATTAGCCTTCACCAACACTGAACACTACCACTACCATTTCGAAGACGAAACTGGCGATAGATAGAGTGTGCATACCTTTCGAAACGGCCGTCACTATCTTCGATACAACTCAGCAAAGCCGACTATTCTGTTCATTACAGGGTAGCTAAAGGGTATTGATTCGGGTTATTGGTGTTATGTTTTGAAAGACTGCGGATGATCCTTGGTGTTAGGTCGATCGGCGGGCTTCATTTCGATTTCATATAGTCTTTAGTTGGACATATTTTTCGTCTCATTTGGCTTGTGACTTGTTCTCAAAAGGTGTTTGCTACTCTTATCTGGATAGTAATACAACCATGCGCTATATGATCTGGACTTGAAGATGAAGTGTGAAATTGTTCGACGTATGTGCGAATGCCCTGGCTTTAAGTTTGGAGCGAATGAATGACCTCCCCGCCCGCGGGCCTCCACGTCGTGAATATACAGTTCAAGCGATGTATTTATGCCAATTGTTTCATCCTAAAACTTCTCCATTGTGGAACATGGAGCGAATGAATTCGGTATTTATACCCCGAACGGCGAAGATCCCCAGCAAGACACAACCGGCGCTCGGAATCGTTTATCATTAAACCTAAATCCCTATTAATAATGTGATCATGTTGCCATGTAGAGAATACAAGATATATGACCTCCACCACCTAGAACACGACAAAGCGCATTAAATGTCTGTTTCGCAATTTAGGCCGTAGTGGTTAGTTCATTCCTGGTAGTTGTACTTGGCAAGCTTACTCAAGACGTTTGAACAAATCATAAAATATTCCGAATATACAGTATGTATGCTTCAGGTGTTTCTACTCCAGGGATTTGAAAGGAGTCTGACTCTCTATAGCGTCCCCTCCTACTTCTTTGCCCTTGTATGCCTTCTGGATATGCAGAAACACATACTCAGGCCGCCTGAAAGTCACCACAACCTCCTAGGTTGCCGTAATAGCTCAACCTCCCCCCATTCGTCTGTGTCTACAAAAAATCATCAGACTCCGTATACACGCGAAGGACCAAATTATGGTAATTCACCTGAGTGATAACAATGCTTGTAGACTTTCTGTACACATTCGTGCGCCTTAAAAGTACGGAGACATGGCCTTTGGGCACTGCACCTGTCACATCCGTATCTACAATGGGCGATACGAGGAGAATATAATCATATCAGATGGTCCATGGACGTGAAAGAAAGGATTTACTTGGGCTTTCTTGGTTTCCGAGTTGTCTTCTCCGTAGGCGAATGGTTCAGTATTGTAAAAGTTTATCTCATATCGCGATTCGGCTTACTAATTGCTTTAATCGTATTGCCGGGAGTCGAGGAGGAAGAAACAGCGATTGGTGCATACTGAGTCACAGCTACGAGCAGGAAGGAAGTTAATGGACGTAGGAAGACGTAAGAGTGTTTAGACGCACAATCGTCGACGCGAACTCGTTTCGAGGGACCAGGAGCGCTCTCAGCCTGCGATCCACTGTCGCTTTGGTGAATTGGCCCCACTGCTGGCAGGAACTATCTCGATAATTTCCGCAGGACCCATATTTCCTATTGAACGAGAGCGATTAGTACACATGTGAGGTGTTTCAAGTAAGTGTTGAAGAATGGCGAGGCGTCGATGAAATTACCTTTTGCTGCTGTTGCACCGCCGATGGTGGCTACCGAGCTCGAGGGTGGTTTGGCCGTAGACGTTACCGCGGCTAGGAACATGGAATATATTGGCCAAGGCGGCGTGAAGGAGACATACTGTCGTTGAGTGACGTGTCATCAGGGAAAGAAGAGAGAGGAGATCATACGTGTTTCGAGGTGAACTCGCGAAGATGGGCCAGTCCCGTTCCCAATTTCACCCTCAAAACCCTCCTGGACGCGCTTTGACGAGGTTAGGCCCAAGTCTTTCTCTATGTAGGAAGGAAGGTTCATTTTCGCGTATCATGTACGTTGGGAAGTAGACCCACCTTTTCTAACTTCTTCAACGATGAAGCTGATATGTCCAGGTATGGGAGGATCTTTGAGGTACATATCCATGTCCTCTGGAGGCAGGATTGCATCGGACGGATCCCTTGGATGCCCGAGCAGCTCGTCAAAGTTCCTTGCAGGAATTGAAACCTAGAGGACGCATAAAATGTCAGACTCTTTGAATTCGTTTTTCTTGAACCCACCTTCCACATACGCAGGTACGCGCCAGCAAGGCGGGCATTAGTACCTGCGATGGTCTGCTGGAATTTGGAGGCTGTTGGCAGGGGTTTCTGTCTTCGGCGTACATTTTGAGTTCATAAGAGTCGGAAGGAGAGTCTCCCGATATCCAGTAGAAGAATTTGAGTGTTCGTCTCATAGTCGCTGGATAGATAGAATGACAATGGATGGAGGTCAAAGTTAAGGGGTTGACAACGAACCGTCATGCATTCATACGTCACGCGAAATCACGGCGCTAACTTACATATTTAAGATTTCAAGCCAAGTCAAATGGACTTCGCTAAGAAATTGTAGTAGCCGGTCACTGAGGGCGGTTCGTCGAAAAGAGTGTAGACGGGAGTCGTTAGTGACGCATGCCAGTGGTAGCCGGGTCTTTACTCACCCAAAATTCCTCCGTTCGTGTACCACTCAGTGCTACTAGAGTTGAGCGTCTACCCTTGTCTCGTTTTGCTTGAACGCTATAGCTTAACCTTTGCACGAGAAGCAGTTTGAAATGCTATTCATTCTTATTCCGAGCGGCAAAGGTCACAGAAAATCAGAATAAGCGCCCATTGTAAGATTGGAAGCCCGTCGTCTATAGGGCTCACTGGGTACGGTCGCAGCTTGTAAGAACCATGGTGTATTCCTCGGGGTGCAGGTAACAATCGGTGTACAGTAGATGAGCGTATTCTAGGAAGATGTGATTGCTACGATACTGGTACTTATGTGAGTCCAACAACATGTGATAGTACTAAAGTGTCCGAACGCGAGTAAGACTGGGCGCCAGGCTTACAAAGATTGCTGCCAGTAATCTTATCGATAATCGAAAGATGTCAATACAGTAGAGAATCCCGAGAGTGGCTTAGAGTGCGCGAGGATTGCATATTCAAACTATTTGTACTTATTCGAAATGCTGTAGTTCTCGCTACGAAAATATGGATTGTTTATGCTATGGTAAAATAATGGATGAAGTAAGCTACGAACTATCTAATATGGTGCATTAGAGACTTACCACTCGTTGATATCCCCTCGAGGATGGAACGAGGCGATGTGATAATTACTCGAGAAATGAGTGGCGAAGGCCGGTTAATCACCTGCCTTTTCGGATGATCAGCCACCATCTTCTGCACGAGGTTCTCAAAAGGCGTTGTGTGAACTGGATTCGGCGACGACGAGCCTGCACACGGAGCATGAGATGTGGCTGAATTGCTCCAAGCACCTACTTCGAGCCCATTCAACCAATACCCGTGTAATGGGTGCATCGTCAACATCCGGCACACTCCATGCCCCTTTCAAAGACCTCCTTCCCTTTGCGCTGAAAATTACCCAAGAAGCCTGCGACCACTACACCGCCATACAAGTTGCAGCCGAAAAGATCGATGACCAGGACGCTGTCGGGGAAGCTGTAGATGAGATGATGGACACCGCCTACATCAACTACATGCCCTACCAAGGTACCAGTGACGAAGTGGGGCAGCGGAAGGGAGAAGAACAGCTGCTTAATATGAGAAGCAACCTCAAGTTGTCTATGGTAAGTTTAATTATATGTTCGATGAAACTCAAACGATGCACGATGGCTGATATCTTTGTACGTTCTCTTGTGCAAGGCTCTCATCAGATTTTGTCAGTTTCGAAAAGAGACGAGGGGCGCACCGCCGCAGGATGATCCGGAGTGGAAGATGGAGGACTCGCTCATTGAGTCCATTAAAAATTTGGCATGTCGGGAGAATGAGGATCCCAAGATAGAAAAAATAACGCAGTGGGGCACAAAAATAGTACCATGAAGCCACGGGACTGTTTAAAGTTCCTTTAGATTTGCAAACGCACTCCTATCTGATGATATGGTCTTGGCTAATAGTTTCTTACTTTTGAATACTGAAAAAAAATGCTCTTACTAGTGCTGCCAGTGGGGTTATATTGAAACGAATATTGAACAGAATTGTTGGATGCTACATGGGGAAACTATAATTCTTGTTTTCCAGCTTTCACCGTCCTTCTTCACTACTTATTTCGCTCATCACCCCTTTCAATTGACCTTCTGTTCAAGGTGGACCACTTCGATGTTGTTACCGTCCGGATCAAGGACAAAGGCTGCATAGTATCCTGGGACGTAGTCCCTCTCTCCCGGTGGGCCATTGTCCTTCGCACCTGCCCCCCTAGTATTATCGATAACTTATTCAAGATTAACCCTTCGAAAATCAACAACGATATCACGTACAAGGCTGCTTGATAGAATTCATCCACCACCTGCCTGCTCTCAGCCCCGAACGCCAGATGCAACCCCTTCACTGGCGACCCGTCCGCGCCAACGTCTTTCAGCCAGAGGTCAGGTTTGCAGTCAGCCCCAAGACCAATATGCTTTTCTCCAAAGTTGAAGATTTCTTTGTATCCCAACGGAGCAAGTGCAGCGAGGTAGAAGGTTTTGGAGGCGGAGACGGAGGTGACGCCGAATGTGGTGTGGTGAAGGACCATTTTCAGGTGCGATGTTATTTATTTAGAGTAAGTGAGATGTACTTTTACGAAAGAGGTGGGTTGAGCTGGTGAGGGATCGATTGTGGACTTGAAGTCTGCTCCTTATGTGTTATGAGAACTCTCGTTATCCAGAAAACGTGGTTTTCATATCTTAGAACTGCTTAGAAATAGACCCTCGGTGTACCATCACGAGGACCGCGTAAAGTTGATAACAATTGAGTTGAGTTTATAAGGCCAGTCACGAGCTATTTTCAAGCTGGCGTGGATTCATGCATGGCGTTACGAAGGGCTTCACAGTCTCGGCGTTTTCATTGGTGGGCGGTGGTCAGCGGAGAATTCCGTGAAATTGGCTGGTACTCCGAGCGTTCGAATCTTTAAATCGAGTCTGAGACATGAGGCTTTAAGCAACGCATCGATGGCGCGCATCCTTAGAAGCACAAGAACTTATATTGAAGCGGCAGATTGAGCTTGTCGTTCTGGGTTGAATGCCTACTATCCCATACCGCAGTCAGTTACCACGCTCAGAGAAGCAATACTGTACAATTTCTATCTAAATTTTACGCAACTGATAACTGATTGTCATGAATTGAGTAATCTTTAAGAAAGAAACGCATAATGTAGGTCGGCGAACGGTGTTTAAATCAGTGATGTAGAATAGGCGAAAAATACAAATTTTCTTAGGACGTCAGACTGAAACCAAATCGTAACATTTTCTCTTCAAAATTTTTTTCTTTCACCTGCTTTTCTGAGTTACGCGTTTGCCATACGGTGTAAGATTTCAGGCCTGAAAGTACCTCCAGTTATCTAAGTAGATATTGGGGTTGAATCAGCACATACTTATACGGAAGCTTGAGATGAACGCCTATCACACCGCTGCTGGATGACGGGTAGTCGCTGCGGGGCTTGTATTCTACCAGTGCTGCCCAGAGTTTGATCGTAAATTTGATTTTGGCGGTTCCACGTACTCGAACTAGACGTGAATAATTCTTTTAGAATCGCGATATATATGCATTGGAAGTGAACCTGTAACTGATGCTGAGGTTGTCTGGTACATCGCCAGTTTCCTCAAGTAAATGTTGCATTTTATGCAGAGGCGGTGCGCCTGAAAAAACTAGTGTTTGAGAATATGGGATGTAACTTACTACACGAAATTAGTTTCACTTCCTTTGCGTTTTACATTGTGGCGTAGACATTCTAGACGCATTCTAGTTCTCTCTTTTTTTCTTTTTTTTTTTGGTGGAGCTATGTAAGAGACGACAAGTAACAAATTTACCCTCGCCCCTCAGCTAATTAGTCGAAGTTTCCACTCCGCTCATAGACAAAAAATGCTTTTAGGGCAGTGAGAGACTCGGGGTGCGCAGCCAGCCGAAACTAGCGGTTACGTCTATTAGGACGTGCGACCCCCATACTCACTAAAAAAACGGTTTCAAAGATACGTATTTTACTTCTCTACCATTGTTGTGCACGTTCTGAACGTGTAAAAGTATATCTCGTGCTTCAACCGCCTCGAAATCACATGCTTCGTCCAAACATCCCATGTTGCCCTGTGAGTTTAACGTTAACCTCGTATATGAGCCCAAGAATTTGCCAGATGCTACGCAAGATCGTCAGAATCGATACACGTAAAGGGGAGATTATGGCGCTTCACCTTTGTCGTTGATGAGTATTTGGTGTTCGCGTCCATATTTGTGCGCTGTGTGAGCGGGATTGTTTTGGATTGGAGACCGCACCGGCTGCATTTCAATCTAAGGTGGAAGACACCACGAGCGACATAAAAACATGAGTTGGACTATGATGTTGGTGAAAGGTTTCAACTCAACTCTTCTGGTTTTGTTTTCGCTGTAGATGAACGACTTAGTCGAAGAGTGGGGAGACATTATAACTCGGCTTACTAATACTAGGTCCCGCTATTACTTTGCCATTGGACGAAGAGGAAGGTACGACTATTCCCTTAGACCGCGTCACAGCTATGAACGTGCGAGTAAACGGACATGTCATGCTCTGAGGACTTGGCATAGACGTACATTTTTTGAGGCGAAGTCGTTTCGAGGGACCTGCAGAGCTTTCGGCCTGAGGTGTGTGGTCACGCAAGGCGCGTTTTCGTGAGGTGACAGGCGCTTTCTCAACCGTGGCAATACCCGTATGTCCTTCATCAAAGGAGAAGTAGTCAGCACGCATGTTAATGGCAGCGCTGGATGAAATTACCTTGTGCTGCGCTTAAATCGCCGCGGCTAACTCTCGAGGGTGGTTTAGTCTTCGCCGTGGACTTGGCGGTGGCTTTGAACGTCGGAAGGAAAGGTAGATGTGTGATAGTGGAGATAGATTGTCAATCAGTGAGGTTTCATGGTAAAAGAATGGAATAAATCGCGTACGTGTCTCGAGGTCAACTCGTGAAGAAGGCCCAGCCACGCTCTCAACTTCAACTCCATCTTCATCTTCTACACCCTCCTCAACACGCTTTGACAAGGTAATGTGCTCCATTATGCCGACTTTCCCTGTATTGAAGATGAATGTTCATTTCCATTTATTGTGTCCATTGTTCAGCATACTTGCCTTTTCTAACCGCTTCAACGATGAAGCTGATGTGTCCGAATACCGGAAGATCCTTGAGGTACAGATCCATTCCTTCAGGAGGCAGGATTGCGTGTGATGGTCCCGTGGATGCTTGAGAAGTTCATCAAAGTTCCTAGCAGGAATCGAAATCTATAGAAGGCGTGAGATGTCAGGCAGCTTTGGATTTCTTGTCATAGGACACATCTTCCACATATACAAGTATGCACTAGCAAGGCGATCGTTCATTGCTGCCATGGTTTTTTGGAGCCCGGAGGCTGTGGGCAGGGGTTCTCCGTCTTCGGCGTGGATTGTGACCTCGTACGAATCGGAAGGAAGATCTCCTGAGATCCAATAGACGAGTTGTATTATCCACTTCATGGTGGATGTGACCTTTATGATGATGTTAAATGAGGTCGGAGATGAAGCTGCCAAGTTTAGCGTTGGGCGGTCTTGGTTTTGGGAAGGAGGGGAAGCGCTCGAGGAGGAAGTTTTTGGTTGGCTCAGAGGAGCATTCGGCGGCGTCAAGGAGAGAAGTAGGGTCAAGGGAGTCTCCTACGAGATTCCGTAACCTCTTGTGACAAGACAATGCAAGGCTCCGTCTGATTCTGAAAGCGACGATGAGCTGGAGGAGAGTGACGTAGCTCCGGCTCCGAGTTGGAGATCGGTGGGGAAGGAGTTGGAGCGGGGAGTGTCATCAGAGTTGCGGTCATGTTCATGTCCAGGGAAGTCAGTGTCGAGGATGCCCTGCAGAGCCGTTTTTGCTAGACCGGTGCCCATGGCTCCTAGACCCCGGTGTTCAGTGAATGGTCCATGTCCGTTTACCCCCCCTAGAGGTTGATGCACGTTCGTTGAGGGTCGAAGACCCTCGTAGAGTCCTACACGGTTCACGTTTCAGGGCAGGTCTCCTTTAGGATGGATCTTACGATCCTGAAAGACCTTACGCCCTTCGACTTCGACTCGTCTCTTCGAGTCCGAGTGCTACGCGAGTCGCCCGCGGCCTTTGATCTCCCATCTTTGGTCATTTCAGCCAACATTCACTGTAATGAAGAATACGCGGGCCTCAGGATGGATCTTACGACTATGAAGGACCTGGCGCCCTTCAACTTCGTTCTTGCGTTGAATCCTCAGGACTCGCGCGCTGTTTTCAGCCTTACAATTGGCCCTCGTTCTCTCACCTCATCTTATTATCACACTGATCTCTGATCTCCCTCCTACCCTCATCCGCTTGATTCAAAGCGCTGTACTAACGAACTCAGAACAAATCAACCTGTCACACTTGTAATTATCTTATATCTTACTTTCTTACGCTCACACTCATCTACTCGAAAGGACTATTAGTTATGCTATCTATGAATTATATGTTACGTTTATGGGATGCAATAAATAGACAATGCTTGATCATACGCATACGGTGTAAGATTTCAGGTGCTGAAAGTACTTCTAGTTGTCCAAGTAGATACTGAGGTTGAATCAGTTGATATACGAAAGCTTGAGATGAATCTGCCACCACACCGTTGCACCTGAATGATGGATAGTCGCTGTGAAGCTTGTATACCGCTGGCGCTAACCGGTATATCGCCAGTTTCCTCAAGTAAATATTGCACTTTATACAAAGACGAAGCTGGAACTACGCCCGAAAACGACGGGCTCCATGAGTGTCTGAGAATATGGGATGATTTATTACTACTACATACATGAGATTCAGTTTCATTTCCTTTGCTTTTTGCATTGTTGTAAGGTACCCTTCCTGGCTGAGCACGGAAAACATGCACAAGTCGTTCATCACGCACGCGCTCGTCTCCAAAGTAGTATCATTTTCTTTTATTGATCATCATTAGGGTTCTTCACAGTACTCGATTTGAGGTCCATTTGAGCGCGATTTGAGCCTTCATTTGAAGTTGATTTGAGATTCGGCAAGTTTCGGCATGGCTCGGAGAAGTCCGACATCGCGCTTCCAACTTTGACCGTACCACTCAAATCGAAATGCCAAGCCTTCTCGCTCTCAGGCTACATAGGTACAAATTGGACTCAAGCTCATCCTTATCCCACAAATAAACGGTATTAAATATGTATTATGGCCTTTTCACTGCTATAAGCTCACCATAAACTATTAATTTGAGTATATATTCACAGATTCGGTGAATATCGTGAGACGACACACGTGCTCTGGTGGGTTGCGTATACAATTCTTTTGAGGCGACCCTACACATATAAACAACCCCATCATGGAATTTTTGTATTAAAGTGCTACATTCCAGTTCTCATGAACAGCCTCCCCAAACTGACGCGGAAATTTTACTCAAAAGGAGGAGACATTGCTCAAATCAACGCAAAAAATAGGAAGTTAGCAAACACACACCTTCGACAGCTAAAATTTGGGGAAAATTTCATAATGGAAGATATTCATGCATTTTATAGTGTATAAGAAATATAAAACGGCCTCTCCAAGGCATATGTATTTCAGTATGGTGTCCCGGGTGGTCAAATCAACATAGGGGCTGGAACTCGTTTAGTGATCATGTTGAAAGTCCGACCTGATGGCTGTCCCGGCGGGCCCAAAACGGAAACTTGCCGAATCTCAAATGAAGTTCAAATAAAGACTCAAATCGCGCTCGAATCAACCTTAAATCGAGTACTGTGAAGAACCCTATTTCTGTAGTTCCATTATTCTGGACTGTGCCTCGATTTTTCTACTCCTCCTCCATTTTATCTACTATAAAAACCTCATGTACACTACAATTTCTGTAATGGAATCGATCCCCTACTCACCAGTCGTCGTCGCCGCCCAGTTTCGTTCAATTCGCCCCAGTCGTCGCCGTTTCGTTCAGTCCGCCAGTAGTCAAGTTTTGTCCCGCTCACGAGTAGCAACCCAGTTCACGCACGCTCAGTTCACGGCTCATGAAGAGCATCCCAGTTCATGACCCATGCCTCAACCTTCCGTCCCTACCATTCCGCGGATCCTGTTCAGTACCTATCTCAGACGACCGCTGAGATACTCGCTCCGCCCTTCGCACAACACACACCCCGAGAATTCATCAATCGATTCTCCGATCAACAGGTCTTTCTACAACCCCACCGCGCTAACGTAAATACCTCAGCAGCCCCAGTCAGTCCCTGTGAATTTGCTCTGTTGAAATCTCCCGCAGTGGAACCCAGTAGAGTAGATTGAACTTCCGTATATCTACGACATTTGTACTACAAGAATATGTATTAGTAATTATATTAATAATGCCCATTTTATCGAATATTCGAGCATCCCGAGGCGTGCCTGATTGCATTTCTAACATGTTCAGACTATTTCCTAACCTTAGAACAACATCTGGACCAAGGATCGACCTGGGCACGGCCTGGCATCGACTCATCTTTTTACTGAGAGTGACTAAAAAGTGGCTGACTTGTGCCTAACATTACCTACCAGAAAGCTGACCCAGGATTGACTGATAGAGGGCTATGGATGTCCGAAAATTAGACTACCGATGGACGGTGACTGACCTGCAACCGACTGCTAAATTCCAAGACTAGGCTAATTACTATGGCCCGACTAGATACGACAATTGACTGACTAAAGCCAGTCGGTCAAATGTCACAAAACCGACAATTAGGTGGTTCCATAGTCGGTCTCTGGTCCAGGCCGACTATTGACTGACTTTTCACTGACCACAGATCAAATTTCTTTTACTGGGAGTCACCTCTAGGTCAATTTGGTCGTCGACCTTGACGTTGACGCACTAGATGTTGTTTGAATTCCATATGCAACTTCCCTATTGTCATTGTTATGTAAACAACCTGGTAAACGGGAAGAAACAGGAAGAGCACTGAATTACTCGCGTTCTTAGCCCAGCTCGATCATCCAAATGACCAGCAATCGTGTCCATCCCGTACTAAATTCAGTTACGACCGGCCCACCGGAGTAATTACTCCACTCTACCCCGTTGGGATGCGTTCTAATATCAGACGTCGACGCTGCACCACCTGCCATACTACGTGCATAGCTCTGAGACTCTCTGAGAACCAGCAAGTGGCCAGAATTAGAGGTAGATGTTTGCGTCGACAACGGAAAAGGCCACGCTTCTAGAAGTCTATTTTGATACTTACCGTAAGGGGATCAAATGTAGCTTTGAGTGCGGCATCCTTCGGGCCAATTTAGAATAGGTGTTGGGGATAAAGTTTAATTGCCCAGTGTCGTGAGTTTCGAAATCGTACAATGGTGCAAGTCCGGTGTAATTGACTGTGGCGGAAGAACCTGCCGGGATAAACTCGTAGAGATTATCATGATTAAAGTCATATGTGGTCTAGAGGACACCGATAAAATCGGTAATAGTCAAAGCGATGAGTTGGATTCTGGTAAATAAAATAAGAAAGTATTTCCCATTTTTGCTCACGATGAGTGACATGGTAGTGTCCAAGGGTTCGAGAACACTATTCTTTTCGAAGATGCAAATGTCGCGCTCTGTTGGGTTGGTGATAATAGGAGATACGACAATGTCTTTCTTCGAGGCGACATCGGCCTGAAAAGTTTTCTAGAGACTTTCAAATCATCGTTGGAGCTCTAGAGAGAGGTTTATGAAAATAAGGAGAAGAATAGATTGGAGCATTATAGATAGGTAGGCTCTGGGCCGACACTGGAGATACAGGGCGTGAATAGTGCCTACTTACGGTCCCATGGCCAGCGTGATGGAGAACCTGGTCGAGAGGTGCACGGCGCCCTTTTTTTCTGGAATGTATCAACGCAGCCATTTTCTCCAGTGGCTGCATATCTCATTCATACGCTTCGCTTTGTTCATCAAGATTCTGAACACGAAGATCAGGATTGCTTCCAAATCTTTCAATCGGAACTCATCAGGGATTATGACAATAGTAATAAGATTCTTCACAGGAATGAAATGCGGCGACAGTCGGCAATTTGAATAGCACACGTAATTTTTTTTTGGAAGATGGTTTCCATACGACTTCGTCAAAATACAATTCAATCTAAGCAAAAGTAATTAAGGACCCGACCGGCCCGAAGACATGGAGGTTCTTTTGAATGTGCGCCCATGAAGCGCCCATTCATGACATAGATCCGAACCCCCAAAAGGGCTACCACAAAACCCGAAGAAGCCTTCTAAGTTCTAAGTATATACCAATGCGCCCCAAACCCCCATACATGGAAGCAGGAATGAAATTAAAGCTATTTCAGTCTCCAGGAGGCTTCGGGACTTATAAGCACTCCCGAGACTTGACCAAAGCCAAACCCAATACTCGGGTGGAGTCATCAGCGCTGTTGGTGAGTATCACCGGTCTATTGAAGCCAACGTACTTGAGCCAGTCCATGTCAGAAGACTTGTTATATTTGTAACGGTTGGATAAAGTTATGATGGGGAAAGAAAGGATACCATGACTAACCCGGTGTGTAGGAAATATGTCCATATGTTAGTGGATAATTCTTTTTCGAATTATATCAAGATGTCAAAGGGATTTTAATTCTGTACTGCAGTACATACTCGAGCAGACAAGAGGGCGTGTCCGTAAACAGGTTTTGAACGATTAAAATTGGAGTTAAAGCAAACTCTTTCTCTATAATGGTCGTGGTCTATATAATTCACTTCTGTACAATTATTGTTGCGAAGTTACACACAGTTGGGAACATTCCGAGCGAGGGGTCATGCTTAAAATTTGTATTGCGCTTTGTATAAATGCTATTCATTGGGTAATCGTAATAATATCCTGGAGGATTTAGGAAGTGAATATACTATATGAGACTCCTAAATTTTAACTTGGTTCCAGCCTAACCTATGTCCTATGTTCACTTGGATCAGGGGTCATTCGTAGCAGATCTAATTCGGAAATGGCTTTCTGACTCTATAAATTTTATCCAGAAAGATCTACAATTGGTTGAGATAAATAACAAAGCTTGAGCGACAGCGGCATTTATGACCATATCCAAAGGAGAGCATGGTCCGCAGCAGATGGAAGTTCTGCTAGTCGATGAGCCTGGGTAATACCGTGCTTGGCGGAGAAGTTGCAAAGCGGCAAGTTTGGATGAATAGATTTCCCATTCTCCACAGAGGTGATAGCCGTAGAGGTCTTAGTTCTGGCAAATATTGAAAATTCAGAATCTAGGGCTCACGAGAAAACATTGCCGTTCAGGGGAATAGTGCAGACTCTAGAGGCAAGGCGCGATAGAATTGTATAAATACCTCTCCCTCTAGAGCCTTTCATTCAGCTCCTCTTCCAACATTCGATCAGGTTAGCATCCAGGTCCTCCTTTCCAAGCCTCTTGTTCATCAGCCGGTCGTATAACCTTCAACTCACTCCACCTTTTTTCTTTCATTTAGAAGCTACGCCATCTCACCATAATGCAATTCAACGTTGTCTTCATCACCACCGCTCTCCTCGCTTCCGCCTCTCTGGTGATGTCGGCCAGAATTAACTTCTTCGCTGGGGCGGACTGCACTGCTCAAATCGGCGGCAACGATGTGGGGTCTGGAACATGTTTAACTTTGGGAAGCGGCTCCGTAAGGTCAGTCGGGTATTCTGGTGTCCCCAATCGAATCGACTTCTACATTTCTGGTGGTGGTCACGATTCTTGCACCAACGGCGCGACCACATCGCGTGGTGGCGGCTCTGGGTGTGTAAC
>Ga0247742_10001287_pt1 | contig 17831 bp, 10 predicted proteins | sample UWRJL208509C2_FD_180944 | JGI IMG/M metagenome (GOLD analysis project Ga0247742, IMG submission 180944) | Plant litter microbial communities from Arlington Agricultural Research Station in Wisconsin, United States - UWRJ-L208-509C-2 | ecosystem: Environmental > Terrestrial > Plant litter >... | reverse complement strand
CCGGGGTTTGCACCCGGACGCCGTGGCTTCCCGCGTCGGCTGACCGGTTCCGGTCACCCGATCCGTCCGGAATCGGACAGCGCCGTCCGTGTCCGGACGCATGGGCAAGCGAACCGTCGCAACGGCTCCTCTCCCGTCGCTGCGTGCCGCGAGGTCCACGGTGCCCGCATGCGCTTCGACGATGAGCCGCGTCAGGCTCAGGCCGATGCCCGATCCTCCGGGCTTGGTGGTGAAGAAGGGAACGAAGATGCCGTCACTTGGCGGCAAACCGACGCCCTCGTCCTCGATCGTCACGCGCACGAATCCGGCTTCGGCACGCCAGTCGACACGCACGCTCCCTCCCGTCTCCAGCGTCGCTTCGACCGCGTTGCGCATGAGATTGATGAAGGCTTGCCCGAGCTGGTCTTCGTCGCCGTCGACGGTGATCGCCACGCAGCCGGCCATGTCGACCGGCTTGCGCTGTTCGAGTCGTGCCAGGCGGCGCAGGGCGATATCCAGGCGAAACGGCCGTCGTTGCAGCGGCGGCAATCGCGCCAGACGGCCGTAGCCGGAAAGGAACCGTGTGAGCGAGTGCGCGCGTCGGCCGATCACTTCCAGGCCAAGGCGAAGCTCCTCCTGAATCGCGCCGGGGTCGTCGGCTTCCAGCAGGGTCGAGAGGCTTCCGGCCAGCGAGCCGATGGGTCCCAGCGAGTTGTTCAACTCGTGGCTGAGCACGCGTATCAGGCGCTGCCACGCGCGCCGCTCCTCTTCACTCAACGCGGCGCTCAGGTCGTGAAGCATCACCATCGTGTGTTCGCGCCCTTCGCTGTACCAGACCGCGCGTCGCACGGCCCAGCGGCCGCTCATCGACGCGAAACGGTAATTGAGGATGGCCCCGTCCGCGGCGCGCAACGGTTCGGCCAGTCCGAGCGCCGTCATGTCGCGACCGATGACGGCGGCGCGCTCTGCACCGATCAGCCGCCGCGCGGCGGGATTGATGAACGCCAGGAACCCGCCGTCATCGATCACGAAGACGGCGCTGTGCAGGGCGACGAGGGTCTTACCAAGGAAGCGGGAAGTCTCGGTACGCTTTCGCCTGCCACTACGCAGATCGTCGGTAAGCAGGTTCATGTCGTCAATCAGGCCCTGAAGAGGATCCCGACCGGGGCGCACGCGCCCCCGCATGCTGTAGTCACCTTCACGGATGGCGAACAGAAGGTCGAGCACCGTTCCCAACGTGGCCACCAGGCGGCCTCCACCGATCCAGCCGATATATCCGCTGAACGCCATACCGATGCCGAAGATGGCGATGCGGGCAGCCAGCGAGAGGTCACCCAGCAGAACGAGGAGAGCGCCACTCGCTAGGAGCGGCGTGACGAACATCACGGCCCAGCGGACGGCGTCGATCCGAAGTTTCACGGAGCGATCGTAGGCCGCTGTCGCGTCAGGCGAGCGGTGAAAGAAGCTCATAGCCTGGCTCTCACTCGACGGGTTCGAATCCGTAGCGGGCGCGGTGCTTGTCGAGCCTGCGATACAAGGCCTGACGTGAGATGCCAAGCGCGTCGGAAGCGCGCTGGAGGTTGTGATCGCTACGTTCCAGGGCGCTTCGTATGATCATCTCCTCCGCTTCCGGCAGCGTCAGTCGATCCAACACGAGGGGCGACGACGCCGGCTTGCACATGCTCAGCCCGTCGACATCGATCTCGTCGCCGTCGGCCAGCAGTACCGCACGTTCGACGGCATGCTCCAGTTCCCGGATATTTCCCGGCCATTCATACGCACGCATGGCGCGTTCGGTGGAAACCGCGAGAAACATGCTGCCGCGTCCACGACGACGGCATTCGCGCAGGATGAAATGCCGCGCAAGAGGAACGATGTCGTCCGACCGGTCGCGCAGGGACGGCATGCGCATCTGCATCGCGTTCAAACGGTAGAGAAGGTCGCGGCGGAACCGGTCGGCCCTCACGGAAGCATCCAGGTCCGCATTGGTCACGGAGATGACGCGGACGTCGACGCGGTGCGTGCGGCTCGAGCCCGATCGTTCCAGCTCGCCTTCTTCCAGCACGCGCAACAGCTTCACCTGTTGGGCGATGGGTATGTGACCGATCTCCTCGAGGATCAGACTACCGCCCTGTGCCAGTTCGAAGCGTCCGGGGCGTGGGTGCTTATCGTCGTCGCCAAACATCTCGTCGACGAAGCGCGATTCGGGAAGGCTACCCATGTCGACACGGATGACCGGTCCGTCGGACCGTGGGGACATGTTGTGGATCTCGCGCGCCAGCAGGGACTTGCCTGTTCCGTTCTCCCCAAGGATGAGTACGTTCGCATCGCTGGCGGCGATGCGCGACGCCAGCTTCACCACTTCGCGCATCGCCGACGACTCCCACGCGCGAAGAACGTCGGGGATTTCCCTGCCGAGAAGATTCTCGGCGCGAAGTCGCCGGTTCTCGTCACGCATCTCGCGATGGGCGATCTGGCTGCGCACGGTCTGCAGGATCCGCTCGTTGTTCCATGGCTTCTCGACGAAATCGGCGGCACCCCGGCGCATCGCCTGGACGGCCAGGTCGACGCTTCCCCACGCCGTCATCGCCACTAACGGGAGTTCGGGAAAGTCCTCACGGAGACGATCGATCAGCTCGAGACCTTCGTTTCCCGACGTCGTATCGGCGCTGTAGTTGAGGTCGAGCAGGGCACAGGCGAAGTCGGTGCGTGAGGCCGCATCGAGTGCAGCCTGTGGCGAGGTGACCTGCACGGATGGAATGTCGACGGATCGAAACAGCAGGCGAAGCGATACGAGGACGTCTGCCTGGTCATCGACGATGAGCACAGGAAGGGAAAGTAACGGGCGCGGCATCATGGGGGTACCTCCTCACTATGGCGCGACCAGCGCGGCGACATCAGTTCGCCTCGCAGGATCGTCGCCGGGCGCACCGCGGCGGCGCGCAAGGACGGCAAGGCTACGGCAGCCAATGCCGCGAGAATCATCAGTAGCGCCACGGCGGCAACCACGCCGACATCGATGACGCCGGGCTCGAGCGCAGGATGCACGACGATCCTGCCCAGGACGGCGGCGCTAACCAGGCCAACGGCTACACCGGGCAACGCCATGCCGAGGCCACGCGACAGCAGATGGCCGAGCAGGTCCAGTGGCGTGGCACCCAGGGCATCGCGAAGGGCGATATCGCGACGACCACGCGCCACTTCGAGCGACTGCACGGCGTACAGACCGATCACCGCGAGCGCGAGCGCCATGCCGGCGAACATCGCCGCGAGCGATGCATTGCGACGCGCCTGTACCGTTGCCAGCGCCGCGAGCTGGCGGAACGACTGCCGGGCACCCGTCGCGAGGCCCGGGGCGACGTCATGAACCAGCGTTCGCATGGCCGGGCCATCGGCAAGGATGCTGCCTGGCCCCCGCATCACGATGAACGTCGGCACGAAGCGCCGGATGTAGGCGTAGATATCCGCATCGACCTGGGCGAACGGCACATAGACCGTCGGCACCGCGGCGTGTTCGGCACCGGCGGATCGCGCGTCGGCCACCACGCCGACGATGCGCATCGGACGGTTTGCGCCGCGCAGGGAGGCCGGCGTCACCCACCCGCCGATGCCATGGCGGTCGATGTGATCGAGGTACGCCTGGTTGACTAGCGCCACCGCGGGTGTCGCGGCACGATCACCCTCATCGATGCTGCGGCCGGCGACGCGGGTGATGCCCATCGCCTCGATGGCTCCCGGGGACACCATGCCGTACTGAAGGTACGCGGTCGCTCCGTCGGGCTTCAGGAAGGGCATGAAGAGGCCCGTGCCGATCGGGAGCAAGGTGGACAGTCCCGCCGCGTCGACGCCCGGCCAACGCGACGCTGCGGCGCGAATGGCGGTGTCGGCATGAAGGACATCATCGAGTGCCGGGAACTGCGCGGTGTCCGGACTGATCTCGACGTACCCCGCAGCCGTGGCCTGGAAGCCGAGCGGAACCTGCATGGCTCGCCACCATTGGGCCGCCATCGCCACGCCGAGGACCAGCAATACGGTCGCCAGCGCCGTCTGCACCAACAACATCAAACGCCGTGCACGTTGCGCCAGGCCTGCCGGCGACGCGCCACCCGAGGCGAGTTGCATGCGTAGCAGCCTGTCCGGGCTGGTGTGTACCGACCCGAGCATGGCGGCGAGCAGGGTCACGGCGACCGAGGTCAGTCCCGCCGCGGCGCACGTGCGCCAATCCAGCTCGATAGGTAACGCGGAGATAAGCCACGACGCCGGAACGAGCGGCCGGACCGCCACGACCATGACATGCGCGAGAGGAAGTCCGATCGCCAACGCGCCCGCGCTGATCGCAACGATGTCGGCGATGAGCGGGAGTCTCGGCTGCCAACCCCCACCACCAAAAGCAATGGCAAGACATGTCTCCTGCGTGCGTCGCAATGCGCGCGTCAGCATGAGGTTGGAAAGATTGACGCCAGCCACGATCAGCACCAGTAGCGAGCAATAGAAGAAAAGCATGACGATGGGTTTCGCCTTGCTGGTGAGGACGACGTCGAGGGGCGTCGTCGCATACACGGGAAGACACTGGCATCCGGGACGTAAGGGCATGCCGCTGGCGACCAGCCTTGCCTGGATCCACTGTGCGACGCGGGCCGCGGACATGCCGGGAGCCAGTCGCGCGATAGCGACAAGGTTGGCCGCGTCGTCACCGGAGATACCCGTGGACGAGAGCGGAATGAGGAAGTCGATGTCGGCGAGCAGCCGGTAGTCCGCCGGCAATACCCCGCGCACGGCCATCGCGATCCCATTGACGGTGACGCGATGCCCGACCACGCGTGGGTCGCCTCCCATCCAGTCGCGCCAGAAGGCATACGAGAGCATGATCCCGCGGTCGAACGCGATCGACGAATCCTCCGGAAGGATCGACGTCACGCCGAGCGTCGGCAGAAAGCCGGCATCGACACGCTGCACGCGGGCCAACCGGTCCCGCTCGCCCGATCGAATGTTCACCGATTCGGCCACCTGTGCCGCCCCGCGGGAGATCACGCCTGGCGGCAGACCGATGGCGTCATAGAAAAGAGGCGACGCTGCACGGCTGGCGGGATCGCGATCCTCCTCGCCGTAGACCACGATGCTGGCGTGGTGAGGAAAGGGCGGCACCCGTAACAGCGACTCGACCATCGCCATGGCACCGGTCACCGCGACGAGGCCGATCGCCAGCGTCAGGGAGGTCAGTGGCAGAAACCCCCGGGGTCGCCACAGGCCGCGACAGGCACGCATCAGTCCGTGGCGTGACCAGCTCACGGGAACGCTTCCGTGCTCCGGCGTTCATCCAACCCGGCTTCGGCCTCGCGTTGTCGCTGCCGAAACGTCGTCTCGTCGATGACGCAGCCATCGAGCAGCCGCACCGTGCGGTCTGCCACGCTGCTGAACCGCTCATCGTGCGTCACCATGCAAATCGTCCGGCCCGACGCATGCAGACGGCTGAGCAGCGCCATCACGATCTCGCCGTTGCGCAGGTCGAGATTGCCCGTGGGTTCGTCGGCAAGCAGGATCGAAGGCTCCCCGGCCAGCGCGCGGGCGACAGCCACGCGCTGCTGCTGTCCGCCGGAAAGCTGGTCCGGGTAGTGGCGCATGCGGTGCGCCATGCCCACATCCGCCAGTGCGCTCGCCGCACGATCCATGCGTTCGCGGCGGCTCATCCCGTCGCGAAACGACAGCGGCAGCTCGACGTTCTCGGCGACCGTCATGTCGCCGATCAGGTTGAACGCCTGGAACACGAAGCCGATGTGCTGGTTACGCAGGCGCGCCCGCGCACGGCGACCCAGTCCGGACATCGATTGCCCGAGGAAGCGGAAACTGCCGCTGGTGGGGGCGTCGAGGACACCCATGAGGGACAGTAGCGTGGTCTTGCCGCAGCCGGACGGCCCCGCGATCGATACGAACTCGCCCCGACGAACGTCGAGGTGGATGTCCGTCAGGACGTGAACTTCCATGGCCCCGATGTCGAAGACCTTTCCGATGCCACGCATCTCGATCAGCGGAGGAGCGAGAGCAGATTGCACCGTTTTCACCTGAGAATATGTAACCCCTTCCGGGCGATTGTGGCCCGCACGCAGCGGTTCTTAGGGCACGATTTCATCTTTTGCCGGAAACGCCCCGTGATTGGTGAACGCCGGGGCCTCGACGGGCCGGCCCATGACTTTTCCGCCTCCGCCGACGATTCCCCCACGACCCAGTCAGGGCCGCCCGCGGCTGCCGGTGATCGCGTTCGCCATGCCCTGCGCCCCAAGGACGTAAACGTTTACATGTAACGCCATTTACATGCCCACCTCGCGTGCCGATGCCGGTATCCTTGCCCGCTTACGGCGCCGGACTGCGCGCCGACCGTTTCCAGGCCAAGACCACCATGACCCGCAACCCTCGCATCGAAGACCTGATCGCCCGCATGACCGTCGAAGAGAAGGTCGGCCAGCTGGGCGTGTTCGCCGATGCCGTGCGCCCGTTCGCACCCGATATCAATCCCGAGGCCAACGCCCGCGGGGCCGCCGAGGTGCTCGATCAGGTACGCGCGGGCCGGGTTGGCGCGCTGTTCAATGGCGTCGGTGCGGCTGAGGGTCGCGAGGCCCAGCGCGTCGCCGTCGAAGAGAGCCGGCTGGGTATTCCGCTCTTGCTCGGCGCCGACGTGATCCACGGCATGCGGACCGTCTTTCCCATTCCGCTGGCCGAGGCGTCTACATTCGAGCCGGGCCTGGCCGAGCGCACCGCCCGCGCGACTGCGGTGGAAGCCACCGCCGCGGGCATTCACTGGACATACGCCCCAGCGGTCGACATCGCGCGTGACCAGCGGTGGGGACGCGTCGCCGAAGGTGCAGGCGAAGACGTGGTGTTGGGCTCGGCGTTCGCCGCGGCGCGTGTGCGCGGTTTCCAGGGCACCGATCTCCGGGCTGACGACTCGCTGCTCGCCACACCGAAGCACTTTGCCGCCTACGGCGCGGTGGCCGGCGGAATGGAATACAACACCGTCGACATCTCGCCGCAAACGCTGCGCGACGTGCACCTTCCGCCCTTCAAGGCGGCGCTCGATGCCGGCGCGCTCACCATCATGAGTGCGTTCAACGACATCAACGGCGTACCGGCCTCGGCGAATCGTGAACTCATGACCGACATCCTGCGCGGTGAGTGGGGTTTCGAAGGTTTCGTCGTGTCGGATTACACCGCCGACATGGAGCTCATCGCGCATGGTTTTGCCGCGGACGAGCGCGACGCCACGCGCCTCGCCTTCCTTGCCGGCGTGGACATGAGCATGCAGAGCGGCTTCTATGCCGCCCACCTGGCCGACCTCGTGGCAACGGGCGATGTCCCCATGGACGTCCTCGACGAAGGCGTGCGTCGCGTCCTCTCGGTGAAACATGCCATCGGCCTGCTCGACAACCCGTACCGCTCGCTCGACCCTGCGGTGGAAGCCGATACGTCGAAGAACGCCGAGCACGCCGCCCTGGCACGTGACGGCTCTCGACGCTCGATCGTGATGCTGAAGAACGACGGCGTTCTGCCACTGCGCAAGCAGGGCCAGAAGATCGCACTCATCGGCCCGTTCGGCGCGGACGTCGACAACCTCGAAGGCTGCTGGACACTCTTCGGCGACAGCACCCGCCACGTGAATATCGAGACGGGTCTGCGCGATGCACTGGACGAAGGCGCGACCCTTGAGGTGGTTGCCGGGTGCGGGATCGAAGATGCCATCGCCGGCGGCATCGAGGAAGCCGTCGCAGCGGCGAAGCGCGCCGATGTCGTCCTGCTCGCCATCGGCGAGCCGCAGGTTTACTCCGGCGAAGCGCAATCCCGCACGAACATCATCGTGCCAGCCGCACAGCAGGCCCTCGCCGAAGCGGTGGCAGCCACGGGTACCCCTGTCGTCGTGCTGCTGAAGAACGGCCGCGCGCTCGCCCTGACCGGCGGGGTGCGCGAGGCGAATGCCATTCTGGTCACCTGGTTCCTCGGCAGCCAGACAGGACCGGCCATCGCGGACGTCGTTTTCGGCGACTACAATCCCGCGGGACGCCTGCCTGTCAGCTTCCCTCAGGACGCCGGACAGCAGCCCTACTTCTACAACCACCTGCGCACGGGTCGCCCGGAGCTCGCCGACCAGCCGCCGGCGTTCAAGTCGCGATATCGCGAGATCACCTTCGAAGCGCTCTATCCCTTCGGACACGGCCTCAGTTACACGCGCTTCGCCTACACGGCGCCCGACGTCGCGGCGCAGGTTGGCTGGGACGACACCATCGTGGTCGGCGCCACGGTGACGAACGTTGGCGATGTCGCGGGTGAGGAGGTTGTCCAGCTCTACATCCACGACCGTGTCGCCAGCCGTGTCAGACCGGTCCGCGAGCTCAAGGCATTCCGGAAGATTCTCCTGGCGCCGGGCGCATCGGAGGAGGTGTCGTTCGAACTCACACGGGCGGACCTCGCCTTCACGCACCGCGATGGCGTGACGTTCGAAGCGGAGCCAGGCGACTTCCAGGTGTGGATCTCGGGATCGTCGGCGACTGGCGAGTCCGCAACCTTCGTGCTGTTGGGGCGCTGAGGAATCCGACGTCCCCTGGGGTCATCGCCCACCGACTGACACGGCAAGCGCCGATGCACCACCGAACGCCAGCGACCTACCGTGATCCTCCCTTCAGGACGGAGCATCACGGTGAGCCCACGAACTTTCCTTGTTACAGGGTCGATGCTGCTTTGCCACGGCGCCTGTGCCGCGCAGGAAGCGCCTGACTGGCGCCTTCCCGATTTGCGTACCACGACGATCGAGTGGACCCCGTGCCCCACTTCCCTCGTTCGGGAGAGCGCCATCCTGAGGCTGGGTGAGCGCCTGCGCTGCGGGACCATGGGTGTCCCCGTCGATCATTACCATCCCGATGATGGAATCATCGAAGTCGCCCTCGTCCGCGTGACGGCAAGCGAGCCCGCCAACCGGCAGGGGGCGATCTTCTTCAATCCCGGCGGGCCCGGAGAGACACCGATGCGCTTCTTGCCGTCGCTCGCCCAGTACTGGGACGATGCCTACGGCGACCATCCGGTACATGGCAGCAAGAAACGACTCGCCGAACAGTTCGACCTGATTGGCGTGGTCCCGCGCGGACTCAACGGCGGAACGCCCTTCCTGTGCACGTCCGACAGCGAGGCGACGGACTTCCACGATGTCGTTGCGGATCGGTCGCCCGAAAACATGCGGGCCATGGACGGCTACATGCGTGCGACGGCCGCCGCCTGTCGCGCAAACCCGCTACACCGTTACATCAATACCGAGCAAACCGTCTACGACATGGAAGTCGCGCGCCGAGCCCTCGGTGAACCGAAATTGCACTACCTTGGTTTTTCTTACGGTGCCTGGCTCGGTAGCTGGTATGCGGTCTCGTTCCCCGAGCATGTCGGGCGCATGGTCCTCGACTCAGGCATGGACTGGACCGCCGACTGGGACACGAACATCATGCGAAGCAAGGTGGCTTCGCAGGACAGATTCGTTCGGCTCGTCGGCAAACCTGCGGCGAACAATCACCTCCGCTACCAGTTGGGCACGGATGTGGAGGCCGTCACCGCGCGTCTCGGCGAGCTGGCAGTTGCCGTCAGGCAGGGCTGGGGCGGATTCTTGGCCAGCCCCGAGAACCTGCTCGCCGCCATCGCCGTGTCCGGCTGGCTGCGTGCCGAGCCCGACATGAGCCTCGAGACCCTGATCGGGCGGATGCAGACCCATCGGTTCCATCGCGAGGATACGGTCGACAACGCTGCACGCCATGACGCCATCCGCGATTCGTGGCGCCTCTTTCCCATGACTCATCGTCCCGAGCCTTTCCGGTTCGATGCCATAAGTTCGGTGTTCTCGGCCGTGATGTGCAACGACATGCCCTACGGAGGCGATGCGGCTTACCACCAGGCGAAGATCGCGATAATGGCCGAAACCCTTCCCGCCACGAATGGGCGTGGCATGGAATATCACTGCGTTTACTGGGGAGGATCCCAGGCCATGCGTCCGCCGTTGAGCCGGATAGCCGCAGCCGGGGATATCCTCATGGTGCATGCCTCGCTCGATCCGGTCACACCGCTGCTGAACGCGACCGCGGTGTTCGCACGGACGACGATGACCCGGCTCCTCGTCGCCGAGGGAATCGCGGACCACGGTGTCTTCGGTTTCACCGAGTCAGCTTGCGTGGAAGATACCGTTGGCCGCTATCTGTTGAGCGGCGTCCTGCCTGCAGGACGGCAATACCATTGCGCGGCGACTGCTGCGGAGCATGACGGCCCCGGTCCCGGGTTTGCTCATGATGCACACGTCGCCACGCTTCGCTCGGAACTCGCCGGCATGCGCTCGCCGTTTGCGCCTCGCAAGGGAGCATCGCCATGAAGTCTTTCTTCTTTAAGGGATCGCCGAGGGCCCTCTTGTGGACTTCCGCCCTCGTTGTCGGCGGTGGTCTTTCCTTCCGTGTCGCAGCCGACGTCGTGCCGGTATCCTGGAATCCATGCAAGGCAGAACTCGTGGATCCACGCTGGGCCACGGTGCTGGGCGAGCGCCTCGAGTGCGGGACCATGTCCGCACGTATCGATGAAGACGAGCCGGCGCTTGGCTCGATCGAGGTGGGCCTGATCAGGTTCAAGGCGGGCGATCCGGCGCGACGCCGAGGAGCCTTGTTCTTCAACTTCGGCGGCCCCGGCGGCAACCCACTGGATTTCATGCCAGGCATCAGCTATCTGTGGTCCACCCGCGCGCTCGATCACCCGCTCGATGGCGACAAACGACGCCTGTCCGACCTTTACGACATGGTCGCGGTCATCCCGAGAGGGCTGCGCGGTGGGACTCGCTTCGCCTGCCGGGTCGACGAAGCAAACGATGGGCACGATCCCACCGTCGACCTTGCCGACTGGAACTGGGTCGGCTACGTCAAAGAGAGCAAAGCCTATGCGGCCGGCTGCGCGGAAGATCCACTACATGCCTACGTGGGAACGCTCCAGCATGTCCGGGACATGGAGCAGGCACGAGTGGCGCTGCACGAAACGACACTGAACTTCGTCGGCTTTTCTTATGGCACCTGGGTCGGTTCCTTCTACGCCGCAACCTATCCCGACCACACCGGGCACGTCGTCCTCGACTCGTCCATGAACCACGCCGGCACCTTCGAGGACCAGGTTGCCGAGGAACCTTACGAGCGCCAGGAGCGTTTTGCGCGAACCGCATTGCGCCCCGCCCTCGCTGCGCCGGCCATTTACGGAATGGGTTCCAGCGCCGGAGAGATCATGGCACGGTTTCGAAACATGCCTCACCGGGTGCAGGAAGCACTGCCTTCCATCATCGATACGCCTGCCGAACTGGTTGCGGCACTGACCATGGCCGACTGGGTTCGGACCGATGGCGACAGCGCGCCAGAACACCTGCTGTCGCGTTTGAGGTCCTATCGCTTCAGTCCTGATCCTGCCGTCGACAATGAAATCCGCAGCGCGGCGACGGACTTCGCCTCCCTGATCGAACACGGCCGGAAGAACGACCCAGTAACAGCGGCCATTGTCGATCAGTCGGTCTACGTGGCCGTCGTCTGTGGCGACACTGCCTGGCAAAAGAGCGTGCCGTCCCTGCGTCGCCTGGCCAACACCATTGGACTCCGGTATCCGGCGGCCAACGGCGAATCGGTCACCCTCGGCCTCACCTGTCGACATTGGGCCAGCCGGCCACGGTGGCGCCCACCACTTGCTTCGCTGGCGAAAGCACCGCCCATGCTCATGGTTCACGCCGAATTCGATCCGGCGACGCCGGTATCGGGTGCCATACTTGCATTCAACGCCACGCCCAATGCTTACCTGGTGCTTGCGCGAGGCATGACCGGGCACGGAGTCTTCGGCAACTCGGCAACGCCCTGTATCGAGAGATCGGTGGGTCGTTTCCTGCTCGAAGGAGAGCTACCCTTGCAACGATTGTCCGGTTGCGACTTCGTACCCATGCCACCTTCGCGGAACGCCCGGGATGTGAACGGTACGGTGGATGAAGCGACCTTGCGCCGTGAACTACGACGGCGACTGCAAAAGATGTAGTCCCCATCCTGTCTGGAAGAACGACCATGCATGACCTCACCGGAAAAGTAGCACTCGTCACCGGCGCCGCCAGCGGGATAGGCCGAGCGATAGCAACGGCTTATGCCAATGCCGGCGCAGCGGTCGTCGTCGCCGACATCGACGCGGACAAGGCAAGTGACGTAGCAGCCGACATCGGCCATGGCAGCATGGGGATCGCCATGGATGTCACTGACGAAGCGCAAGTGGATGCAGGATTTCTCCGCGCAAGAGATGCGTTGGGTCCCGTTGACATCCTCGTCAGTAACGCAGGCATACAGATCATTTCTCCACTCATCGACTTATCGTTCGAGGACTGGAAGCGCATGCTCGCCATTCATATGGACGGCGCCTTTCTCACGTCTCGCGCAGCCATGCGGCAGATGATCGCCTCCGGGCGCGGTGGCTCGGTCATCTTGATGGGATCGGCGCACTCGCACGTGGCATCCCGTTTCAAAGCACCGTACGTGGCAGCGAAACACGGTTTGCTCGGGCTCGCGCGCGTCATCGCGAAGGAGGGAGCGAAGGACAATATCCGCTCCAATGTCATCTGCCCCGGTTTCGTGCGGACGCCTCTGGTCGAAAAGCAGATTCCTCAGCAGGCGCGAGAGCTCGGCATCAGCGAAGAGGAGGTGATTCGCGATGTCATGCTCCGCGATACCGTGGATGGTGAGTTCACGACGCTCACGGACATCGCCGACACGGCGCTGTTCCTTGCAGGATTCGAATCGAATGCACTGACGGGACAGTCCTTGCTCGTTACACACGGTTGGCATATTCAATAACGCCATTCATAACTGCCCCGGAAAAGCCCTACGCCCGACCCGGTAGCGCGTGCGCGTTAACGACGCCGAATACCGATATGGTCTGCGATCAGCGCCCGATAAATTCGTGGTTCCGTCGAAACACGAGAACCTCATCGGATGCATGTATCGCATTGTTCCTTCCTCGCGGCGGTTGCACTCGCCACCTTCCCGCCCATCGCCATCGCCAACGGGGCGCCAGACGCGGCGCCGTCTATCGCCTGGGGACCGTGCCAGGAATCCTGGGTCGGACGTGCCTCGGGAGTGCTTGGAGAACGCCTGCGTTGCGGTAGCCTCACGGTGCCGTTTGACCATGTCGCCCCCGACGGGCGCGAGATGAACATCGGAGTAATCCGGATACGCGCCGCAAAACCGAAACAGCGGGAAGGCGCCATCTTCTTCAATGTCGGCGGGCCGGGATCGCATCCAGGCAAATTGCTCCGCTCGATGGGCGAAGCCTGGTCGCGCGTGGCGCTAACCGACCCTGAAGAAGGCGATAAACGTCGGCTCGCGGAGCGCTTCGACCTGATTGCAGTCATTCCGCGCGGACTGGTCGGCAGCGGAGATTTTCATTGCGAGGTTATCGCAGCCCCTGCCCCGCACGCCTTCCTTCCGACACATCTCGGTGATGAAAACTGGCGTCTGCTGGTCAATGAAGCCCAGACCACGGTGGACGCGTGCACCGCCGTACCGCAGGCTCGCTATATCAACACCGAACAACACACCCATGACATGGACATGGTGCGTCGCGTCCTGGGTGACGAGCGCATTCATTTCTATGGAATCTCCTATGGCGGAATGGTCGGTGCCTGGTACGCCTCTCTCTACCCCTCGCATACGGGGCGCTTGCTGCTCGATTCGAGCATCGACCTCATGCATGGGTATCGTGCCGCAGGGCACCTCGCCCTCGATGCGCGCCATCGCGCGTTCAACGACGATGTCCTGGCGCCCCTTCTACGTGACCCTGCCCGCTACGGACTCGGCGAAAGTGCCGACAGTGTCACCAGCGCACTCGATGACTTTCCTTCGAAGGCGCGTGAAGCCTGGTCGCGGAGACTCGATACTCCCCTGAGGTTGGCGGCTGCCCTACACATCGGAGCATGGGTGGACGCCGAACCCGACCTCGCGCTCGAGAGCATGACGCGCCGCATCGAACACGCGGACTTCAGCAGTGACCGCGCGCTGAATCGGCGCATCCGCCTGGAAGCCCTGCAACTGGCTCCAGCGCTTTATCACTCACCGATCTCCAATGAGATCTCGATCGCCGGGGACGCGGAGGGCGATTTCGTTCGCGTCGCCATGGGGTGCAACGACATTCCCTGGCTGCGAAGCGACACCGAAATCAGAGAATCGGCACGACGTTACGCCGCACGCTATTTCGACTTCAATGGCGACGAGACCATGGAAGAAGTCACCTGCTCGCGGTGGGGTGGGCCAGTCGCCCGACGGCCGAATCTCGAGGTATTGGGACGTGCACCACCCTTCCTTCTCATCCAGTCCGAGAAGGACACCGTCACACCGTTGGCGGGGGCGAACCACATCCTCGAGTCGTTCACCAACGCCCACATGTTGGTCGTGCGCCGCTCCCGGCTGCACGGGGTGTTCAATTTCACGACATCTGCCTGTATCGAACGAACGGCGGCCCGCTATCTGTTGAGTGGTGCGGTTCCTGCGGCAGCGTCTCGTGCATTCACATGCGATGAGATTTTCCACAATCCGGTCGATTCCATGCCCGGGCAACCCCCTTCGCCCATGGTCGAGCCTACGCCCATCGACGTCCCCGTCAACCCGACCAATCACCAGGAACTCTAATGAAGACCGGCATGCTCCTTATCGCTGCGGCGGGCCTTCTCACCACGCTTCCTTCACCTGCCGAGTCTGTGGCACTGCTGGCGTGGACGCCCTGTGGCTCACGTAGCACGCCGACGGACAGTGTGATGGAACGTAGCGAATGTTCACGTCTTCGCGTGCCACGCGACTACGCCGATCCAGCCGCCGGGTCGATAGAACTGGACGTCGTACGGGTGGTCTCCACAGGAGAACGCGGTGCGCGTCATGACGGTGTCGTGCTCCTTGAACCGGATGAACTCTCCGGTCCTGTGGACGGACCGGTGGCCGCCATGGCCCTGGCATGGCACCACGGCGACGACCGATGGCGGAGCATCGAGCGCCGCATGGATCTTGTCGGCCTGGCACAGAGACGCATGGACGATGCAGGCGGCCGGGACTGTCTGTCCGCGACATCGTCGCTGCCGCGTCACGCGTCGATGGCCGTCGACCTCACATCGGCCAATATGCTGGTGGCCGAAGGGCTGGCCCTGGCCATTGCCACCGCATGTCAAAACGATCCGATGCATGCGCATATCGGTGTTCAGCCCCGCATCGACGACCTGGACCGGTTACGCGAAGCGCTCGGCGAATCCCGCATGCACCTGATCGGGGTCGGACGCGGTGGCTGGGTCGTCGCCCGATACGCGGAACGCTTCCCTCGAAACGTCGGCCGCATGTTGCTGGATAGCAGTTGGGATGCCGACGGCTCGGTCGCCGAAGCGATGGAGGCGCGTGTCGACGAGCGCGGTCGGACGATTCGCCGCGCCGTCTCGGTGCTGATCGCTGCTCCCGAGCAATACGGCTGGGGCGACGACGCGGATGCCATTCACCGGCGGCTGGCTGAACTTCCGGTGCGGGCGAGAGCCGCGTGGCTCCCCTCCGTCGTCAGTGCGAATGACCTGGTCGCCGTCCTTGCTCTGGGAGGTTTACTCGCCCACGATCCAGCTATGTCGTCTCACGCGTTACGTGACGCCTTGAAGACGATCGAGCTCACTGTCGACGTCGACACCGGGGGCGCCGTCCGCCGTAAGGCAACGGCCATGATCGACCGCCTTGAGGTTGCCCCGGCGACTGACGACTTCGGGTTTGGTACCCGTGCCGGCCTCGTGGCGCCGGCACTGCTCGCCAGCGCCATCGCCAGCCGCTGTAACGACGGATCGTGGGGCACCGATGTGTCGTACTGGCGCACGCGCACCCTTGAGCTACACGGAGCATGGCCATCGGCTGTCGCCAACGAAACCTTCCAGGGCATGGTCTGCAGCGAATGGCCGGGCGCGTTCGGCGCCTCGTCAGCTCCGATTCTGGACGATGTGCCCCGCTTCCTTATCCTGCATGCGGAGTTCGATAGCGAATCGCCTTTGCGCAACGCGGTCATGATGCTCCAGGGTCATGACAACGCCAGCATGGTGGTTGCCCGCGAATTGCGTGCGCATGGTGTGCTTGCGCGCCTCGATCGGCCTTGCCTGTCCGCGGTGGCCGGCAGGTTCCTTGCGGATGGGGTGTTGCCGGCCGCGAAGCTGACCAACTGCCGACTACCCCGACAACCCTCGACACCCTGAACCAGGCGCGCGGATCAGAACATGATCTGCGCGCGCACCTCGATGACACGGGGGTCGACGCGGACATCGCGTCGGTCGCTGATCGCACGAACATAGTTACCCTGCAGCTTGAGGTACTTGGTGAGGTACCAGTTCACCCCGACGGTCCAGTCATGCTCTGTGCCTCCCTGTGTCGGGCCGTCGTCGAGGTCCAGCGTGCTGTAGCGAACCAGGAACTCCAAAGCGCCCCAGGGCTTCTTCGGCAGCACGTCGGAGACGTTCCCACCGCTGTAGGTCCGGGATTCGCCCGTGGCGACCCAGCTTCCGAAGACGTACCAGCCATGGGCCTGATAGGCCGGCTTGTCGTGAAGCTTCACCTTCGCATCGAGATACTCGCTCTGCACCGACCAGGGCCCCTGGATCCACAGGCCTTCGAGCCCACGGCGGTCGACATGGTCGGTCACGCTCAGTACACCGGAGTCGATCAACCGCTGCGTGGCCAGCCCTGCCTCGGGCAAGGCGCGCAACCGTGTGTTCGGTGGTGTGTAGCGACCGAGACCGTCGGTGCTTCCATACGGCGTTTCGCGCGACACCGAGCCACCGAGATGCAGGACGTCGCCGGCGGCATTCCGTGGCGTCCATGCCGCCCGCCCAGCGACCATGCGGCCATCGAGATCGCCTTGCAGATTGCCACCGTTGTAGTAGCCCACCTGCACAAGGTAAGCCTCGCGCGTCAGCGCCCAGTCGATGCCGATGCGGCGATTGGCATAAACTGCTTGCATGGGCAGCGACTGCTCGAGGAAAGATGTCGTGCCCGTACTGGTGTTGCCCTCGAAGCCGACCGGCGTCTTCATGAAGCCGACGCGTAGCGCGCCGTAGTCCTCGCCGAGGACGGCCTTGGTCTGCAACCGAAAGAACGTGTCCAGCCAGGTGTGGGTCTGAAAGTCGAAGACGGCGGTCGCGTCGTAGACACCCTTCTTGCGAATGAAGAAACCGAATTCCTTGCGCCGGTTCGTCTGTGCGTTCTCGTAGAGGCCGTCATCGTGTGAGAAACGATCGACGTCGTACTGGTACTTCACGGACAGGCCAAGATCCGTACCGTCGGCGAACACGTAGTGGGTCGGCCAGTTGCTGCGCCAGTCGTAATGATTGCCCGGCGCGTCGGTGGCGAACGCGAACACGGGCGCAATCAGCGCCAGGGCACTGAGGGCGATCTTCTTCATGTGGTCGCCCCTCCCAGGGCTCAGCTGGCGGCACCAGCCGATACATCGGGAAGGACTATAGCGTGACCTTGCGAATTCGTTAACTCTTGCGACACGAGCGCAAAAAAGGGGCGCCGAAGCGCCCCCTCTCCTCACCCCGAGTTGTGATCGCGATCAGATCGCGTAGTACATCTGGAACTCGAGCGGATGCGTGCTCGCACGGTAGCGGGTCACTTCCTGCATCTTCAGCGCGATGTAGCCATCGATGAAGTCGTCGGTGAAGACGCCACCGGCCTTGAGGAACTCGCGATCCTTGTCGAGGGCGACAAGCGCCTCGTCGAGGCTGGCGCAGACCTGCGGGATGTTCTTCTCTTCTTCCGGCGGCAGATCGTAGAGAT
>Ga0247742_10001284_pt1 | contig 17857 bp, 17 predicted proteins | sample UWRJL208509C2_FD_180944 | JGI IMG/M metagenome (GOLD analysis project Ga0247742, IMG submission 180944) | Plant litter microbial communities from Arlington Agricultural Research Station in Wisconsin, United States - UWRJ-L208-509C-2 | ecosystem: Environmental > Terrestrial > Plant litter >... | reverse complement strand
CACCCCGCCCGGAAAACATCGACCGGATCGTGTCGCTCCTCACCGAGCACGACATCGAGACGACCGTCACCAACCGGTCGACCTGGAATCGCCCGACCTACCAGCGCTTCAGCTATTCGCAGCGCAACGACAACCGCGATTCCTGGCCGCAGGTGTGGGTCAAGAGCGCCGACGACTTCCCCAAGGCCCGCGCCTTGCTGAAGGACATCGGCATCGAGCCGGTGGTGCGTTTCCAGGAAGAGCTACAGATGCACCGCTCGCCGGACCTGCGTCCGAAGCCCCAGCGCACGGCCTCCCGCGTGCGCCTGATGGCCCTGGCCATCGTGGCCGGCGTCGTGGTCGTCGTGGTGCTCAAGGCCGTCCAGGTGCTCTGAGTGGCCGGCGCCGTCGGTGTGACGCCCGCCCATCGGTTTCTCCGCGAAGCAACCCGCGACGCCCATGAGGCCGCCGAGGCGACGGCAGGCATGCGCCTGCTGCTCGGCGGTGAGTTGGATGAAACCGGATATTCCGCCCTGTTGCAGGCACAACTGTCGTTGTTCCGTGCCTGGGAGAGCGCACGTCGAGATTGGCTGGCCGGCCTGGCGGACTGGCGTTACGCATCACGCACCTCACTGATCGAAGCCGATCTCTGTAGGAGCCGATTCATCGGCGATCCGGATCCCTGTGGGAGCCGATTCATCGGCGATCCGGATCCCTGTGGGAGCCGATTCATCGGCGATCCGGATCCTTGTGGGAGCCGATTCATCGGCGATTCGGCGCGCGATAACGATGCCAGTGTCGCTGAGCGTCCCATCGCCGATGAATCGGCTCCCACAAAAGCCGCCTCCTGGGGCGAGCTCTACGTCATCGAAGGCTCGGCCCTCGGCGGCCTCGTCATCGTCCGCCGCCTCCGCGAGCTCTACCCCGACCTGCCACACCACTACTACGCCGTCGGCGAAAACGCCCCCGCCAGCTGGCGACGCTTTCAGTCCCTGCTCGACCACGCACTCCCCGACGAGGCCTCACAGGCCGCCGCCGTCCACGCCGCGCAGCGTATGTTCGCGCGATTTCAACAGACGCTAAGGGATCCTGCGGCGCATGACTGACCTGCCCGATCTGACCGCCTGCGACCGCGAACCTATCCATATTCCCGGCTCGATCCAGCCTCACGGCGTGCTCGTCGTGGTGGATGCGCGCACGCGAGCCATCCTGCAGGTGAGTGAAAACGCCGCCGATGTACTCGGCGTCGACCCGGCCGTCATGCTGGACGCTCCGCTGGACGACGTCATCACGCTCCCCTCGGATCTGTTTGGGGACAGCGAGCGCCCGGTGCACAGCCCCTGGGTATCCGTGACGTTTCCGAACGCCACGACGCCGTCGACGTGGTACGCCGCCGTGCATGCGTACGACACGCGGTGGATGATCGAACTCGAGCCGCGCGAAGGCGACTTCGACGACGATCCGCGCCGTATCGGCGACGACCTCGCACAGAAGCTCGAAAGCGATGCCACCGTGGAACGCGCGGCCGCGCGGCTCGCACGCACCGTGCGCAGCCTGCTCGCCTACGACCGCGTCATGATCTATCGCTTCGACCACGACTGGCATGGCGAAGTCGTGGCCGAAGCACGCCGGGATGACCTCGAGGCCTATCTGGGCCTGCACTACCCCGCCACCGATATCCCTGCACAGGCGCGCGCGCTGTACCTGCGTAACCGCGTCCGCCAGATCAGCAACTGCCGCTACGTGCCGGCGCGCATCCTGCCTGCTTACGATCCGGAAACCGCCGCGGCGACCGATCTCAGCGACGTGTCGCTGCGCAGCGTATCGCCCGTGCATCTCGAATACCTCGGCAACATGGGTGTCACCGGTACCCTGGTGGCGTCCATCATCACCCACGGCAAGCTGTGGGGCCTGATCTCCTGCCATCATTACCGTCCGTTCTTCGCCGACCACCGCATGCGCGACATCGCCGACGCGGTAGCGCGTGCCTTCGCCTCGCGCGTGGCGGCGATCGAAGCGCTGGAGACGATCGACGTCGAGAGCGTCCTGCTCACGGTGCGCGAAAAGCTGATCACCGCCTTCAACGGCGTCGATCGCGTCGACCCGGCGTTGCTCGCCTCACTCGCCCCCGAGTTGCTTGAAGTGGTCGATGCCGACGGCATTGCCATCTTCTCGGGCAACAAGGTGACGCGTTATGGCCAGGTACCGGATGAGGCTGCGCTGCTTCGCATTCGCGAATTCGCCAGCCGAAGCGGCGCCGAGGATGTCGACGGCGCGAACGACCTGGTGCACACCGACGAGATCGGTGCGCGCTACCCCGAACTGGACGATCCGGCCGTCGCCAGCCTCGCCGCCGGCATCATCGTCATGGCGCTCCCCTCGGACACGCACGACGCCATCGTGTGGACACGTACCGAGCAGGTGCGCAGCGTGCGCTGGGCCGGTAACCCGGCTCTCGCCAAGCTGGAGGTCTACCCCGGTGCGCGCCTGTCACCGCGGCAGAGCTTCGACACCTGGCAGGAAAACGTACGCGGCCGCTCGCGCCCCTGGTCGCCCCTCCACCTGGCATCCGCGCGCGGCCTACGCGCATTGATCGAAATACAGCACTAAGACCTTTGACGAACCTTGTGGGCTAGCCACATGACCCACCATGACGCCGACCCACCATCGGCGCTATAACATCGCCATGATCGACCGCGTCCGCCTGTTCCAGACCCTGCCGCACACCTGCGGCTACTTCGCCGAGCGGACGGCGCAAAACCTCGTGGTCGATCCGGGCGCGCCGAATCTGGACAAGCTCTACGGCCCGGCGCTCGCCAAGGGTTTCCGCCGCGCGGGCGGACACCTCTACCTACCCCAGTGCAGCGCCTGCCAGGCGTGCGTGCCTTGCCGCATCGACGTGGATCGTTTCACCCCCGATCGCGCCCAGCGCCGCTGCCTCAAGCGCAACGCCGACCTGACCATCCGCGAAGGCATCCCCGGGTTCACGCCCGATCGGCATGAGCTCTACGAGCGCTACCTGCGCGCACGCCACAGCGGCGGCGGCATGGACGGCGCGGACGAGGAAGATTTTCAGCGCTTCCTGGCGGCGCCGTGGAGCCCCACCCTCTTCCTCGAGTATTACCTCGGCGATCGCCTGCTCGGCGTCGCCGTGACCGACATTGCCCTCGCGGGTGTGTCGGCCGTCTATACGTTCTTCGACCCTGATGAAGAAGCGCGCGGACTTGGCACCTTCGGCATCCTGCAGCAGGTGGAGCTGGCCCGGCGGCGTGGCATTCCTTACGTCTACCTTGGGTTCTGGATCGCCGGGCATCCGAAGATGGATTACAAGCGACGGTTCCGGCCGTTGGAGATTCGGAAGCATGGGCGCTGGATTGAGATGCCGTGAGGCGGTAACGACGGCACGGTCTGGAATGTAGGATTTGCCCTACAGACACAGCGTCCCTGCCTGCCCTACCTTCGCCTGCAAGCCATGACGAGCCGACCCGAGGGGAATGATTGACGTGACTATCCAGCTCCCCGCCGTCATTACCGGGTGCAATGAATATGCGACGCTAACAGAGGAGGAACGGGCCTCGCTCCTTGGAAGGTTGCAAAGCTCGCGTAATTTAGGTCTGGCACTGGCCGAAGGTGAACTGAGGAAGGACTACCCGGATTTCTTCCAGTTTGTCGAAACGGTCGAACAGGACGCCAGCCACATTCAAGAGTTCCACCTGCCCTGGGGTGGAGCGATAAGCCGATGGCTGATGCACTACTCCTGGACGTTCGACACGACGCCTAAGGACATGAGGGCCTGCCTCACCGCGGAGATGGTTGACCTCATCAACGCGAGTGAACCGTCGACCGATGCGCCACTTGAAAGTTCCGACCGGTGGATCAGAGAACTGGGGCGTGGCCTGGTCGTCGCGACGAATGCCATCGCGGACGCAACCGATTACGGCTCGGCGATGGCGCATCAGATCGCTCTCGACATCTTGCTCGGAAAAGTGCTTTCCGCTTGCTACAAGCTGCGCTTGAATGGGCTTGTTCCGAGATGACCGACGAGGGAAAGCGCGGGTAAAGCAATCACCGACGTCGATCATATGCAGTAGCCGGGCCGTCGAACAAACAGGGAAAGGTCCGTGCCTCACAAGCACACGTGTGCCGCGATAACCTGAAACGAATGCCAGGAGTGAGGTGTGACAAATTTTCTGGAACTGTCCGCCGTACACGACGCGACGGATAGAAGCATGGAACTCGAGCTGAAGTTCCTGTGTGACGGCTTCTCCGGCCAAGGCATGGCGTACTTCAATGCAACCCATTTGCTATCGATAGCGGAAAGCCTTCGCACGTTCCCGCTTCCTTCCGAGGTGCCGATCACCGTCGAGGGTGGGTACTTTGAGCCCGAACAGGTTGACGTTTTACGCGAGAGGCACGTTCTTCTCCGATTCGCTGCGGGGAAATCGAGTCCAGTCGAACTCCATGTAGGAGCCGGCGTTGCTTGGGACCATCAGCAAGGACTACGCAGGTGGGCTGAGGCGACATTCCTGATCGACTATGAGCAACTGAGCGTCCTGTCGCGAGCCATAGAGAGCTTGGCCATGGCGAAAGAAAGCACCGTGAAGGTAGACCTGCCGACATTCCGTTAGCGGTTGGCGGGAGTCGGGTTGGATCAAAACGCCCTGACACCTCACAATCGGCGTCTACATTCGCATCGGAACCCCCATGGGCCCGCGCCGCATCGTCTGCCTTACCGAAGAACCGACCGAAACCCTCTACCTCCTCGGTGAGCAGGACCGCATCGTAGGAATCAGCGGCTTCACCGTACGGCCCACCGAAGCCCGTCGCGACAAGCCCAAGGTCAGTGCCTTCACCAGCGCCAAGGTCGACAAGATCCTCGCCCTGAAGCCCGACCTCGCCATTGGCTTCTCCGACATCCAGGCGGATATCGCCCAGGCGCTGATCAAGGCCGGCGTGGAAGTGTGGATCTCGAACCACCGTAGTGTGGAAGGCATCCTCGAATACATCCGCCGGCTCGGCGCGATGGTCGGTGTCGCCGATAAAGCCGAGAAACTCGCCGCTACGCTCGAGCGCGGACTCGACGAAACACGCGAAGCCTCGGCGCGCCTCTCGCGCCGACCACGCGTCTATTTCGAAGAATGGGATGAGCCGATGATCTCCGGCATCCGCTGGGTGTCGGAACTGGTCGGTATCGCCGGTGGCGACGATGTGCTGCCGGGTCGCGCGGCGCAGTCGCTTGCCAGGGACCGCATCATCGCCGACGCGCAGGAAGTCATCGACACTGCGCCGGACATCATCATCGGCTCATGGTGCGGCAAGCGTTTCCGCCCCGAGCAGGTTGTCGCACGACCGGGCTGGGAGCATGTGCCGGCGATTCGCGATGGCCAGCTCTACGAGGTCAAATCGCCACTGATTCTCCAGCCGGGGCCGGCGGCGTTGACGGACGGGCTGGCCGAGTTGCGGCGGATCATTTATGGGTGGGCGGTGAGGTAGCACAGGCGTAAGTAGTTTTGCGGAAGTTCGCTACGCACAACTGCGCTGTCGCGCCCGCCGATGCGGATCGATGCTCTTCCACGGGATTCGTATCGTGGGAGAGCGCTCGTGAATGCACGCATGGCTTGGCGGCTTGGCATGGCGATCCTGCTTGCCCTCGGCGCGTCGGGCGCCTCGGCGCAGGCCGCCGCACCCGCCGCACAAAACGCAGCGGCGGCAGCGCCGGCAAAGGTGTTCCCCAAGGAACAGATCGACCAGTTCATGGCGCCGATCGCCCTCTATCCTGACGCCCTGCTCTCCCAGATCCTGATGGCTTCGACCTATCCCGCCGATGTGGCGGATGCCGCGACCTGGTCGAAAGCCAACCCCAAGGCATCCGGCGACGCCGCGGTGAAACAGGTGGCCAGCCAGCCCTGGGATCCCAGCGTGCAGTCGCTTGTGGCGTTCCCTCAGGTGCTGGCCCAGATGGGCGCGCACCTGGACTGGGTGCGCAACGTAGGCGACGCGTTTCTGGCCCAGCCCGATGATGTGATGGGCGCCGTGCAACGGCTGCGCGCGCAGGCGCAGAAGGCCGGCAACCTGAAGACCACCGAGCAACAGAAGGTGATCGTGCAGCAGAGCACGCCGCAGACGACGATCATCCAGATCGAACCGGCTGATCCGCAGGTGGTGTACGTGCCCTCGTACAACCCCACCGTGGTGTACGGCACCTGGGCGTACCCCGCGTATCCGCCGCCGTATTACCCACCACCGCCGGGTTATTACCACCCGGTCGCGACGGGACTGGCCGCCGGCCTCGCGTTCGGCACGGGTATCGCCGTGGCCAATTCGCTGTGGGGCGGCTGTGATTGGGGACACAACGACGTCAACATCAACGTCAACCGCTACAACAATCTCAACGTCAACAACCGCATCAGCGGGAACGGCAACACCAACTGGAACCACAACGCGGCCAACCGTCGCGGCACGCCGTATCGCGGCGCAGCCACCCAGCAACGCTTCAATCAGGGCGTCGGCGGTGCGCAGCAGCGTCAGGCCTTCCGCGGCCAGGCCGGCACGGCCGATGCCAACCGGCAGCGGGCGATGCAAAGCTTCGACCGGACCACCGGCGGTGGCGCAGCAGCCTCGGCGAGACGGCCAGGCGAGACCTTCAACGGCGGACGCAACGCCGGTGGCGCTGCCGGCGCTGGAAATCGCGGAGATCTCGCCAATCGAGGTGATCTTGCCAATCGCGGCGGCAGTGGCGACCGACAGGGTGGCTTCAACCGCGCCGGAGGCAACAACGCCGGCCGCGACGGTGGCCTGAACCGACCCGGCGCGAACGGCGGTGGCGTGCAGAACCGGCCGAATGCGCCGCAGGCGCGTGCCAACGCCTTCTCCGGTGTGCGCTCCCCGGACAACGCGCCTGCGCAGCGCGAGCAAGGACAACGCAGCATGCAGAGCATGGGTGGTCAGCGCGGCGGTGCCGCCGCCGGCCGCCAGATCAATCGGCCTGTCCCCGCCCGCGCTGGCGGCGGCGGATTCCATCGTCGCTAGGAGCACGACATGTCCCGATTCCTTGCCAAACGGTTCGCGCAGTCACTCCTGGCAACGTCCCTGCTCGTTGCGCTGGGTGCGTGGGCTGCCGCAGCGACCTATCCGACACCCGATGCGGCGACCGACGCCTTCGTCGCCGCCCTGAAGGCCCATGACCAGCCTGCCCTCGCCCGTGTCCTCGGTGACGACTGGCGCACGTACATCCCCACCGATGGTATCGATCGCGCCGATGTCGATGCCTTCATCGCCGACTACGACAGCGCGCACAAGATCGTCACCGTTGGCGATACCAATCACCTCGCCGTGGGCAGCGCCAACTGGGTGCTACCCATCCCCCTGGTGAAAGGCGCGAGCGGTTGGTCGTTCGATACGAAGGCCGGGCACGAGGAGATCATCGCCCGGCAGATCGGCCACAACGAAACCTCGGTGCCCCAGGCCCTGCTCGCCTATTACGACGCACAGCGCGATTACGCTTCCAGCACCCACGACCAGGATACGGAACCGCATTACGCGAGCAAACTGATCAGTACACCCGGCAAGCATGACGGCCTGTACTGGGAGGCGAAGGACAACGCGCCGGAGAGTCCGTTAGGCCCCTACTTCATCACGCCACCCACCGGCGGCGGCTACTACGGCTATCACTACCGCATCCTCACCGCGCAGGGGCCATCGGCGCCCGGCGGCGCATACAACTACATGCAGGGCAAGGTGCTGGCCAACGGCTTCGCGCTGATCGCTTGGCCGGTGCGCTACGGCGAGACGGGCGTGATGACGTTCGAGATCAGCCATGACGGGCAGATCTTCGCCAAGAACCTGGGCAAGGACACCGAGCACGCTGCCGCCGCCATCACCCGTTTCGACCCGGACTCGAGCTGGACCGAAGTGCAGGCCGACGCGCCGACCGCAGGAGATACCCAGTGAACGCTCGCCCTCTGATCGCCGTGCTCGCCCTCGCCACCGGCACCCTCGTCGCGGCACCGAGCCATGCCGAGGCCACGTTGAAGTGCACGATGCGCTTCGACCTCGCGTCGTGGTCGATCCTCTACAAGCACGCCTCGGGAACGGGGACCATTACCTGCGCGAACGGCACTCACCTCAAGGTGAAACTCACCGCCAACGGCGGCGGCCTGTCAGTAGGCAAGTCCAGCATCAAGGATGGCAAGGCCAACTTCTCCCATGTCATGTCCATCGACGAGACACTCGGCACCTATGTCGCCGCCGAGGCGAGCATGGGGCTGCCCAAGAGCGGCGAAGCGCAGGTCATGACCAAGGGCGAAGTAAACATGTCGCTTGCCGGCGCCGGCAAGGGCTTCGGGCTGGGCGTCACCCTTGGCGGCATGACGATCGAGAAAGTGCCCTGAGGTACAACGCCATGCGCAAGGTCAAACTCGACTATTCCTACGAGGTGAGCTGCGTGCGGCACCTGAGCGATTCGGGTGCCTCCTGCTTTTCGGCGGACGTGGTCATTCGCGATGCCGATCACCAGGAAGTGTCGCGACTGGTCGGCAAGCGGCTGCACAGCTATGTCGAGGCCGCGGAGGACGAGGCGGTGGAAGCGGCCCGGGCGGAGGTGAAACGGTTGAAGTCGCACCGGGCGCCGGGTGGGGACGCGGGCTGAAACGAATCGCCGCTGAAGCGGCTCCCACATAGAGCGGGGTTGCTGCTCAAGGGAGGTAAAAGAGGGCCCGGCGGTTGCCGGGCCCTCTCGCTGTCTTGCGTCAATGCGAGCCGCCTGACTCGCTGAGCATCTTCAAGGCTTCGTCGATGGTGAAGCTGTTGGGATGCTGTACGGGCGGGAAGTCCTTGAAGCTTGCCGCAAAGCGATCGGCGAGTGCCCAGGCGCCGAAGATGATGTAGTCGTGATACAGGAACCACTCGTAGTACGAGTTCGACGTGACGTCCGCATACTCGTAGGGATCCGTCCGCAGGTTGAAGAGCTTGGGCAGGCGCAGCTTGGTGAACGGTTCGGACCAGATCTGCAGGGTGCCGCGGCAACGCTGTTCCATGAAGACGACCTTCCAGTGGTCGTAACGAATACCGAGCACGTCGCCGTCATCGCTGAGATAGAAAAACGCCTTGCGTGGACTCTTCGTCTTGGCGTCCGACAGGTGCGCTAGGAGGCTGCTGCCGTCGATGTGGTTCTTGTACGTCCTACCCACCGCCTTGTAGCCCTTTTTCAACTGGTCCACGACGTCCGGGGCGCCGGCCATCTCCGCGAACGTTGGTAGCCAGTCATGGTGCTGGATGATGTCGTTCGAGATGCGCCCCGCTTCGATGTGCGAAGGCCACCGAACCAGCATCGGGATGCGGAACGCGCCCTCCCAGTTGCTGTTTTTTTCGCTGCGGAACGGTGTCGTACCGGCATCGGGCCAGGAGTTCCGGTGCGGACCGTTGTCTGTCGAATACATGACGAAGGTATCGTCGGCGATACCCAGCTCATCGAGGTAGTCGAGGATCTCACCGACATTCTTGTCGTGATCGATCATGGTGTCGTGATACGGCGACTGCCAGCGGCCGGCCTGGCCCACGCTCTCCGGTTTCGTGTGCGTGAACATATGCATGTGCGTGAAATTCAGCCAGATGAAGAACGGCGTGTCATCGTCCGTCTGGCGCTTGATGAAGTCCTTGGCTGCCGCCGCGAACTCGTCGTCGCAGGTCTCCATGCGTTTCGTCGTCAACGGCCCGGTGTCCTTGATCTTCTGCTTGCCTACGCGGCCCCAGCGGGGTTGCTCGGTGGGATCGTCCTTGTCCGTCGCCCAGGTATGCAGGACGCCGCGCGGGGTAATGCCCTTGCGGAACTCCGCAAATTCCTTTTCCGGGAAATAGTCCGCCATCTGCGGCTCTTCCTCGGCGTTGAGGTGGTAGAGATTGCCGAAGAACTCGTCGAAACCGTGGTTCGTCGGCAGATGCTCGTTGCGGTCACCGAGATGGTTCTTGCCAAACTGACCCGTCGCGTAGCCCTGGTTCTTCAGGACGCCGGCGATGGTGATCAGCTTGTCCGACATGCCGATCGGCGCACCGGGAACACCTACCTTCGACAATCCCGTGCGGTACGTACTCTGGCCCGTAATGAACGACGAACGGCCTGCCGTGCAGGACTGCTCACCGTACGAGTCGGTGAACATCATGCCTTCCTGGGCGAGACGATCGATGTTCGGCGTCTGGTAACCCATCAGTCCATGCGTGTAGCAGCTGAGGTTGGAGATGCCGATGTCGTCGCCCCAGATCACCAGGATGTTCGGGCGCTTGCCCGCCTTCTTTTTGTCTTTCTTGTCGCTCTTGCTTGCGCTTGCCATGGTCGCTTCTCCACAAATGCACCGATGGGTCAGGGGGCCGACGGACGTGGGTTCACCGACGGATCGAACACGGTCTTCCAGTCGTTCTTCATGCTGACGACGCGGAAGTGGTAACGCGTGGCGGCGGCGAGGGAGTCGCCGTTCTTTTCGACATAGGCGAACTCGCGGCTGGCATCGTCGTGATTGACCAGCAGCGCGAAGGACGGGCCACCACGGTCCATGGCGTAGCGCATCATCGCCACGTCGCCCACGCCGCCGACATTGCCGCCGACGAATACCGGCCGACGACCGATGGCCAGATGGATGACGGGCGGTTTGCCCTCGCGATCGGTGACGTGCTCGATCTTGCCCGTGTACGTCAGTACGGTCTTGCCGTCGCGTTCGCCGAAGCGTGTCTGCAAAGAGCTGCCGATCACCCGCTCGGGAGGAATGCCGAAGACGTCCTGCGACATGCCACGGGTGTACGCGACCGGAGAGCCACTGCATATCCAGGTCTGAAAGCCGTTGGCCTCGAGATAACGCAACAGCTCGACCATGGGCCGATAAGCCAGTTTCGTATAGGGCTGGCCAAAGTGTGGATTCGGCGCAGCGCGTTCCTCTCGCGCCATGTCGACCGACACCTCGTCGGCCGTACGATCATCCACGGCGGCCGCGACGATCTGCGCGAGCCCGCTTTCACCGAGCGCCTGCAAGCCCTTGAGATCACCCGCGAGGAGTGCTGCCACGCCGGGTTGCTGCTTGAGTTCGGGATGTTTGGCCACCGCCGTCTTCACATCGGCCACAAGGGGTAGGACCGCACCCGGCAGGGGCTTCTCCGTCACCAGCGTGCCATCCATGTCGAACACGGCCACGCGCGCCTCGGGGGCGATGAAGCCCGGATCGCCGACCCTGGATGCCGCCGTCACGAAGTCGATGACGGCGGTACGTGTCGGGCCGTCGTTCCATGAGGGCAGCACGTCGCCCATATCCGAATGCGCCCGCCCTGTCGTGACAAGGATGAGCAGCAACCCGAGGACAGCGACGCTATGGCGCGTTTCCCATCGATAGCAAAGCATGGACACACTCCCTCCTTTGGAGCGTCCGATGATCCGCAGATGGCTGAGATTGTCGAAGCGTAGTAGCGCGCATAAGACCGTAAGTAAATCTACGATGGCCGCGCAACCTAGGTAGAAATACCCACCCGTTTCGCAGTGGTTTGCGCTGTGTCACGCGCCCATCGGCCGCGAAGATCGGGGCATGCGAATCGCGACGATCCCACGCCTTTTGTGCAGCGCGATGCTCGCGCTGTCACCTGCACTCGCCGTGGCCCAGGAGGAACCGGCCGCCAAACCGTCGTTCTGGCAGCTCATGCACGACCCGAACGATCACGCCATCGACATGTCGCGCTGGCTGCTCCAGCACAAGGGTGCCCTGATCGTGCCGATCGTCATCACCGAGCCAGCCGTGGGAAACGGAGGGGGTGCGGCAGCCGTGTTCTTTCGCCCCGCAAAGCAATCGCAGTCTTCGAAAGACCGTGGTGAGCGGATCGCACCGGATATCTACGGTTTCGGCGCGGCCAAGACGCAGAACGGAACTTATGGCGGAGCGCTCGCCGGCGAATTTCACTTCCGTGACGATCGCTGGCGATACAAGGCGGCGCTGGGTAAGGCGTCGGTCAACCTCGATTTCTACACACAGGGGCTGGTGCTCGCACCGAGGAAGATCGGTTACAACCTCGATGGCTACTTCTCGTTCCAGCAGGTCCAGCACCGCCTGGGCGACACGCCCTTGTACCTGGGCGTGCGCTGGATCTACATCGATCTCAACAGTCGCCTGAACATCGAAAGCAACCGGCAGTTCTTCCAACCGAAGGACTTTGCCAGCAAGGCATCCGGCCTTGGCCCGGTGATCGAATACGACAGCCGGGACAACACACTGACCCCGTCGAGCGGTCTGCTGGCGATGATCGACACCACGTTCTACATGCCGGGCATCGGCAGCAGCAACACGTTCCAGTCCTATCGCGCCCACACCCTGGGCTACCTCCCCATCGGTACCCAGCTGGTGCTCGGCCTCCGCGCGGACTACCGCACGGCGCCGGGCAACGTGCCGTTCTACCAACTGCCATCGATCGACCTGCGTGGCATTTCCTATGGCCGCTACCAGGACACCTCGGTCGGCATGGTCGAAGCCGAGCTGCGCTGGAACATGACCAAACGCTGGGCCACGTTGGCCTTTGCCGGCGCGGGACGCGCATGGGGCAGGCATAACGCGTTCGACAGCGCACCCACGGAGACGACCAGGGGCGTCGGCTTCCGCTACCTCATTGCCAGCGCACTTGGACTGTATGCCGGTGTGGACTGGGCCTGGAGCCACGACGACCACGCCTGGTACCTGCAGGTCGGCAGCGCGTGGCGCTAATACGGAGACTGCGATGACATCACCACCGGGCGACTACCGTTACACCCCTGCCGCCATCGTCGGCAACCCGAACGACCGGGGCGACCCCGCCGTCGAACTCTCCGCGCGGCGCACGGGCATGTCGTTTCAACGTACGCGCATGAGTACCGACCGCACGTTGATGTCGGTGATGCGTACGTCAATCTCGCTGATCAGCTTCGGCTTCACTATCGGGCAGTTCTTCGAACGCCTCCGGACGTCGAAAATCCTGCCGCAGGAGAGTCACGCGCCCCGCAATTTCGGCGTGGCCCTGGTAGCCCTGGGGATCTTCATGCTCGTGCTGGGGATCGTTTACCACCTGCATTACATGCGCACGCTTCGCCACGAGCGGCTCGCGATGACGCGCGAAGGCCTGATCCACGGGGAGACGCCCTACCCGGTGTCGATGACCCTGTTGGTGGCGGTCGTCATGCTTCTTCTGGGCGTGCTCGCCATCATCAGCATGACGACTCACATCGATCCCTTCGACTAGCGGATGACGCCGTCGGCCTTCATCTTCGGGATGAGGGTCTTCGACAGCTCGTTGGTCGCTTTGGGAATGTCGTTGCTGGCCAGCCCTTGCGTGGTCACGGTCCAGACCAGTTTCTGGCTGCGCACATCCCACAGGCTCGTCTCCAGGGTGACGACCGTGGTCTGGGTGATCTCGGGCGTGTTGTCCCAGGCACCGCCATACCAACCGTAGAAACCGCCGTAGCCCGGACCCGGACCCGTCGGCGTGACATTGATACGATCTTCGACGCGCTGGACGCGCGTGACCAGTACCGCGTCGCTGCCCGTACTGCGCACCACGTCGCCGAGTTTCGCCGAGCCGTCGTGGCCGGAGGGGATGGCGGCGTAGCTTGCCTCGGCGCGTACCCCGGCGGCACTGAGGTCACGGGCGAAGGTGTCTTCGAACAGTCGGCGCATGGTGTCGCTGCGGGCGACGCCGATCACCAGGATGTTCGAGGCTGGCGGGCCGGACCAGCTCGGATCCTTCCATTCGTTGGTGACACTGAACGTGGCGCACGCGGACAGCAGCAGGGCGATGATGAGGCTTGCGCGGTATTTCATGATCGGAGCTCCTCGGATAATGACGGCTTCTACGGTGTGCTCTCGTCCCTCGCCGCCGTGTAGGGACCGCCCGGATCACGGATCAGCCCCATGCGGATGGCTTCGCGCACCAGCGCGACGCCGCTGTGCACATGGAACAGATCCAGTAGCGACTGCCGATGACTCTCGACGGTCCGTACCGAGATGCCGAGTTCGATCGCAATATCGCTGGCCCGGAGGCCGTTCGCCATCCGCTCGAGCACCTCGCGCTGGCGACGGGTCAGGCGATGGACGGAGGGCGGTGCGTTAACCAAGGCCGCCATCAAACCCGGGCTGACGTAGCGGTGACCGTCCAGGACGTCCCTGACGGCATCCAGCAATTCGTTGCGAGGCGACTGCTTCAGCACATACGCCCAGGCACCCGACTGCATCGCGTCCTGCACGATCAACGGCTCATCGTGACCAGAAAGGATGATGAAGCGGCTACCGTCGCGGCGCTCGGCGATCCGCCGGACGGGTTCGAGGCCAGGCATGTCAGGCAGGTCGATGTCGCCGACGATCACCATGCCAGGCCTCACGCTTTCGAGCAGGGCGCTGGCCGAATACACCAGGACGACGGAACGGACGTGAGGCGCAAGCAAGGCCGATACCCCTTCCGCCACCACACGATGGTGATCGGCGACGACGACATCGACCGCCAGGGCTGGGCCTTCGCGTGGCTCGTGCATCGTCGTCAGAGTGCGAGATTGATGTTCAGGACGAGCGGCTCGCCCTTGATCCGGTTCTTCACATCGAACTCCTTGACCCAACGCAGGGTGAAATCGATGTTGCTTTCCTTGCTGAAGGATTTTTTATAAGCGAGCGCGGGGCCCGCACCGTACGAACGCCCCTTGAAGCCATTGAGGCGGTCCGCCGTGGCCCCTTTGTCGTCGTCGATCTGACGAATGACGCCGATGACGCCGCCAAAGCCCCAGCCGCTTGGCGTGCGCTTCATGGCGAGCAGGTCGAGGTGAAAGACCCCGCCGTTCTGATAATCCGTGGCGTGGTTCTTCGAGTAGAAGTCGACACCGGCCAGGGCGCTGAATTCGATGCTTCCCTTGTCGTAGAGATGCGTGTATCCGACGGCCGGCGTATACGTCCAGATATTCAGGCCTTTGTTCGCCAGCCGGTTCTTCTCGTAGTCCGCGGTGGGCGCGTAGACATAGACGCCGAAGGACCAGTGCTCCACCTCGCTCACGTGATAGCTGGCGATCACCGGTGCGAAGTACAGGTCGAAAAGGCCGGACGCCCGGTCGTTCACGCTGCCGGAGCGCTGGCCGACGAACAGCGACGCCGACACGGAAGGACGGATGTAAGGAACGGTGAACATGCTGGCGAAATTCCAGCGACCCTTCCCCGTATCCCAGATGTAGGCGAACGTTGCCGCGTAGAGATCGACCTTGGCGTGCAGGTTCAGCGCCGTGCTGCCACCGATCGGCACCGGCCGGCTGGCGCCGATGCTGCCGTCGTAGTTGATGTAACTCACGGAGACGTTCAAGCCCGGCGTCGGTGGCACGATACCGACATAAGGCGTGACCTGTGCGCCCGTGATCGAACGGCCCAGGGCCGCTTCCGTAGCGTGCGCCGCGGCCGGCGATAACGCAGCGGCGATCAGGGCAAAGGCAAGTCGACGGTTCATGGTCACGATCCGCATCGTTGACGGTATAGGCAGAGTGCGGCCCGCGCGGCCGTGCGATAAGCGAACTTTCACCCTGTACGTGTAGGTAAAACTACCGGCCTCACAACCGCGGCCTCAGCAGCGAACCGAAGCTCAGGTATACGGCGGTGTGTCCACCTGCGGCGTGTCCGAGTCCCAGGAACACCGGTCCCAACGGCGATTGCACGCCGGCGAAGATGCTCCCCGCGTAGATCAGGTTGCCGAAACTCACGTCGTTCTTGTTCTGCCATGTGTTGCCGGCCTCCAGGCTCATCCCGATGAAGATCGGCGTCGAAAACAAGGCATCGAGATTGCCGGTACGGCGATACAGGACGGCGCGCCCGAGAGCGGACTGGTTGCCCCTCAGCGATCGTTCGCTATAGCCGGAGAGATTGAGGAAGCCACCCAGAAAGTCCTGGGCCTCGAAGAAATTCGAATTGTCGATGGCGCTCGATGCACGCACGCCCAGCAGGAGGTGATAGCGTCCGTCACTCATGCCCAGGTTCGGCACCCAGTCGGCGACGAGACGCACCACGTCCCCCTTCACATCGCCTCCGAGTACCGGCCGGTAGCTCTCGTAATCGAGGTTGACGTGCGCACCACGCGTGGGAAACGCCGCGTTGTCCAGGCTGTCCCAATCCACCTTGGCACCGAGCGAGGCGAAGTCCGAAGAGCCGCTCGGGAACGTCGTCGGGGTCCCCACGCGAAGGTCACCGTTGTCCCGCCCGCGGGCGAACACGGTTGAGACGCGCCAGTAGGACGCCGGCGTCCAGCCGACTTCGAAGCCTGCGTTGCGGCGACGGATGCGGTATTCCGCCAACTGATGATCGGCGCCGCGGTCGAAGACCGGTACGTCCTCGTTGCGCAGTACCGCGAACGGCATGACATAGGCCGTCGCACCCTGCCCGAACGGCTGGTAGAACTCCGATCGTACGCCGCCGATGCGGCCACTCCACAACGTATTGCGCCACTCGCCGCCGCTGTCGTTGAGGTTGGCCGCGGTGATCTCCGCCGAGATCAGGTATTCGCTGCGGCCATTGAAATCGTCGTCGAGCTGGAAGCCCATCTTCCCGTAGATCGGCCCCCACGACTTGTCTACCGGTGTCAGGCGGATGCCGCGATCTTCCCCCCGCTCGACGAGGTGGTAGTCCACCTGCTGGAAGCCACCCTGCCCGTAAATCCCGCCGATGCGCTGCTCGACATCCTTCGGATCGAAGACCTTGCCGATCTCGGGTTTCAGGCGATTGGCGGCGAACTGACCGCTGGCCGTGCTTTTGGTGTCGACATCGATGAAGGCCACCAGCTTCGGATCGAAGTTCCGCTGGCGATGATTCGCCTCGAACGCCTGCCAGGACGTCGGTGACGCGGTGAGCTGACGAAGCCGCGGAAGCGCAGCCTCCGCCGCGGCGCGGCCGATCGCTATCGCCTCCTGCGCCCGGTTGAATTCGCCGGCTCCCAGCTTGCCCAGGGCCGGCCGGATGAGGATGTCCCTGTCGCTCAACGCGGCCAGCTGTCGCGCCGTCTTCTCCGCCATCAACGCACTGACCATCTGGTTAAGCAGGGCGACCGGGTTGGTCAGCGTCGACTGCTCAGCCAGAGGCGATCCCACATCGACGACGATCAACCGGTCGGCGCCCATGTCGCGCACCACGTCGATCGGCACGTTGTCCATCAGCCCGCCGTCGACCAGCAGCTTGCCGTCGACATTGGTCGGCGCGAATGCCCCCGGCACCGACATGCTCGAGCGAATCGCCAGCGGCAGGTCGCCGTGGGAGAACACGACCGGCTGGCCTGCCACGATGTCGGTGGCCACGGCGCGGAACGGCACCGGCAGGTTATTGAAGTCCGTCACGTCCCAGGTCGACAGCAACAGGCGACGCAGCAGAAGAAGCAGCTTCTGGCCCTGGACGACACCGGCGGGCGTGACGATATGACCGTTCTTGTAGCCGACCTCGAAGTTCAGCAGATACCGATAATCGGCATCTTTCCGCCGCATAGGTTCCTCGACGCGATCCGGATCGTCGGAAAACAGGTCCTTCCAGTCGAGCTGGCCGATCACGTTGGCCATCTCGTCGGAGCTGTACCCGGCCGCGTAGAGGCCGCCGACGATCGAGCCCATGCTGGTGCCTGCGATGCGACAGACGGGGATGTGCTCGCGCTCGAGCACCTGGATCACGCCGATGTGGGCGGCACCCCGTGCACCGCCTCCACCGAGGACCAGGCCGATGCAGGGTGAGGGATCGCGCGGGGCAGCGTGCACGCTGGCCATGCCAAGCAAGAGGCAGGCTGCCAGTGTCGAAAGCCACGGGGTAGACAGGCGCATGCGGATTGCCCTTGTCGCGATCGGTTCCGCAGTGTCGGACAGACCGGCCGTCCGGGGCAGCGAAGA
>Ga0247742_10001280_pt1 | contig 17892 bp, 14 predicted proteins | sample UWRJL208509C2_FD_180944 | JGI IMG/M metagenome (GOLD analysis project Ga0247742, IMG submission 180944) | Plant litter microbial communities from Arlington Agricultural Research Station in Wisconsin, United States - UWRJ-L208-509C-2 | ecosystem: Environmental > Terrestrial > Plant litter >... | reverse complement strand
GCTTCCGCGCGCCGAGCGTGCAGCAGGAGTTCTACAGCTCCGTGTCGACCAACCTGAATAACGGCGTGCTGACCGAGACGCTGACCGCGCGCCAGGGCAGCGCCGTGACCCAGGCCTTCGGCATCGCTCCGCTGAAGGAGGAAACCTCAACCAACGGCAGCATCGGCGCGGTATTCCGTCCGGCGAAGAACATGTCGCTGACGGCCGACCTGTACCAGATCAAGATCAAGGACCGCATCGTCTTCTCCAGCGAGATCGCACCGGAAGCCGGCGGCGGCCCGATCGCCAACATCCTCAAGCCGCTGGGCGTGGGCCAGGCGCAGTTCTTCACCAACGCGGTCGACACCCGCACCCGTGGCCTGGACATCGTTGCGGAGCACAGCTCCAAGTTCGACGCATCGACGCTGGTGCTGTCGGGCCAGCTGGGCTTCAACAAGACCGAAGTGACCAAGCGCCACTCGACGTCGACGGTGCTGAGCGGCGAAAAGCTGTTCGACAAATCGCAGGTGACGCTGATCGAACACGGCCAGCCACGCAAGCACCACGTGGTGGCAGCCGACTACACGGCCGGCCCGTGGAACGTCAACACCCGCGCCAACTACTACGGCGAAGTGGAAGCGGAAAACTTCAGCCCCCTGCAGAAGTGGGATGCGCGCTGGCTGGTCGATGCGTCGGTACGCTATGGCTTCAGCAAGCGCACCTTCCTCAGCGTCGGCGTGAACAATCTGTTCGACCAGCTGCCGTCCGAATGGACCAACGGCGGCGACTTCCCGAAACTGGGCTTCACCCGCTGCTGGGAAACCTGCCCGATCGGCGTCAACGGCCGCTCGATGTACGTCCGCGTCGATACGGCGTTTTAAGGTCTGAAGAGCTGGCGGCGTAAGCCGCAAGGTGCACCACCGCCGCCAGCTGTTTGACCAATCCCTCCATCTGCTCGGCCGGCACTTGTGCGTAGCCGAGCATCAGTCCCTTCCAGCCCGAATCCCCCTGCGTGTCATGCCGGCTCAAGGCGTTGACGGCGATGCCGTGTTCCTGCGCCTGCTGCGACACCGCCACATCGTCGATGCGCACATCGTTGAAGCGCAGCGACAGGTGCATGCCGGCCGAGGCGCCATGCACCGTCGCCACCGATCCCATATGCTTTTCCAACGCTGCCACCAATGCGTCGCGACGCTGCCGGTAGAGTCGCCGCATGCGCCGCAGATGCAGCGCGAACTGGCCGCTGCGCAGGAACTCGGCCAGCGCCAGCTGTTCGGCCACGCGCCCGCGCGCGAACGACTGCGCGCGCATCCGCGCGAACGGCTCGGCCAGCACCGCCGGCACCACCACGAAGCCGAGCCGCAACGACGGGAACATGGTCTTGCTGAAGGTGCCCAGGTAGGCCACCGGAGCGTCCGGCGCCAGGCCCTGCATGGCTGACAGCGGCGCGCCGTCATGGCGGAATTCGCTGTCGTAGTCGTCCTCGATGATCAGCGCGCCGGCGCCGCGCGCGGCCTCGATCAGCGCCAGGCGGCGGCGCAAACTGAGCACGCTGCCGACCGGATACTGGTGCGACGGCGTGGTGTAGATCAGCCGTGGTGGCCGCAGCAGCCAGTCCTGTTCTGTGGGTGCGATGCCATCGTCGTCGACATCGATGCCTGCCACCGCCAGCCCCGCCGCGCGCGACGCGGCCAGCGCGCCGCCGTAGCCGGGGTTCTCGATCCAGATGGTGTCGCCGGCGTCGGCCAGCGCCTGCACGCACAGATCGAGGCTGCTCTGCGAACCGTCGGTGATGAACACCTGGCTGGCGTCGCAGACCACGCCGCGCGCGGCGCGCAGATGGTCGGCGATGGAGGCGCGCAGCAGCGGCTCGCCGGCCTGGTCGCCGTAGTTCAGCTGGGGCACCGTCATGGCGCGCAGCGCGCGCTCCAGCATGCGGCGCCACAGCGGCAGCGGGAACTGGTCCAGCGCCGGCACGCCGGGCACGAAGGCGCCCATGCGGTCGGCCGGTCCGGGCACGGGTCGCAGCGATTGCGCGCGCTGCGACAGGCCGGGCTGCGGCACGGTCGACACACGTCGCGTCGGCCGACCGCTTCGCACTGCGGCCAGCGCCGCAACGACAGTGCCGCGCCGGTCGGTGCTGACGAAGCCTTCGCTGGCCAGCTGTTCGTAGGCATACAGCACGGTGTTGCGGGCTACGCCCAATTCCTCGGCCAGCGCGCGCGAGGCGGACAAGCGCGTACCCGCCGCCAGCGTGCCGTCGCGGATCGCGGCACGCAGACATTCGTGCAGCAGGCGCTGGCGCGGCCAGCCGCGATGGCTGTTTTGCGCGGTGTAGCCGGAGATCAGCAAGGCGAGGTCCATTCGTGGCTCCATAAAATAGGTCATGACTGGACCTGTTGAAGGAGCCAGCAACTAATTATATTGTGGCTTCAACCTTTTTGGATGGAGATCATGACCGAACCAGCTACCTTGCCTCACCAGGCACCAAGCATCCGCACCCGCGTGCGCCGCGTCGCCACCAACGCGCACTACGATGCCGCCACGCTGCACGCGATCATCGACGACGCTTATCTGTGCCACATCGCCTTCAGCGACGACCACGGGTCGCACTGCATCCCGACCGCCTGCTGGCGCGACGGCGATCACCTGTACATCCACGGCTCCAACGGCAGCCGCATGCTGAAGCGCCTGATGGAGCGGGATAGCTGCGTGACCATCACGCATCTGGACGGCCTGGTGATGGCGCGGTCGGCGTTCAGCCATTCGATGAACTACCGCTCGGCGATGATCTACGGCCGCTTCGAGCTGGTGGAAGGCGACGCGGCGCGGCACGCGATGGAGACGTTCATGGAGAAGCTGGTGCCGGGCCGCCAGGCCGACGTGCGCCCCGGCTCCGACAAGGAGTACGCCGCGACTACGGTGATGCGCATCGGCTTAGAAGAAGCAGCCTGCAAGATGCGCACCGGCGCCCCCAACGACGACGAGGAAGACCTGAGCTGGCCGGCATGGGCAGGCGTACTCCCCTTCGCCCGCGTGCGAACGGCGCCAATCACCGCCCCCGCCTGCTCCATCGAAGCGCCGGACTACGTCAAGCGCTGGCAGGAATAACCGCAGAGAGAAGTCAGGCGGCGAGCGGGGTAATCGCCTTGGCGATCGCCTTGCCCGCCGCGATTTCGGCAACGCGAAGGTCGTACGCGCTTTGGAGGTTTAACCAACCTTGCGCTTCGCTACCAAAATAGCGTTCCAAACGAAGGGCGGTGTCGGCGCTCACACCGCGCTCGCCTTTCGTTATTTCGCTGAGGCGCGAATAGGGAACATGCAACGCCAACGCCACAGCACGAATACTGACCCCCATGGGTTTGATGTAGTCCTCCAGCAGAACCTCGCCGGGGTGGACAGGGCGCATACCATTTTTAACCATAATGAACTCCGTTTCTTTTTACCATGCCGATTACTCAGTGCGGGTCTTCAATCAGCACATCGTAGGGCCCGCTCTCGCCCCACTTGAAACTCAGACGCCACTGGTCATTGATCCTGACATGCCATGCTCCTTCGTACTCCTTCAGGTCATTCCCGGGAGGGACTTTCATAAAGTTCACCGAAGGCGCAGCATCAAGCTGAGCAAGCTTACGTTCGGCTACGCTCTTGATGTTGCGGAATCGGCGACTCTTACCCGTTGTGAACAGGGATTGTGTTTCTCTGCACGCGAAGGATTGAATTGCCATGGAAAGAGCTTATCTGTTAACCGGATAACAGTCAATTTCCAGGATAGATACGGCAGTGATACGCCACTTGAGGGCGAGCGTAGCCGCCCGATACAAACCGTGGTGTGGTATCCGGCGGCGCGCGGCGGCCAGCCTGTCAGCTATCGCCAATATCTGGAGACGATGGCCAGCGAGGATGAGTTCACACGCGGCGCGGCCGACATCAAGAAAATGACGGACAGCCGCATCGACGGCAATGCCGGCACGCGCCGCGAAGCGCTTCTGCGTGACATCGCCCGCCCCATGCTGGCAGTGCGCGATGCGCGCGCGGAGAACGGCAAATTCCCGGTCGTGATCTACGCGCCGAGCTATTCCGCACTGCCATCGAAAATGCCGACTTGTGCGAATACCTCGCCAGCCAGGGCCATATCGTCTTGTCCAGCGCCTCGCTGGGCGCGCACACGCGCCCGATGACGCCGCCGCGAAGGACGAGCGGATCAAGGCGCTGGTCAGCCTGGACGGGTCGCTGCGCTCCTACGCGCAATTCGTAGACGGCGGCAAGGAGGCGGCCAGGTACGTGACGCCGACGCGGCTCGCGGTGCCGCTGCTGTATGTCGGCGCGCGCCCGAAAACGGTCGAACTGCTGAACAGCAGCGACACCAGGACGCACTATTCGTTCATGAACCAGATGAAGTACTCCGACGTGTACATCGTGTCGCTGCTGCCAATGAAGCACGCGGATTTTTCCTCGTATAGCTTGCGCATGCAACAGGACGCGGAGCTCGGCGAATTTTCCCGTGACGAGCTCTCGCTGGCGCACAGCTGGGCCGCGCGCTATACCCGCCACTTCCTCGACGCCTATCTGAAAGACGATGCCGCAGGTCTGGCCTTCGTCAACAACACGCCGGTGGCGAACAAGGCGCCGCCGCACATGATCTTCACCGACATCCGCCGCAAAAAAGACATCGTGCCGGCGACGCTGGAAAATCTGGTCAAGCGCCTGGCCGCCGAAGGTTTCGACAAGGCGATCCCCGTCTACGATCAATTCACCGCGCAGGATGCGGCATTCAAACTCGATCCGAATGAAATCTATGGTTGGGGAGCGCAGCTGTTCCGGCTTAATCGCCTGGAGCAAGCCCGCGAAATTTTCCGTCTCGGCGCGCACTTGAATCCGGATCTGGGCTTCATGTACGACGGCCTGGCGGACATGCAGGCCAAGACCGGGCAGACGCAGGACGCGGTGAAAAACTACCGCCGAGCGCTTGAACTGGCCCCTAAGAACGCCGACGCCGCCAAATATCTGAAAGAGCATGGCGGCGCACAGGATACACCGGCGCCTTGACGGCGATGCGGCGCCTATGCAGGCTGGCGCTGCTCCCGCCACCAAAGCCCAAGCATGCATAGCGCGAACAACACTGCGAACGGCGCGGCCGGCACGACGCGACTCGCCGGTTCGCTGCCGGCACCAGCACCTGCACCGGCGGGCAGCGCGCGTGCCGCGTATTGCGCGGTGGCGTCGCGGCGCAGGGCTTTCTGCCATGCGGGCCAGTCTTTGGCTGCGTAGACGTATTCCAGGCCTGGTTCGGCCACGCCGATGTTGTTGAATTTCAGCCAGCCCGATTTCTGCGGCCAGAGTGCGGCGCAGACGGCGTCTGCCTTGTCGGTGCGGGTTTGCAGGCGCAGGTCGGCGAAGCCTTCCACCTGCAGCGCGGTGCCGGGCTTCGCCCCCTGCGCGCATAGCTCGCTGCGCAGGCCGGGCAGCGGCATCGGGTCCGGCAGCTGCCAGCTGGTTTTCTGCACGCTGGCCAGCGCGATCTTGTCCATCGCCGCTTGCCACCAAAGCGTCAAGGCTTGCGGCGCGCTGATCGCGTAGCGGTGCCAGTCCGATACGCCGATCCAGATCACGCGGCCCTGGCGCAGATCGCGCTGCCAGAGCCACGGCTGCTTCTTTCCGTCGCGCGCCAGCACGGACCAAGGTTCGGCGACTTTGTCGGACGGGTTCAGCGTGGCGGGCGGCATCGTCAGCGCGGTGCCGGCTACGGTGAACTGGCGCGCATCTTCCTTTTCCGTCGTTGGCGATTGCGGGTGCAGCGGCAGGCCGAATTCGCGCTGCCAGAGCGGCGCGTTGGCGGCATTACCGCCCAGGATCACCAGCGGAACGCCCTGCCCCGTTTGCGCCAGCAGCGCGGCGCGGGCGGACGGCGACAGGTGCTCGACGTAGGCGGCATCGACGAACATCGCGTTCGGTGCGGTCAGCGGCGCGCGCGCGGTTTCGCTGCGGGCGATGGCTTTGCCGAGCGTGACGCTCCAGTCCATGATCGCGCTGCCGTCGGACAGCAGCTGGTTCAGCGCGCGGGCGTCGAACGATGGCGCGTCGAAGCGGCCCTGTATTTGCAGCGGGATCGCATCCTTGACCTGCAACGGGATAGGGCCTTGGGCGATGGTCTTGCCGGCGGCGTCGAGCAGGCGGGCTTGCAGCACCATGTTCTCGGCGACCGGCGGAAGCCATTGCACGGAGAGCTGCGCTGCCGGCGCGGCCGCGCCGGAATCCGCAAGTACTTGCTTGTTCTCGGCCAGCAGCTGCAGGCGCCAGCCTGCTTGCGAAGGCCAGCGCCGCACCGTCAGCGTGAAGATGCGGCCCAGCGACATCGTGCGCGGGAAGTCGAGCCACAGCAGGTCTGCGGCAGCGGGCTTCCATTGCAGCGGGCGTGCGGGCAGGTCGCGCCATTCGGCTTCGCGCAACCCGTCGCCGTTCAGGGCGATGGCGGTGGCACGCTGGATCGCCAGCCGGTCGGCGTCACTGATCTGTCCTGCCGGACCGGTGTCGATGGCCAGCGCGTCGGCGCCGGCGGCCGGTTGCCTCAGATCGGCGATCGCCAGCGCAAGCGCGACGCCGGCCACGCCGGCCAGCACGGCGTTGATCCATTTGCGCTTGCGACCATACAGCGCGGCGCTCACCACGCCTGCGGCCGAGGCGGCCAGCGGTGGCGCGAGCGCCGCAAAATCCGTGGACATCATCATTTGGGTTGCTCCTTGCCGCTCCAGGCCTGGCGGAACGGACTATCCGCAACAGGCCGCGCCTGCAGCAGCACCGGCGCATCGGTCAGCGTGCCGCGCAACCACGCGCGCAGCTCGCCGCGACAGGCGACGCAGCCGTCCAGAACATCCTGCACCGCGCGCTGGGCGCTGAGTTTCTGTTCCTGGTTGGCGATGCGGGCGCCGATGGCGTCGCGCGCCGATTTGCTCCACAGGGCGGGCAACGCGCCGTCCTGCGACAAGGACTGCACCAGCTCGCGCACCTCGGCCGGCACGCTTTCGCTGGCCGCGCCTTGCGCGCGCTTGTAGCTCATCGCGCCGACAATGTCGCCGCTCATGCGTTTCTCTTCCTTCAGCGCCGGCGGCACGAAGGCGGTGCGGTGCAGGTAGACGCGCTCGGCGGCTTGCAGTTCCTTGATCGCGTCCAGCGCCTTGTACTCGGGCGGCAGCGCGGCCTTGGGCGCGACGGCGCGCAGCGATTTCTCCGCGTCCCACATCGCAGACAGCGCGCGTTTCAGCACCGCCTTGGTTTGCGGATCGAAGATGGTGGCGTTGTCTTCCTGATCGTGCGCGTGGCCGAATTCTTTCATGACCGCGATTTCACCTCCCGGCTTTTCACCGCCGCCGTGGTGCTCTTCATGTTCATGTTCATGCTCGTCGCCGAACAGGCTCGATTCCTCGCCGAGGAACTGGCCGTAGCGCAGCCGCAACCCGGCCTGGTCGGCCGCGATGCCTTCGCTGCGCGAACGCAGCGTGGCGGCAGGCATGTTGGGATGCGCCTGCAGGTCGGCCAGCAGCTGTTCGGTGTCGATGATGATCTGGCGCTGGCTGCGCAGGTTTTCCGGCTTGACCATCGACGGCAAGGCGGTCGAGTCCAGGCTTTCGGCTTCGGGGCCGGGCAGGCGCAGCGTGTAGGTCGGCGATTGCGTGGTGTGTGGATTACCCGGCGCGTTGTCGGTGGCGCGCACGAAGAAATACAGCTCATCGCCCGGCTCCATGCCCAGTTCCGCCAGCGTCCATTGTTTTTTCCAGTTGCGGCTTTTCGGATCGGTCGCTTGCGGCAGCGGGACTTCGCGGTCGGTGAAGCGGACGTTCTCGCCGCTGCCGCGCGCGAGCGTCATGTGCAGGCTGGCGCGGACGATGGCGTAGTCGTCGCGAGCGTCGACGGAGAGTTGTACCGTCTTCGCATCCTTGCGCATCAGGTAGATCAATTCGGTCGGCTCGACGATCGTGACTTGCGGCGCCTGGTCCGGCGTGACGCGGATGTTGTAGCGCGTGCCGGACGTGCCGCGCGCGCGCCAGAACAGCGATTCTTCCACTTTGCGAATGGCGCAGTCCTTGCCTATGGTGAGCGTTTGTCCGTCGCCCAATTCGACCGTCGGCTGTGGCCCACTTGGGTTGCGGACGCACCAGCGTACTTCGGAGAATTGCGGCACCTGGATGTCGCGCGCGCCGGTCTCGAAGGCGGGCATACCGGTGTAGGCTGGCGGTGCGACGCGCAGATAAACCTCGCCGTCGATGATGACTTTGTTGGCTTGTGCTGCGGCGGCCGGCGGCGGGCTGGCGGCTTGCTTGCCGTGGTAGCTCCATGCGGCGCCGGCGGCCATGATGCTGAGGGCGATCGGCAGAACGCTCCATCGCACCCGGGTGCGCGCGATTTGGCGGTAGTCGTCTGCAGTCAGCACGCTGGCGAGGCGGGCTTGCAGGCGTTGTTGCTGGAGTTTGGCGATCGGCGTCGCCGCATCGACGGCCAGCAACTTGCTGCTGTCTTCCAGTGCGGGGATGGCGGCGTTCAGCCATGAGGTCCATTGGGCGTCGATGCGCTTGCGCCAGCGGAGGATGTCGGTCGCCAGCCAGATCGCCCACAGTACGATTGCGGCCAGTGCCGGTGTGCGTGCGGCTGGCAGCGCGGCTGCGGCGATGGCCAGCGGTGCCAGGGCGGCGAGCCATTGCGGAGCGCGGCGGCGCATTACCGCGCTCGACAGGCGGCCGCGCAGGTGGTCAGTTTCGCCGGGCATGAGTCAGGATCCGTTCGATGATGAAGAGCGCCAGCAGGGCGAGCATGAGCCAGGCGGCGGGCTTCGCGTCGGTGATGGTTGGCAGGGCGTTGCGGGCAGCGGCGGCGAAGGATTGCGACGGCGCCGGATAGGCTGGCGCGGGGGCGGCTTGCAGCAGTTGCCAGGCGTCGTAGAGCGCCCGGGCGCCGTCGGCGTCACGCGGGGGGAATGCATCGGAGGCCCACAGGCGGCCGCGCGGGCTGTCGGCGTATTTCAGCGCAATGCCGTTGACCGTCAGCGTAGAGGCGTTTGCCAGTTCGGGGAAGGCGGTGGCCGGCGGGGTGGCGAGCCACCAGTGCGGCGCGCGCCAGTTGGCCGGTGGGGCGGCGTTGGGCGTATCCCAGACGATCAGCTCCGTGCCGGGTGCCGGCTCGGCGGCTAGCGTGTAGCGGCGGGCGGCATCGCCGGCGCGGTCGAAGGCGGCGAATAGGGAGCGCCAGGCCGTTGCGCGCTCCGGCGTGGCGGCCAGCGTGATGTGACGTTCGGTCGGCGTGGTGGCGGCGCGGGCGGCGGGCGGCGTCGTGCGCAGTTCCACTTGATGGCTGAATTGCGGCATGCGGGCCGGCATTGCGATTTGATCGGCGCGGGCGACGATCAGCAGCTTTGCGGTCGCACGCCAATCGCGTTCGTGCTGGCGCAGCCATTGCAGCGCGTCGCGCGGCAGCGCAATGCGCGATGCGGCGGTCAGGCCGGCGGCGGCGATCTGCTGTTCCGACCACGCCTTGTCGGCGCCGGCGTCCAGCAGCACGGTGTCGCCGCGCCAGGGGAAGATGGTCGCGGTCAGCCAGGCGATCAGCGTCACCAGCAGCAGGCAGCGCACCAGCAGCAGGATGCGGTCGCGCCAGCGCCAGATGCGCAGCTGCTCCGGCGCGGCGGATGGCAGGAAGCGCGCGGTCGCCAGCGGTTCCGCCTTCAGGCGCTGGCGCTTCTGGCGATGCCACCAGATCGGCAGCAGCAGCACCGGCAGAGCGAGCCACCAGAATGGGGAAGAACTCAACATCATCTTGCGCGCGCTCCCGCCAGTTGCAGCCAGCTGCGCAGCACCGCGTGCAGCGGTTGCTCAATGCGCGCTTCGTAATGCACGATATTGTTTTGACGGCAGCTGGTCGCCACGCTGTCGAAGTGCGCACGGCTTTGCTGCTTGTAGCTTTCGCGGTCGGCGTTGCTCATGCGGTGCAGGCCGTCGTTCAATTCCGGATCGCGGTACCCGGAGCCGGATTTGAACGTGGCGTCCACCTCGGCCTGCGTGCGCAGCGTCAGCAAGCGAACGTCATGCCGCAGATTGCGCAGACGTAGCAGGGCTTCGCTCAGCGACGACGGCCAGTCGAGGAAGTCGCTGGCGGCGAAGATCAGGCTTGGCGAGCGGGCGAAGTGCAGATTCGCTTTCAGTACCTCGGCGGTCGGCAGCTGGCCTTCCGGCTTGACCTTGGCCAGTTGCGCCAGCACGCGCTGCAACTGGCGCGGACCGCGCGAGGCTTGCGTGAACTCGACTTTGCCACCGCTGCACACCACCAGTCCGAAGGCGTCGCCCTGCCGCTGTGCGATCGCCGCCACGCAGGCCAGCGCGGTCCGGGCGAACCAGAGCTTGTCGACGCCGTTGATTTCGCGGCTAGGCTCCGCCATCGACGCGGTCGCGTCCAGCCATAGCCAGGTGGCGACGTGGCTGTCGCGCTCCGCTTCGCGGACGAAGTAGCGGTCGGCGCGCGCCAGCAGCTTCCAGTCGACGCGGCGCCACTCGTCGCCCGGCGCGTAGGCACGGTACTCGGAGAACTCAACGCCGGCGCCGCGCTCGCGGCCCGCGTGCAGACCGTGACCCAGCCCCGCCAGCACGTGACGGATCACCAGCTCCAGATCCTTGGTCTGCGCCATCATCGCGGTCATGGCGGCCGTCGCCGCCGCCTTCTCGGATACCTGCATTATTCTGGACGGATATGCTCGCGCAGCGCCAGCAGGATGTCGGCGATGGCGACGCCGTCCGCTTCCGCTTCGAAGTTGCGGATTACGCGATGCGCCAGCACCGGCAGCAGCATCTCGCCGATGTCCTCGCGCGTGACGGCCAGGCGGTTGTGCATCAATGCGCGCGCCTTGGAGGCCAGCACCAGCGCCTGCCCCGCGCGCGGACCGGCGCCCCAGCCCACATGTTTCTTCACCGCCGGCACCGTCGTCAGCGCCGGGCGCGTGGCGCGCACCAGCCGCGTCGCATACGCCAGCAGATGATCGCCGATCTCGATGTCGCGCACCAGCTGCTGCAGGCGCAGCAGGGTAGCCACGTCCATCACCGGCTCCGCATCCTTCAAGCCGGCGTGCGTGGTGGCGGAGACCATCGCGATTTCCTCTTCCTCGGTCGGATAGACCACGTCGATGCGCAGCAGGAAGCGGTCGAGCTGCGCCTCCGGCAGCGGATACGTGCCCGCCTGCTCGATCGGATTCTGCGTCGCCAGCACGAAGAAAGGCTTGGGCAGCTTGTGCGTCTGCCCCGCGAAGGTGACGCTGCGCTCCTGCATCGCCTCCAGCAAGGCGGACTGCGTCTTAGGCGGCGCGCGGTTGATCTCGTCGGCCAGCAGCACCTGCGTGAACACCGGCCCTTGCTGGAAGCGGAACTCGCGCTTGCGCGTCGCATGGTCCTCTTCCAGGATCTCGGTGCCGACGATATCCGACGGCATCAGGTCCGGCGTGAACTGCACACGGTGGAAGTCCAGCTCCGTCGCCTGCGACAAGGACTTGACCAGCAGCGTCTTGCCCAGCCCCGGCACGCCTTCCACCAGCGCGTGACCGCCGGCCAGCAAACAGATGATCAGCGAATCGATCACGTTTTCCTGGCCGATGATCACCTTCGACATGCTCGCCTTCAGCGCCGCCACCTTGGCGCTCAGCGCGCCGATTTCATTTTCGCTCCAGGCGATTGCACTATCCAAGATCAGGCTCCCAACGCATATTGAATGATATTGACCGCAAAGCGGGTGTTGTCGATGACGAGGAACCGCTTGTTGCGGAAGTCGTAATCCCACTCGCAGCCGTAGTCCTTGTTGCTGTACAAAAGCCGCACGCGGCCTCCGACTTCGACCGCCTTCAGGTAGTCGTGCACCAGATCGTCGCCCCAGCCGTTCAGCTCCACCGCCGTATTCGGCGGCCCGTCGAACTTGAAGAAGCTGGAATACACCGGATGGTTGTTCGGGATCTTGTGCAGCGCCTTGGTTCCGAAGATACGGCCGATTTCGGCCTCGAACGATTTCGCGAACAGGCCGTCGATGTCGTGGTTGCAGTCGTCCACGAACAGGAAGCCGCCGCCTTTGATGTAGCGCTCCAGGTTCTTGCGCTCGGCCGCCGTGAACTGCACCAGCTTGTGGCCGGCGAAATAGCAGAACGGCGCCTCCAGCATCTTCGGATCGGACAGCGCGACGATGCGCTCGACCGGATCGACCCGCAAGGTCGTGTACTCGACCAGCGAATTGAGCACATTGCTCGGCATGCGCACATCGACATCCCAATCGCCCGACTCGTAAGTCAGGCGAGTGAAATAGAAATCGTATGAAGCCACCGCTACACCGCGTCCGACAGCGACGTGAAGTTAAAGTCGCGCACCTTCATCGGCGGGATCAGCATCTGGAATCGCACTTCGTCGCCGCCGATGACGACCGGCTTGCCAAGTTCATCGATATTGTTCAGCATCGTCACCGGGCTTTCGTTGAAGCGGAAGTTCTTCACCGGGTGCTTGATCTTGCCGTTCTCGATGTAGAAGGTGCCGTCGCGCGTCAAGCCGGTCAGCAGCAGCGATTGCGGATCGACCATGCGGATATACCAGGTGCGCGTCACCAGGATGCCCTTCTTGGTCGAGGCGATCAGCTCCTCGGTCGACTTGCCGCCGCCAGACATGATCATATTGCCGTGACGGCCAAAGGCGCGCTTGCCCTGCTTCTCCGCCCAGTAGCGGGTGTAGTCCAGCGATTCGATCTTGCCGTTCTTGATCACGTCGGTGCGCTCGCGAGCCAGCATCGACTGGTTGTCCCAGCCCAGCACCGGCACGTCCTTGTCCCACGGATCGGCCCAGACGTTGACCTGTTCGTCGAACAGCTTCTCGCCCAGGCGATTGCCGCCGCCCTTCTTCGACAGGAAGCTGCGGCCCTCGTCGGCCTGGCGCGCATCGAAGGCGCCGAACATGCGGCCGATGATTTCCGACGTCGCCGCCGGCTCCAGGATCACCGTGTAGCGGCCCGGCTCCAGCGCCTTGGCCTCCACCGATTTCAGCGCCTTCTCGATTGCGATCTCGGACGCTTCGCGCGCGTCGAACTTCTTCGCATCGTTGGCGGAGCGGGTGACCCAGCCGGAGCCGCGACCGTCCTCGGTGCGCGTGGTCACGGTGAAGCCCAGGTTGCTCAAGGTCTGGTAGCCGAACACGCCGTTTGAATTGGCCACCGTCTCGAAACCGGTGGTATCGCTGAAGAAGCCCGCAGCCACCAGTCCCTTCTTGCGCGCGGAGTTGATGCTGACGGCGGCCACTTCGGCGCGGTACTCGGGATCGATGGCGGCTGTGGCCTCGCTGTAGGTGGCCGACGCCTTGTACGCCTGCTGCTTGATCGCCGGCTGGAACTCCGGGTTCTCCGGCGCCAAGCGCGCCACGTCCTCGGCGCGGCGCACGGCTTTTTCCAGCGACTTGTCGTCGAACTCATTGATCGACGCCGTGCCCTGGCGCTTGCCGAAGGCGACGCTGACGGTCAGCTGCGTATTCTCGATCAGGCCCGCCGTCGACACCGCGTTGCGCGCGTAGCGGATATTGCCGTTACGGCTGCCGCTGATCTGCACGCGGCATTCGTCGGCCTTGGACAAGGCCATCACCTTGTCGCAAATGCGTTTTGCTTCTTCCTGGTTCAGCATCTTCATTGTTTATCCAATCTTGCGGGCGGTGTTGATCACGTTGACGCCGTTGAAGCGCGTCGTCGGCGAGCCGTGCGAAACGGCGCTGACCTGGCTAGGCTGGCCTTTGCCGTCGAAGAAGGAACCGCCCATGCGCCAGTCGCGTTCATCGCACAGCGCCGTGCAGGCGTTCCAGAATTCCTGCGTGTTGGACTGGTAGGCCACGTCCTCCAGCTGGTTGGTGATCTTGCCGTTCTTGATCTCGAAATACAGCTGGCCGCCGAACTGGAAGTTGTAGCGCTGCTGGTCGATCGAGAATGAGCCGCGACCCAAGATGTAGATGCCCTTCTTGACGTCCTTGATCATGTCGTCCGGCGTCAGCGGCTTCTTGCCGGCGGCCAGCGAGACGTTGGGCATGCGCTGGAACTGCACGCTGCTCCAGCTGTCCGCATACGAGCAGCCGTGCGATTCCTTCTCGCCGATGACGGCGGCCTGGTCGCGCGTGGCCTGGTAGTTGACCAGGATGCCGTCCTTGATGATGTCCCAGCGCTTAGACGCCACGCCCTCGTCATCGTAGCCGACGCAGCCCAGTGAACCCGGGGTGGTCTTGTCGGCGACGAAGTTGACGATGTCGGAGCCGTACTTGAATTTCTTCGACTGCCACTTGTCCAGCGTGGCGAAGCTGGTGCCGGCGTAATTGGCTTCGTAGCCCAGCACGCGATCCAGTTCGGTGGCGTGGCCGACCGATTCGTGGATGGTCAGGAACAGGTGTTCCGGCGACAGCACCAGATCGTACTTGCCCGGTTCGACCGATTTCGCGGTCAGCTTCTCGCGCGCCTGGCGGCCGGCGGTGCGGGCATCCTCGATGATGTCGTAGGCGCCCTTGTACAGCGTGGTGACGCCGCCGGCGGCCTTGATCTTGTTCTCGGCCTTGGCGTCGAAGAATTCATAGCCCATGCTGACCGGCGACGACAGGCCGTCGCGGGTGCGGAAGCGGTTGGTGGTCTTGTCGACGGCGGTCGCGGTGAGCGGCGACCATAGACGGTGGATGTCCTGGTCGATGTAGGAGCCGTCGGTGGAGGCGAAGTACTTCTGCTGGTTGACCTGGAACAGGTTGGACGCCATGAAGCTGGCGCCCGCCTCCAGGCCGGCCTTGTTCGCGGCCAGCAGCATCTCCGCCTTGTCCTTGATGGCGACGGTGCGCCAGTCCTTCTTGAACGGCGTGGCCCATGCCACTTCGCCGACGCCCTTGACCGGGGCCAGCACCACCGGGTCGATCTGCAGCTTGGCATTGGCGCGCGCGATGGCGACCGCCTGGCGCGCGGCGTCCGCCACCGAGTCCAGCGTCATGACGTTGGTCGAGCAGAAGCCGTAGGCGCCGTTGGCGATGACGCGCACGCCGACGCCGGAGGATTCGGTGTTGACGATGTTTTCCACGTTCAGGTCGCGCGTGGTGATGAACTGGTTCAGGTAGCGGCCGATGCGCACGTCGCAATACGAGGCGCCGGCCTTGGTGGCGGCGTTCATCGCGGCGTCGGCCAGCGATTTCTTGAACTGCACCGCGACGGGGTTGAGCAGCTCTTCGGCCGCGATGGCGTTGCCGAAAACCGGGATCAAGATGCTGCCGCCGGCGGCTGCGCCTATTTTGAGAAATGAACGACGTTCCACAATAACTCCTGAAAAAATAAAACGGGGCCGGCGATACCGCCCGGCCCCTGTGGCTTTACACCGCGTCCGACAGCGACGTGAAGTTAAAGTCGCGCACTTTCATCGCCGGAATCAGCAGCTGGAACTGCGATTCGTCGCCGGACAAAATCTCCGGCTTGCCGATTTCGTCGATATTGTTCAGCATCGACACCGGGCTCTCGTTGAAGCGGAAGTTCTTGATCGGATGCTTGATCTTGCCGTTCTCGATATAGAAGGTACCGTCGCGGGTCAAGCCGGTCAGCAGCACCGACTGCGGATCGACCATGCGGATATACCAGGTGCGGGTCACCAGGATGCCCTTCTTGGTATTGGCGATCAGCTCCTCGGTCGACTTGTTGGTGCCGGCCATGATGATGTTGCCCGGCGTGCCGATGGCGCGCTTGCCCTGCTTCTTGGCCCAGAACAGCGAGTAGTCCAGGTTGGCGATCTTGCCGCCCTTGATGATGTCCTGGCGTTCGCGCGCCAGCATGGTCTGGCTATCCCAAGGCAGCACCGCGACATCCTTGTCCCACGGGTCGGCCCAGACGTTGACCTGCTCGTCGAACAGCTTCTCGCCCAGGCGATTGCCGCCGCCCTTCTTCGACAGGAAGCTGCGGCCCTCGTCGGCCGAACGCGCGCCGAAGCTGTTGAACATATACGCCAGCACGTCGGAGGTCGCGGCAGGCTCCAGGATCACGGTGTAGCGGCCCGGCTCCAGCGCCTTGGCGTCCACCGAGCGCAGCGCCTTTTCGATCGCCACGTCGGATGCGGCGCGCGCGTCGAACTTGCTCACGTCGCCGACGCTGCGCTTGGCCCAGCCGGAGCCTCGGCCGTCCTCGGTGCGCACGGTGACGGTGAAGTCCAGGCCCGTGTCCTTCTGGTAGCCGAACACGCCGTTGGAATTGGCGATGGCCGTGAACTGCGTGCTGTCGGTGAAGAATCCCGCCGACACCAGCTTGTTCTTCTTGCTGTTCTCGATGCTGTAGGCCGCGACCTGCGCGCGGAATTCGGGATCGATGTCGGCGGTCTTCTGGAAGAAGGTCTCGGTGGCCTTGTATTCCTGCTTGCCCGGCGTCGGCATGAACTCGGGGTTTTCCGGCGCCAGGCGGGCCAGGTCTTCCGCGCGGCGCACGGCTTTTTCCAGCGACTTGTCGTCGAACTCATTGATCTGCGCCGTGCCCTGCTTTTTGCCGAAAGCGACCGACACGGTCAGCTGCGTATCTTCGATCAAGCCGGCGGTCGATACGGCGTTGCGCGCGTAGCGGATATTGCCCTTGCGGCTGCCGTTGATGGCCACCTCGCACTGGTCGCCCTTGGACAGGGACAGCACTTTGTCGGTAATGCGCTTGGTCTCTTCTTGACTCAGGAATTTCATATTCTTCTCTCTCCAGGCTTAGGCGATCTTGCGGGCCGTGTTGATGACGTTGATGCCGTTGAAGCGCGTCGTGGATGCACCGTGCGAGACGATGGACACCTGCGGCGGCTGGCCTTTGCCGTCGAAGAAGGAACCGCCCATGCGCCAATCGCGCTCGTCGCAGATGCCGACGCAGGCATTCCAGAATTCCTGGGTGTTGGATTGATAGGCCACGTCCTCGAGCTGCTGGCCGATCTTGCCGTTCTTGATTTCATAGAACAGCTGGCCGCCGAACTGGAAGTTGTAGCGCTGCTGGTCGATCGAGAAGGAGCCGTCGCCGACGATGTAGATGCCCTTCTTGACGTCCTTGATCATTTCGTCCGGCGTCAGCTTCTTGGCGCCGGCCTTGAGCGAGACGTTGGGCATGCGCTGGAACTGCACGTTGGCCCAGTTGTCCGCGTACGAGCAGCCGTGCGACTCCTTCTCGCCGATGATGTGGGCCTGGTCGCGCGTGGCCTGGTAGTTGACCAGGATGCCGTCCTTGATGATGTCCCAGTTCTTGCACTTGACGCCTTCGTCGTCGTAGCCGACGGCGCCCAGCGAACCCGGAGTGGTCTTGTCGGCCAGGATGTTGACCAGGTCCGAACCGTACTTGAATTTCTTCGACTGCCACTTGTCCAGCGTGGCGAAGCTGGTGCCGGCGTAGTTGGCCTCGTAGCCCAGCACGCGATCCAGCTCGGTCGGGTGGCCGACCGATTCGTGGATGGTCAGCCACAGGTGTTCCGGCGACAGCACCAGATCGTACTTGCCAGGTTCGACCGACTTGGCGGTCAGCTTGGCCTTGGCCTGCTTGCCGGCGGCGCGCGCGTCCTCGATCAGGTCATACGATTTGGTGTACAGCGTGGTCACGCCGCCGGCGGCCTTGATCTTGTGCTCGGGGCGCGCGTCCAGGTATTCGTAGCCCATGCCGACCGGCGCCGACAGGCCCTGGCGCGAACGGAACTTGTTGGTCTTCTGGTCGACGGCGGTGGCGAAGAACGGCATCCACAGGCGGTGGATGTCCTGGTCGATGTAGGAGCCGTCGGTGGAGGCGAAGTACTTCTGCTGGTTGACCTGGAACAGCAACGATTGCATGAAGCTGGCGCCGCCCTCCATGCCGGCCTTGTTGGCGGCGATCAGCAGCTCGGCCTTGTCCTTGATCGGCACCGTGCGCCAGTCCTTG